>Ga0209415_10017726_pt1 | contig 11303 bp, 8 predicted proteins | sample PeaSoiSIISIP2007_FD_187696 | JGI IMG/M metagenome (GOLD analysis project Ga0209415, IMG submission 187696) | Peat soil microbial communities from Weissenstadt, Germany - SII-SIP-2007 (SPAdes) (version 2) | ecosystem: Environmental > Terrestrial > Soil > Wetlands > Peat | place: Germany...
ACCTGGAAGAAGGGCGACGAGATCGACATGCAGGCCAACCCGTACTACTACGAAAAGGGACGGCCGCGCACGCGCGAGCTGCACATCCGCTACGTTCCGGACGATAACGCCCGCATGATTGCCCTTCAAGCCGGCGACCTCGACGGGATCGACTATCCGCCGTTTGCGCAGGTGTCGGTCCTGCGGCGGGATCCTCGCCTGGATGTCCAGCTCAACCCGTCCACGGCCATCGCCCACGTCCTGCTGAATGTGACCGCAGCGCCGCTCAACAACGTCAAGTTTCGCCAGGCGCTCGCGTACGCGACGGATCGGGCCGGGATCGTCAAGGCCGTGTGCTACGACAACTGCGTGCCCGCGACGTCGTTTCTGCCGATCACGACGCCGTATTTCGACAAAGGGTTAAAGGCGTACACGTACGATCCAACCAAGGCGAAGCAGCTCCTCGCCGAATCCGGCGTCGCGACCCCGGTGACCCTCACGGTCATTGAACAGTCGGGCGCGAACGACGCCGCCACGGCGGCGACGCTGCTCAAGGGCATGTGGTCGCAGATCGGCGTGAACCTTAACCTCGAGCCGCTCGACCGCGGCACCGCCATCGGGCGGATGCGCGCGTTGGACTATCAGATTACGGTGGGCGGGTGGACGAACGACGTCCCCGACCCGTCCGAGCTCGCGTCGTACGAGTTCGATTTCGTCACGGCCAAGTCGTACCACACGGGGTACCGCTCTCCGCAGATGGACAAGCTCGTGCAGGACGGCATGCGCGAGCTGAACCCGACCAAGCGGCGCCAGATCTACTATCAGATGCAGGAACTCGCGATCCAGGAGTCGCCGCTCATTTGGCTCTACTACGCGCCGTACACGGTCGCGATCAACAAGAAGATGCACGGGTTCGTGCAGATGGCGACCGGGCCGTGGCTGTTCAAGGACGTGACCGTCGAGCAGTAATCAGGGGCCGCCGGCATGTTGCGCTACGCGCTCGGCCGCATCGGGCAGACCGTGCCGATCGCGCTCTTGGTCACCGTCTTGATCTTTCTGCTGATCAAGCTGCTTCCGGGCGATCCGGCGTCGGCGATCCTGGGCGACCGTGCGACCGACGCGTCGGTGGCCGCGCTGCGGCACGCGTGGGGGCTGGACCGCCCGATCTGGCAGCAGTACCTGGTCTACATGCGGAACCTGCTCACCGGCAACCTCGGCATCTCGCTCCGCTATCAGTCGCCGGTGGTCGAGATGCTGCCGGCGCGGATGTCGGTGACGTTCTTCCTGGTCACCTACAGCCTGGTGCTGTCGGTGTTGATCGCGGTTCCGCTCGCGCTGGTTGCCGCGTTCTACCGCAATCGGTGGCCGGATCAGGTGATCCGCACGGCGATGGCGCTGCCGCTCGCCGCCCCGGGGTTCTGGATCGGAATTCTGCTGCTCATCCTGTTTTCCCTGAAACTCCGCTGGCTTCCTGCGGAAGGGTATGGTGACGGCTTCCCCGACCACCTGCGGCACCTGTTCCTGCCGGCGCTGACGCTGTCGTACGCGTTCGCCTCGGTCCTCTGCCGGAACCTCCGCGCCTCGCTCGTGGACGTGATGACCACGGCGTACGTGGACTTCGCCCGCGCGAAGGGGCTGCGTCGGCGGGTCGTGCTGTTCCGGCACGTGTTTCGCGCCGCGCTCCTCCCGGCGGTCACCCTGATCGGCGTGCGCCTCTCCTATGCCATCGGCGGGTCGGTCGTGATCGAGACCGTGTTCGCGATCCCGGGACTCGGTTCGTGGATGGTCGACTCGATCCTGGCGCGCGACTACGTCGTCGTCCAGACGCTGACGCTGATGTTCGCGCTCGGAACCATGCTGATTAACCTCGCGACCGATCTGCTCTACCCGCTGTTCGATCCGCGGTTGCGGGTGGGCTGACCCCGGCGCGCATGACGACGCTCGCGAACGATCTGGCGCCGGCCCGCCCGACTCGCGGGCGCGTGCCGCTCGGAATTGCCGCGGGCGGGGGGATGCTGCTCGCGATGCTCGCCGCGGCTGCGCTCGCCCCGGCGCTCGTGCCGTACAACCCCGCCACGCAGAACCTGAACACGATGCTGCTTCCGCCGTCTTCCGCCCACTGGTTCGGCACCGACAACTACGGCCGGGACGTGTTCACGCGGGTGCTGTACGGCTCCGCGATCGACCTGCGGATCGGCGTGCTGGCCGTGATTTTTCCGTTCGTGTTTGGCGGCATCGCCGGCGCGGCGGCCGGCGACTTCGGTGGCTGGGTCGACGTCGTCGTGATGCGCACGGTCGATGTCATGACCGCGGTGCCGTTCATGGTGCTGGTCATCGCGATCGTGGCGTTCCTCGGACCCGGCGAAACCAACATTTTGATCGCGATCGGCCTCGTGGACTGGATTGTCTTTGCGCGGCTGGTCCGGGGAGAGGTCCTCCGCGACAAGAACCTCGAGTACGTGGCCGCGCTGCGCGCGCTCGGCTTCAGCCGCTGGCGCATTATCCTGCGCCACCTGTTGCCGAACGCGATCCCGCCCGCGGTTGTGTTCCTCGCCTCGGACATCGTCCTTGTGATTCTCACCACGGCGGCGCTCGGGTTCCTGGGGCTCGGCGTCCGCCCGCCGGCGCCCGAGTGGGGGCTCATGATCTCCGAGGGGCGGATGTTCCTCTACAACGCGTGGTGGCTCGCCGCCATGCCGGGCTTCGCGTGCATGTACGCCGGCATCGCGTTCATTCTGATCGGCGACGGCCTCGCCGACCTGCTGCGGGTGCGAGGACAGTGACCGACCTTGCGCTCGCGGTGGAGCGCCTGAGCGTCGAGATCCCGACCCGCCGCGGCGTCGTCCGCGCCGTGCGCGACGTCAGCTTCGGGGTGTCCCCGGGCGAGGCGGTGGCGCTCGTCGGCGAGTCCGGCTCGGGAAAGACGATGACCTGCCGCGCGATCATGCGGCTGCTCCATCCGCCGGCGCGGATCACCGGCGGGGCGATCTGGTTCCAGGGCCGGGATCTCGTCATGCTCGCCGAGCCGGACCTTGAGCAGATCCGGGGCTCGGGGATCGCGATGGTGTTCCAGGACCCGATGAGTGCGCTCAATCCGGTCCTCACGATCGAGCGTCAGGTGGCCGAGGCGCTGCCTCCCCCCGCCGGACCGCGGGCGGAACGGCGCCGGCGGGTCGTCGGACTGCTCCGGCAGGTCGGGCTCCCCGACGCCGAGCAGCGCGCCCGGGCGTACCCGCACCAGCTGTCCGGCGGCCAGCGTCAGCGCGTGATGCTGGCGATCGTGCTCGCGCGCCGCCCGACGGTGCTGCTCGCCGACGAGCCGACCACGGCCCTGGACGTCACCATCCAGGCGCAGATCCTCGCGGACCTGGGTCGGCTGCAGCAGCAACTCTCCATGGCCCTTGTCCTTGTGACGCACGACCTCGGCGTCGTGCGCCGGACGGTGCATCGGGTGGCGGTGATGTACGCGGGCCAGGTCGTCGAGTTGGCGCCGACCCGCGAGCTGTTCGCCCATCCGCGGCACCCGTATACCCTCGGGCTGCTCGACTCAGTGCCGAGCGTCGACTGCACCGTGCCGCTGATGCCGATCCTCGGGACGCCGCCGGATCCCGTCGGGATCGGTGCGGGTTGCGCGTTCGCGCCGCGCTGTCCGCTGGCCTCTGCCGAGTGCCTGCGGGGCGAGATCCCGCTGGCGGCCGTCGCACCGGGACGCTGGAGCCGGTGCATCAAAGCCGAGCGCGTGGGGAGCGACCGCGGTGCCGCACCCGCTGCTCAGCGTTCGTAACCTCGTCAAGTACTTTCCCCTGCCGCGCAGCCCGGTCGACGTGGTGCGGCGCCGCGCCCAGGAGCGGGTGCACGCCGTGGACGGCGTGTCCTTCGACCTGGACCGGGGGCAGACGCTCGGTCTGGTCGGCGAATCCGGGTGCGGCAAGAGCACCCTCGGCCGGTGTCTGCTGCGGCTGTACCGACCCGATGCCGGGGAGATGTGGTTCGAGGGCGTGGACCTCGCCCAGCTCGACGACCGTGGCCTCCAGCCGTACCGCAAGCGCATGCAGGTGGTGCTGCAGGATCCCTACTCGTCGCTGGATCCGCGGCAGACGGTCGGGAGCGCGTTGCTCGAGGTGCTGACGGTGCACGCGATCGGTGCGCCGCACGAGCGTCACGAACGAATCGTGGGCCTCCTCGCGCAGGTCGGACTCCGTCCGGCGGACGCGCGGAAGTATCCCGGCGAGTTCTCCGGTGGCCAGCGCCAGCGGATCGGCATTGCCCGCGCGCTCGCCGTCGGGCCCGAACTGCTCGTGGCGGACGAGCCGGTCTCGGCGCTCGACGTGTCGATCCAAGCGCAGATCCTCGACCTGCTGCTCGGACTGCGGCGTTCACTCGGCCTGACCATGATCTTCATCTCGCACGACCTGCGCGTCGTGCGGTACCTCAGCGACCACGTCGCGGTCATGTACCTCGGGAAGATCGTGGAGCACGCCCCCGCCGCGGACCTGTTTGCCCACCCGCGCCATCCCTACACGCTCGCGCTGCTCTCGGCGATTCCCGAGGTCGGCGAGGATCCCCAGGCCACGGTGGAGATCCGGGGCGAGCCCACGAGCGCCGTGCGTCTGCCGACGGGCTGTCGGTTCCATCCCCGGTGCCCATGGAAGGTTGATCGGTGCCTGCACGAGGCGCCGGAGCTGCGCGTGCTATCGTCCGGGCACCGGGTCGCCTGTCACGAGGCGGGCGCCTGAGGGCGGAGGGACGCGCCGGCTCGCGACCGCGGCGCGAACGTGTCGCACGACGCCGGTGAGGCCCGCGACGGCCGCCGTCGCCGCGTACCATTCCGCCGGGGTGGCCCGCGCGGCGCGCGGGCCGCACGCAGGGCAGGCGGGGACCGTTCGGGCGGGCTAGGCGATCGCCGCTCGGAGTCGCTCCACGAGCGTGAACTGCTCGTCGACCGGGACGGCAAGGCGCGTCATGTCGAAGAGGACCTCCGCGACTCCGAGCGCACGAAGGCGCTGGAGGTCCTCGACGACCTGCTCGTGAGCACCCACGAACGGCGGACGCGGGTCTGGCACCGGCGTCGGGCTGATCCCCGTGTTCGTCCGCGCGACGATCGGCAGCGTGTTCGGGTCGCGGTGTGCCTCGCGCGCGGCGTGTCGGAACCGGCGGACGGTGTCCTCAAACGTATCCCACGCGGTGGGAATCGGGTTCAGCCCGTCGCCGATGCGGGCCGCTCGCTCGACGGCGGCGGGAGTGTTGGCCGCGATGAGGATGGGTGGTCCCCCCGGTTGGAGCGGCTTCGGACCGATCTGTGACTCGGGAATCTGGTAGAACCGACCGGCGAACGACACCGGGTCCGGCCCCCAGGCGGCTCGCATCGCCGCGATGCACTCTTCAAAGCCCCGGCCGCGCCGTCGGAGGGGGATGTTGGCCGTGGTGAACTCCTCCACGGACCACCCCTGGCCGAGCCCGGCGACCACGCGCCCGCCGCTGAAGTGGTCGAGCGTCGCGAGCCGCTTGGCCAGGATCACCGGCGCGTGAAACGGCGCGAGCAGGATGCTCGTGCCGAGCCTGATCCGAGACGTCTGCGCGGCCACGTAGACGAGCGTGTCGATCGGGTCGTAGGCAAAGGCGTACGATTCCGGCATGGGGCGGCCAGGTCCGCCGTCCGCCGCCCGTGGGTGCACGGGCCGCAACAGCCGCTCGAGGACCCACAGGGTCCGGTACCCAAGTGCTTCCGCCCGTCGCGCGGTGCGGACGAGGGCCTCCGGCGAGGCCTCCATGCCGGTCTGGGGAAGCGGGAAGCCGAACTCCATCGTGGTCCTCCAGTGTTGCGGTGTCGCCGGTGGCGGCGGAACCCGTGCGTGGCCGCTGCGGCCACGGACATCGCCGTCTCAGGGGAGCGGCGCGAGGTGCAGGGTCATCAGACAAGGAGTTCGACGCCGCAAGAGCTCGCGCCCTGCTCAAGAGGCACGATACCCACATCCGGGTGGCGGCGTCGTGTGGTCGCGCGGAGGGGGCCAGCCCCGCGGGCCGGTCGCGCTCGGCGCCGCCGCAAGCGCAGGTGGGCGCACCGGTTGCACAGAACCCGTCCCGTGCCGGGACCTACGCGGCGGCCCAGGAGAAGAACGCCGGCAAGTCCACGATGGACTGGAGGGGGATGACGGTGGCACGTGCGCGGCTCGTCTGCCTGCTTGTCCTCGTCCTGGCGGTGGCTGCGGCGGCGCCCGGGGTGGGCGCCCCGGTGCGCGGGGGCACGCTGACCCTGGTGCTGGATTCAGATCCGCCGTCGCTGGATCCGCACAAGACGCCGGCGGGCGATCTCAGTCATTACCTGATCTACAACACGCTCGTCACCGCCGATAAGACGACCGGAGACTTCGTCCCGGAACTGGCGGATTCGTGGTCGATTGCGGACAACGGCGCCGTGATCACGTTCAAGCTGCATCCGGGCGTCAAGTTCCACGACGGCACCCCGTTCACGTCGCAGGCGGTCCGGGCGACGATCGAGCGTCTGGTGAATCCCGCGACCGCGGCGCCAGGCGCGAGTTGGATCGGGCCGATCGACCGGGTCGAGACCCCCGACGATCTCACCGCGCGGCTGATCTTCAAGCAGCCCTACGCGCCGATCTTCTCGTCGCTCCGTATCGTGTTCCTGGCGATGCTCTCCCCCGCGGCGATCGCGAAGCTGGGAGCGAATTACGGGCAAGCACCGGTCGGCGCGGGCCCGTTCAAGTTTCGCCAGTGGATCCCGGGGGACCGCATCGTGCTGGACCGCGACGCCGACTACGCGTGGGCGCCGAAGTTCTTCAAAAATCGCGGCGCCCCCTACGTCGACGGCGTCGTCGTACGAATCGTGCCGGACGAATCGACGCGCGTGATCGCGTTCGAGCGAGGAGACCTCGACGTGCTGCCGGCAGCCCCGCCGAGCGAGGCGGGCCGACTGGTTCAGAGCGGGAAGTACCAGGTGTTCCGGACGCCGGTCGACGGCGGGCTGTACCTCGGGCTGAACGTCACCAAGCCGATCTTCAGCGACGTCCGCGTGCGCCAGGCGCTCGGCTGGGCGATCAACCGGGACGAGGTCGTCGACTACGCCCTCGAGAAGCTCGCCGTTCCGATGGACAGCCCGCTCGCGCCGACGATCTGGGGGTACGCCAAGGGGCTCAAGAACGCCTATCACCACGACCCCGACCGCGCGCGCCGCCTGCTCGCCGAGGCCGGATGGAAGCCCGGCGCCGACGGCACGCTGCAGAAAGACGGTCGGCCGCTGGCCTTCACCGTGTGGACGTACCCGCTCGAAACCAATGTGCGCGTGGCCGTCGTTCTCCAGACCCAACTGAAGGCCGTCGGTGTCAGGATGAACATCGAGCAGATCGAGCCGGCCACCCTGCTGGCGCGCACGGCGCAGGGCGCGCAGGACGCGATCCTGATCAGCTACGGCTGGCCCGATGCGGATATTCTGTACTACTTCTTCCACAGTAGCCGGATGGGCAGCACCAATCGTGTGCACTTCTCCAATCCGGACGTCGACCGCCTCTTGGAGCAGGGCCGGGTTACGGTGGATCCCGCCCGGCGCATGGAGATCTACCGGCAACTGCAGGAGATGCTCCTCCAGCAGGCACCCTGGATCCCGCTGGCCAGCCTGTACACGGTCACGCTCGCGCAGCCGTGGGTCCACGATCTCTACGTGGACAAGTACGGCGACCTGCTCACCAACGACGTGTATCTCCGGAAGTAAGGGCCGCCGTGCAGCGTCACATCGCGCACCGGCTGCTGCAGCTCGTGCCGGTGCTGCTGAGCGTCTCCGTGCTCGTCTTCTTCATGATCCACTTGGTTCCGGGGGACCCCGTGCAGGTGATGCTGCAGGACTACGGTTCCGCCGAGCAGGCGGCCGCCCTGCGGCACACGCTCGGATTCGACCGCCCGCTTGTGGTACAGTACGGCGTGTTCGTGTGGCACCTGCTCCACGGCGACCTCGGACGGTCGATCCGCACCGGCCGGCCGGTCGCGGCCGAGATCGCGCTGCGGCTGCCCTATACGCTCCGACTCACGGCGGCCAGCATGGTGGTCGCGATCGTCCTTGGCCTGACGCTCGGCATGCTCGCCGCGGTCCAACACCGGCGCTTCCTCGACTACGCCGCGACGGTCACCGCGCTGGCCGGGATCTCGCTCCCCAGCTTCTGGTTCGGGCTCGTGTTGATTCTGGTGTTCTCGTACTACCTGCGCTGGCTGCCGCCGGCGGGCGCCGACACGGTCACAAGCCTGATCCTGCCGGCCGTGACCCTTGGCGCGTCCGCGGCCGCGCTCATCGCGCGGTTGAGCCGGAGCAGCCTGCTGGAGGTGCTGCGACAGGAGTTCATCCGCACGGCGCGGGCCAAAGGGCTGGGCGAGTGGTGGATTCTGTACCGGCACGGGCTGCGGAACGCCCTGATCCCGGTGCTGTCGATCGTGGGGCTGCAATTTGCCGGGCTGCTCGGCGGCGCGGTGATTGTCGAGTCCGTATTCGGATGGCCCGGTCTCGGCCGCCTGGCCGTCGACGCGATCTTCAACCGGGATATTCCGATGGTCCAGGGCATCGTGCTGACCGCCGCGGTGATCTTCGTGGCGGTCAATCTCTGCGTGGATCTCCTCTATGCTTTGGTCGACCCGCGGATCCGGTACGTCTGAGACCGCCGGCGGCGGCCGCCGCTTGCCGCCGTTCCGCATGCGGTCCCACGGGGCCATCGGCCTGCGGCGGATCGCCCGGCACCGCGGCGCCGCCGTGGGAGCGGTGGTGATCGGGGTCCTGCTCCTTGGCGCGCTCCTGGCACCGTACGTCGCCCGCTACGATCCGACTGCGCCGCACTTCGCGCTGCGGCTGCGGCCGCCGTCCGCGGCGTTTCCGTTCGGTACGGATTTCTTCGGGCGCGACATTCTGAGCCGTCTCCTCTACGGCGGTCGCGTCTCCCTGGTGGTCGGCGCCACGTCCGTCATCCTGTCGTTCGTCGTGGGGCTGCCGCTGGGCATCGTCGCCGGCTATTACGCTGGTCGCGCGGACACCCTGATCATGCGTGCCATCGACGTCTGGCTCGCATTCCCGGAGCTGCTCCTGGCGATCGGGATCGTCGCGGTGCTCGGGCCTGGCCTCCAGAACGTCATGCTGGCGATCGGCATCTCCGGCGTGCCGGGCGTCTGCCGCCTCGTCCGGGGATCGGTGCTGCCGGTCAAGGAGGAGGCCTACGTCGAGGTCGCTCGGGCGGTGGGGGGCGGCGATGGGCACGTCATCAGGGTCCACGTGTTTCCCAACGTGCTGGCGCCGATCGTGGTACTCCTGACCCTGCGGCTCGGCACCGCGATTCTCACCGGGGTCGGACTCAGCTTTCTCGGACTTGGGGTGCAGCCGCCGACCGCGGAGTGGGGGGCCATGGTGGCCGAGGGACGGGTGCATCTGCAACAGGCGTGGTGGGTGTCCACGATTCCGGGCCTGGCCATCTTCTTCAGCGTGATGGGGTTCAATGTGCTGGGCGATGGGATGCGGGACGCGCTGGACCCGCGGTTGCACTGATGCGCGGCCGTCGACGCTCGACGCACGAGCGTGGTCGGCGGTCGCGGTGTCCCCGGAGGGTGGTGCCAGTCCCGCGGTGTGTCCACGGCGCCGGCGTGCGACGCGCCGTGCCACGCGCGGCACCGCCCGCGGAGCCGCGGAGGTCGCGAGCGCATGGTCGCTTCGTCCCCGCGCGGGGACGGTGGGCGAGCGGTCGTTCCCGGTGGTGGGGGTCTGGGGACGGGCGGGGCGCGCGTCTGTGGCCCGGGTCGGACGACACCGCGCGGGCTATTTCTTACGCGCGGAGCAGGGGGAGGATGGGAGTACGGTGTATACTCAGCGCAAGTCCGCATGCCGACAGAGGGAGCCCGGACGAGTGCCTGCCTGCGCGCCGGGGGCGCACGCCGCCAGAGAACCACTGCGGCAGCCTGACCGTGCGTGCAGAGTCAAGGGAAGGGGGACAGCCGTGCACCGCTCGATCACGCGTCGTCGTTTCCTCTCGTCGCTCGCGCTTGGGTCAAGCGCAGTGGTGTTTGCTGGGCGCTCCGCAAGGGCCGCTACCCCGGTGGCGAAGCCCGGCGGAACGCTGATCGCCGGGTGGGAGGCCGAGCCTGGGGCGTTCGACAACGATATCGATCGTGGCGCGGTGACGCGAACGTTGCTGCACAACATCTATGACCGGCTCGTCGACCGCGACATGACCGTGAAGACGAACCAGCCGCTGGTGGGGAATCTTGCCACGTCGTGGCAGATTTCGCCGGATGCCAGGACCTACACGTTCAAGCTGCGTCAGGGCGTGAAGTTTCACGACGGCTCCCCGTTCGACGCGGAGGCCGTGAAGTGGAACATCGATCGCGACTCGGATCCGAGCCACAAGTCTTACAACCAGGCCGGCGCCGGGAGCCTGAAGCTCGGCTACGGCGATCTCGCGAGCGTCACCGTCGTCGACAAGTACACGATCCGCATCGTGCACAAGGAGCCGTTTGCCGACTTTCTGGCGGTGCTGGCGTTTGGCACGTATTCGATCGCCAGCCCGACCGCGATCCAGAAGTACGGGAACGACGACTATCCCAACCATCCGGTGGGCACCGGGCCGTTCAAGTACGTCGGACGCGAGAAGGGTGTGAAGGTGACCTTCGAGCGGAATCCCGACTATTGGGCCGGCGCGCCGGCGCTCGACGGGTTCATCGTTCGCCCGCTGCCGGAGGCGGTGACGCGCGTCACCGCGCTGCAGACCGGCGAGGTCGACTGGATCAACGCGGCGAACCCGGACAGCATCGACAGCGTCAAGGCGAACCCGAATCTCGTGCTCGAGTTGGCGCAGCTGCCGAATACCTGGGGCTACATTCCGAACCATAAGTATCCCCCGACCACGAAACGTCAGTTGCGGCAGGCGATGAGTTGGGCGATCGACCGCGAGACCCTGGCGCGAGACGTGATGAAGGGCCTCGCGGTGCCGGCGCTCGGCACGCACGCCCCGGGGACGCCCGGCTACGATCCGAACATCCATGGGTACGGCTACGACCCCGGCAAGGCCAAGCAACTGCTGGCCGCCGCGGGATTCCCGAAGGGCCTGCCGCTGCAGGTCTGGATTCCGGCCGGCGGCGCGGGCTCCCCGTTCGGGATCCAGATGAACGAGTTCATCCAGCAGAACTTCAAGGATGTGGGCATCGACGCGACGTTTGCCCAGCAAGAGTTCCAGACCTTCCAGAACAACATGGCGAACGGCGTGCAGCAGGGCGTGAACGCGATTCAGGTGGGGTTCAGCGTCGACGAGTTCGTCAACCTGCAGCGGATGTTTCGGACCGACCTC
>Ga0209415_10017728_pt1 | contig 11302 bp, 12 predicted proteins | sample PeaSoiSIISIP2007_FD_187696 | JGI IMG/M metagenome (GOLD analysis project Ga0209415, IMG submission 187696) | Peat soil microbial communities from Weissenstadt, Germany - SII-SIP-2007 (SPAdes) (version 2) | ecosystem: Environmental > Terrestrial > Soil > Wetlands > Peat | place: Germany...
ATTCCAGTCCCTCGCACCGTCTTGCTCCGGTGAACCGCGTCAGGTCGCCCGCGACGTACGCGAAATCCACGTTTAGAAGGCGTTCGATCTCACGCGGCGCACCTTGCCACCGGCCTCATCCCTGTGCGCACGACGTGCGCGACGAAGTGCAGCGCGTCCAGATCGCTGAGAACGCCGACGACGACGTGTCCGTCGCCGACCACGGTGACTTCCCTCGCGCGGCGCGAGCCCATGGTCGCAAAGGCGCTGCTCAGGCTTTCGCGTTCGTGAACGGACACGGCGGACACTGCGCGATCGGCGACGGACACGACTCCATCGTCGATGGCGCCTCGGCCCGCGGAGGCCATCGCCGCCGCCGGCAGGATTCCCAAGAGGGCGCCCGCACGATCCACGACGGGAACGGCGCCGGAGCTCTCCCGAAGAGCGCTCACTCGCGTCCCATCGATCCAGGGCAAGCTGTCCTCGCAGCAGACTACCGGGCGCGCGAGCGCCACGCCTACCCGCAGGGCAGCAGCGACGTCAGGCGGGAAGCGAGAATCCGTCGCGCTCCCGGAGATCGGCAGGGTGGCCAGGGCGCAGTCGACGACGCCGTTGCAAATGGTCTCGCGCGACCTCGGTCCGGCAAAAGGGCAGCCCTCGCACCGCGACACCCGCACAGACCCGTGCTCGGCCTCGCAAAAGACGAGCTCGCACGATTCCATCGTCCCGTCCCCGAGGACGGTGAGCCGCCTGCGAACCGGGGTGACGTGCCGCGGGCTCATACGACCTAACTTGCCCGCCGGCTGCGGCCGCGTTCATCCCGCGACGTGGAGACCGGAGAGTGAACTTCGACGCCCGGACCGGAGAAGGAAAGGGTGAAAAGGAGACGACCACACGTGAACGCGGACGGTGAGGGACTCCCGCGCCGAAGGTTTCTCGCAGTCGCCGGGGTCGCCGCGGCGTCGTGCGCATGCTCTTCTCCGCCCGGCACGCCTCCGGCGCAGGTGGGAGGCGTCCAGGCCGGCAACGTGGCTCGGCTTCCCGTCGGGTCGCTCGAGGTCGTGGGAAACGAGCCCCTGTGCATCGGACGGGACGCGGCAGGTGTCTACGCGATGACGCTGACCTGCCCTCACGCCGGGTGCGACATAGGTCAGGCGGGGAGCGTCTCGCCGCAGGGACTCTTCTGCGGATGCCACGGAAGCGAGTTCGACGCGAACGGGAACGTCGTGCGGGGCCCCGCCAGGCAGCCGCTCGATCATTTCGAGGTGACAGTCGACGCTGCAGGCGACCTGACCATCAACAGCGGCCAGATCGTCGGCGCGAGTCAGCGTCTGGCCGTCTGATGCTCCTTGCAGGAGGGAGCCGCACGAAGAGCGCAGCCATGAGCCCAGCGGATCGTACGTTCATGGGCTGCGTTCTCCGTCGACGATGCCGAAGACCTCCTCGCGAGAGGACAGGCAACACTCGCTACCCACGGGAAACGTGCTGCACGCGTCCGGCCGGATGGCATAGATACGGCAACGGTTGTCGCGCGCGAGGTGCCTGCAGCGCCTGTCGGACCGCAAGACCAGGACCAGGCGGCCGTCCTTGCGCCGTGCGTAGGGCGCGCACGCAAGCTCTCCGCGGCCTGCGCGCTCGAAGCGTGCCACGTCGGCGTCGTCGAGCTCGACCCGATTGTCCTCGCAGCAAGCGGCGCACGTCAGGCAGTCGAGCTCCAGCTCGCGTGTCGGCCCCGGGTGGATCGAGTCGCGCGTGACCCGCTCGCGGACGATGAAATAACAATCGTGCGGCACGCGCAGGAATGCCATTCCCTCGAACGGACCCCCGCGCGCGATGGAGTAGTCGGCTCGCCCGAGGTCGAGCGCGGACCACCATCCGAGGTCGTGGTCGTCGCCGGCGCGCGGGCGCGAGAAGACCAGCCTCGCCTTGCGGGGAGCGACCCACACGATCGCGTGGCCGCCGGCGCGGACCCACGCGCTCGCTCTCTCGAGGTGCGGCCACACGAAATTACGCACGACGGGCCTTGTGACGCGCATCGAGGGACAGGTGTATAAGACCGGGGCTCATGCGCGCCATCGTGATCCGTGAGCCGGGCGGGCCGGAGGTCCTCGAGCTGCGGGACGTCCCGCCGCCGGAGCCGTCGCGCGGCGAGGTGCGCGTCCGCGTCCGCGGCACGGCCGTCAACCGCGCCGATCTGCTGCAACGGCTCGGGATGTACCCGGCTCCTCGAGGCTCGCCCCCGGACATTCCGGGGCTCGAGATCGCCGGCGAGGTGGACCTCGTCGGCGAGGGCGTGACCGACCTCGCGCGCGGCGACCGGGTGTTCGGGATCGTCGGCGGTGGAGGGTACGCCGAGCACGTCGTCGTCCACGCGCGCGCGCTCGCCCGCGTCCCCGAGGCCATGGGCCTCACCGACGCAGCCGCGATCCCCGAGGCGTTCATCACGGCGTGGGACGCCATGATCGATCAGGGACAGCTCAAGGCGGGCGAGACGGTGCTCGTGCACGCGGCGGGGAGCGGCGTTGGCACGGCCGCGCTCCAGATCGCAAGAGCCGTGGGAGCCCGCGTCATCGGCACCGCGCGGACGCCGGAGAAGGTCGGCCGCGCGAGAGAGTGGGGGCTCGGCGAGGCCATCGTGGTGCAGGGCGGCGTCTTCGCGGAGGAGGTTCTCGCGCGCACGGCAGGCCGCGGCGTCGACGTGGTCGTCGAGCTCGTCGGCGGCGCGTACGTCGCGCAGGACATCTCGTGCATCGCGCCCGGCGGGCGCATCGTCGTCGTCGGCACGATGGCGGGGACGCGGGCGGACGTCGACCTCGCTGCGCTGATGCGAAAGCGCGCGGCGCTGCGCGGCACGATGCTCCGGTCCCGGCCGATCGAGGAGAAGATCCTCGCCACGCGGGCGTTCGAGCGACACGTCGTCCCGCTCCTCGCCAGCGGTGCGCTGCGCCCGGTGATCGACCGCGTGCTCCCGCTCGCTCAGGCAGCCGAAGCACACCGGCTCGTGCAGGCGAACGACACGTTCGGCAAAGTGGTGCTCGATGTCTGAGGGCTCCGAAACCTGACCACAGGGGGGGCAACCAAGGTCACCGGGCCCAGCCGACCTCGCGCGCCGTCGCCGGCCCCACGGCCAGCTCGTCGAGGTTGTCCGGCGGGACCTCGAGCCCCGGCCCGACCGGACGGTTGCGGGCCATGACTTCCGCGTAGGCCTGCGGCAGGCGCGGCAGGCGGTCGGGCTCCGCGAGCCCGGCGGGGACGAGGGTGCGCCCGGTCGCGTCGTACTTGTCGCTCGCCCCGAGCGTGTGAAAAAGCTCGTGCGTCGCGACGAAGAGGGCGAAGTCCGCCATCGAATCGTCGAGCTCCACCTCGACGACGCCGAGCCGCCCTCCCTCCTGGCTCTCGCCTTCGACCATCTCTCTCTCCTCGCTCGCCGGCGGGCGGGCGACGACGTAGATCCGCGAATCGTAGGAGCTCGAGTCCAGCGCCGCGCGCCCGTCGACGCGCGCCGTCCAGCGCCACATCGCCCAGGTGTGCACGGCGGCCGCGATCAGGCCGTCGCCGGTCGCCTTCGGCGGGCTGTCGCCGACGTCGACGGGCCCGACGAACGTGAACGAGAACGGGTGCATCGCGCCGGCCCGGTAGCGCCGGCGCTCGTCGGTGAGCCTCGTCTCCAGGCTCGACACCCGCGCCCTGAACGCCGTCACCGCCGCCTCGTCGACGCGTCCCTGACGCACGAGGACGAGCGCGACCGAAAGCGGCCGCTCCCACGTCGTCCGCTCCCGGCGGCTGCGCACGTCCCGCCATGCCCAGAGCAGAACCACCGCGAGGATCGCCAGGAGCACGCCGACCCGCGCACGGAAGAACGCCCTCGACCTGCGCTGCTTCGCCGATTCCACGCGCGCCCTTCCCTCAGTGACTGCGCGAGTGCGCCAGGCAAAGCGCGCGCGGCCGTCCGCCGCATTTCTCGCACGAGCACACCCGGATGTCGGTGCCGTCGGCCTCGCGTGCCCCGCAGATCGCGCAGACGCGCTGCCCCAAGACGGGAGCGTCGGACTCGAGCTCCCGGCGTCGCGCCTTCTGCCGGACGACCACGCCTCGCTGCTTCCACGCGTCCAGCCAGTGCCGGGAGAAAAAGAGGACGTATCCCGCGAGCGAAGCGAGGATCGACGCGCGCGTATCCCAGCCGCCCGTCAAGAAGAAGAACCCCATCGGCAGCGCGCTCAGGATGCCGAGCCACTTCACGCGTATCGGAAAGACGAAGAAAAGCAGGATCTGTACGTCTGGAAAGAGCGTCGCGAACGCGAGGAGGAGCGAGGCGTCGTTGAGCCAGACGTTGGTCGCCACGCCGGTGACCGCGGCGGCCGCGATCGCACCGAGGACGCCTGCGAAATAGTAGACGTTGAACTTGAAGGCGCCCCAGTGCTGCTCGAGGCTCGAGCCCACCCACCACATGAAGTACAGGTTCAGGAAGAGCGAGAACGTCGACGACCCCAGCGGGACGAAGAGGAACGTGACCAGCCTCCACACCTGGCCGCGACGGACGGCGGACCAGTCGAGCATCAGGCGCACCTGCGTCTCGGGATGCTCTCGCGACAGCGCCCAGACGACCGCCATGCCGGCGATGACGAAGACGATCAGGTTGGGGATCGCGTAGCGGCCGAAGCGACGCTCGAGGCGCGCGAGGAGGCGTTCCATGCGCGGAGGAGGTTCAGCCGCGCTCGAGCGGCAGGTACTTCGGCCGCCAGAACTTCGCGCGCACGTACGCCTCCGCGAGGTCGCGGGTCGTCTTCTTCGTGCGAGCGACGCCGTCGTCGAAGGCCTGCTGCATCACGCGCGTGGCCACGCGCACCGAGACGTCGCGCAGCTCTTCGACCGGCGGGTAGATGAGGCCCCGCTCGAGGTGCTTCTCGCGCACGTAGTCGGCGAGCGCATACGACGCCACAAGCACCATGCCGTCGGTGATCTCGCTCGCCTCCGACAGGATGGCCCCGAATCCCAGCCCCGGAAAGATGAAGGCGTTGTTCCCCTGGCCGATGACGACGTCGCGATCGCCGACGCGCACGGGGTCGAACGGGCTACCCGCGGCGACGATGGCGCGGCCGTGGCTCCAGGCGAGCAGCTGCGCGGGGGTGGCCTCGCACGAACTCGTCGGGTTCGAGAGGGGAAACACGACGGGACGCTCGATGTTGACGCACATCGCCCGCACCATCGCCTCCGTGAAGGTGCCCGGCTGGCCGGACAGGCCGAGGAGCACGGTCGCCTTCCCCTTCTCGATCGTACGGTGCAGGTCCAACGCGCCGTCGCCCCAGCCGGCGAGGCGATCGCGCGTCTGCGCGAACTGCTTCTTGTAGGCCTCCATCGCCCGCCCTTCGACCAGCAGGCCCTTGGAGTCGAGCACGAAGACGCGCGCGCGCGCCTCTTCGAGGGACGCCCCCTCGCGGATCATCCCCTGGTGGATCGCCCACGCGACCCCCGCGCCGCCCGCGCCGGCGCCGTAGACGACCACGACCTCGTCCTTGAGCTTGCGACCGCGAAGCGCGCACGCGCTGACCAGACCCGCCAGCGTCACCGCGCCCGTTCCCTGGATGTCGTCGTTGAACGAAGGGATCCTCTTTCTGTAACGCTCGAGGACGTCGAAGGCCGTGTCCTTCGAGAGGTCTTCCCACTGGACCACGGCCCGCGGCCAGCGCACGGCCAGCGCGACGACGACCTTGTCCATGAACGCCAGGTACTCCGCGCCGCGCAGGCGCTTGTGCGGCCAGCCGAGGTACTCGGCGCCCTCGAGCAGGTCGGTCCTGTCGGTGCCGACGTCCAGGACCATCGGCTGCGAGCGGTACGGGCTCACGCCGCCGGTCGTGTAGAGGGCAAGCTTGCCGATCGCGATGGAAAGCCCGCCCCAGCCCTGATCCCCGATGCCGAGGATGGCGGAAGAGTCGGTGGCGACGACGATCCGCACGTCGTCGAGGGGGCAGCTCTGCGTGGCCTGGGCGGCCCTGTCGATGTTGAGCGGCGAGAGCGAAAGCCCCCGGGCCCACCGGTAGATCTGCGACGCGTTCGCGACCGCCTCGCCGACGGTGGGCGTGTAGATGATCGGGAGCATCTCGGCGAGGTGCCGCTCGAGGAGCGCGTAGAACAGGATCTCGTTGCGCTCCTGAAGACCTCGCAGATACGTGTACTTGGCGAGCGCCGTGGGCTCCTTCTGGAAGGCCGCGTACGTCCGCTCGATCTGCGCGTCGATCGTGGCCACGCGCGGCGGCAGCAGCCCCTCGAGGCCCAGGGCGATGCGTTCGTCCTCCGGGAAGGCCGTGCCCTTGTTGAGGAGAGCGAGACGCAGGAGGGCGGCGCCGTCGATCCCGACGCGCAGGCGCTCACGCCCATCCTTGTCTCGGACGAGCTCGAAATAGCGGGATAGTCGGGGCATGGCAGGGAGAGATTCGCACCGCTGAGGGGCGTGAGCAACCTCGTGCACAATCGGGCTCCGGCATTGACAGTCCGGCACGGCTGCGGCCATCGTTCCAGGGTAGGGAGACCTTTTGGACGTCACCGAGCCTCCGCGGGTCGTGTGGGAAAGTCCCGGGGCGTGCGGCAGCTCCGCGCGCTCGGAGGACCTTCTCCGCAAGGGGGTGGCCTCGGCGCGCGCCCCGGGCCAGGCGTGGGTCGTGCGAATCCGCGTGGAGGCGACGAACGCACACGCCCTGCGCGCGGAGGGCCGGATCACCGGCGACGACGGCGCGGTGGTGGCCCATCGCACGCTGTCGGGCGCGGCGGGGGACTGCGAGGGCCTGGCGCGGGCGGTGGGAGTGTGGGCCTCGCTCGTGCTGGACACGGAGCGGGCCCGCTCGGGTTCCACGGAGTCGGCGCCGGCGGACGCAGCCTCCACGCAGCCGCCCCCCGAACTCGGCCTGGCCGACACTCACGGCGAAATGGCGTGGCCGGCTCCGGCGGTCCTCGAAAAGCCGTCCCCCGAGCACGACTGGTACCTTCATCACGAAGAGGATCGCACCCTGGAGCTCGGTGTAGGCGCCTTCCTCATGATGGGGAGCGGCACCAACACGCTGGCCGGGGCGTCGCCTTACGTCGTGGTCGAGGCCGGGCACGGCGTCTTTCTGCGCCCCTCCCTCGCCGTCGGCCAATCGCTGACCCCGCTCGCGTCCGCCAGCGAGGTCCGGGGCACCTGGGGCGCCGCGCGCTTCGATTCGTGCCTTCGCCTGCCGGGCCTCTACACGCGGCATCGCGGCATCCAGCTCGACACGTGCGCCGGCGCCGACCTCGGCTTCACCTACTTCGGCGGCGCGCCTACGGGCAGCGTCGGGACCCCGGTGAACGTGATGACGGTGCCGTTCGCATCGGTAGGGCCAAGCTTCGAGCTTCGCGGCGAGCTCGGCGGCACATTTTCCGTCGCCCTGCGCGGGCTGGCGGGTGTGAACCTGACGCGCGAGACGTTCCCGGACGGGACCGGCACGCTCGTCGAGACCCCGCTCTGGTCCGGCCGGATCGAGCTTGCGCTTTCCTGGAGGCTCCGGTGACGGATTTGCCGGTGCCCGGCCATTCGGGCGAGGTGACCCTGCCCGAGGCCCTCGTGCCCCCCGCACGCCTTTCGCGGCCATCGCTGCGGGCCCTCACGGTGGACCCGGAAGACGACCCGCGCCCGCGCCTCTTTCGCGCGCTCTACGACGAGCACATTGATTTCGTCTGGCGCAATTTGCGCCGTCTCGGCGTCTTCGAATCGGACGTGGAGGACCGCGCCCAGGAGGTGTTCGTCGTGGCGCACCGCCGCTTCGACGAGTTCGAGGACCGCGGTCACGGCGCGCGCGCGTGGCTCTTCCAGATCGTTCTGCGCGTCGCGAGCGATGCGCGGCGCCACCGCCGCCGACATCCCGAAGTGCCCGACGGCGGCGACGCCACGGAGCGAGTGGTCGTGGAGGCCACGCAGGGCGACGCGCTGGCGCGGCGCGAAGCGCTCTCCAGGCTGGACGCGGCGCTCGCGGAGATCGACATGGACCGGCGGACAGTCCTTGTGCTCCACGAGATCGAGGAGATGACCGCTCCGATGATTGCTCAGGCGCTCTCGATTCCACTGAACACGGTGTATTCCCGCTTGCGTGTAGCGCGCGTCAAACTCGAAGAGGCGCTCGCGCGACAAGGAGTTGAGTCATGGGCGAGGTGAACTTGTCTTCGGCCACGAGGGCCATGCTGGACGCGGCGAAGAGGGACGGCCCGAGCGCGGCGGCACGCGCAAAGGTGTGGGGCGGGGTGTCCAGCGCCGTGGGGGGCATGGCGACTGCGAGCGGGGCGGTGTCGGCGGTGACCGCGACGACCGGGGGAATGGGCGCGGCGAAAATGCTCGCCCTCGGAACGCTCCTTGGCGGAACGCTGTCGGTGGGCCTCGCGGCGACGTTGATTTACGCGGGGCAAACACGGAAGGGGTCCGAGCAGACGCTCGGGGTCCGCGCGACGGCCGGGGCAGAAGTGGGGCACGCGAGGGCGGCGGTCGTCGGGACGAACGAGTCCGTGCGCGTGCCGGACCCCGTGTCGACGTCGGCGCTTGCCGCCGCGACGGCGACCACGACGGTGATTGCGAGCAAGGGCAGGGGCGCGCCTGCCGCTCAGCGACCGGCCCGTCCCGAGGACTCCCTGGCCCGCGAAGCGTCTCTCGTGGCCCGCGCGCGCAGCTCCGTGGCGAGCGGAGATCCGCGTACGGCGCTCCAGGCGATCCACGAGGCGCGCGCGCTTTCGTCGCGGCAGCTCGGGCCGGAAGAGCTCGCGGTCGAGGCCCAGGCGCTGAGGGCGCTCGGCCGGCAGGACGAGGCGAACGAGGCCGATACGACGCTCAAGGAGCAGTTTCCCGAGTCCGCGCTGGCCCGCTGAAGGCGGCCAAGGCAACAAGAAACCAGGCCTGGCGTCTTTGCGGCTTGGCGGCTCTCTCTTGAGTATGGTTCGGTGAGGCGTTCTGGGTCGGGGGGCTCACCATGGCAAGCAAGCTCGAAGCATCGATCGCCATCCTGAACGGCGCGATCGGCGATTACCTCGCGAGAACCGGCAACGGCCTCGCGACGGAGACCACGTTCTTCCAGGCGATCGGCGGCGCGCCCCTGCGGCGCGAGCCGGGGCTCCTCGCTCGCGCGACACCCGCTCCTTCCAGACGGATCGTCTTGCTCCTTCACGGTCTGATGTGCACCGAGAGCGTCTGGCGGATGCCGGGCGGCGATTACGGCTCGCTCTTGGCGAGGGATCTCGGGCTTCGCCCGATCTACGTCCGCTACAACACCGGGCTGCCCATCGCCGAGAGCGGCGCGAGCTTCGCCCGGACGCTCGAGCTGTTCATCGAGGGGTGCGCGGCCCGGCCCGAAGAGATCGTTCTCATCGGGCACAGCATGGGAGGGCTGGTAGCGCGCAGCGCCTGCCATGTGGCACGGATCGAGGGGCAGCGCTGGCTACCGCTCGTGCGCCGCGCCATCTACCTCGGCACGCCTCACCTGGGCACGCCGCTCGAGCGCGTCGGACGCGTGGTCGCCAGGCTCCTGCGAGCGGTGCCCGACCCTTACACCCGGCTGGCCGCCGAGATCGGCGATCTGCGCAGCGAGGGAATCAAGGATCTCGGCGAGGGGCTTCGCGAGGCCCGTCACCCCGTCCCCCTCCTGCCCGAGATCGAGCACTTCCTGGTGGCCGCCTCGCTTTCGGACCCCTGGCTCGCTAGGCTCTTCGGCGATGCGCTCGTTCCAGTTTCCAGCGCGACGAACGGCCTCGTGGCCCCCGGGAGCGGCGGGGTCCAGAGGGGGAACCTGAAGGTCCTCGAGGGACTGCACCACATGGCGATCGCGCGCGACCCGGCCGTCTACACGCTCATCCGCGAGTGGTGCGCGGAGAGGACCGATGGTTGACCTGAAGCGACTGCGAGGGCTGCAAGCGCTCATCGAGGACGCCGTCGACCACGGCACCGGCGCCGTCGAGCGCGTTCACCTGGCCACCGCGGCGCGCCCGTTCGCGGTGCTGGAGAGGATCCCGCCCACGGCCCTGGTCGCGCGCGGCATCCACGTCGCCCACGACACAATCGCTTCCAGCGTCTACGGGACCATCCGGGTCACGACCCGCCTCGTCGGCGCCGCCGCAACCGTCGCCCTCGACATCGCCGAGACACTGGACGACGACGGCCAGGAGATTCAGTGAAGCTGCCGAGAATCCCTCTCTAGCGCATCCGGCGGCGCGCGCGCTTCAGGGCCTGTTCGATCATCTCGCGCTGTTCGGTCGGGTCGCCCCAGCGGCGCTGCTGGTGGGTGCTCAGCTGGTGGAGCGGATCGAAGTACATGAAGAGCTGGCCGGGTTTCACGCTCGGCGCCGAGTAGACGCTGATGCCCGTGTCGCGGTCGTAGTACTCGTACGAATGAGCGTCTCGCTTGCCGCCGCCGCCGGGGGCGTCGACGACGAACGTGGGCGTATTGAACCCCGCCGTCGCCCCCCTCACGTGCTTCTCCACGTAGAGGGCCGTATCGACGCTCGTTCGCAGGTCCTCCACGCCCCGGACCATGTCGTGCACGTAGACGTAATACGGGTGCACGTTGACGTGGCCGAGGCGCTTGACCAGCATCGTCATCGTCGCCACCTGGTCGTTCACTCCGCGAATGAGCACCGTCTGGTTGCGGACGACGATCCCGCGCTCGAACAGACGCGCCATCGCGGCCTCGGTGATGCCCGTGATCTCGTTCGGGCTGTTGAAATGCGTGTGGAGGACGACGTCCTTCTGCAGCTTCCTCCCCTTCTCCACCACCCGCGTCAGCGCATCGAGCCACGCGTCGTCCGTGACGATCTTCATCGGCATGACGGCGAGGCCCTTGGTCGCGAAGCGCATACGCCGCACGTTGGGGATCGAGAGCAGCGCATCGCCGATCTCCGCGAGATGCTGCGCGCGGAGCTGGTACGCGTCGCCCCCACTGATGACGATGTCCTCGAGCTCCGGACGCGACGCGATGTACTGGTAAGCCCTCCGCCAGCGCTCCTCGCTCGGGCGCAGGTGGACCTTCTCCACCTCGTCGGTGTCGAGCCCGATGGCGTACGAGCGCGTGCAGAAACGGCAGTACACGGGGCAGGTGTCGAGCGGGAGGAAAAGTGCCTTGTCAGAGTAGCGGTGCGTGAGCCCGGGTACCGGCGCGTCGGCCTGCTCGGCCAGCGAGTCCAAGCCGAGCTTGGGGTGATCCGGCAGCAGGCGCGAGGCGAGAGGAAAGAACTGGGTCCGCAGCGGGTCGTCGTACGGATGCTCCCAGTCGATGAGCGAGACGATGTACGGACTGACGCGCACGCTCATCGGCGCGCGCTTCATCCCCTCCTCCAG
>Ga0209415_10017729_pt1 | contig 11302 bp, 7 predicted proteins | sample PeaSoiSIISIP2007_FD_187696 | JGI IMG/M metagenome (GOLD analysis project Ga0209415, IMG submission 187696) | Peat soil microbial communities from Weissenstadt, Germany - SII-SIP-2007 (SPAdes) (version 2) | ecosystem: Environmental > Terrestrial > Soil > Wetlands > Peat | place: Germany...
GTGTAGGTTTGCCCCAGCATGATGAGGCATTGAAAATCATCCGGGTTGACCTGCGAGGCTTTTTCAAACAGCCTGCCCGCTTCTTCGAGTTTGCCCTGGCCAAAACACGCTCGCGCGTAAAAATAGTAAGGTTCGAAAAGTTTGGGATTGAGCTGGATGGAAGTTTGGAATTCCTTTTCCGCCTCGTCGTAGCGCTTGTTGAGCAGCACGGCTAGGCCGCGGGAGGCATGGGCTTCGGCCAGTTCGGGATCGAGATCCAGGGCACGGCGGCTGGCGGTTTCGGCTTCGCGGAGATTGGAGTCGCTGCGCTCGAAATACATGAAGAGGAAGGAGCAGCAATCGGCGACGCCGCAGTAGGCGCGAGCATATTTGGGGTCGATCACAATGGCGCGGGCAAACATCTGGCGCGCAAATTCGAAGCCCTTGCTGCGGAACTGGTAGAAGAACTGGCGGCCGCGGAGGTAATAATCGTAGGCCTGGACGTCGGTGGTGGGAGCTTTTTCGATGGCCCGCTTTTCCTGCTCGGTGAGCATCAGTTTCAGGGCCTTGGCGATGCTCTGGGCGATTTCGTCCTGGATGGCGAAGACGTCTTCCATTTGCCGGTCGTAGCGTTCGGCCCACACGGAGCGCGCCGTGGCCGTCTCCACCAGGCGCGCAGTGATGCGCAGACGATTGCCGGAGCGGCGCAGGCCGCCTTCGAGCACGTAAGCGGCGCCGAGTTCGCGGCCCACGTCGGGGGCGCTGGTTGGCTTGTCGCGGAAAGCCTGGACGGCGGAGCGCGTGAGCACCCACAGCTCCTTGATCCGCGACAGTTCGGTGATGATGTCTTCGGTGATGCCGTCGCGGAAGTACTCGTCTTCTTTTTCCCCGCCGGGATTTTCGAAATAGAGAACGGCCAGCGACTTTTCAGCGCCTTTTTCCGCGGGCGCGCGGCTGGTATCGGAATCGTGGCGCAGGCGCTTGAGGTCTTCGCGCAGCTTGGCCGCAGTTTGGTAGCGCGATTTGCGGTTCTTTTCGATGGCCGTTTCGATGATCTGGGCGAGTTCCGGAGGGAGCTTCGGATTCACGCGCAGAGCGGAAGTGGGAGTGCGGTTCAGGATGGCTTCGAAGACCATGGCCGAAGTGTTGCCTGCAAAGGGCTGGCGTCCCGTGGCCATTTCGTAAAGCACCACGCCAAGGGAGAAGAGGTCGGTGCGAGCGTCGAGCTCCTCGCCGCGGGCCTGTTCCGGGGACATGTAGGCCGCCGTGCCGATAGCGGTTCCCGGGCTGGTGAGGTTTTCCGCGGGCCCGCCCGCGCCGGCGGAAAACGTAGCGCCGCCGGACTCTCCAGGAGGCCGCTGGGAGAGTTTGGCGAGCCCGAAGTCGAGCACCTTGGCCTGACCACGCGGCGTGATGAAGATATTGGCGGGCTTGATGTCGCGGTGAACGATGCCTTTGGCGTGCGCCGCGTCCAGCGCGTCTGCGATTTGGACGCCGAGGTCGAGAATCGTATCCGTTTCGAGCGGGCGGCCTTCGATGCGGTGCTTGAGCGTCTGGCCCTCGAGGAACTCCATGGCGATAAAGTGGTGGCCCTGGTGCTCGCCGATGTCGTAGATGGTGCAGATGTTGGGGTGGTTGAGCGCGGAGGCGGCGCGCGCCTCGCGCTGGAAGCGCTCGATGGTGGCGGGGTCCTGGGCCGTCTCCGGGGGCAGGAATTTGAGGGCCACGCTGCGTCCCAGGCGCGTGTCTTCCGCCTTGTAGACCACACCCATCCCGCCGCCGCCGAGCTTTTCCTGGATGCGATAGTGGCCAAAGGTCTGGCCGATGAGCGAGGGCGAGGACATGCAGGCGAATAATATTCTGGCGTGTCGGTGGTGTCAACGCGGGGTAGCGTGTGCTGCCTCTCAGCCTGAGTAGATTCGTCCAGCAGCGATCCCGTTCCGGCGCAGTCTGCCGCCCGGCGTGCCAGCGGGCCGGCAAATCCTGTTGACAACATACTTCACCACAGTATATCGTCGCGAAGTATGTTCAACCGGGAACTGAAGAAGGGCAGCGCGGAATTCCTGGTGCTCTCGCTGCTCGAGGCGCGCCCGCGTCACGGCTATGACATCGGCAAGCGCATCGAGGCGCGCTCGAAGGGACGCATCCAGTTCCGCATCGGCTCGCTCTACCCCATCCTCTGCCGGCTGGAAGACCGCAGCCTGATCGCCGGCCGCTGGGTGGAGCGGACGGGAGAGCGCCGGCGGCGGTATTACCGCTTGACCGCCGCGGGCCGCAAATTCCTGGCGGCCCAGCGCGGCACCTGGGGCGAATTCGTGCTGACCATCAACCGCATTGTAAGGCCCGACCATGCCTGATTGGGCGCAGTACGTCCGGCAGAACCTGGGAGTTCCGCGCGTCCAGCCGGAACGCGAGGCGGAGATGGTGGAGGAACTCGCCGGGCAACTGGAGCAGGCTTACGCGGAAGCCATCGAGCGCGGGATGAGCCCGGCACAGGCGGAAACTGCGGCCCGGCAACATGTGGCGGACTGGGCGGCGCTGGCCACGGAGGTGGGGCGTTCCGAGCGGGGCCGGGAGTCCACACTGTCCACCTTGCAGCGCGAAGCCGAGGATCGCGACGCCGCGCGGCGTGGCGCGTTTTCTCCGCTCACCGATTTGCGCCAGGACTTGCGCTACGCCTTCCGCGTTCTGGCCAAGAGCCGCGGACTGACGATCGTTGCCGTGCTGACCATGGCGCTGGGCATCGGCGCCAACACGGCCATATTCAGCTTGCTGGACGCGGTGATGCTGCGCTCCCTGCCGGTAAGCAGACCGCAGGAGGTTGTGCTCCTCCAGTGGACCGCACTGCGGCACCCGGCTTACCAGAGCGTGGTGGCGTATGGCGACTGCGAGATGAAAGGTGGAACGGGGCCGGCCACGGGCTGCACGCTCTCGAAGGCGTTTTTGGAGCAGGTGCGCGCGAAGACCGATTTGTTCTCCGGTTTCGCCACATTCTCCTACTCGCGGCCGATGATTCTGAGCGGCAATGGCCCGGCCAGCCGGGCCACGGCGCAGTACGTCTCGGGCGATTATTTCGGGACGTTGGGCGTGCGAGCGGCGGTTGGCCGCCTGCTGCTGCCCGCGGACGACACGCCGCAGGCCCCGGCGGTCGCGGTGCTGAATTATGGCTACTGGCAGGGCACATTCGGAGGCGATCCAGCCGTTGTGGGCCGGACCATCCACTTGCAGGACTTGCCGTTCACGATCGTGGGAGTTGCCGAGCCCAGCTTCGTCAGCCTGACGCCTGGAAACGCGGATGACATGTGGATACCGTTCGCGCAGCGCGGACGGCTGGAGCCGGTGAAATATCCGGAGCGGCTGGAGGAGGCCGGGTCGTGGTGGCTGGTGATCGTGGCGCGGCTGCGGCCGGGGGTTTCGCGAGCGCAGGCGGAAGGCGCGGTGAGCCAACTCTTTTTCAATCATCTCGTACATGCCCCAAAGCCGCTGGCGAAGGCCGAGGACGCGCCGGCCATCCGCCTGCTGCCCGTGCAGACGGGGCTCACCGGTTACCGGAGAGAGCTATCCAAGCCGCTGAATGTGCTCATGGTGGCTGTGGCGATTCTGCTGTTGATCGCGTGCGCGAATGTCGCCGGTTTGCTGCTGGCCCGCGCCAAAGGACGGGAGAAGGAGATCGCCGTGCGCCTGGCCCTGGGCGCCAGCCGTGGCCGGATTGCACGCCAGTTGCTCACGGAGAGCCTGAGCATCTCCGTCGCTGGTGGAGTGTTGGGCATCGCCATGGCCTTCTGGAGCGCCCGGGCTCTGCTGATTTTTCTGACCAGCACCAACCCGCGCGCCCTGGGATTCTCCGTGAGAATTGACCTGCCGGTGCTGGCGTTTACGGCGTGTGCATCCATGCTGACAGGGGTGCTGTTCGGCCTGGCGCCGGCGCTGCGTTCAATGCACTTGGACCTGCTGCCGACGCTTAAAGAAGAGCCGAACCTTTCCGGGCCTGGCGCGGCGGGCCGCGGACGGTGGAAATCCGGCGCAGTGTTGGTGGTAGGCCAGGTGGCGCTGACCATCGTGGTGCTGATGGGTGCGGGGCTCATGGTGCGGACGCTGCGCAACCTGCGCAGCCTGGATCCCGGATTCCAGCCCGCCAATGTGCTGACCTTCGGTGTGGATCCTACGCTGACTGGGCTTCGAGGAGATCGGCTGGGCCAGTTCTACCGAGAAATGCGCGGCCGATTTAGCGAGATACCCGGCGTGCTCTCCGCGGGATATTCAGACATTGCCCTGCTCAGCAACGGCAATTGGATGATTGGCTTCCATCTGGAGGGCAGATCCGAGGTGCAGATGGCGGACCAGTTGGCCGTCGGCCCGGGATTTTTTGCGACGATGGGAATGCCTATCCTGGCGGGGCGCGAGTTTGCTGCCGCCGACTACTCGGAAGCCGCCTGGGAGCCGGGCGGGCCGTGCAGAAACACCGACCGGACGAACACGCCGATGGCCGCGATCGTGAACGAGTCCTTCGTGCGCACTTTCTTTCCGAAAACGAATCCGGTTGGTCTGCGCTTCGGGAGCGGCCACGGTGAGGGCCCAGATGCCACTGAGGGCTGCGCGTCGCCGGGCTGGGAGATCATCGGCGTTACGCGCGACGCGAAATACGGCGACCTGCGCACGGAAGTCCATCCGACGATTTACGAGCCGGACGGCAGCGGCGGCATATTTGAGCTGCGAACCACCGGAGATCCCCGGGCGGCGATCGCCGCGGTCCGAGGGGTGGTGGAGCGGTCCGGCTACGACCTTCCGCTGTACGAGGTGAAGACACAGACGCAGATCATCGACGAACTGCTGTTCCAGGAGCGCCTGCTGGCCCGGCTTTCCACCTTCTTCGGCCTGCTGGCTCTGCTGCTCGCATCCGTGGGGCTCTACGGCCTGCTTTCCTATGAAGTAACGCAGGGCACGCGGGAAGTGGGGATCCGCATGGCCCTGGGGGCGCAGAGAGGCGACGTGCTCCGGCGGGTGGTGTCGCGAGGAATCGCGCTGGTGGGCGCCGGCGCGGTACTGGGAGCGGCCACATCGCTGGGTGTCGCGCGATTTCTGGGCAGCATGCTGTTTGAGGTGAAGCCGAGCGATCCGTTCACGCTCGCGGGCGTTGTCTTGCTGTTCCTGCTGGTGGCGCTCATCGCCTGTTACATCCCCGCCCGCCGCGCCACACGCGTGGATCCCCTAGTGTCCCTGAGATACGAATAGCCGCAGCCAAAGCGCACAGACAGGATTGTATGTGCTACTCCCCGCCGCACGTAGCTCGAAAATAAGCGCAATCGGAGGAGATGGGACACCGCTCGCAGAGCGGCCGGGTGCGCTTGCAGATTACCTGGCCGTGCTGTTTTAGCAGGAGATGGGCGCGAAGGAGAGCGGCGCAGTCTTCGGGCAGTTCGGCGCGGAGGATATCCTGCTCGGCCCGATAATTCGCCTGGTAGTTTTTGCTGGTTCTGCCGGTCATGATGCGGAGCGTCACTTCGACGCAATTCGACGGCACCGCGGCCACCGGCGCGGTTTTCGTGAACAGTAAGATTTTATCGGCGCCGGGATCACCAATCGTGGGAAATGTTTTGAGGGCCTTTCGCGCCTCGGGCAACGGCCTCTGGAGCACCGCGCGGAGATTCCCGCCGAATTCGTGCTTCACGCGAGCGGCAATCTCGCGCAGGCGCTCGGCGCGCAGCTCGGGAACGATTCCGCCCAGGCGCAGGATTTCGCGGAGTTTTTCCACGGGCGCGGCGAGGATATCGTCCGGGCGCAGGCCTACCTGTTTTTTCAGCGCCTCAAAACCCTTTGTGCAGGAAACGTCGGTGGCGGGATAGCCGCAGATCACGTAGAGGATCATCTCGTACGGGTCGGCACGGGCGGAAAGCGACGGCAGGATGGACTTCGGCGGCTTGGGCGCGCCGTAGAATTTTTCCAGCCGGCCGAGGATTTTGCCGAGCCTGGTTCGAAGCGGCTTCATGGTCCGGCCGGTCCCTCCTCCCGTGTAGACATTCCCCTATAGCGTTATTTGAAAGCCCGAAGCCGGAGCTTATACTGTTTGTTTCCGCCGGAAAATGGAAACCGGGTTCATGAGAGCATGAGCGTTCGGGAATCGAGTTCGAGGCCCTGTTCAATTCGATGTGGAGTTGGCATAGGCGTGGAAACAGCGGAGACCCAGGCGTGACCCGGGCAGCGGGCGCGAGGATGTCCGGCGCATTGCGGCGGGCCGTGGCCTGCCTGTGCGTGGCGGCGCTGGCGGCGTTGCCCGTCCGCTCGGACAACCGAACGCCACTCAAAACCGGCTGGAACCTGTTTTCGCCGCAGGACGACATCAAACTCGGCCTGCAAAACTCCCATGAGGCCGAGCAGCAGCTCCCCATGCTGAAGGACGAGCGCGTGGAGAACTACCTGAACGTGCTGGGAAAGCATCTGGCGGAATTCGCCCCTGGCGAGAAATATCCCTACCAATTCAAATGCGTGAATGTGGCGGACATTAACGCCTTCGCGCTGCCGGGCGGATATGTCTACGTGAACCGCGGACTGCTCCAGACGGTGGACAACGAAGCGCAACTCGCCGGAGTGCTGGGCCATGAAATCTCCCACGTCGCGCTGCGCCACGGCACCAGCCAGGTGACCAAGGCGCTGGGCCCTTCGATGGGGGTTGCGGTGCTAGGCAGCGTGCTGGGCGACAATGCGCTGGGGAAAATGGTGACCGCGGTGGGAGTGTTTTCGATGAACTCGCTCCTGTTGAAATATTCCCGAACGGACGAGAGCGAGGCGGACATCCTGGGCACGCAGATCGCTCACGACGCGGGATACGACCCGCACGCCCTGGCCCAGTTCTTCGTGAGGCTCGGAGAGGAAGAGAAGAAGCTGGGCGTGCCGCCGGAGTTTTTTTCCAACCATCCGAGCCCGGAGCACCGCATCGAGCGCGTGAACGAGGAGATCGAAAAACTGGGCGGGCCGCCGGCCAATGCCAAGGAAGATTCGGCGGAGTTCCGCGACATCCGGCGCTACCTCTTTTCGCTTCCGCCCGCCGCGAAACACGTGGAGTACGCTGAGGCCGATCCCGCGGGCGGCGGCGGATCGGGAAAGCCGCCGGACGCGCCCTCGGAGCGGCTCCAATCCTACGAGAACGACAGCGTGAAGCTGCAATTCCCGGCCAATTGGAAGGCGAGCGGCCTGGGCAGCAGCGTGACGCTGGCCCCCGAGGGCGGCCTGGTGACTGACCGGCGCGGCAACCGCGCGCTGGCCTACGGGATGATCGTAAATCGCTTTGAGCCGCGCACGGGCGCGACTCTGGAGTCCGCCACCGACGCGCTAATCGCCGAACTGCGCCGCAGCAACGCCAGCCTGACGGTCGAGCGCAAGCCGGAGCCCATGCGACTGGCGAACCAGCGAGCGCTTTCCACTTTCCTGCTGAACGATTCGCCGGTCAAAGGCCGCGAAATGATCTGGCTGGTGACCACGCTCCGGCCCGACGGGATGACGTATATCGTTTCGGTGGCGCCGCAGCCGGAGTACGACCGTTACAGTAAGACGTTTGAAGCCATGCTGCACTCCATCCACTTCCACGAGTAGCCCGTGGTAGCGCCGGCTTCCAGCCGGCTGTGTGCGTAAGCGGTGCCACACCTCGAACAACCTCAGGGTTAATGCCGCGGACGATTCCTTTGTGCGTGCAGCCGGAAAGAAAAAAGCCGGCTGGAAGCCAGCGCTACCATCGCCCGGCAGTGCCGTGTCTACGGGGTCCAGCGGAGGATGGGTTTGCGGGCGGCGCCCACTTCGTCCAGGCGGCCGATGCGCGCCGAGTGCGGCGCGGTTTTCACCAACTCGGGGGTTTCGGCAGCTTCCGCGGCGATGGAGCGCATGGCTTCTACGAAGAGGTCCAGCTCCTGGCGCGATTCCGATTCGGTGGGCTCGATCATCAGCGCGCCGGGCACGATCAGCGGAAAGGCCGTGGTGTAGGGATGAAAGCCGTAGTCAATCAAGCGTTTGGCGATGTCCATGGTGCTCACGCCGTGTTTTTTCTGCCGCGCGTCGCTGAACACAACTTCGTGCATGCACGGCTGCGCGTAGGGCAGGTCGTACACATCCTCGAGTTTCTTGCGGATGTAATTCGCATTGAGCACGGCGTCGCGCGTGGCTTCGATCATTCCCGGGCCGTAGGCCAGCGCGTAGGCCAGCGCCCGCACCAGCACACCGAAATTGCCGTAGAAGGCGCGGAGGCGGCCGATGGACTGCGGGCGATTCGAGTCCCAGGCCAGTGTTCCGTCGGGTTTTTCCGCAAGCACGGGCAGGGGCAAAAACGGTTCCAGAGGCTTCTTCACCGCGACAGGTCCGGCGCCGGGGCCGCCCCCTCCGTGCGGCGTGGAAAACGTCTTGTGCAAATTCATGTGCATCACGTCCACGCCGAAGTCGCCGGGACGGGCGACGCCCGCAAGCGCGTTCATGTTGGCGCCGTCCATATAGAGCAGTGCGCCGCGCGCATGCAGCAGTTCCGCGGCGCGCGCGATATCCTGCTCGAAAATGCCTAGAGTGTTCGGATTCGTGACCATGAGCGCGGCCACGTCGTCACTCACATACTCCGCCAGATGCGACAGATCGATGCGGCCGGTGGAATCCGAGCGGATGTTCAGCACCTGGTAGCCCGCCGTGACCGCGGTGGCGGGGTTTGTGCCGTGCGCCGAATCCGGCACCAGCACTTTCTTCCGCGGATTGCCCCGGCTGGCCAGATACGCGTGGATCATGGCGATCCCTGCGTACTCTCCCTGCGCCCCGGCGCAGGGCTGGAGCGTGATGGCGTCCATACCGGTGAGTTCCAGCAGGAAGCGCTCGAGCACGCGAAGGATGCGCAGGCAGCCCTGCGAGAGTTCGGCGGGCTGCAGGGGATGCTCGGTGGCCAGACCTTCAAGGCGCGCCACGAATTCATTGACCCGCGGGTTGTACTTCATGGTGCAGGAGCCGAGCGGATACATGCCCAAGTCGATGGCGTAATTCCAGGTGGAGAGGCGCGTGAAGTGCCGGATTACTTCGATTTCGCTGACTTCCGGAAATCCTTCCACGGCCTCGCGGGAAAACTCACGGCCGAGCGCCTGGGCCGCGTCCACGGACGGCACGTCGAGTGGCGGAAGTTCCATGCCGCGTTTTCCGGGCGCGGATTTCTCGAAGATCAGCCCTTCGTTGATGCTCACGTGGCGGGTGGCTTTGGACATGGGATGCGCCATGGCTATCGCTCCGTCGGCGAGGAAACGGCCACGCGCGCGCCCGCGCCCAGCGATTCGAGCGCGCGGCGGGTGGCCGCGACCAGGCGGTCCACGTCCTGGCGCGAATGGACTTCCGTGACGCACAGCAGGCCGCGCTTGGTCTGCTCCGGGAAGAACGGCCCCAGCGGCAGCGGGCCGATGATTTTCTCGCGCAGCAGTTCCTGATTGATCATGCGCACCGAGCGCGGGAATTCCAGCGCTGCCTCGTTGAAGAACGGCGCGGAGAACGCCCGGCGCACGCCGGGGAGCCTTTCAAATTCGGCCACTGCATAGCGCGCTTTGGCCAGGTTCTGCGCGGCCATTTCCCGCAGGCCCTCCTTGCCAAGCAGCGCCAGGTGCATGGTCACGGCGAGCGCGCATAGGGCCTGGTTGGTGCAGATGTTCGAGGTGGCCTTCTCGCGCCGGATGTGCTGCTCGCGCGTGGCCAGCGTAAGGACGAACCCGCGGCGGCCGGCGCCGTCGGTGGTCTGCCCCGCCAGCCGGCCGGGCATTTGCCGCACGAACTTCTCGCGAGTGGCGATGACCCCGGCAAACGGTCCGCCGAAGCTCGGTGCGAGCCCCAGACTTTGCGCTTCCATGGCCACGATGTCGGCTTCCGCGGGCGGCCGGACGGCGCCCAGCGCCACCGCTTCCGCAACCGCAACCACGAGAAGCGCGCCCGGGCCGTGCGCGAGTTCGGAGAAGTGCGGCACCGCTTCCAGCACGCCCAGGAAATTCGGCGACTGCAAGACGACGGCCGCAGTCGCGTCATTCAGCGCAGCACGTGCCGCGGCGAGATCTGTTTGCCCGGTGGCCGCGTCGAAGGGTACCTCAGCGACTTCCAGCCCCAGGTGGTCCGCATAGGTGTCCACCACCTGCCGGTATTCCGGGTGCAGGGCACGCGACACCACCAGCCGCCGGCGTCCCGTCAGCCGCACGGCCATCATGGCCGCTTCGGCCGTGGCCGTGGAACCGTCGTACATGGAGGCGTTGGCCACTTCCTGCCCGGTGAGCTGGCACATTAGCGTCTGGAATTCGAAGATGGCCTGGAGCGTGCCCTGGCTAATTTCCGCCTGGTAGGGCGTGTAGCTGGTGAGGAATTCGCCGCGCTGGATGAGCGCATCCGCCACCACAGAGCGGAGGTGATTGTAAACTCCCGCGCCGAGAAAAGAGGTGTAGCCCGCGGCATTCTCTGCGGCCCGCGCGCGGAAATAATCGATGATCTCCTTTTCCGAAAGCGGGCCGGGGACTTCCAGCGGGCGCTTGAGCCGGCAGGCTTCCGGGATCGAGGCGAAGAGCTGATCCATGGAATCGAGCCCCAGTTCGGCGAGAATGGCGCGGCGCTCGGCGTCGCTTTTCGGGAGATAGCGCATCAGGCCTGGGCTTCCTTTTCTTTTTCGGCGATGAAGGCCTGGTAGGCCGCGGCGTCCATCAGCTTCGAGAGTTCGGCCGGATTCGTTGCGTGGCCTTTGACGAGCCACGCGGCGCCATGCGGGTCCTGGTTGATCTTCTCCGGCGCGTTCGCCAGGGCCGCGTTCACTTCGGTGACTTCGAGCGACACGGGGCAATAGATTTCGCTCACCGCCTTCACGGATTCGACGGTGCCGAGTGTCTGCCCGGCGGAGAACTTCGCGCCCGGTTTCGGCAGTTCGACGAACACAACGTCGCCGAGCGCGTGCTGCGCGTAGTCGGTGATGCCGATGGTGGCCGTTTGACCGGCCAGGGCCACCCATTCATGCTCCTGCGAATATTTGTAGTCCGTCGGATACATCGCGATTCCTTTCCTCGTGGCGCAGCCACTCCTGCCTGCGCTCCTATGACGCTGCACGCCCTCACAAACGAAAACTCTCGCTCCAGCCCATCCAGAAGGCGAACAGACCCTTCGTTCCTCAAGGCAGGCTTGTCTGTGCTACCTGGCCCTCTTATAAAACGGCATCTTCACCACGCGCGCCGGTGCCTTCTGCCCGCGAATCCCGATCTGAATCTCCGTCCCCGGCGCGCTCAATTCCGGGGGCACATAGGCCATGCCGATATTCTTCTTCAAGAATGGCCCGGGTGAGCCGCTGGTGACCCTG
>Ga0209415_10017730_pt1 | contig 11301 bp, 9 predicted proteins | sample PeaSoiSIISIP2007_FD_187696 | JGI IMG/M metagenome (GOLD analysis project Ga0209415, IMG submission 187696) | Peat soil microbial communities from Weissenstadt, Germany - SII-SIP-2007 (SPAdes) (version 2) | ecosystem: Environmental > Terrestrial > Soil > Wetlands > Peat | place: Germany...
GACGGGCGCTGCGAAGTGCTGTTCGACGGCGGCATACGCTCGGGTCAGGACATCGCCAAAGCGCTCGCCTTGGGAGCGCGGGCCGGCTTGATCGGCAAATCGTATTTGTTCGCGCTCGCGGCCGCCGGCGAAGCGGGCGTCACCCGGGCCCTCACCATCCTGCGCAACGAATTGCGCGTGACTCTGGCGCTGACCGGCACGCCGAGCGCGGCGGCCGCGGGGCCGCACATGTTGAGAGACCCGAGCTAACGCGCCCGGCCTCACAGCAGCATGCGGACGGCGCTCGCCGAGAAATGCGACGGCGAAAAGCACGGCCAACACCACGCTCAGCTGGTCGAGCGGCGCGACGCGGGAAGCGGGGCCCAACTGCAGCGCGCGGTAGTAGCAAAGCCATGAGAATCCGGTTGCGATGCCGGAGAGAACCAAGAACAGAACGCCCTTCGGCGACAAGGCGTCCGGCCGCTGCCACTCGTTTCGCGCCCACAGGATGAGGGCGGCGACGATCAAAATGACGATGGTGCGTATAAACGTCGCTAGGTCGGTGTTGATTTCCGATACCGCGACCTTGCCGAAGATCACGGTGAGTGCGGCAAACAACGCCGAGCCGAGCGCATAGGCGCGCCAGTCCAGGCTCATGCCGTCGGCAGCCGGCGCGGCCTGCCTCGAGGAAAGACCGCGTCGATGCGCGCGATTTCCGCATCGCTGAGTTTCAGCGAGCCGGCGCCGGCGTTCTCCCGCACGTGCTCGAGCTTGGATGCCTTGGGAATCACAAAGGCATGCGGCTGGCGCAGCAAAAAAGCCAACGCGACTTGCCGGGCGGTGGCGTGATGCGCCGAGGCGATGTCCTTGAGGACGCGGCCGTGCTTCGTGCCGGGGTCGAACGCGCGCGCGGAATCCCCGAAGGGCGTGTAGGCTACCACGGCCGTTCCGTGCTCGAGGCACCACGGCAGCACCGTGTGTTCGATCGCGCGCTCTTGCAGGTGGTACAGCACTTGATTGCACGCCGGGTGCCCGGCGCCGGCGATCGCCGCTACCTCATCGAGATCGTCGACGTCGAAATTGCTCACACCCCAGGAGAGTATCGCGCCCTTGCGCAACAACTCGTCGAAGGCGGCGATGGTGTCCTCAAGTGGATGAGCGCCGCGCCAATGCAGCAAGTAGCAGTCGAGCCGATCGGTTCCGAGGCGCTTGAGGGATTTCTCGCAGGCCGCGACCGTGCCCTGCCTCGAGGCGTTGGTCGGCAGCACTTTGGACACCAGGAACACCTCGTCGCGCCGGCCGGCGATGGCGTTGCCGATGATTGCCTCGGCCGCTCCGGAGCCGTACATCTCCGCGGTGTCGATGTGCGTCATGCCGAGATCGAGGCCGCGGCGCAGCGCCGCGATCGCATCGTCGACGGCGGATTCCTCGGAGCGCCACGAACCTTGACCGACCACGGCCACCTCCCGGCCGGTGGAGCCGAACACACGCTTGAGGGGCCGGACCGCTCCCGCCGGATTCAACTCGGCCGCTCCCGCGCCAGCCCCCGCGTCATGCGCAGCGCCGCCTCGCGTCCCTGGTAGTAGCCCGGTACGACGTCGAGAGCCATGAATCCCAGGGCTTGGTAGAAGATCCGCGCGACGTCATTGTGGGTTCGCAATTCCAAATTGATGCGAAACACGCCGGCTTCGACGGCGGTACAAGTGAGCCAGTCCATCAGCCGGCGGCCGAGCCCCTGGCGGCGATACCCGGTTGCCACCGCAAGCAGATTAAGATGTGCGACCTCGTCCCCGAAATGCATGATGCCGAAGGCGGCGATCCGCCGCTCGCGCCGGGCGACGACGACCGAGCATTCCTTGCCGGTGATGAAGCGCTGCACCCGCGCCGGCGTCCACGACCAGCTGAGACCCTGCTCGATCAAATCACGCGACATTTCCGCGATTTCGCGCGCATCGGCCGCACGCGCGAGACCCATTGTGGCGAGTTGCGGCATTCGTTCAGCGGCTGCGGTATCGGTCCGTCGCCAGCACGAGTTCGTTGGTAATGCCGGCCTCGAACGCCGAATGCCCAGCATCCGGCACCATCCGGAAGGTCGCCTCGGGCCATGCCCGATGCAAATTCCAAGCGCTGGTCGCCGGACAGACGACGTCGTACCGCCCTTGCACGATGGTCGCCGGTATGTGGCGTATGCGTTGCACATCGTCGAGCAATTGCGTTTCGCTCCGCAGGAAACCGCGATTCACGAAATAATGACACTCTATTCGCGCCACTGCGAGCGCGAACTGGTCTTCGCCCCACCTGCGGATGTTGTCGGGATTGCTGTACAGGAAACTGGTGGATGCCTCCCACACCGACCAGGCTCGCGCCGCCAACAGCGCCGCCCGCTGATCGCTGCCGGTGAGACGCTGATGGTAGGCGCGCAAGAAATCGTCGCGTTCGTCGGGCGGGATCGCATCGCGGTACGCCTCCCAACAATCCGGGAAAATATCCGAGGCCCCATGCTGGTACATCCAGCGGATTTCCGCGTAGCGCAACAAAAAAATGCCGCGCAACACGATTTCACTGACGCGTTCCGGGTGCGCCTCGGCGTAGGCGAGAGCGAGCGTGCTACCCCAGGATCCGCCGAATACGAGCCACCGTTCGATGCCGAGATGCTTACGCAGCCGCTCGAGATCGGCCACCAGGTGCCAGGTGGTGTTTTCGATCAGGCTGGCGCTCGGGCGGCTGCGCCCGCAGCCGCGCTGATCGAACACCACGATGCGGTAATGATGCGGATCGAAGAACTGCCGGGCGCGCTTGTCGGAACCCGCGCCGGGCCCGCCGTGCAGGAACACCGCGGGCTTGCCGGCGGGATTTCCACATTCCTCGTAATAAATCTCGTGAATCTCGGAAACGCGCAGATAGCCTTGCCGGAACGGTTCGATGGCCGGGTACAATTCCCGGCGCACCACGGGCTGCGAGATCCTTGCGGAGGTGCGCGATGCGACCGAGCGCGCCGCCGATTTTGCCGTGCCGCGTTTGGTCGCCGATGAGCGCTTGGGGGCGGCGGCGCGATGCGCGGACCGAGCGGGTGGCCGCCGGGTGCGGGTCGCCGCGGGCTGCGCGCTTTTTTTCTTCTTCATGACCTATTCCTTTGTGTCGATTTTTTTATGCGCGCTGGAGCAGGGGCCCCAGTGCTTTTCCGCCCAGCAAATGCATGTGCAGGTGATAGACTTCTTGCCCGCTATCGGAATTGCAATTGATGATGAGCCGATAGCCGCTCTTGGCGATTCCCTGTTTGCGCGCGAGATCGCGCGCGACCATGACCATGTGTCCGATCAGCGCCGCATCGTCATCCTCTATATCATCCGTCGTCGGGATGGGTTTATGCGGCACTATTAATATGTGTACCGGGGCGGCGGGGCGAATGTCCAGAAACGCAATAACCTGCGAATCGCGGAAAACCACGGTTGCGGGCAACTCGCCCGCGATGATCTTTTCAAAAAGCGTAGGCATTTCATACGCCTCCGACGGCTCCGGGGCCCCTAAGAGTAGCAGGAACCCGCGCGCCGCCTCGATTTCTGGTAGCGCTAAAGTCATGCTGCGTCGCATCAATGTGCCGCACAAGGGGGCGCTGTCCGCGCAGTCGATAAATGGTAGTGGGAACGATTCTCATATAGGCTTGGAGTCATGGCAGTGAAACCCGAAATGGCCCAGGGAACGGAAGCGCCGACCGGCATGAATCTTGCCGATCTCGCCACCGGTGCGCTGGCGCGCGTGGTATCGGTGTCGGCCGCCGACGGAGTCGCGCCCGACATGGGAAGACGCCTGGCGGAACTCGGTTTCCTGCCCGGTGAAGCGGTGCGCATCGTCGCCCGCGGCCTGATGTCGCGCGAACCGATAGCGGTGCGCATCGGTACCGGCACCTTTGCCCTGCGCCTATTTGAAGCGGCCTGTATCTGCGTGCGCCCGGAGCAGCCCTCGCTCGGTTAGACTTATGAAGGCTGTTATGCCTGGTGTGCCCGCAAGCCCGTTGGTCGCATTGGTCGGCAACCCCAATTGCGGCAAGACGGCGCTGTTCAATGTTTTGACCGGCAGCCGGCAGAAGGTCGCCAACTATGCCGGCGTCACCATCGAACGCAAGGAAGGCTCGCTGCTCACGCCGTCCGGGCGGCGCGTGCGCATCCTCGATCTGCCGGGCGCCTACAGCCTCGAGCCGTTGACGCCCGATGAAGAAATCACCGCCGACGTTTTGCTCGGGCGGCGCGCCGGCGAGCCCGCCCCCGATTTCGTGGTATGCGTGACGGACGCGACCAATCTTCGCCAGAACCTGCGGCTGGTGCTTTCCCTCAAGCGCTTGGGCCTGCCGATGGTCGTTGCCTTGAACATGACGGACATCGCGCGCCGCAAAGGCATCATCATCGATGCCCCGCGCCTGGCAGCCGAGCTGGGTGTGCCGGTGGTCGAGACCATCGGCGTCAAGACGTCCGGTGCCGGCGCCTTGATCAAGGTTCTGGATTCGCTCGAAATTCCGGCACACTCGCAGCCGGCGGCGCCGTGGCACACTCCCGAGGCCGCCGATATCGAACGCGATCAGACCGAAGTGCGCAGAATCTTGAGTGCCGTCGGCGCCGACCGGCTCGACGGCATCACCTTCAGCGACAAGGTGGATGCCATCGTGCTGCATCCGGTGTTGGGGCCGCTGATCCTCGCCTCGATCCTGTTCCTGGTATTTCAAGCCGTGTTCGCATGGGCACAGGTGCCGATGGATGCGATCCGGTTAGGGGTCGGCGCATTCGGCGGCTGGCTGGACCAAGCCCTTCCGGCCAGCCTCTTCAAGGATTTGCTGGTCAACGGCGTGCTGGCGGGCGTCGGCAGCGTGTTGGTGTTCCTGCCGCAGATCCTCATTCTGTTCTTCTTCATATTGATGCTCGAGGACTTGGGTTATTTGCCGCGCGCCGCATTTTTGCTCGACCGGCTGATGGGCAGCGTCGGATTGTCGGGGCGCGCCTTCATCCCGTTGCTGTCGAGCTTCGCCTGCGCCATTCCCGGCATCATGGCGACGCGCACCATTCAAAATCCGCGCGATCGGCTGGCGACCATCATGATCGCGCCGTTGATGACCTGCTCGGCGCGCCTGCCGGTGTACGCCTTGATCATCGGCGCCTTCATTCCGCGGCGCGCCGTTTGGGGCGGCTTCGAGCTGCAGGGCTTGGTGCTGTTCGCGCTGTACGTTGCCGGAGTCGCGAGCGCCATGGGCGTCGCCTATGTGCTCAAGCGTTACGGCTCGGGCGCGCGCTTCCAGGCTCTGATGTTGGAGCTGCCGGCTTATCACTGGCCGAATTTGCGCAATCTCGTCATCGGCTTGTGGCAGCGCGTGGAGATATTCTTGAGCCGTGTCGGCACGATCATCCTCGCCTTGATGGTGATCTTGTGGGCCTTGAGTTCGTTCCCGACTCCGCCACCGGGCGCTCCCGGTCCGGCCATTCAGTACAGTGTCGCGGGGCACTTGGGCGCCTGGCTTGCGGTGCTATTCGCGCCCATCGGGTTCAATTGGCAGATATCGATCGCGCTGGTGCCCGGGCTCGCGGCCCGCGAGGTCGCGGTGAGCGCGCTCGGCACCGTCTACGCCTTGTCCGCCACCGGCACCGATATGAGCGGAGCGCTGACGCCGTTGATCGCGCACTCTTGGAGTATGGCGACCGCGCTCTCGCTGCTGGCCTGGTATGTATTCGCGCCCCAATGCCTGGCGACTCTCGCCACGGTCAAACGCGAAACGAATTCTTGGCGCTATCCGATTATGATGGCCGCCTACCTTTTCGCGATGGCCTATGCCGGATCGTGGATCACGTATCGAACCGCGCTGGCTCTGGGCGGTTGAAGGGCGCCTCGAGATCATGAACAAATTGCTGGATAATTCCTTGGTTGCGCTGGCGCTGCTGGCGAGCGGCTGGTATGCACTGTCATCGCTCGGTCCTAAGAGCCTGCGCACCCGCCTATGGGGAGCGCTCGCGCGCGCGGCGGCCCATGCGCCGTCGTTCCTGCAGTTGGGCGGTCTCGCACGCCGGCTCGATGCCGCCGGCAAGGCCGCGGGCGGCTGTGGCGGCTGCGGCAGCTGCGCTTCGGATCAGCCGGCCGCCGAAACGCCCACACCCGAGGTTCGCGTACCGGTGGCGAAGATCGGCAGACGCGGCTGAGGGGCTCGCGCGAGTAAGCGTCGAAGCGCGTTTCGAATCGCCGTACGGCCTCACGCGCGGCGGCAATCAGTTGCACGACCTTGTTGTCGCGAATCGTATCCTTGGGATCGCGGCGCCGGATGCAAGCCTCGAGACGTGGGAACGTGGGGAATCGCGCTCATGATCCCTAGATCTTACGCAATTGTGTCAAGCACGGTAATCTTCCGTTAACCGTCCCTGTGAGAAGCGCCGCGGACCATGCGATGAGCGACACGAAGATTAAAAGCCTGCTCATCGCAAATCGCGGCGAAATCGCCATTCGCGTCATGCGCGCCGCGACCGAGCTCGGTATCTGCACCGTGGCGATCCACTCGCGGGAAGACCGCTTTTCGTTGCACCGAACCAAAGCCGATGAAAGCTACCTGGTCGGCGACGGGAAGGGGCCGATCGAGGCGTACCTGGATATCGCCGACATCATTCGCATTGCCACCGAGGCGCGCGTCGACGCCATCCATCCCGGCTACGGCTTTTTATCCGAGAGCCCGGAATTCGCGGAAGCTTGCGCGGCGGTGGGAATCGTATTCATAGGGCCCTTGCCCGACACCATGCGCAGACTCGGCAACAAGATCGAGGCGCGGAACCTCGCGATCGTAGCCGGCGTTCCGGTGATGCCCGCCACGACGCCGTTGCCGGCGGACGAGGCCGAGATTCTCGGGATGGCCCGTGCGGTGGGCTTTCCGCTCATGCTCAAGGCGAGCTGGGGCGGGGGCGGCCGCGGCATGCGCATCGTCGAGGACGAGCGCGGACTCATCGAGACGGTGGCGGTCGCCAAGCGTGAAGCAAAGACCGCCTTCGGCAAGGACGAGGTCTACTTCGAGAAGCTCATCAGACGCGCCCGGCACGTGGAAGTGCAGATCATGGGCGATGCGCACGGCAACTTGGTGCATCTCTATGAGCGCGACTGCACGGTGCAACGGCGCAATCAAAAGGTGGTGGAACGTGCCCCGGCGGCGTTTCTCACGGATGAGCAAAGAGCCGACCTTTGCGAGGCGGCGCTCAAGATCGGGCGCGCGGTCCGGTACCGCAATGCGGGAACCGTCGAGTTTTTGCAGGATGCCGATACCGGCAAATTCTACTTCATCGAGGTCAATCCGCGGATCCAGGTCGAGCACACGGTCACGGAGTGCGTGACCGGCGTTGATTTGGTCAAGGCGCAAATTCGCATTGCGGGCGGCGCGAGTATCGGCACGGCGCAAAGCGGAGTGCCGCGGCAGGAGCATATCCGCGTGAACGCCCACGCGCTGCAGTGCCGCGTCACCACCGAGGATCCGGAAAACAACTTCGTGCCGGATTACGGCCGCGTAACCGCTTATCGCAGCCCCGCCGGATTCGGCATCCGGCTCGATGCGGGAACCGCTTACTCGGGCGCCATCATCACCCGATTCTACGACTCCCTGTTGGTGAAGGTCACGGCCTGGTCTCCGACCCCGGAGGAGACGATTGCGCGCATGCATCGGGCTCTGTGGGAGTTCCGTATTCGCGGGGTGGTGACCAATTTGCGCTTTCTCGATCAACTGATCATGCATCCGCGCTTCGCCAAAGCGGATTACACGACTCAATTCATCGACCAAACCCCCGAACTGTTCCGCACCCCGCCCAAGCGCGACCGCGCGACCCGCCTGTTGAGCTTCATCGGCGATGTGATCGTCAACGGCAATCCCGAAGTCAAGGGGCGAGGGCGCAAGCCGCCCATGCCGGTATTTCCCAAGTTGCCGCGCGCCGTGTTGCCGCCGCCACGGCCCGGCACCAAACAGAAGCTCGACGAGCTCGGACCCGAGCGATTTGCCGCCTGGATGCTCGAAGAAAAACGCGTGCTGATCACCGACACCAGCATGCGCGATGCACACCAATCGCTGCTCGCGACCCGCTTTAGAACCCAGGACATGGTGATGATCGCCCCCTATTACGCGAGCCTTCTGCCGAAGTTGTTTTCGGTCGAATGCTGGGGCGGCGCAACCTTCGATGTGGCGATGAGGTATCTCAAGGAGGACCCGTGGGCGCGGCTCGCGAGCTTTCGCGAGGCCATGCCGAATCTGCTCTTGCAAATGTTGCTGCGCTCGGCGAACGCGGTCGGATACACAAACTACCCAGACAATGTGGTGCGGCACTTCGTCGCGCAGGCGAGCGCAGCCGGCATCGACGTATTTCGAGTGTTTGACTGCCTGAATTGGACGGACAACATGAAGGTGGCGATGGATGCCGTCAGAGCGGCCGGCCGGCTCTGCGAGGCGGCGATTTGCTACACCGGCAATCTGTCGAATCCGCGGGAGACGAAATACGATCTTCGGTACTACCTCAAGATCGCCAAGGAATTGAAAGCCATGGGCGCTCATGCGATCGCCATCAAGGACATGGCGGGGCTGTGCCAGCCGCGGGCCGCTGCCGCCCTGGTGGGCGCGCTGAAAAGCGAAGTGGGGCTGCCGATTCACTTTCACACGCACGACACCAGCGGGATCGGCGCGGCGAGCGTGCTCGCCGCCATTGAGGCCGGCGCGGACGCGGTCGACGGCGCCATCGACGCGCTCTCCGGGCTCACCTCGCAGCCCAATTTGGGATCGATCGTCGAAGCCTTGAGATTCGCGCCGCGCGATCCGCTGCTGGATCCGGATGCGCTGCGCTCGATCTCGGGCTATTGGGAGCAAGTTCGTCACGGCTACGTCGCGTTCGAAAGCGACATTCGTGCGGGCACCTCCGAGGTCTATGTGCACGGCATGCCGGGCGGCCAATACACGAATCTGCGCGAGCAAGTGCGCTCCCTCGGCATCGATGAGCATCGGTGGTCCGAGGTGGCGCTTGCCTACAGCCAAGTCAACGAGATGTTCGGCGACATCATTAAGGTGACGCCGACGTCCAAAGTCGTCGGCGATATGGCCATCATGATGGTTACGAGCGGCCTCACCAAGGATGCGGTGCTCGACTCCGCGGTCGACATCGCGTTTCCGGAATCCGTGGTGCAATTGCTCCACGGCGAACTCGGCCAGCCTCTCGGGGGCTTTCCTCAGGCGCTGCAGAAAAAAGTGCTGGCCGGCCGGGCGCCGCTCACAGTGCGCCCGGGAGAGCTCTTACCGCCTGCGGATCTGAAGAGGGAACGCGCTGCGGCGGAGTCCAAAATCGGCCGGCCGATCACCGAGTTCGAGCTCGCCTCGCATCTCATGTATCCCAAGGTGTTCGCGGAATACGCGGCCGAGCGCGTCGCGTTCGGCGACGTGAGCACGCTGCCGACCTCCGTATTCTTCTACGGCATGGACCCGGGCCAGGAAATCAACATCGACCTGGAGCGCGGCAAGACGTTGATCGTCAGGTACGTCACCACCAGCGATGCGCACGAGGACGGTACCCGCACTGTGTTCTTCGAATTGAACGGTCAGCCGCGCCCGATTCGCTTGGCCGATCGCAGCCAGATCGCCAAGCGGCCGCCGCCGCGGAAGATAGAGGCGGGCAATGCGAAACATGTCGGCGCGCCGATGCCGGGAATCATCAGCACGGTCCCGGTGCACGCCGGTCAGCAAGTGGCTCGCGGCGAAGTATTGGCGACGCTGGAGGCCATGAAGATGGAATCCACGGTTCGCGCGGAGCACGACGGCGTGATCAAAGAGGTTTTGGCGAAACCCGGTTTGCAAGTCGATACGAAGGATCTGCTCGTCGTTTACGAGTAATCGAGTAGTCGAGAAAAATTGCGTGAAAGCTGGCGTTGACGCTGGCTGACGCGGTCAAGCGGAATTCAGTACGGAGTGTCCGGTATCGGGAGATGCATCCGTCAACTAGCGGCAATACCGGTCGGTCGAAGTATCAAAATGCCTTCTCCGCAGCGGACGTTCCTCAAACCACATCGTGGGCGAATGTTTATTGCCGGGCCGGTGGTGGCAACTCTCCCATTCGCGCCGCCACCTCCGCCCAAAGCGCCGAATAGATCTGCGCCGCTGGACCGCTAGGCGCGAATGCAGGTATCGGCGCACGGCGGAGGCTCATGCGTTCAATCTCACTCCAGTACGGCACTTCGGTCGCGAGCATTGTTGGAAACTGCTCGCGCGTATCTGCAATGACGTCGTGGTGCAGCGATTTGCGACGATCGACCATCGAGAAGAAAGGCAAAAGCATCAAGTCCACCCAGCCCTCGCCGATAATAAAGTCCCGTAATTGCGCCAGCATGCGTACCGACAACGGCGTGGGGAGCAGCGGCACGATGATCGCGTCCGCAGCGCGTAGCACGTTCTCCGACAGCAGTGAGATGCCGGGCGCGCAATCGAGAAATAGCGCTGAATAGACTTCTCGCAGCGGTCGGCTCATTTTCAGAAGTCGTTCAGTGGGTCGCTTGCGCTCGCTCAAGTGAACATCAAAATTGCGATAGGAAAAATCTGCCGGCAGCAGATCCAATCTCGGGTATCCCGTCGACAGGACCAGTTCGGGTAGGTGACGCTTGCCACCCAGCAGTTTCTTTGCGGAAGCGCGTTCGAGCGGTTCACCTCTCAGCGTGTAAGTCGCGGCACCTTGCGGATCCAGGTCCCACAACAGGGTGGGTCGACCGCCAGCGGCGCAGAGATACGAGAGGTTAACGGCCGTGGTCGTCTTGCCGACACCACCCTTGATGTTTGTGACGGCGATTATCTTCATCGAGTCGGCTTGTTTGAAAGCCGCTCCTGCGACCTCGATGTCACCACCTCGGGAGCTTCCTCGGCCTGCGGCCAGCGGACAACGTCCGTCCGAATCATCGCAGTCTGCATGGCGAGAACTAGGAAACTCGTCGGAAGGCGATCGTGTGCTTTGCTGAACTCTTTTAGTTCGGCCGCAGCGGACAGTGGCCTCGTGCCACCGTACCAACGATGGCGGTCGCACTCAAATGCAATCGCATGTCGGATGATCAACAATTCCATCGCTTCACGGCCCCGAGTCGGGAAGATTCGGTGCGTCGTTTGCAGCCGAATCCTCGAACTTCATCCGCAGCCTCTTCCATCTTCCTCGAACTTTTCGATAAGCCTTTGCATACCGCTTCCGCGCCCGCGCAGCGACGGTTGCGTCATGTTCCGCAAGCCTCCCCATTAAAAACAACGTCTCGGGCAGAATACCCTTGGGTGGCGCGCTGGCGATAGCCTTCAAGCGACGGCTCGCT
>Ga0209415_10017731_pt1 | contig 11301 bp, 11 predicted proteins | sample PeaSoiSIISIP2007_FD_187696 | JGI IMG/M metagenome (GOLD analysis project Ga0209415, IMG submission 187696) | Peat soil microbial communities from Weissenstadt, Germany - SII-SIP-2007 (SPAdes) (version 2) | ecosystem: Environmental > Terrestrial > Soil > Wetlands > Peat | place: Germany...
TGCCTAACCGGGGGAGCGGCGAGGCTGCTTTCTCTCTTGTTTTGCGCGACGCTCGCTTATCACTGGACGATCGTATTCCGAATGCAGCAGTCTATCGACGGCGGCCTTTGACATGAACCCCGTCATGACGGCGGCCATCGCAATGAAATCTTTCTTCATGACGGAAGTGTCTCTTTCTTCGAGGAGTATCTTCAGCATGATGCACGAGAACCATGCGACGAGCTCGACGCCTTCGGGGGGTTCTCCGAATTCTCCTCCCACAATCCGCCCGATCATTCCTTCAGGCGGGACGTTGAACTTTATCAGCTCGCCGCCATCGCCTTCATCTAGCACCGGAGCTAGCACTCCCAGTCGAATCAAGCGGTCAATGCAGGAAGACACGTCTTCTTCGCTCAGCATATGCTGATTCCGGTCGACTCCTGTCGAACATCACCATATATAAGCCCTAGGTCACAGTTTGCTATAGCGATTTATAAACGCGAATTGACATTATCGTGGCCGACAGGGAATCTTCCGAATTCTAGGGGTTTTAGTGCATGCGGCTCGAAAGAGTTGCAGTTGTGCTGGCCAACCGCTAAAAAAGTTTGCACGTTTTGAGACTCGCCAATCTAGAATCGCAATTCTGAAGGCCTTAGTATCTAGGTCTCGCTCTTCACCTGAAGGCGGGAAAGCCTTTGGACGCAAGACACAGGTATCGCAACCCCCGGCGCAGGGCTCTATCGCCGATCATATCCATGGTGCTGCTCATCGCAATCACGTTGGTCGCCTCCGTCGCGATAGGAGGCTTCGTCTATGGCACCTTTGGCTCATCCCAAAACACCGCCGAGGTGGAAGTGACAGGAACCGCAATCCCGGCCACCGTCGGCATCGGGCTGGCGATCGTCTTTTGCTCCGTGGCCGCTGGGAATTCTGTCGGAGACGGCTACATCGAGCTGTCCAACTCTGGCACAACGAGCACCGTCGCGAACGCCCTCTTCTTCACTTACGACGGGGCGACGACCGAAGTCACGCTGACCGGACCCTGCACCGTCCACTCAGAGTCCAGCACCTACCTGCTCATCATAGGAATGCCGTATCAGGCGATCTCTGGCCTCGTGTACACCGGATTCGTTTCCATGTCCAACGGTGCCGAGGTCCTTTTCACCGGCGGCTTCGTCTGAGAAAACGGGCTCGGTAGGCGCATCGCTTTGCTTCAAAATCGCCTTGCGTCCGCATCGGAGGAGATTTCTGGATAATCTGACCGGTTGCCCCGACTCGCCCGCTAGGAATCTCGGGCTGTCGCCGCGCCTGGGCCCCAAGTTCTCCGGTTCCTTAGGAGCGTCAGAAGCGGCAGGGCGACCGCCACGGCGAGCAGCGAGGTGAGGCTGAATTCAGGAACTCCGTTCGTGGTGGCCAGATTGAAGGAGATGTTGTAGCTGCCAGGAGAAAAGCCGCCGGCGACATTTATTGGGTGCGGCGTTGTCGCGGTGCACCCTATGCTGAGTAGAATGGCGGTGTTAGCGCTAGAAACGCCTCCGTAGCAAGGCGTATCCAGGGCAGCCCCCATCGCGTCGAAGAGAGCGTCCACGAGCACAAAGTACGTTGTCCCGCTGCCCACGGTCACAGTGAAGGTCTCGGTGCTGTAGGTCGTACCCGTCCCGTCCCATAGCGCGTTGTAGAACGGGGCGACAAGATTGCTGTCGGTGTGAACCTGCGGCGTCGTTCCGACCAGGGTGGGCGCAGGTGACGAGAAGGCTGGATCGGTGTCTTCGTAGAGCTGGAAGTAGTCGGCGTGGTAGCCGTTGTCCGTGACCGTGATCGCAATCGTCGCCGGACCCGTCACAGAGTATTCGCCTATCGAGACGCTATCGGGCAGGGTACCCAAGCTATTCTGGTAAATCACGTTTTCAGTGGGCCCGCCGTAGGTCGTCCCGTAGGTGACCGGTACAGGCACTTCTGGGTCGGGAGGAGCCGGACCTCCGTTGCCTGCGGCAAACACATGCGCGCCGCCTCCAAGGACGAGGAGCATGGCGATTGTCAACGCGGGGAGGACGAACGCCCTTCTACCCTTCATCGGACGCACTCCAGCTCAAACTGGAGAACGGGCCCGGTTTTCGTATTTATGACATCTGAAGCAGAAGTGAATGAGTGTGAATCTCAAATTCACATTCGCATTGATTCATAACGCCTTCTCCGTGCGCCGTCTCGATTTCTCGAGCGGTATGGGAAGTGCCTGGGAGTGAAACCGCCGTTGGGCCTCATTCTAGCCTTCCTCCACCAGGATCTAGCTCGCTTACATGAATTCGAAGTTCATGTCTGTGGGGGAGTGCTTCTGAGGCAATATATATTCAGAAAACGCCTATCGTAGCTCATATGAGCTTCATGAACAGGAAGATGGCAATCCTCATTGGATTGATTGCATCGGTTGTGACCTTCGGATTCAGTGCGGCGCCGGCATTCGCGTGCACCTGTAACAGTATAAACTTTAGTCCTAGCTCGACGTCGAGCTCTCCGATCATAATTACGGCAAACCCTACGTCCTGGACGAACACTGTCAGCTTGGAGTCTGGGAGCTTCGGAGGCGGCAACAATTGGGTCTATGTCAGCATAACAGGAATTACCGCTGGCTGGACCTTGACTGTGACGAGCACAATGACCGTCACGACCCTGTCCGCGACTCAGATAATCGTCGGTCCGTTCAGCTCTTCTTCCACCAGCTTCCCGTACACGATCACTGTGACAGCCCCAGCAACTCCGTTGACGACGGGTCAGTTCACGATCAATGCCCAGCCCTCCAACTCAGCCACACACTATAGTGCGGTCGGGACCTCCTGCGCGCCAGTGACAGTGTATCTCAAGACCACCTCTCCATTCCCACCTCGTGGCGTCCCAGAGTTCCCGTCGGGCATGGCTCTGCTGATGGCGCTCGCAATCCCAGCACTCCTCATAGTGAGGAGTAAGTCGAAGGTAATCGCGGCCTAGAATCAGGTTACCGCGCTTGGCAGGGGCTTCGACCCCTGCTGAGCGGGCAATTTTCTCCTCGAATCACGCCATTTCCTGAGGTGAAAATCTGAGGCATCTCCTTGATGCGGGGAACGAGTCAACGATAGGAGTTCCCGGAACGGCCTGGAAAACTTACTTAACTGGTACGCCTTGCGGGGCAAAAAGCAATTGAAGCGCAGCAGCGTCTCGATAGTCGGGCTGGGCTACGTGGGGCTATCCACGGGTGTGTGTCTCGCCAGCAGAGGGATACAGGTTCATGGCGTCGACCTGGACCAGGCGAAATTGAGATCCATCGGCGAAGGCAGAGTGCCCTTCGAAGAGGAGGGGCTGCAGACCCTGCTCAGGTCGTCGATGAAGAAAGGCCTCTTCCACACGGGAACCGACTATCGCGAGGCCGTCGAGAACTCGGAGATGACCTTTCTGACCGTCGGGACCCCCAGCCAGCAGGACGGAAGCATCGACCTTCGCTACCTTAGGTCCGCCTCGAAGGGGGTCGGTCAGGAGCTTGCCAAGAAGCCTGGTTTCCACCACGTCGTCGTGAAGAGCACCGCGGTGCCGGGGACGACTCAGACGGTGGTGAAACAAGAACTGGAGGCCTCCTCGCAGAAATTGTGCGGCAGAGGCTTCGGGCTTGCTTCCAACCCAGAATTCCTGCGTGAAGGCTCCGCCGTCAAAGACACGATGCACCCGGACGCCATCGTGATCGGCGCGGTCGACAAGCGAACGGAAGTAGCGCTGCTGTCGCTCTACAAGAGATTCTACAAAGTGATGCCGCCGGTGGTCTCCACCTCGCCCGCCAACGCCGAGCTCATAAAATACGCGGTGAACACCTTCAGGGCGACGCAGCTGAGCTTCCTGAACACCTTCGCAAACCTCTGCTCGGGCATCGAAGGCGCGAGCGTGGACGAGGTCGCCCAAGGGTTTTCCGCGATAACGAAGGCCGACCCGAGGTACCTCAAGGCGGGACTGGGGTACGGAGGGAGCTGCATTCCCAAGGACCTTAGGGCGCTCGTGGCCTACTCCATTCAAGCGGGGGTGAACCCAGCGATCCTCGAGGCCGCCCTTGGTGTGAACGAGAAGCAGCCGATGGTCGCTATCGAGATGGCGCGGGCGCTAATCGGCTCCCTCGGTGGGAAGAAGGTCGCCATCTTGGGCCTCGCGTTCAAGTCTAACACCGACGACGTGAGGGAATCGGTGGCAATCAGGCTGGCGGAAGGCCTGCTGGGCGAAGGGGCGATCGTCACGGTCTACGACCCAAAGGCGACTGCGAACGCGAGGCTCGCGCTGAAGGACAGGGTCGGGTACGCCGACAGCGCTCGAGAATGCATCAAGGGCGCCGACTGTTGCATCGTGGCTACGGGGTGGCCCGAGTTCGCGAAGATAGGGGCGTCAGAATTCAAGCGGCTGATGCGCGACCCTGCCGTCGTCGACGGGCGGGGCATCCTTGACGCGGAGGAGTTGCGTTCCCACGGCGCAAGGTGCATGGTCATCGGGACGGGCGCGGCTCCAAGCGCGATCCATCCGGGCAAGAGGCGTTAGGACGCGCTTTCGCATCATTTTCACGCGCTGGCCGCGAAGCCGAATGATTCTGCTTAAAAGAAAGTTCCTGGCCGGGGCTCGCGATGAACGCGACCTCCGGGCTTGCGCTTATGGTGACGGCGACGTGGGTCCTGCTGCTCGGGGAGACCTTCGTCTTCTTCGGGGTCATACGCCCTCTGGCGCCCAACATCCATGAGAGCATGACCTCGTCCGCGTTGAAGGTCGGCGCGATAATCGGTCTTCTGGTCGTCTGGGGGGTCGCGATGTTCTTCATGCGGACCGCGTACGTGCGCCGAGCGCAGCATCCCCCGTCAGCTCGAGCGTAGGCCTAGAGGTGGGTCCCCCCCCCCGAAGGCGAATATTCTTCTGGTCCAACCAACTGCGCGACTTTGCGGGAGCACAGGGGTGGACGATGGGAGGGATTTCACACCAAACAAGAAGAGGACTCCCATCGCCCCTTCTGCCGGCACCCCAATTGCTGAGTTAAGAATCGCTCGCTCTCTATATAATTCCCATGAACCTGAACTTCCTGGTTGTGATTTTCAGATTCAGCGCTGCACCCCGCAACTCGACTGAGGCCTAGAACCACAGAAATAGGGGCCGGGTTCACGCGGCTCGATGGACGGCTTCAATCGCTGGCTTCGCGATGTGGTGCCTCCCATCGCCCTGATCCTCGCGCTAGACCTGGTGATAACGGTCGTCCTCCTGGGAGTGAGCGGCGCTCCTGCCAGGATAGGGGGCCTCCGACCGTTGAACACGATCCCGGACAAGGGGCTCGAGCTGTTCCTGGTCGGGGCGGGGGTGGGCCTCACGGCGTGCCTCGCCGCGAGACGGCTGGACGTCTCCCTGCTCACTTTGGCAATCGCCTTCGTCGCGCTCATCGACGCGGACCACCTGCCGTCCGCCTTTGGAATCCCGCAGCCCATTCGCCCGGCCCACACCTTCGCCTTCCTAGCGGTTGAGATGGTGGTGCTAGGGGTTACATTCAGGAAGAGGCCCGAGCTTGTCTTTCTGGCAGTCGCAGCCTGGTTCGGCCACGTCGCAGGCGATCAGGGCGTATTCGCCTTCTTCGCGCCCTATTCGTTCGCTTACAGCCCCCTCGGACCCTATAGGATTCCATTCGCGATAATTGCGGCCGCGTTTGCTCTTGCGACCGGATATGTGGTTCGGCGGAGGGCAAGACGGGCATTAAGTTCCTAGCAAGGCTGATAGGGTCTGAATGCTGGCGTGCGCGTTTCTTACGGGCGACCACGAGTCTCGTTTAGCGTCAGGAGCGCAATATGGTCTCCATTCACTAGTGAATTTGAAATTCATGCGCATGAAGCCCGCCTTCGCGTGCGCTAAATATCATGGACCGACTGATGGCCATCGCCTATGCTCGCGAGGCGGCAAATCTGAAACTACTCAGCCTTAGCTCCGAAGAGGTCGAAGGGCTGCTTGTCGAAGGAAACCTGACGATCGGGGTCGTAGGCCTCGGGCGGATAGGGCTCCCGTCGGCGGCCGCTTTCGCTCATGCAGGGTTGCAGGTGGTGGCCTCCGACATCAACCCGGAGGTGGTAGACTCGGTCAACGCCGGAAAGTCGAGGTTCGTGGACGAACCGGGGTTGAACGAGATGCTTGCGAATGTCGTCGCAAGAGGCAAGCTCGTCGCGACCACGAGCAACGCGTCGGTCGCTAACCAATCTGACCTGATAATCATCTGCGTCCCCACTCCTATCGACCAGGCGAAATCTCCCGACTACTCCTACATCGTCTCGGCCGCCAAGGAGGTCGGGGCCTCGCTCCGCTCGGGCTCAATCGTCGTCGTCGAGAGCACCGTAGGGCCAGGGACGGTCGAAGGGCTCGTGAAGGATGTGCTCGAAGCCGCCTCGGGGCTGAGGGCGGGGATCGACTTTGGGCTTGCCGCTTGTCCCGAGCGCTCCGACCCAGGCAGCATCATGATGAACCTGGGGGCGGTCCCGCGCATCATAGGCGGGGACAGCGAGAGGACGACCGAGATCGTGGCAGCCATCTACGAATCTTCCTTTGGCGTGAAGGTGGTCCGGGTGAGCAACCCCAAGACTGCAAACGCCGTGAAACTCACCGAGAACCTGTTCAGGGACGTCAACATCGCCCTCGCGAACGAGTTCGCAATCCTGTTCGAGAAGCTCGGGATAGACAGCCTGGAGACGATTAACGCATGCGCGTCCAAGTACAACTTCGTCCCGCACTACCCGGGGGGCGGTGTCGGCGGGCCGTGCCTTCCGTCCAACTCCTACTACCTCATAACCGAGGGGATGAAGGCAGGCAACATCCCCTACATCGTCAGGCTCGCGAGGGAGATCAACGACCGGATGCCCGAGCACGTCGTGGAGCTGGTGGGCGAGGCGATGAACGAGGTCGGCAAGACCATCCGGGGGTCGAAGATCGCAATATTGGGCGTCGCTTACAAGCCCAACATCAAGGACACGCAGCAGACACCCGTAGCCAGGGTTTGCGAGAAGCTCGTCCAGATGGGCGGGATCCTGCAGGTCTACGACCCGATGTTCGCGGGAGAAAAGGCGTTGGGCTTCGACGTTAAGGGCAGCATGCAAGAAGCGGTCGCGGACGCCGACTGCGTCGTCATAGGGACCGCGCACAAGGAGTTCAAGGACCTCGACTTGAAGGCACTGGCGACCATCGTGAGCGGCCCTGCAGCGTTGGTCGACTCTAGGAACGTCGTTGAGCCCTTCGCCGCGGCGGAGGCAGGCTTCTCGTACAGGGGCGTCGGCAGGCCGTCATGGCCGCAGAAGAGCGAGCCGGTCGCCCAAGAGCACAGGATAGCCAGCTCGTTGCCCGGCCTAGAGTAACGACGCGACTCGAGTACCCTCCACAATGGCCTTGAGAGTCAGCAAATCCACGGCCCACGAGAGGCGCGCCCGCCCCGGGATCCGCACGAGTTCGGGTCCCGCGCCCAAGGTTCTTTAAATCCCCCGTGACGAGAGGGGTTGACGATGATTAAGGTAGGGGTAAACGGATACGGGACCATAGGGGGCAGAGTCGCTGACTCTGTCACCAAGCAGAAGGACATGGAGCTCGTCGGCGTCACAAAGTTCACGCCCGACTACCGGGCGAAGCTCGCCATAGAGAAGGGCATCCAGATCTACCATTTGGATTCAGACGGGGCGGCGAAGTTCCAAAAGGCCAAGATCCCGACCCAGGGGAGCCTCCAAGACCTGATGAAGAAGGTCGACGTCATGATCGAGGCCACAGGAGAAGAGGTGGCCTCTGGTAACAAGGAGATGTATGAAAAAGCGGGGGTTCGAGCCATCTTCGAGGGAGGGGAGGAGCACGAGCTCACTGGATTCTCATTCAACTCCAACTGCAATTACGACGGCGCCAAGGGAAGGCGCTTCATCAGGGTCGTGAGCTGCAACACCACAGGCCTGTGCAGGACCCTGCACGCGGTAAAGACGAACTTCGGCATCAAGAAGGCGAGAGCCGTCCTCGCGAGACGTGCCGCTGACCCCCAGGAGACCGGGAAAGGCCCGATCGACGCGGTAGTCCCAGACCCGATAACGCTGCCGTCCCACCACGGCCCCGACGTTATGACCGTGCTCCCTGACGTCAACATAACCACGATGGCGATCAAAATACCCACGACCCACATGCACCTCCACTCCCTGATTCTCACCCTCGGCAAGAAGGCGACTGCCGAGGAGGCGTTAGCGGCGTTCCAGAGGGAGCAGAGGATAATGGTGATCGAGGGCAAGATGGGGTTCAAGTCGACCTCCCACGTCATTGACTGGGCGAGGTGGAAGGGAAGGCCCAGGAACGACGTCTACGAGGCCGTCATCTGGAAGGAGTCGGTCACGGTCGTGGACGACAACGAGCTCTACCTCTTCCTGGGAGTCCAACAGGAATCGATCGTGGTTCCCGAGAACGTGGACGCCATCAGGGCGATCATGGGGACCGCCACCCAGACGGAGTCCGTGAGGCAGACGAACGCCTCTCTCGGCATCGCTGAGCCGATGAAATAGAGGGGACCCAGGCCGAGAGGCCTGATTCCCTATTCCTTTTGCGTCTCGGCGACGCTTCTGAGCACGTACCGGGGCACCCTGAAGTCCTTAGTCAGGGAGCGGACCTTCTTCTTGGTAAAGTCGCTGGGCTTCTTGCCCTGTATCGCGAAGGCCATCAGCTCGGCGATCTGGTCCATCTCACCAGGGCCCATCCCCATGCGGGTCGCCTCGGCCGTGCCGACCCTTCCCCCGTTGTCGATGATGATGTTGGACTCTTCGAGCCTCTTGGCGTAGAGCTCCGCCTTCGCCTTGTCGCAGTCCAGGAGCACTTGGTGCGACTTTGAGTACCCCAAGGCCGCTCCCTTCACCTGGATGCCCCTCTCCGTCAGGCCCCTCCCCAGCGCCTGCGAGTTCTTGACTATCGCTTGCGCATAGGCCTTGCCGAACTGCATCATCTCGAGCAGGCTCATGGCCAGCGCCGCGACCCGGTTCCAGTGGACGTTGTCGATTATCCCTGGGTGTATCTGCGAGCTGACGCGCTCGAAGACCTCCTCGTTGTTTCCCAGGATGAGCCCGCCTTGCGGCCCCGGGAGGCTCTTGTGAGTGGAGCCAAGGAGCAGCGAGCACCCCTCCCGGAGCGGGTCTTGGAACTCGCCTCCCGCAAGCAGGCCCATCACGTGGGACCCGTCGTAGAGGCAGACCGCATCGTCGTCCACCATGCTGGACACCTCGCGGACTGGCTGCGGGAACGGGATGAAACTCGAACCGAAGATGAGGAGCTTGGGCTTCTCCAGCTCCAGAACGTGCCTGGTGGCCTTGACGTCGATGTTGAAGGCCTTCTCGTCGAACGCGAAGTAGAGGTTTTTCAGCCCCAGTATCTTCCCCAGCCCCACGTGCGAGATGCCGGGATACCCCCCGCTCTCCAATCCCACCGAGACGACCTTGTCTCCCCGGTTCACCAGGGTGAGCAGTATCGCGATGTCCGCGGCGTGCCCTGAGGTGGGCCTGACGTCCGCGAACTTTGCGTTGTATACCTTCCTCGCGACCTCCTCCGCCAGCGCCTGGACCTCGTCCATGAACCTCGCTCCCCTGTAGAACTTGTCCGGCGCGGTGTAACGGTTGGCGAAATCGGTCACGAGCATCCCGCGGGTCTGGGGGCTGCTGAAGTTCTCAGAGGCGATCATGTTGAGACACTCGCCCGTCCTCCAGCTCTCGTGCTGCTTGACCGCGTTCTCCAGCCTGCTGAGGTATTGATACGATGAGGTTGTTGACATTTTGTTCTCTCTAGGTTGCCTTTTGGTTGCGCTCACGCCTCCCTTGGGTGGCGTATATAATCAATGAGCAGTTTCGAACTCTGAGAGATGCGCCGAGAAAGTCTCTAGCAGGATACGGAGAGCGAGATGGCTGCGGGGTTCACGTACTCGGTGTCGTTGACCGGAGCCGGCGCTCCGTTCAGGGTCAACGCGTTTCCGCTTGCCGAGATGTAGTAGTACTCTGTCGAGGCGCCCACGCCGATCGGCGCCAGTATGGTCTTTGGCGAGATCGTCAGGCACGAGGCCTTGTAATCGCTCGACGGCAACGGCGAGCCCTCGTTGCAGCTGACGTAGTATTGCGACTTTACATAGTGAAGAAGCCCGGTGGTCGTTATCTTCTCGGTGCTCCCCTGGTGGGTGATGCTTAGGCATGCGTAGCTCGTGGTGTTGCCCGTGGTCTCCGCGTAGCCCACCCCCGTCGCGACTGCGACAATCACTATGAGCGCGAGTATCACCAGCGGCAAGAGGGCAGGCCTCGTCCTTGCGGCGCCCTGGGCCGGAGTTGTCGGAGCTGCGGACCGTATCATCAAACGCTTCCTTTCCTTCCGCATGGCTCCCGCCGAGGTGTATAAAACTGTGGTCGGTGGGGCCTGACTTTGAAAAAGTATTTTATTGCTCACCGACCGTGATTCCAACGCATTGTCTCTGTCAGCGCCCGCAGCGCCCCCCGCAAGAGAGCCTCTCCCGCCAGGGCAAGTGTGGGGGAAGAAGTTCGTCATCTACGCTGCGATGGGAGTCCAGCACATCGACCCCGCGAAGTGGAGGCTGGAGGTCACCGGGCTCGTGAACACCCCGCTCGTCTTCGGCTACGAGGAGTTCCTGACCCTCCCGCTGAAGAGCTACTCAAAGTCATTTCATTGCCTACTGCCGGGAAGCTTGGTATACGCGAAACCAAGACCTCTGGCAATTGAAGAAATCCGCCCTGGGATTGAGGTGGTGGGTCACGATGGTCTTAATCACAAAGTAACCGAACTCGTTCGTCTTCGACACAACGGCAAGGTAGTCGGAATCAAGGCCAGCTATCTTCCTCCGGTGCTAGTTACCCCAGAGCATCCAGTCTGGGCTGTTCGGGGACACCCGGGTTCTGGAAGGTCAAGAAGCAAGCGACGGAAGTTGACGTTTCGAGAAGGACGGACGGCCGATTGGACAAGAGCAGACAGTCTAGAAAAAGGAGATTATGTCTTCTTTCCAAAATACAAATTCGTCTCGTCAACGCAAGAAGTTACCTCACAGGGTATTTCGTTCAAGATCGATGAAAGGCTTGCCAGACTGATTGGATGGTATCTCGCGGAAGGATCCGCCGCCAGCAGTTACGACCGAGCAATCGGTTTCGCGCTGAACACTTCCGAGATTGAGCACAGGCTCGAGATCATCGAATTGATGGAGGATCTCATGGGCGCAAGGATGAGAACTTACCTCAACTACAAAGGAACCGGCATGACCTTGGTGGCCACAAGCAGCCAAGCGGGATACCTTCGCCTTATCTTTAG
>Ga0209415_10017733_pt1 | contig 11301 bp, 9 predicted proteins | sample PeaSoiSIISIP2007_FD_187696 | JGI IMG/M metagenome (GOLD analysis project Ga0209415, IMG submission 187696) | Peat soil microbial communities from Weissenstadt, Germany - SII-SIP-2007 (SPAdes) (version 2) | ecosystem: Environmental > Terrestrial > Soil > Wetlands > Peat | place: Germany...
ATGCGCAGCCCCTCGGCTGGTTCGGTGGAAGACTCCTCCTCCGCCCGCTTCCAACCGAGTCGCTGGAGAAACCCTCCTGACGGCATCCCGCCAGTCGAGGGGCTGCGGATGTCCCAGGTGTTCGCGCACGACCCGGTCATGGTCGACGAGGTGGTGGCGCTGTTCGCGCCGGTTCCGACCGGTCTGCTCGTCGACGCCACGGCGGGCGGGGGCGGCCATGCCGAGGCGCTCCTGCTCGCCCACCGGCACCTGCGTGTGCTGGCACTCGACCGTGACCCCGACGCCGTGCGGGCGACGGCCCAACGCCTGGCGGGGTTCGGCGATCGCGCCGTCGTGCGCCACGCCCGCTTCGACAGCCTGCGGGAGCAGGCCGCGCAGGTCGCCGCCGACGCGAGCGTGAGCGGGGTGCTGTTCGACCTGGGCGTGAGCTCGCCACAGCTCGATCGCGCCGATCGCGGCTTCTCGTACCGGGCCGACGCCCCGCTCGACATGCGTATGGACCCGCGGTCGGGATCGACGGCGGCGCAGCTCGTGAACTCCCTGTCCGAGGACGAGCTGACACGACTCTTCGCCGACAACGGGGAGGGGCGCTTCGCCCGTCGCTTGGCCCGCGCCGTGATCGCGGCCCGACCGATCGAGCGGACCGACGAGCTCAGCGACGTCGTGCGCCGCGCCCTGCCCGCCGCCGTCCGCCGCCAGGGGGGCCACCCGGCGAGGCGGGTGTTCCAGGCGCTGCGCGTGGCGGTCAACCAGGAGCTCGAGGTCCTCGCTGCCGCGCTCCCCGAGGCCATCGAGGCCCTCGCCCCCGGCGGGCGCTGTGTGGCCATCTCGTACCACTCCGGTGAGGATCGCCTGGTCAAGGCGGCCTTCGCCCGGGCGGCCACCGGAGGGTGCACGTGCCCCCCGGGCCTGCCGTGCGTCTGCGGGGCGGTCTCGCTCGGCACCCTGGTGTTCCGGGGTTCCCGGCGGCCACGCCCCGAGGAAGTCGAGCGCAATCGACGCGCCGAGAGCGCACGCCTGCGCGCCTTCGAGCGGCACGCCGCCTGATGGCACTGTCCACGGCACCCGAGCGGGTTCGGCTCGCGCCCGCACCCGGGCGACCCGCCGGCCCGCGCCGCCCGGCCCCCGCCCTCCCCGAGACCCCCGAGGTCACCGCCACCGGGCAGCGCTCCGGCGGCTCGTTTCGGCGCTCGTTCGTCCTTTCGGCGGTGCTGGTGGTGGCGAGCCTGCTGGCCGTCGTCGGCGCCGATGCCTACCTGACCCAGGGCCAGGCGCGCCTGACACGGGTGCAGCAGACGCTGAACAACGAGCTCACCTCGAAGCGCGAGCTCGAGCTCCAGGTGGCGCAGCTTTCGAGCCCGTCGCGCATCATCGCCGTGGCCGAACAGCGGGGCCTGGTGGCGCCCACGAGGGTGACGGACCTGCCGGCGGCGAGCGAGGACACGGCGTCGACCGGGGCCGCGCCGTCGTCGGCCACGAACCAGACGACGGGCACCGGAAAGCAGTGAGGCCCCCCTCGGGTGGACCCGGCCTGCGGGGCCGGCCGAGACCCGCGCCGCGTCCGGGCCCCTCCCGATCGGGATCCCGGGCCCGGGGGTTCGAGCGTCGACGGGCGCACCACGCCCCCCGCCGGGTCCCGACGACCCGGATCAGCGCCCGGGTGCCGCAGCGCCGGGTCAGGATCATGCGCGCCGTCGTCGTCCTCGCTTTCGCCGCGCTGGCGGTGCGCCTGGTGGGGGTGCAGGGCGTCTCGTCGCAGCGCTACTCGGCCATCGCCCTCACCGAGCTCCGCCAGACGGTCGACGTCCCTGCCGTGCGTGGGCCCGTCTACGACCGCAACGGCGCCGCCCTCGCCATGTCGGTGCCCCGCTCGACGATCATCGCTGACCCGTTCCTCATCCACGATCCCGCCCAGGAGGCGGCCGCACTCGCTCCGGTGCTCCACATTCCCGCCTCGAGCCTCGAGCCCCTGCTCACGGAGCACTCGGGCTTCGTGTACCTGGCCCACAAGGTGGACAGCACGGTGAGCCAGAAGATCGACGCCATGAACCTGGCGGGGATCAACCTCCTGCCCGACACCGAGCGCGTCGCACCCGCCGGCCAGCTGGCGGCGGCCGTCCTCGGTACCATCGGGGCGCAGGGTACCGGCCAGTCCGGCCTCGAGTACCAGTTTGAGAACCTCCTCGCCGGGCGCAACGGGTACACGACCTTGGAGATGTCCCCCGACGGCGTCCCGCTCACCGGGGGGACGATCCGCAGCGCGCCCACGGTTCCGGGGACGGGCCTCGAGCTCACGATCGACGCGCCCCTGCAGTACGTCACCGAGCAGTCCCTGGGTGCCGAGGTCCTGGCGTCGCACGCCAAGAGCGGGATCGCCATCGTCATGGACACCCACACCGGTGACATCTTGTCGATGGCCAACCTCACGGCGGTGACGACCATCACCCCCGCGCCGAAGCCGCCCACGACCACCACCACCAGCACGGCGCCGTCCTCGAGCAGTTCCTCGCCGACGTCGTCGACGTCGTCGACGACGACCACGACGGCACCGCCCATCGTGACCACCAGAGTGGTCCAGGCGCCCCAGAACCTGGCCCTCACCCAGGTCTACGAGCCCGGCTCGGTGTTCAAGCTCGTCACCTTCTCGGCGGCGCTGCAAGACGGGATCATCACCCCGAGCCAGGTGCTCACGGTGCCCAACACGCTCACGATCGACGGGTGGGTGTTCCACGACGCCGAGAGCCATTCGACCGAGCACCTCACAGCGACGCAGATCCTCGCCCAGTCGTCGAACATCGGGACGATCGAGATCGCCCAGCAACTCGGCGCCGCGCGGCTGGCGCAGCAGATCGCCACGTTCGGCTACGGGCGCGCGACCGGCCTCGGGTTCCCGGCCGAGTCCGCAGGGCTCGTGAAGAGCAACGCGGCGTCGTGGAAGGTGTCGGACATCGGGTCGACGCCCATCGGCCAGGACGACGCCGTCACCGCACAGCAGGTCCTCGACATGGTGAACACCGTCGCCACCGGAGGCGTCTACGTGCCACCGCGTCTCGTGCGGGCGACGGTCTCCCCGAGCGGCACCGTGACCGCCACACGGACGGCGCCGACGCACCGCGTGCTGTCGAGCGTCGTCTCCGGCGAGCTCACGACGATGATGGAGCAGGTTGTCCAGGACGGGACGGCCGTGAGCGCGGGCGTGCCCGGGTACACGGTGGCCGGGAAGACGGGGACGGCACAGATCCCCGACCCGCACCGCGGGGGGTACATACCCGGGGCGTACATGGCCACGTTCGCCGGGTTCGCTCCGGCCGAGAACCCCGAACTGTCGATGATCGTCGTGCTCGACCAACCCACCCCGATCTACGGCGGGATCGTCGCTGCGCCCGTGTTCTCGCAGATCATGCGCTTTGCGCTGCACCGATACGGGATCCCCACCTCACCCGGCGGCGGGGTCACCGGGGGCACGCCGTCGCCGATACCGTTCCCGCAGCCCCCGGCCCCGCCGGCGGCGAAGCCCGGGAAGCCGGCGACTACGATCGGCGCCTCGACCGGGAAGCTCACGGAAGGGCCGTGACCGCCCCGGCGGGGTCCCCACCGTGCGCATGGACCGCTTGCTCGAGGAGGTCGAGGTCGTCGAAATCGTTGGGGACCCCGCCGCCGAAGAGATCAGCGCCATCGTGTTCGACAGCCGCCTCGTCGGTGATGGCGCGCTGTTTTGCTGCTTGGTCGGCCAAACGCATGACGGGCACGACTACGCGGCCGAAGCCGTGGCGCGCGGCGCCGCGGGCCTGCTCGTCGAGCGTCGGCTGAACCTCGCGGTGACCCAGGCCGTCGTCGCCCCTGGAACTGCCCGTGCGGCCATGGCCCGGCTGGCGTGCGCGCTGGAGGGGAATCCCTCCCTGGCCCTCGTGACGGTGGGCGTCACCGGTACGAACGGCAAGACGAGCGTCACGCACCTGCTGGGCGCGGTCTTCGAGGCCCACGGGTGGCCGACGACGGTGATCGGGACGCTCGACGGCGCGCGCACGACGCCGGAGGCGCCGCAGCTCCAGCGGCTCCTCGCCGACGCGCGCGACGACGGACGGCGTGCGGTGGCCATGGAGGTGTCGTCGCACGCGCTGACCCAGTCGCGTGTCGACGGTACGCGCTTCGCGGCGGCGGTGTTCACCAACCTCTCGCACGACCATCTCGATCATCACCACACCATGGAGGAGTACTTCGCCGCCAAGGCGTCGCTGTTCACCCCTGAGCGCAGCGCGCTGGGTGTGGTGAACGCGGACGATCCCTGGGGACGGCGGCTGCTCGAGACGGCCGCCATCCCCCTCGTCACGTGGACGTCAGCCGAGGCCACCGCCATCGCGTCAGAGCCCGGCCGCACCGCCTTCACCTGGCGATCCCGGCGTGTCGAGCTGCGCCTCACGGGCACCTTCCACGTGGCCAACGCGCTGGCGGCGGCGGTCACGGCCGTCGCCCTGGGAGTGCCCGAGGACACCGTGGTGGCCGGCCTGAGCGCCGCCGGGCCGGTCTCGGGGCGTTTCGAGGTGGTCGCGCCCGGCGCCCCGTTCACCGTGGCCGTCGACTACGCGCACACCCCCGACGGACTGCGCGCCGTGCTCGACAGCGCGCGCCGGCTGTCGGGCGCGCAGCGCGTGATCTGCGTCTTCGGGTGCGGCGGGGAGCGCGACCGGGCCAAGCGCCCGGAGATGGGTGCCGCCGCCGTCGCCGGGGCGGACGTGGCCGTGCTGACGTCGGACAATCCCCGCGGGGAGGATCCCCGTGCCATCATCGACGACGTCCTCGCCGGGGTGGAGGATCGCACCCGGGTCGTGGTGGAGGTGGACCGCCGGTCGGCGATCGCCGCCGCCGTCGACCTGGCGAGGCCCGGGGACGTGGTGATCGTGGCCGGCAAGGGCCACGAGGAGGCCATCGAGATCGGCGGCCGGCGCGTCGCCTTCGACGACCGACTGGAGGCCGCCGCCGCCGTGGCCCGTCGCACGGCGACGACCGCCCCTGCCCGGGGGGAGCGCGCGTGATCAGCCTGATGGCGTCGGGCGGCATCGCGTTGTGGGCCGCCGCCCTGGGGACGCCGTTGCTCATCCGGTGGTTCGCCCGCAAGCGCATCGGCCAGCAGATCCGCGCCGACGGGCCGTTCATGCACCTGGCGAAGGCGGGCACGCCCACCATGGGCGGCGTGGCCCTGGTGGTGGCCGCCGCCGTCGGGTACTTGGTGGGCCACGCCGGGACGCACGTCGCCTTCAGCCGCGCCGGGGTGCTCGTCGTGGTGGTGACGCTGTGCGCGGCGGCCGTCGGGTTCGCCGACGACTGGATCAAGGTGCGGCGCCGACGCAGCCTGGGGCTGAACAAGCGAGCGAAATTCGCCCTCCAGGTCGTCATCGCCGTCGGCTTCGCGCTGGCCGCCGAGCACTGGGCGGGCGTCAACACCCATCTGTCGTTCACTCGCTGGGACTCCTTGGGCGTCGACCTGGGAACTGTGGGCTGGATCTTCTGGGCCGTGTTCATCATGGTGGGCACGGCCAACGCCGTGAACCTGACCGACGGCCTCGACGGGCTGGCTTCGGGATCGGCCACCTTCTGCTTCGCGTGCCTGGCGATCATCGGGTACTGGCAGTTCCGGCACTACTCGCTTTACAACGTGCTCCCGGCCCTCGACCTCGCCCTCTCGTCGGTGGCCCTGGCGGGGGCGTGCCTGGGGTTCCTGTGGTGGAACGCGTCGCCGGCACGGATCTTCATGGGCGACACGGGGTCGCTCGCCATCGGCACGGGGCTGGCCGCGCTGTGCCTGCAGATGAATCTGCAGCTCCTGCTCCCGGTGATCGGCGGGCTGTTCGTGATCGTGACGCTGTCGGTGGTGATCCAGGTGGTGAGCTTCCGGGTGTTCGGTCGGCGGGTCTTCCGGATGGCGCCCCTCCACCACCACTTCGAGCTCATCGGGTGGCCCGAGACGACGGTGATCGTGCGGTTCTGGATCCTCGGTGGCCTGTTCGCCGCCCTCGGTCTGGGCGTCTTCTACGCCGACTTCCTCTCGGCGACGGGGCTGCATTGAGCGCCCCCGACGCGGTGGATGCCCGGCGGTCGTGGGGGCGCGGCCCGGCGCGCGGGGCCGGCGCCGTCCCGGGGGCGGCGGGAGCACGCAGGCTCCCCCACCTGGGCGCGTGGGTGGGCGAGGCTAGAGCCGTGCACGACCGCGACACGGGGGCGGACGCCCCGGCCGTGGTGCGACGGTGAGCCCTCCGGCGCGCCCCTCGGCGTCGCCGCGGCCGGCCGACGGCGGGCGGGGCCGTCCGCAGCTGCGCCTGCTCCAGGGTGGAACCGCCATACGGCCGCGCTCGGTGGTGCGCGCCCTCGACCAGGTCCCGACGCGCACGGCGGTGCTCGGGATCGTGGGCACGCTGTGCGCCATCGGGCTCGTGATGGTCCTGTCGGCCTCGGCGTACACGTCGCTGCAGTACTACGGCTCGGTGTGGTCGATCTTCGAGCGCCAGGTGCTGTGGATGGCCCTCGGGGTCCTGGCGCTGTGGGGCACCACGCGCGTGCGCTACGACTGGTGGCGGCGGCTGCGGATCGTCCTGCTCGTGGGCACCCTGGGGCTGCTCGTGGCCGTGCTGGTGCCGGGGATCGGGGTCAGCGCGGGGGGGTCGAGCCGGTGGATCGGGCTGGGACAGCTGCGCATCCAACCCTCGGAGCTGATGAAGCTGGCGCTGGCGATCTTCGCCGCCGACCTCCTGGCCCGGCGGGCGGACCGCATGCGCGACCCCGTCGCCGTCGTCCTGCCGTTGTTGCTCGTCCTCGCCGTCGGCGGGTTCCTCGTCCTGAAGCAGCCCGACATGGGCACCGCCCTCGTCCTCGTGTGCATCGCCTTCGCCTTGCTGTTCGCCGGCGGCGTCCCGTTGCGCCCGGTGCTCAAGGCGCTCGTCCTCACGGCGTCGCTGGGCCTCGTGGTGGGCCTGGCGGAGCCGTACCGGCGGGCCCGGCTGCTGTCGTTCCTGAACCCCTTGGCCCACGCGCAGGGGTCGGGGTACCAGGTGGTGCAGTCGCTCGCCGGCCTGGGTTCGGGCCACCTCTACGGCCTCGGACTGGGCGGGGGGCGCGAGAAGTGGGGCTTGCTGCCCAACGCCCACACCGACTTCATCTTCTCCGTCATCGGCGAGGAGGGCGGTCTGCTCGGGGCGCTCGTGGTCATCGGGCTGTTCGGCGCGCTTGCCTGGTACGGCCTGCGTGCGGCCAGCCGGGCGCCCGACCGGTTCGGGGGGCTCCTGGCGGTGGCGGCCACCGGGTGGATCACCAGTCAGGCGGTGATCAACATCGGCGCCGTCATCGGCGTGCTGCCCGTCACCGGGATCCCGCTGCCGTTCATCTCCTTCGGCGGCTCGTCGCTCGTCATCACGATGGTGGCGGCGGGCATCCTGGCCAACGTGGCCGGGCACGAGAAGATCCGCGACCTCACGCCACGCACCGATGGCCCCGCTCGCCCCGGCGCGCGCTCGGGGGTCTCGCCGCCAGGCGCGGCGGGCGGAGGGCGGCGGGTCGCCCCGCTGGCGGCGCGCCGCGTGCCGCGTGGCGACGACAGGTGAGGAGGCGCGCCGCGGTGGTGTCCCGGCGCTTCGCGCTCGTGGCCGGCGGAGGGACCGGCGGCCACCTGGTGCCGGCGTTGGTCGTGGCCAGGGCCCTGGCCGAGGGGCGCGGCCCCGAGTCCGTCGAGATCGTCGGCTCGCGCCGCGGCCTCGACGCCGAACTGCTGGCGGGGGCGGGGGTGCCCGTGACCCTGCTGCCGGGCCGGGGCCTGCGGCGGCGGCTCACCCCCCGGGCCCTCGCCGAGAACGTCCGAGCGCTCGGGGCCCTGGCGGTGGCGTGGGCCATGGCCGTCGTCGTCGTCGCCCGACGGCGTCCGGCGGTCGTGGTGGCCATGGGCGGCTACGCCTCGGTCCCCACCGCCCTGGCCGCCGTGGCGCTGGGCGTGCCCGTGGTGCTCGTCAACGTCGACGCCGTCCCCGGGGCGGCCAACCGCCTGGTGGGCCGGTTCGCCCGCGCCGCGGCGGTGGCCTTCCCGGGCACCGCGCTGCCGCGCGCCGTGGTCACCGGGGCCCCGGTGCGGCCCGTGATGGTGCAGGCCGCCCACCCCGATGCCGCCGCCCGGCGCAGCGCACGCGACGCCCTCGGACTTCCCCCTGACCGCTACGTCGTCGGGGTGGTCGGAGGCTCGCTCGGTGCCGAGCGCATCAACCGCGCCGTGCTCGGGTTGAAGGAGCTGTGGGCCGGGCGCGCCGACGTGGCGCTGTACCACGTGGTGGGACGACGCGACGCGGCCTGGGCGCACGCCCAGGCGCAGGCGGCGGGGCGCGCGACCGACGCCGTGGCGTACCTGCAGGTCCCCTACGAACAGCGCATGGACCTCCTGTACCGGGCCGTCGACGTCGTGGTGAGCAGGGCGGGGGCGAACACGGTGGCCGAGCTCACGGTGGTGGGGGTGCCCGCCGTGCTCGTGCCGCTGCCCGGCGCCCCCGGGGACCACCAGCACGCCAACGCCCGGGTCCTCGAGGCGGCGGGCGCGGCGGTCGTGCTGCGCGATGCCGAGTGCACGGCGCGCCGGCTGGCCGACGTGCTCGACACCCTGGCGGCCGACCCCGAACGCCTGTCGGCCATGCGCGCCGCGGCGGCGTCGCTCGGCCGGGCCGACGCCGTCGACGAGGTGGTGGCCCTCACGCGCTGCTACGCGCGCCTGCCCGGCCGGGGCGCGGCCAGGGGCGCCGCCCCGGCGCAGTGCGTGGCGCCCGGGCACCGGTGAGCGCGCCGGGCGGGCCTGACGGGCCGGGTGTCCCGGCACCCCTCGACCTCTCCCGTGCGCAGCGGATCCACGTGGTGGGTGTCGGCGGGGCGGGGATGAGCGCGGTGGCCTCGGTGCTCGCCGCCATGGGGCACACGGTGACGGGGAGCGACCTGAAGAGCTCGCCCGCCTTGGACCGGCTGGCGGCGAGCGGCGTGACGGTATGGGTCGGCCACGGCGTGGCCCACGTGGGCGACGCCGACGTCCTGGCCGTGTCGAGCGCCATCCCGCCCGACAACCCCGAGGTCGTCGAGGCGCGCCGTCGGGGGATCCCGGTGCTGTCGCGGGCGCAGGCCCTGGCGTCGATCGCCTCCCTGCGCCGGTGCGTGGCCGTGTCGGGGACCCACGGCAAGACGACGACCACCTCGATGCTGGCGCTCATCCTGGTGGAGGCGGGGATGCGCCCGAGCTTCCTCATCGGCGGCGACGTCAACGAGATCGGCACCAACGCGGTATGGGACGACGGCGCCTGGATCGTGCTCGAGGCCGACGAGAGTGACGGCACCTTCCTCGAGCTCGATCCCGACGTCGCCGTGGTGACCAACGTGGAGCCCGACCACCTCGACTACTACGGCACCTTCGAGCAGCTCGTCGCCGCGTTCGACCGCTTCTGCTCGGACCGGCCCGGGGGGGTGGTGACCAGTGCCGACGACCCCGTCGCCGCCCGCCTGGGTGCCCGCCACGGGGCGGTGACCGTGGGGACGGGGCCGGGCGCCACCCACCGGATCGAACACGCGGTGGCCGGCGCCGACGGGGTGGCGTTCGACCTGGCCGACGGCGACCACGTCGTGGGCCGGTTCGTCCTCCCCGTCACCGGCGCCAAGATCGCGCAGAACGCGGCGGTGGCCGTGGGTGCTGCGTTGGCGGTGGGCGCCCCCGTCGAGGCCGCCCAGCGTGCCCTGGCCCGCTTCGCCGGGGTCGCCCGGCGCTTCGAGCAACGCGGCACCAGGGACGGCGTGCGGTTCGTGGACGACTACGCACACCTGCCCACCGAGGTGGCGGCCGTCATCGAGGCGGCGCGCGGCACGGGGCCCGAACGCCTGGTGGTCGTGTTCCAACCGCATCGCTACAGCCGGATCGCCGCGCTCGGGGCGGCGTTCGCCGACGCCTTCACCGACGCCGACGTGGTCGTCGTGACCGACGTGTTCCCCGCCGGCGAGCAACCCCAGCCGGGCGTCACGGGCCGCCTGGTGGCCGACGCCGTGGCCGGTGCGCACCCGGATCTCGACGTCGCCTACGTGAGCGGTCGTGACGAGCTGCGCGCCCATGTGGGCGCGCTCCTGCGCCCCGGCGACCTGTGCCTGACCCTCGGGGCGGGTGACCTCACGTCGTTGCCCGACGAACTGCTGTCGGCCGCCGCGTGGTGAGCGGCGCCGAGCGTGACGCCACGGGGGCGGCCAGCGCGCTCGACGCGGTGGCCGACGCCCTCGGTGCCCGGGCCCTGCGCGACGTGGCGCTCGGGGCGCGCACCACGTACCGGGTGGGCGGCCCGGCGGCGGTGGCGGTCGACGCCCAGGACGAGGCCGACCTGCTGGCCGTGCACCGCGCCCTCCTCGCCGCCGACGCGCCCGTGCCCGTCGTGGTGCTCGGCCAGGGGTCGAACCTGCTCGTGGCCGACGCCGGGTTCGCCGGCCTCGTGGTGGTGCTCGGGGGCGGCTTCGCCTGGGTCGAGGTGGCGGACGCCTCGGTGCGGGCGGGGGGGGCCACGAAGCTCCCGGTGGTGGCCCGGCGCGCCGCGGCGGCCGGACTGCGCGGCCTCGAGTGGGCGGTCGGGGTGCCGGGGTCGGTGGGGGGAGCCGTGCGCATGAACGCCGGCGGCCACGGCTCCGACATGGCCGCCGTCCTGGCGCGCTGCGGACTGTTCGACCTGGCGACGGGGGAGGCGCACGACGTCGACCCGGCGCGCCTCGACCTCGGGTACCGGCGCTCGGCTGTGGGGCCGGCCCAGGTCGTGGTGTGGGCCAGCTTCGCCGTGGCGCCGGGCTCGGCCGGCGACGCCGAGGCGGTGGTGGCCGACGTGGTGCGCTGGCGCCGCCAGCATCAGCCCGGGGGGTCCAACGCCGGGTCGGTGTTCACCAACCCGCCCGGTGACTCCGCCGGCCGGCTGGTGGAGGCGGCCGGCTTGAAGGGCGAGCGCCTGGGCAGCGCGCAGGTGTCCCTCAAGCACGCCAACTTCATCCAGGCCGACGCCGGGGGGTCGGCAGACGACGTGTGGCGGCTCGTGCAGCGGGTCCGGGCGGTGGTCGAGGAGCACAGCGGTGTGGCCCTCGTGCCCGAGCTGCGCGTGCTGGGATTCCCCGACGTGCCCGTGCCCACCGTCCGGGCACGCGGGAAGCGGGCGTGATGCCGGGACGGACCTCGAAGCCGGAAGTCTCACCCTCACCCTCACCCTCACCCTCACCCTCACCCTCACCCAGAGGTCGAGGCTCGTGACGAGCGCGGCGGGGGCGAGCGGCGGC
>Ga0209415_10017734_pt1 | contig 11300 bp, 11 predicted proteins | sample PeaSoiSIISIP2007_FD_187696 | JGI IMG/M metagenome (GOLD analysis project Ga0209415, IMG submission 187696) | Peat soil microbial communities from Weissenstadt, Germany - SII-SIP-2007 (SPAdes) (version 2) | ecosystem: Environmental > Terrestrial > Soil > Wetlands > Peat | place: Germany...
GCATTCGTGTCGGCTCGCCGGCGATGACGACGCGCGGATTCGGCATCGCGGAGTCCATGGCCACGGCCAATCTCATTGCCGATGTCCTGGAGCGGCCCGACGACGCGGCGCTGATGCAGTCGGTGCGACAGAAGGTTGCGGAGCTGACCCGCCGTTTCCCGGTATACGGCTAGCGCCGAGTTGACGGGCCGCCGTGCGCGCCGTTCCGCGATACCTTGCGGCCCTCGTCGGGTCTGACGCGCTGCTACCATGAAGTGTCCTTTCTGCGCACACGCGGATACCCAGGTGATCGATTCGCGCGCCTCCGACGAGGGCGCCACGATCCGTCGCCGCCGCCGTTGCCTGGGATGCGATAAGCGCTTTACCACCTACGAGCGGGTGGAACTGGCTTTGCCGACCCTCATCAAGCGGGGCGGCAGCCGCGCCGATTACGATCGCAACAAGCTGCGCGCGTCCATGCTGCTGGCGCTGCGCAAGCGCCCGGTGCCGCGCGAGTCGGTCGAGGATGCCATCGGCCGTATCGAGGACCGCCTGCTCAGCGCCGCCCAGCGCGAAATCAAGAGCGAGAAGCTGGGCGAACTGGTAATGCGCGAACTCAAGCGCCTGGACAAGGTGGCCTACATCCGCTTTGCCTCGGTGTATCGCAGCTTCGAGGACATCGACGAGTTCGCCGAGGTGGTTCGGGAGGTGCGGCCACCGCGGCGCCGGCGCGTCTGAGCGGCGGCGGCCTGCCCGACGGGGGCTTGAAAGCGGGCGGGGACGCCCCACTTAACGGGTACCTGGCCATTTGCCTCGGTCGATCAACAAAATTGGAGGTGCGAAATGAGTGCGATTATCCGTCGCGAGCCCTTGGGTTCGGTTTTCGATCAGCTGTTTTCTGACTATTTCACCCGCAGCGGCTGGCCGCTGGCATCGCGCGCGGACGATCAGCCCGCAGCGACATTGGCCCGCATGGACGTCGTCGACAAGAGCGACAAGTACGCGGTGACGGTCGATCTTCCCGGCGTCAAGAAAGAGGACATCCGGGTGACCGTGGAAGGTTCGCGCGTGTCGATTGCCGCCGAAACCAAGTCGGAAACCGAGACCAAGAACGGCGACAAGGTGCTGTATACCGAGCGCCGTGCGGCGAGCTACGCACGCAGCTTCGAGCTGCCCGTGGAGGTGACGGAGGACGGTGCCGAAGCCAACTACGAAAACGGCGTGCTGCGCCTGAGCTTGCCCAAGCGCGCCCACGTGGCAGGACGTCGCCTGACCGTTCGCTGAGCGGCCATTACCGACCGCTGTTCGTCGGCTAGTTCGCGAGGAGGCGCGGCACCTCCTCGCGCCTTCGAACGACCGACGCCGGCGGGCGGCCGATCGTCCGGGATCGCGCGTCGGGTCGGCGCGTAAAATCGACGCGCACCATGTATTCCGAGGCTGATCCCCGCTTTATGCATCATGCACTCCAGCTGGGGGGGCGTGCGCTGTTTCACGCCACCCCCAACCCGCGCGTCGGTTGCGTGATCGTGCGCGATGAGCAGGTCCTGGGCGAGGGGTTCACCCAGCGACCGGGTGCCAACCACGCGGAGATCGACGCGCTGCAGGACGCGCGTCGCCGCGGGCATGACGTGCACGGCGCGACGGTCTACGTCACGCTGGAACCATGTTCGCACTTCGGCCGCACGCCACCGTGCGCCACGGCGCTGATTGAAGCGCGTGTCGGGCGGGTCGTGGCCGCGGTCGAGGATCCCAATCCGCTGGTTGCCGGGCGCGGCATGGAAATGCTGCGCGGCGCCGGGATCGATGTTCGCTGCGGCCTGCTGCGCCAGGAAGCGATCGAGGCCAACATCGGCTTTTTCTCGCGCATGAATCGGGGGCGCCCTTGGGTGCGCCTGAAGCTGGCCGCCAGCCTGGACGGGCGTACCGCCCTGGCAAACGGCAGCTCGAAGTGGATCACCGGTGAGGCCGCGCGCACCGATGGCCACCTGTGGCGCGCCCGCTCCTGTGCGCTGCTCACGGGGATCGGTACCGCCCGCATCGATAACCCCCTGTTAACGGTCCATCGCGTCGAGACCGCGCGCCAACCACTGAAGGTCCTGCTCGACAGCCGCTTGTCGATCGAAGACGACGCGCGCCTGTTCGACGGTAATCCGGTATTGGTTGTGTGCGCGCAGAGCGACGAAGCCAAGGCGGCGCGCTTGCTGCGCAAGAATGCGCAGATCTTCGCCTGCCGCGGCGCCGACGAGCGTGTCGACCTGGCCGCTTTGCTAGCGGAACTGGGGCGCCGCGGCATCAATGAATTGCACGTCGAGGCGGGCGCCACGCTCAGCGGATCGTTCCTGCGCGAGGGCCTGGCCGACGAGTTGCTGCTCTACCTGGCGCCGGTGCTGATCGGCCCGGGACGCGCGCTGTGCGATCTGCCGCAACTGGAAACGCTGGCACAGGCGCGGCGCCTGCAGCTCCACGACCTTGCCCGGGTCGGCGACGATGTGCGAATTCTCGCGAGGCTGCAGTAATCATGTTCACCGGGCTGGTCCAGGCGGTCGGCGCCATCGTCTCGGTTCGAACGCTGGCGGCTGGGGTCCACATCGAAGTGGATGCCCAGGCCCTGGCCCCGCGTGACATCGCAATCGGCGACAGCATCGCGGTCAATGGTGTATGCCTGACGGCCACCGCGGTTGCCGGCAGGCGCTTTGGCGCCGACGTCTCGCGCGAGACCCTGTCAAAGACGGCGGGCCTGGACCACTGCCACGCGGTCAATCTCGAAACCTCGCTGGCGCTGGGCGACAGGCTGGGCGGTCACCTGGTCGCCGGGCATGTCGATGGCGTGGGCACGGTCGTGCGCTGTCAGCCGATGGGCGAGTCGGTCGAGCTCGCCGTGCTGGCGCCACCGGCGCTGGCGCGTTTTCTCGCGCCCAAGGGATCGTTGGCCGTGGACGGCGTCAGCCTGACCATCAACTGCGTTGTCGACGCCGCTGCGGGCTGCGAAGTCTCGATCAACCTCATTCCCCACACGCTCACGGCGACCACGTTCCAGTACCTTGCTGCGCGATCGCGCGTCAACCTGGAAGTTGACCTGATCGCGCGTTACGTAGCGCGGATGCTGGAGCCGGATGCAGGCAATTCGGACGCCGCCGGGGAAATTCCCTAGAATCGGGTCTGGCGCTGGTCTACGGCGCTTCCACGAGAGCCCGCTGCCCAGGCCTCCCTCCCCCGGAAGGCGTTTTCATGCTGACCGCAGTACCCGGTAATGCGGGCGACCCCGCGCCCGACGAGCCGTCGGTGATTGCCTCAACGAGCGAGCTCGTCGAGGAGATCCGCAATGGGCGCATCGTCATCCTGATCGACGATGAGGATCGGGAGAATGAAGGCGACCTGCTGTTTGCCGCCGATTTCGTAAGTGCCGAGAAGATCAACTTTCTTGCCACCTATGGCCGCGGACTGGTCTGCATGCCGATCACGGCCGAACACGCCCACCAGCTCAACCTGGGGCCGATGACCGAGAGCAACCGCAGCGTCCACGGCACCAATTTCACGGTGGCGATTGAGGCGGCCGAGGGCGTGAGTACCGGTATTTCCGCGGCCGACCGTGCCCACACGATCCGGGTAGCTTCCCGGCCGGACGCCAAGCCCAGCGATATCGTGCAGCCCGGGCACGTTTTCCCGCTCGTGTCGCAGCCGGGCGGCGTGCTGGTGCGAGCCGGTCATACCGAGGCTTGCTGCGACCTGGCGCGGCTGGCCGGCTTGCATCCGGCCGCGGTGCTGTGCGAAATCATGAATGAGGATGGCAGCATGGCCCGCCTGCCGGACCTGGTGCCGTTCGCGCGCCAGCATGGGCTCAAGCTGGGAACGATCGCCGATCTGATCGAGTACCGCGCTGCCCACGAGACCATGATCGAGCGCGTCGGGCAGCGTCGCGTGCGCACCTTCGCCGGCGAGCTCGACATGGTCGTGTACCGCGACAAGCCCAGCGGCTCCACCCACATCGCCTTGGTGCAGGGCACGCCGGGGCCCGATCGAGAAGTGCTGGTGCGGGTCCACGAACCGCTGTCGGTGCTCGACGTGCTCGAGGTCGATCGCCAAGGCCACTCCTGGCCGCTTACCAAAGCCCTGAAGATGATCGCCGACTCGGCCTGCGGCGTGATGGTGCTGCTCAATTGCGGCGAGTCGGGCGAGCGTTTGCTCGAGCGAATCGTGCCGCGCGAAGAGCCCAGCGCAGCGCCGGTCGAGCGGCGGCCCGCCGAGCGCCGCGACCTGCGCACCTACGGGGTCGGCGTGCAGATTCTGCGCGACCTGGGCGTGGCGCGTATGAAACTGCTGGCCCGGCCGCGCAAGATGCCGTCGATGGCCGGCTTCGGGCTGGTAACCACCGGATTCCTGGAAAGTTGAGAGCTATGGCACTGGACACGATTGCCCCTGACCTCGATGGAGCCGAGCTGCGCATCGGCGTTGTCCAGGCGCGCTTTAATTCCTGGGCGGGCGAGGCGCTGCTGGCGGCGTGCCTGCGGGAACTCTCCAACCTCGGGGTCGATGAAGACGATGTCACCGTGCTCACCGTGCCCGGCTCGCTCGAGGTGCCGCTGGCCTTGGCGACGCTGGCGGCCAACGGCGACTTTGACGCGCTGATCGGCCTGGGCTGCGTGATCCGGGGCGATACCTACCACTTCGAGATCGTCGCCCAGCAGTCGGCGGCCGGGCTGTCGCGGGTGGCGCTGGACCATCGCGTGCCGGTGGTCAACGCGATCCTGACGACCGACAACGACGAGCAGGCCCGCACGCGGGTCGTCGCGAAGGGAACCGAAGCAGCGCGGGTCGCGGTCGAAATGGCCAATCTGCTCTGGGCCCTGGAAGAAGATGGCAGCCAAGGTGCCCAGTGAGGCACCGTCGCCCGGGCCGGCCGTGACGCGGGATGCGGGAGCTGGGCCCGGCAAGGGGCGCGGGCACACGGGCGAGCGCAGCGTGCGCCGCCAGGCGCGCTCGCTGGCGCTGCAGGGCCTGTACGGTTGGTTGCTGGCGGGCGGCGAAGCCGAGACGATCGGCACGCAGCTGCTCAGCGCCGAGCATCGGGCCAAGGTCGACGAGCCGTTCTTTCGCGAGATCCTGGGCGGCACCATCGGTGCGGCCGAGGATCTGCGCCAGGAATTTGCCTCGCTGGTCGACCGGCCGGTCGCGGCCTTGAGCCCCGTCGAACATGCCCTACTGCTGATGGGTGCCTACGAACTCAAATATCGCCCCGAGATCCCCTACCGGGTGGCCATCAACGAGGCGATCGAGCTGGCCAAGAGTTTCGGCGGCACCGACGGGTTTCGTTATGTCAATGGCGTTCTGGACAAGCTGGCCGCCCGACTGCGCCGTGCCGAGGCGCAAGCGGCGAACCGCGACCTTGCCTAGCGGCGCACCCGGGTGATGGCATGACGGGGCTCGGCGAGTTTGCGCTCATCGCCCGCTACTTCGCGCGGCCCTGCGCCGAGCGCCAGGGGGTGGGCGACGATTGCGCCCTGATCGATGTCGGCGCGCAGACCCTGGCGATCACCACCGATATGCTGCTCGAGGGCGTGCACTTTCTCGCACGGGCGGAACCCGAGGCGCTCGGCCACAAGGCTCTGGCGGTGAACCTGTCGGATCTGGCCGCGGCGGGCGCCGGTCCGCGTTGCTTCCTGCTGGACATTGCGATGCCACGGGTCGATGAGCGGTGGCTCGAATCGTTTTGCCGGGGCCTATTTGCCCTGGCCGACGAGTACGCGTGCGCGCTCGTCGGCGGCGATACCACGCGTTCGGCGCCGGTCAACGGCGCGGCCGGCGCGATCACGATCAGTATTACCGCGATCGGTGAAGTCGATCGCCAGCACTACCGCGGCCGCTCCGGCGCCCGGCCCGGGGACGACATCTGGGTTTCCGGCCGCCTGGGCGAGGCGGCCCTGGCGCTGGCGATCCGCCGCGGCCAGCGCGAGGTCCCGTCGCCGCATCGCGAAGCGTGCCTGCGGCGCATGGATTGGCCCGAGCCCAGGGTGGCGCTTGGCCGCGCCCTGGTGGGACTGGCGACCGCGTCCATCGATATCTCCGACGGCCTGGTCGGCGACCTGGGGCATCTGCTGGAGCGCTCCGGGGTCGGCGCCCGGCTCAACTGGCCGGACGTGCCACGGGCGGAGATCTTTCGGGAGTTGGATGTTGCATCGCAGCAACAACTGATCCTTGCTGGCGGCGACGATTATGAATTGCTGTTCACCGCGCCGCCCGGCGTGCGCCATGCCATCGGCGCCCTGGCCACCGGCAGCCTCGCGCTGACGCGCATCGGCCAGATCGATGCCGCGCCCGGTTTGCGCCTGCTCGATGGTGACGGAGCGCTGATCGAAGCTACACTGCGCTCATTCGATCACTTCGCATCGGGAAGCTGAGGCCGTCGGCCAGGCATGCAGGACACCGGCTAGCGGGTCCTGGCCTCGGTGCGACGAGCGAGCGAGCGTCATGGCCGTTAATGGTGACAAGAGTCCTGGCAACGATCGGCCGCCCGGTGCCACTGGCCTGCGCTTTCTTCTTTCCCATCCGGCGCACTGGGTAGCACTGGGTCTGGGCAGCGGCTTGCTGCGCCCGGGGCCCGGAACCTGGGGCACGGCGCTGGCGTGGGCGATCTTCGCGGCGCTGGCGCCCGGCGGTGCTGCCGATCCGGCGACGGCCCTGGTCATTGTTGCCGTCGCCCTGATCATCGGCACTTGGGCTGCCGAGCACACGGCGGCGATGCTCGGGGAGGCCGATCCCAGCACGATTGTTGTCGACGAGATGGTTGCGTTCTGGCTCGTACTCGTGCTGCTGCCTGCCGGCGAGCATGCGTTGCGACTGCAGGCGATCGCCTTCGTGCTGTTTCGCTTCTTCGATATCACCAAGCCCCCGCCGATCCGCGGCATCGACCGGCGCTGGAAGAATGCCGTCGGCGTCATGGCCGACGACCTGGTGGCGGCCTTGTACACGCTGCTGGTGATCGCGATCGCCATGAGGATCACGTGAACGATCCGGGGGCGCGCCTGCTTTCCTTGGCGCAAGACCTGGGTGCGCTGCTGCAGGCGCAGCGGCTGGTTCTGGTTACCGCCGAATCGTGCACCGCCGGGGGGATTGCCTACGCGGTCACCCAGGTGCCCGGCGCCAGCGCCTGGTTCGATCGCGGCGTCATCGTGTACTCCAACGAAGCCAAGCAGCGCATGCTGGGCGTGCCGGTGGCCTACCTGCGCGATTTTGGCGCCGTCAGCGAACCGGTCGCCCGCGCCATGGCCCTGGGAGTACTGCAGCAAAGCGCCGCGCAGGTGGCGATTGCCGTCACCGGTATCGCCGGCCCGGACGGAGGTAGCGCGGACAAGCCGGTGGGGACCGTCTGCTTCGCGTGGGCGCTGCGGCGCGATTCCTCGGCCGCCCACTGGGTGCGAACCACCACACGGCACTTCGAAGGCGATCGCGCCGCGGTGCGCACGCAGGCCATTGCGGCGGCGCTCGAAGTCATGAGCCAGCTACTGCAAAAGCGCGAGGACGGCTAGGGCCGGGCCTGCCTAGCGCGGTCAGGGCGCCGGGCGATGGCGATTGATTTCGTCGCGCGTGGCGCGCGCGGCCTGGGCCGCCGCATCCGCGTAGTCTTCGCCGGCGCTGGCGTACAGGATCGCGCGCGAGGAATTGATCAGCAGACCCACGCCGGCGGCTGTTCGACCGGCCCGTAGCGTCGCCTCGACATCCCCGCCCTGTGTCCCGATGCCCGGCACCAGCAGCGGCAGCTCCGGGGCCAGCGCCCGCACCCGCGCCAGTTCCTGGGGATAGGTTGCGCCGACGACCAGCCCCAGCTGGCCATTGCGATTCCACCGGGTTGCCGCTAGGCGCGCGATGCGCTCGAAGAGCCGCTCGCCGCCGACGTCGAGCATTTGCAGATCGTTGCCGCCCGGGTTGCTGGTGCGGCAAAGCAGGAAGGCACCGCGTCCGGCATAGTCCAGGAAGGGTTCGATCGTGTCGTGCCCCATGAAGGGGGAGAGGGTCACGGCATCGGCGCGGTAGCGCTCGAAGGCTTCGCGTGCATACTGCTCCGCGGTTGACCCGATATCGCCGCGCTTGGCATCGAGGATCACCGGCACCGTCGGATGCCGTTGCCGGATGTGGGACAGCACGGCCTCGAGTTGCTCCTCGGCGCGCTGCGAGGCAAAGTAGGCGATCTGCGGCTTGAACGCGCAGGCGTACGGCGCCGTCGCATCGACGATGGCGCAGCAAAACTCGTGGATCGCCCGTTCGCGCCCGCGCAACCCGGGAGCAAATCGCACCGGATCGGGATCCAGGCCTACGCATAGGAGCGAATCGGCCGCGCGCCAGCGCTGCGCCAGCAATTCGGGGAACGCCGGACGGTCGGAGGTCATCTTGCGGGCAACTGCGCGGCGCGCTCACGCCCTTTCGTTGGCGGCGCGAACGGCGTTGGCGGTCTCCACGTAGCGGCGAATCAGCTCGAGCAGCTCATCCTCCCGATAGGGCTTGCCCAGGTACTCGTTGACGCCCAGCTCGATGGCCACGCGGCGGTGCTTTTCCGCGGTACGCGAGGTGATCATGATGATCGGAATCCGCTGTGTCGCCTTGTTGCTGCGCACGTTGCGCGTTAGGTCATAGCCGTCCATGCGCGGCATTTCGATATCGACCAGCATGACGTCGGGAATGTGGTCCTGCAGCTCGCGCATCGCGTCGACCCCGTCCTTGGCCAGGATCGTGCGGTAGCCGTTGCGCTCGAGCAGCCGCTGCGTGACGCGGCGCACCGTGAGCGAGTCATCCACCACCATGACCGTGGCCCCGGCCACCGTGGTGAGCTTCGAATGCGTGGCACCCGGACGATCGGGATCGCTGGCCACGGTGTCGGTCTCGAGTACCGGCGGCTCGGGGGCGCGGCTGATCAGCTGCACCGGATTGATGATCAGCACCACCTGGCCGTTGCCCAGCACCGTTGCGCCCAGGACGCCGGCCAGACGGGCGACCTGCGGCCCGACGTTCTTGACAACGACTTCCTGGTTGGCCGAGAGTTCGTCGGCGCAGATGGCCAGGCGATCGTCGCCCAGCCGCAGCAGCGCCACCGAATACTGGTCCGCCGCGCCGATGACGGTGTCGGTGCCCAGCAATTGCGACAGGGGACGCAGGGTAACCTCGCCCACGCCGGCAAAGGAAATGGTGCCGCTTTGCAAGGCCTCGGCGAGTTCGCGCGCGCGCACGCGGCGCGCCTGCTCGACCATGGCTGCCGGTAAGGCATAGCGGCGCTCGCCGACGCTCGCCAATACGACCTGCATGATCGAGAGCGTCATCGGCAGGTAGAGCGTGAAGCGCGATCCGCGTCCCTTTTCCGTGGTGACGCTGACGCGACCGCCCAGCGAGGCAACCTGTTCGCGTACCACGTCCATGCCGATGCCACGGCCTGCCAGCTCCGTTACCTCGTGTGCCGTCGACAGCCCCGGCGTGAAGATGAGGTCGATGAGCTCGCGCTCGTCGAACCTGCGGTCGGCCGACACCAGGCCGGCGCTGATGGCGCGGGCGCGGATCCGCTCGAGGTCCAGACCGGCGCCATCGTCGGCGAAGACCACCACGATTTCGTTGCCTTCCTTGCGCACCTCGATGCGCAGTTCCCCGGTGTCGGACTTGCCCGCTGCCAGCCGGTCGGCGGGGAACTCCAGGCCATGGACGATGGCGTTACGCACCAGGTGCTCGAATGGGCCGGCCATCTGTTCGAGCAAGCTGCGATCGACCTCGGTCTCGGTGCCCAGGATGTCCAGGTGGGCGCGCTTCTCGAGCTCCTTGGCGGCCTGGCGGGCCACCCGGTACAGACGTTCCGACACGTTGGCGAACGGCACCAGGCGCACGCGCATGAGCTGCTGTTGCAGCTCGCGGGTGAGGCGCGATTGGGTACTGAGATCGTTGTCGGCCAGCTGCAGGCCCTTGACCATGCTGCTCTGGATCAGCGCAACGTCTTCGACCGACTCGGCGAGCAGGCGGGTGAGCTCCTGCAGGCGCGAGTAGCGGTCGAACTCCAGCGGGTCGAACGTCGAGGACTGCTTGGCGACCTGGTCCGAGCGCGCCTGGATCTGGGCATCGGCCTGCATCTCGACTTCGCGCAGCTGCGAGCGCAGCCGCTGGATATTTTCCGTGAGATCCGAGAGCGAAGCGCGCAGCGTGCCCACCTCGGCCTCGAGCTTGGAGCGCGAGATCGACACTTCGCCGGCGTGGTCCACGAGGCGATCGACGACGTCGGCGCGGACGCGAATAAAGGGCGCCGTTGGTACCGGCGCGCGCGGCGCCTCGCCGCCTGCCGCTGCCACGCGCCGCGCTGCCCCGGCCGCGCCTTCGACCGGTGTCTCGTGCGCCGGTGCGGCGGCCGCCGGCGGCAATGGGCCTCGGGAGGGCACGGTGCCCGCGGACGAGCGTGCCCCCGACACGGCAGCCAGCGTGTTGGCCATGTTTGCCGAAACCGCCGCAGGCGGCGCGGCGCGCACGCCAGCCGTCAGCGGCGAGTCGCCACTGGTTCCCTGCAGCAGCTGTTCGAACAGCATCAGCGCGTGGTCATACTGGCTTTGCAGGTCCTCGATCACCGCGCCCGGAACGCTTGCCAGTTGCATGGCCGCCTCGATGCGCGTCTCCATGTCGTGCACGAGTTCGCCCAGACGCATGGCGCCGGCCATGCGGGCACTGCCCTTGAACGTGTGCAGGTGGCGCATCAATTCGCGTGCGAGGTCGCGCTGGTTGGGATTTTGCGCCAGCGCGCGCAGGTTCTTGGCGACCGCGGGCAGCAGGTCCTGCGCCTCGGTGGTGAAAACGGGCAGCAGCTGCGCGTCGATCTCGTCGCGCACTGTCGAGACCGCGACCGGCTCGACGATCGGTTCGATGATCGGCTCCGGGACGGGTGGGCGCACAGCGACCGGGGCAGCGGCAGGCGGCGACGCGACCGGAACTGCCGCCGCTGGCGTCGGTACGAGTGGCGGCCGCAGGACGTGGTCATCGTGATCGGTCCATTTCATCGGCGCCGTGTTGGCAAAAACCGGCTCCGCAGCAGCCGGTATTGGGCCCGCGGGCGGACGCGCCGCGCGCGCGGCGGCATCGTCCTCGGCAGGCGCTGTCCTGGACGCCGAGGCCTGTGCCTGCGCGCGCAGCATCACGACCAGGTCGCGCATGGCACCGGCTTCCAGCGGACCCTCGTCCGGATACACACCGGCGGCAAACTGGTGCAGCATGCCGCGCATGCGCTCGACGGCGCGCTCGAGCACGTCGAATTGCGGCGGGCTCAAGGTCGCATCGCTCTTGCCGCTGCGGTCGTAGAGCTGCTGCATCAG
>Ga0209415_10017735_pt1 | contig 11299 bp, 11 predicted proteins | sample PeaSoiSIISIP2007_FD_187696 | JGI IMG/M metagenome (GOLD analysis project Ga0209415, IMG submission 187696) | Peat soil microbial communities from Weissenstadt, Germany - SII-SIP-2007 (SPAdes) (version 2) | ecosystem: Environmental > Terrestrial > Soil > Wetlands > Peat | place: Germany...
GCGGCCCGGCGCACCCGGTCGTTGATCGCGCGGCCGAGCCCTGATTCGGGGATCGGCATCACCGCGATCCCGGTGAAATTGGGCCGGTCGAGATGGCGCAGCATCGCAAACAGATTGGCTGCCGCCTCGGCGAGGTCGCCCGAGCGCGACAGAAATAATATTTCGGCGAAGCCCGGCGGCGCCTCGGGCCCGAAGGCGAGGAGCGCCTCGCCCGGTCGCGCGTCCACCGCATCGAGGCGCATCGGCCGATCCGGTGCATAATGGCTCGGCAGCCGCCCCGGCGCCCGCGGGGCGTTGTCGTCGGGTGGCGCCATGTCGATGTGCCCGAAAATCTCGGTCAGCTGTTCAAGCGTCACCCCACCGGGGCGGAGCAGCGCCGGTACCGCGCCGGTCAAATCGAGCACGGTTGACTCAATCCCGACCGGACAGGCCCCGCCATCGAGGATCAGCGCCACCCGGTTGCCGAGTTCGGCGGCGACATGCGCAGCGGTGGTCGGGCTGACCCGGCCGGAGCGGTTGGCCGAGGGCGCCGCGATCGGCCGGCCGGCCGCGCGCAGCAGCGCCTGCGCCACGGCATGGGCGGGAGCGCGCAGGGCCACCGTGTCGAGCCCGGCGCTGGCCAATAGCGAGAGGCCGCTGTCGGGCCGGCGCGGCAGGACCAGACTGAGCGGCCCCGGCCAGAAGCGGGCCGCCGCCATCTGGGCGCGCTCGTCGAAGGTGGCGAGTCTCTCGGCCTCGACCACACCTGGAACGTGGATGATCAGCGGATTGAATCGCGGCCGGCCTTTCGCTGTGAAAATCCGTGCGACTGCAACCTCGCTCGTTGCGTCGCCGCCGAGCCCGTACACCGTCTCGGTCGGGAAGGCGACAAGCTCGCCCGCACGTATCAGCTGTGCCGCGCGCTCGATCGTCTCCTCGCTGGCGGGAACGAGAGGCGCCGGCACCGCCAAATTACCGCCCGCGCACCCGCGGCATGATCAGGGTCGACCAGGGGTCGGGCATCTCGCCGACCGGCACCTCGATCAGCGAAGGGCCGCGGCGCTTGAACGCCGCGTTCAGCTCGCGGCGCAGCGCGTCGGGGCTCTGCGCGCGCACCCCGGCGATGCCGTAGCTGTCGGCCATTTTCGGAAAGTTCGGGTTGAAGAGGTCGACCGCGATCAGCTTGTTGCCGTAATCGTTTTTTTGCATGCGCCGGACATTGCCGTAGGCGCCGTCGGCGAAGACGATCGCGACGACGTCGATGCCGTGCAATGCCGCGGTCGCCAGCTCCTGGACGTTGTACATGAAGCCGCCGTCGCCCGAGATCGAGACGACCGGAAGGTCGGGGCGCGCGACCTTGGCGCCGAGCGCGGTCGCATAGCCGGCGCCGAGCGTCCCCTGATAGCCGCTGTGGATGTAAGTGCGCGGGGCATAGACTGGGAACGCGAGCCGGCCGACATAGGCGACCTGGGTCAGATCTTCGACATAGATCCCCTCGTCCGGCAATTCGGCGCGGATCGCGGCGAGATATTCGGATTGCGGCCCGAGCCTCTCTTCGATGCGCGCCATCGTCGTGGCTTTCAGGCTCTCCATTTCGGTGCGGCGCGAGGCGCGCTCGCCTGGGGCAAGCGCCGCGTTGAGCGCGGCCAGCGCCGACTTGGCGTCAGCGACGATGCCGATCGTCGGCCGCGCCACCCGGGTGATCTCGACGGGGTCGAGGTCGATGCGGATGACCTTGATGTCCGCGTCGAGCCCCCAGCGTGTCTGCGGCTGGTTGAATCGGGTGCCGACGGCGAGCACGACATCGGTGGCACGCCACAAACTGTGCCCGGCGAGCAGGTTCTGCGCGAGCGGATGGCGGTCGCTGAGGATGCCCTTGCCGCCGGTATAGGTGACGACCGGAGCCTGCAGCCGCTCGGCCAAGGCCAGCAACTCGGCGCCCGCATCGGCGGCGCCGCTGCCGACATAGATCATCGGCTGCGTCGCACCGGCCAGCAGCTTGGCGGCGCGGCCAATGAGCTCAGGATCGGGCACAGGCGCGGGGGGTGGCGCCGCCACTGCCGGCAACTCGACCTCGCCCTCCAATGCCATGATGTCGAGCGGCATCTCGAGCGCAACCGGACGCGGCCGCCCGTCGCCGAGTTGGCAGAAGGCTTCGTTGACGAGCTTCCCGGTTTCGCTCGGGTGGTTGATCCGTGCTGCCCATTTGGTGAGGCTCTTGAGGATCGCGAGCTGGTCGGGGATCTCGTGCAACAGGCCAAAGCCGCGGCCGATCAGCGTGGACGGGATCTGGCCCGAGACGCACAAAACGGGGGCGTTGGTCGCGTAGGCGGTGGCGAGCGCCGCCGTCGTATTGAGGAGGCCGGGCCCCGGCACCACCGCATAGGCGCCGACCCTGCCGCTCGCGCGTGCATAGCCGAACGCCATGTAGGCGGCGGCCTGCTCGTGGCGGGTATGGATCACCCGAATCTTCTCGCCGGCATCGTAGAGCGCGACGAAGAGGGCGTCGTTCTGCACCCCCGGCAGCGCGAACAGGGTATCAACCCCGTGACGGCACAACATCTCCACGAGAGCCCCGCCGCCCGTCATCCGCGTCATCGCTGCCTCCTCGATCAAAGCCCGCCCGGGGATCCGGAGAATGCGCTTGAAAGCCCGGCCTATAGTTGCCCTTATCGGCCGCCGGGCTGTCAACCGACGAGGGAAGCGTGATGATCGAAGAGACCCTTGACATCGCCACCAAGGACGGCGCGATGGAGACCTTCATCTGCCGTCCCGAGCGCGGCGGACCGTTCCCCGCGGTGTTCCTGTTGATGGACGCGCACGGCGTTCGCGAGGAATTGCGCGACATGGCGCGCCGGCTCGGCACGGTCGGCTACTACGTGCTGCTGCCCAATCTCTATTACCGGGCCGGGCGCGACACGATCTACGGCCCCACCGTGCGCGAAGCCGGCAGCGCCGAACACACGCGCATGCGCGCGGTGCGCACCCGGATGACGATCCCGCCGGTGATGGACGACATTGGCGCGATGCTGGCGTTCATCGACGCGCAGGACACGGTAAGCCATGGCCCCGTTGGCGCGCACGGCTATTGCATGAGCGGCCCCTACGCCCTCGCCGCCGCGGCCCGCTATTCGCACCGCATCACGGCTGCCGCGTCGTTCTATGGCACCTGGCTCATCAACGACGCCGAGGAGAGCCCGCACCTCAACCTCGGCAAGGTGTCAGGGGCGAACTCTACATCGCCTGCGCCGAATATGACGAACTGGCGCCGTTGCCGATGGTCGAAGAATTGCGCGGCCTCTTCCGCCGCGCCGGCACCGAAGGCGAGATCGAGCTCTACCCGCAAGTCCACCACGGCTTCGCGTTCCCGGAAGGCCGGGTCTACGACAAATCAGCGGCGGAGCGCCATTGGGAGCGGCTGATCGCGCTCTACCGGCGGCGGCTAGGCTAGGGCATCAGCTCGTGCGGCGGTACTGCTCTCCTTCGTCGCCGACGTGATCGACTAGCGACTAGCGCGTCCGCTTGTATTCGTAATCCTCGCGCTCGCCGGCGCCGGCGCGCAGCCCGGCCGGCAGCGGCGGTCGCGCAGCCTGCAACTTGGCGTGGGCGTCAAGCGCCTCCTGGCTCTCCCACAACTCGATCAGCGTAAATTTGTCCGGGTCGAGGACGCTCTGGAAGATCTCGAATTGCTGGCAGCCGCGGTCCTTTCTGGATTCTTCGCAGCGCGGCTTGAACGCGCGCGCGAATTCGGCGCCTTTCCCCGGCGCGGCGGTGATCGTAACAACGAGCCGGACGGCCATATCTGTTCTCCTTGCGGGGTTGCGAGTTCTGGAGCCTAGCACAGGGCCGCCGCAAGCTGGCAACAGGGCCGCGGCAGGTTGGATCGGACCGGCGCCGCCGGCGTTTACCTCGGCCGAAGGGAAGAGTGGGAGTATCCGGCACTTGACGCGGCATCTCAGGGTCATGCTGTGGGCGGGCTGGATCGGAGCCCTCCCCTGTCTGCTGCCGGGCGGGTTCGCCAGCGCCGCGGCGCAGCCCGCGGGCGCGATCGAGCCGCTCGACCATGCGATCTGCCGACTCATTGATAATTCCGCCCGCGCCGATCACCTGCCGGCCACATTCCTCACCCGCATCATCTGGCGCGAGAGCAGCTTTCGCGCCGCTGCCCTCAGCCCCGCGGGCGCCCAGGGCATCGCGCAATTCATGCCGCAGACCGCCCGCGAACGCGGTCTCGCCGACCCGTTCGACCCGGAGCAGGCGATCCCCAAGGCCGCTCGCCTCCTCGCTGACCTGCGGCAACAATTCGGCAATCTCGGGGTTGCGGCGGCGGCCTATAACGCCGGCCCGGCGCGGGTCACAAGCTGGCTGCGCGGGCAGGGCGGACTGCCGGCGGAGACATGGGCCTATGTTCGCCTCGTCACCGGGCGCGATGCGGCGGAATGGGCCAGCCAGGGGCACGAGCCCGGTTCAGCGGAGCCGCCTGCGGAATCCTGTCTCACTGTCACCGCCGAATTGCGCCGGGACCAGGGCGACGATATTGGCCTTGCGGCGCTCGCGCCGTGGGGGGTCCAGCTCGCCGCCAACTTCTCGAAGGCGCTGGCGCTCGCCGCCTTTGAGCGGGCGCGCCGGCGTGATGCCGCGGTAATCGGCGATTTGCAGCCGATGATCATCGGTCGCGTGCTGCGCAGCCGCGGGACGCGAAGGTTTTATCAAATCCGCCTGCCGGCCGCCACGCGCCAGGAGGCGGCGGCGCTGTGCGGCCGGATCCGCTCGGTCGGGGGAAATTGCGTGGCGATGCGCAGTTGAGTCAAAGACGGGCGCGATCGTGCGGCGCGCTGAAATCGAGCTCGGGCCCCAACGGCAGGATGCCGTTATTGAGGTGGCGCATCCCGCCGTAATAGCCCTGTTTGATGCGGGTGAAATCGACGGTCCCAGCGACCCCTTCCATCTGGTAGATCTCGCGCGTGTAGTTCCACAGATTGTGATAGTCGGCGATCCGCCGCCGATTGCATTTGAACAGCCCGTAATAGACCGTGTCGAACCGCACCAGTGTCGGAAACAGCCGCAGATCGGCTTCGCTGAAGCGGTCGCCGACCAGCCAGCGCTGCGCCCCCAGCCGGATTTCCAATTCGTCGAGCGCGGCGAACAATTTTTCGAAACTTTCGTCGTAAGCCGCCTGGCCCTTGGCCAGCCCGCAGCGGTAGACGCCGTTGTTGATGTTGGCGTAAACGAAGGCGTTGGTCTCGTCGATGTCGTGGCGCAGATCCGATGGATAGAGGTCGAGCCGCTCGTCGCCGAATTCGTCGAACTCGCGGTTCAGCATGCGGATGATCTCGGAGGATTCGTTGTTGACAATCGTCCGGGTCTTGCGGTCCCACAGCACGGGGACGGTCGCGCGGCCGCTATAATCGGACCGCGCCGCGCTATAAACCTGATGCACGTGAAAGACGCCAGCTACCGGCGCCAGATCGTCAAACCCGCGCGAATAGGCCCAGCCCTCGCCCTTCGGCAGGTCGGATTCGAGGAGCGGGATCGCGCCCTCGAGCCGTTTCAGCTTGCGCATCAAGACGGTGCGGTGCGCCCACGGGCAAGAGGGTGCAGTGACCAGCTGATAGCGCCCGGCCTCGGCCTTGAACCCCGAGGAGCCGTCGCGCGTCACGACATCGCGAAAGATCGAATCCGGGCGCACAAAGCGGCCCACCCCGTCCGCCGGCAGCGGGTCGTCATCGAACCAAGTCCCGTTGACTAGCATCCCCATCGCGGATCTCCCATGACCGATATCGTGCGGCGACCGGCAGCATAGCCCGATTGGGCGATTTGGTCGCCGCGGGGCGGCGATAGTGTTCTAAACTCCCCCGCATGACATTGAACGCTTTCGCCAGGTTCTGCTCGGGCCGGGTGCATTATTCCTGGATCGTGCTCGCGGTGATGTTCACCGCGACCTTGGCCGGGGTCGGCGTCCGGGCCGCGCCGGGCGTGATGATCGTGCCCTTGGAGCACGCCTTCGGCTGGGACGTCAGCACGATCTCGGCCGCGATCTCGATCAACATCATCCTGATGGGGGCAACGGGCCCCTTTATCACCGGCTTCATGGAGGTGGTTGGGCTGAAGCGGACGATCCTCCTCGGCATGATGCTCTTGGTGGCCGCGACCGGGCTCTCAATCTTCATGACCGCGCCGTGGCAGCTGTTCCTGACCTGGGGTTTCATGGTCGGGATCGGCTGCGGCGCCGGGGCGGTCGGCATCGCCGCGGCGATCGCGAACCGCTGGTTCGCCGAGCGCACTGGCCTCGCGATGGGCCTCCTCTTTGCCGCCAATGCCGCCGGGCAGGTCATCTTCTTGCCGTTTTTGGCGATGTTGGCGGAGAGCTATGGCTGGCAATCGGTCGCGCTCACCGTGACGCTGGCGATTGCGGTGATGGTGCCGGTCGTTGCACTCCTCCTCCCGGAATCGCCGGCGCATATCGGGATCGGCCCCTACGGATCGGCGGCGACGGTGCATCCGACGCCGCAGGCCGGCAATCCGTTCTCGATCGCCCTGACGGTCCTCTTCCGCGCCGTCCATTCCATTGATTTCTGGCTGTTGACGTTGAGCTTTGGCGTGTGCGGGTTTTCGACCAACGGGCTCATCAACACCCACCTTATCGCCTATTGCTCCGATCGCGGCATCTCGGAAGTTAATGGCGCGTGGGTGCTGGCCGCGCTCGGCGTCTTCAGCCTGGTTGGCTCCGCGGCCTCGGGCTGGCTGTGCGACCGCTTCAACCCGCGAATCCTCCTGTTCTGGTATTATTCATTGCGCGGGCTGTCGTTGATCCTCGTGCCGTTCACCCGGTTCGACCCTGTCAGTCTGTCCTTGTTCTCAGTCTTCTACGGCCTCGACTGGGTCGCCACCGGGCCGGCGACCTTCGCGCTGACCAACGAGGTGTTCGGCCGCAAGGACACCCCGGTCGTCATCGCCTGGATCTTTACCGCCCACCAGATCGGCGGCGCGCTCGCGGCCTACGGCGCCGGCGCCGTCAGGAGCGCGACCGGGGATTATTTTCTCGCTTTTGTGACGAGCGGGCTCGCCTGCCTTTTGGCCTCGCTCCTGGTATTGCGGGTCACCCGCTCCGAGCTGGCCCCCGCACCGGCCGAATAGGAGGCCTCTGAGATGCCGTCATGCGCGGGGAAAGTGGTCCTGGTGACCGGGGCGCAGCAGGGGATCGGGCGCGCGATGGCGCTCGAATTCGCCCGCGCGGGGGCCGATGTCGCGGTCAACTGGCTCGACAACGAAGCCGCCGCCACCGCGGTCGCCGAGGGGGTCCGGGCCGCCGGCCGCCGCGCGCTCCTGATCCAGGCGGATGTCGGCCGGCTCGACGCGGTCCGCGCGATGGTAACGGGCGCCGAAGCGAGCCTCGGGCCGATCGACGTCCTCGTCAACAATGCCGGGGTTTTTCCGCGGGTTCCGTTCCTCGAGATGGCGGAGCGTGACTGGGACTTCGTGCTCGGCGTCAATCTGAAGGGCTCGTGCTTTTGTGCCCAGGCGGTGGCGCAGGGGATGGTGGCAGAGGGGCGCCGGGGATCGATCATCAATCTGACCTCGGGGGCGGCCTTTCGCGGCTCGCCGCGCGGGGTGCATTACTGCGCGAGCAAGGGCGGGGTATTGTCGATGACCCGGCAGATGGCGCTGGAGTTGGCGCCACACGGCATCCGGGTCAACGCGATCGCCCCCGGCCTCACCGACACCGCCCAGCCGCGTTACGGCATGGGCGAAGACGAACTGGCGGCGGCGGGGCGGGCGCTGCCGCTCGGGCGGGTGGCCCAGCCGGACGAGATCGCGCGGGCCGCGGTGTTTCTTGCCTCCGAGGACGCCGGCTTCATCACCGGGCAATGCCTGCACGTCAACGGCGGCGGCTATCTGGGGTGAGGGCGCGGCGATGCTGAAGGCGCTGTGGGGCAGGCTCTTCGGCCGCGACACCTTCGCGGCGGCGGGCCCGGCAGTCGAGTACAACGGCTACCGCATTCGCCCCTCGCCCTACCGGCGCGAGGGGCAGTACCAGACCTGCGGCATCATCGAGAAAGAGGTTGCCGGAGAGCTGAAGGAGCACCGTTTCATCCGCGCCGAATTGCACCCCACCCGCGAGGCGGCGGTCGAATTCTCGATCGCCAAGGCCAAGCAGATCATCGACGAGCAGGGCGACCGGATATTCGGGTGATCACCCGCCGACTTGGCGGATCAGTGCAGCCCAGCGGTCGAGGATCGGCAGGATCTGGTCGGCCTTCGCCGCAGGCAACCGCGCGGTGACGCGAGCGATGCCGAGATCGCGGTAGCGGCGCAGCAATTCCGGGTCTTCGGGGGCGCCGCCGAAGGTGACCGGCAGTGATTCCGGATCACGCCCGGCCTCTTCGGCCATCCGGCGCCAGACGGGCATGTAGTCTTCCGGGCTGCCGGACGCGGCGGTCGGACCCTGCGGCAACAGCCCGTCGCCGTAGCGGAGTGCCCGGCGCGCGGCATGGCGGAAGGCGCCGCCGACGATGACCGGCGGGTGCGGCGGCTGCACCGGCTTGGGACGCGCGGTCATCGGTGGAAAATCGACGATCTCGCCGTGATACTCCGCGATATCCTCGGTCCAGATCACCTTCATCGCCTCGATCTGCTCGCGCATCTTCTGGGCGCGAGTGGCATAGACCGTACCGTGGTCTTCCATCTCCTCGGCGTTCCAGCCGACGCCGATGCCGAAGATGAACCGCCCACCCGACACCTGATCCAACGAGGCGACGGATTTCGCGGTCTGGATCGTATCGCGCTGAACGACGAGGCAGATTGCGGTGGCGAGCTTCAATCGCGTGGTTGCGACCGCGGCGGCGGTCAGGGTCACGAAGGGATCCATCACGTCGTAGTACTGCTGGCTCAGCTCCATCGTGCCCGGCAGCGTAAAGCGCCGTGTCACCGGGATGTGCGAGTGCTCGGCGACCCACAACGAATCAAACCCGCGTTCCTCGAGCGCGACGCCCAACTCGGCCGGCGTCATCGAGTACTCGGTGAAAAAGATCGAAGCCCCGAATTGCATTGATCCGCCCCCCATCCAAGTCCGCGTTCCCGGCGAAGGCCGGGACCCATCTGGGCTTCCGCAAGAGCGGCCAATCGGTGGATCCCGGTCTTCGCCGGGAACGCGGTCTTCTACGTCTATGCAAGCGCCGCCGCTACCTCGCGGGCGCGTTTTGCGCCGTCGCGCGCCATCGTCGAACAGAGACCGGTGTAGGCGGTTGGATCGAGCAGCGCGTTGATCTGGCCGACGTCGAGATGCGCCGAGACCCGCGGGTCGGCGGCGAGCAGGTCGGCGAACGACTTGCCCCCGGTTGCCGCCTCCATCGCTGCGTCGTAGACGACATCGTGCGCATGCTGGCGGCCGATTGTCTTGCCGAGGTCGAGCATTACCGCTTCCGCCATGATGAGGCCGCCGCCGAGATCGAGATTGGCGCGCATGCGGTGGGGATCGAGGCGAAGCCCGCGCAGCACTTCGACGAGGCGCGAGAGCATGTCGCCGGTGGCGATCCCGGCGCGCGCTTCGGCCGCATCCATCATGACGCTGGTGGTGCGGTCGGCCTCGTGCTCGGTCATCATCGCTTCCAAGGCGATCGGCACGGTGCTGCGGATCTCGGCCGCGGCGGCGATGATGTCCTGGCACAGTTTGGGGTTGCGCTTCTGCGGCATTGTCGAGCTGCCGACCGTGCCCGGCGGCACCGGCTCCTCGACTTCGCCGAACTCGGTTTTCATCAGCGTATAGATTTCGCGGCCGATCTTGCCGCAGGTCGCCGCGAGGAGGCCGAGGAGGCAGATGTTCTCGGCGAGGTGGTCGCCGATCGTGCGCGCCGGCACGCTCATCGAGCCGAAGCCGAGCTGGCGGGCGATCCCCTCTTGCACGCGCGGGCCGTCGGGCCCAAGCGAGGCATAAGTCCCGGCGCCGCCGCCGAGCATCGCGACAAAGATCCGCGGCGCCGCCTGTTGCAGGCGCTCGGTGTGGCGAATGAGTTCGTCGATCCACACCGCCGCCTTGTAGCCGAACGTCGCCGGCACCGCGTGCTGGCCGTGGGTGCGCCCGGCGATCGGCATGTCGGCGCCCTTGTCGGCGAGATCTGCGGCGGCAAGGAGCGCGTCGACGATGAGGCGCAGAAACACGGCGTGCGCCTGGCGCAGCACCAACAGGTCACCCGTCTGGGTGATGTTCTGCGTCGTCGCGCCCCAGTGGACCCAGCCGCCATGCTTGTCGCCGACGACCCGCGAGAGTTCCCATACCAACGGCACGATCGTGTGGCCGGTGCGGGCAAACCCCTCGTCGATGCGGGCGCGATCGAGGAGCTGGTAATGCGCGGCGGCGGCGATCGCCGCGGCGGCCTCCTTCGGGATGATGCCGAGCTCGGCCTGGGCTTTGGCCAGCGCAGCCTCGACATCGAGCCAGGCCTGCCAGCGGTTTTCCTGGCGGTAGAGCGCGCGGATTCCGGGGTCGGCGACGCGGGCGGCGGTCGGCAGTTCATCGCTCATGACGCTTTCTCCAACGGGCCCGCGGCGAGCATTTCGCGGATGTCGGGGAGGTGCTCGCTGCCCCAGAATTGCTCGCCGTCGACGACAAAACTCGGCACACCGAAAATCCCCAATTCCTCGGCCGCGCGGGATATGCGAGCGACCTCGCGCGGCCCCTCGCCGGCAAGATAATCGGCGATACCCGCGGTGTCGGCCCCGGCTTCGGCCAGCACAGCCGCAACGACGGAAGGGTCTTCGATGTCGAGGTCGCGCTGCCAGAAACGCGCGAAGGTGATGTCGTTGTAGCGCCGCAGGACCGCGTCGTCCTGGCGCTTGGCGAAGAGGAGGCCGGCGGCGGCGAGCGTCGAATTCCAGATTTTCTGGGGTCCGCGGATCGTGAGGCCACGCTTTCGCGCCTGGCGGCGGCAATCCATGTAGGAGTATTTAACGCGGCGCCACTGATGGGCGTTGCGGTTTTCTTCGATCACCCGGCCGTGGTCGTCGAGCCGGGCTGACCCGAGAAAGCTCGGGATGTCGAGGACATAGGGCAGCCAATCGATCTGCACCGGAAAATCGCGTTCGAGCGCGTAGACAAGATCCTTCGCCAGATAGGCGTAGGGGCTTTTGTAGTCGATGTAGACCGTGAGCGTCCGCATCTCGGGCATCTCGGCTCTCTTCCGGTCATTGCGCAGATGGCAGCAACGACGCATCCTCGATCGGGCGAGCATAGGCGGCACGGGATTAGTTCGCTACGCTCGCAATGCGGGGGGCGTTCGCGCCGGATCGCGCAGATCGCAAAAAAAGCCGCAGGGACGATTGA
>Ga0209415_10017737_pt1 | contig 11298 bp, 12 predicted proteins | sample PeaSoiSIISIP2007_FD_187696 | JGI IMG/M metagenome (GOLD analysis project Ga0209415, IMG submission 187696) | Peat soil microbial communities from Weissenstadt, Germany - SII-SIP-2007 (SPAdes) (version 2) | ecosystem: Environmental > Terrestrial > Soil > Wetlands > Peat | place: Germany...
CCGCCTGACGGATCGGACCGCCTGACGGATCGGACCGCCTGAGCCGCTCTCTCAGGCCTGGGCGGCGTCCCCCGAGAAGCGGTAGCCGATGCCTCGCACGGTGTGCAGCCACCGGGGCGTGGCGGGGTCGGGCTCGAGCTTGAGCCGCAGACGGCGGACGTGTTCGGTGACCGTGGCCGGGTCCTGCCACTCCTGGGTCGAGCCCCACACGTGCTCGAGCAGCTCTTCGCGGGTGAAGACCTGGTCGGGGGCGGCGGCCAGGAACGCCAGGAGGTCGAACTCCTTGGGCGTCAGGTCGACCGTGCCCCCGTCCACCTCGACACGGTGGGCGGACCGGTCGATGACGAGGCCTTCGTGCTCGATGCGGGTGTCCACCGGCGCGGGCTGGCCCCGCCGGAGCACGGCCCGGATGCGCGCTTCGAGCTCGGGCAGCGAGCACGGCTTCACCACGTAGTCGTCCGCGCCCAGGTTGAGGACCCTGACCCGCTCGGCCTCCTCGGTCCTGCCGGTCAGGACGATCACGGGCAGGGCGCTGTCGCGCCGCAGCCGGGCGAGCACCTCCTCACCGTCGAGGCCCGGGAGGCCCAGGTCGAGCAGCACGAGGTCGTAGCTGCCCAGGCTGGCCTCGCGCAGCGTCCCCGGTCCGTCGGCGGCCTCGCCCACGCGGTACCCCACCCGCTGGAGGAACAGCCTGGTTGCGGCACGGCTGGCCGAGTCGTCCTCGGCCACCAGCACCATGTGTTCTTCATCGGTCAGGGTCACAGAGCCACCTCCGATCCTGCGTCATCCGCCCACTGTCGGTCCTGGTCGCCACCGCTCCTGGCATTGTTGCCCACCACGGCGTGGTGCATGCGCCTCGGGGTCCCGGGGGAGTCGGCGTGGCCGGGCCCGTCCTGGTGGGGATGTGGTTGGGTCGTGGCGGTCGTGACGGCGCGCTCCTGGTGCAACCAGGGGAGCCCGGGCAGCACCGCTCCCACGAACAGGTCGACCAGCTCGGGGTCGAAGAAGGTCCCTCGCTCGGCCACGAGCTCGCCGACGGCCTCCTCGGTGGTCCAGGCCCGCTTGTAGGGACGCTCGTGGGTAAGGGCGTCGAACACGTCGCACACGGCCACGATCCGCCCCGGCAGCGGGATGTCCTCACCCCGGAGCCCGGCGGGGTACCCCTCGCCGTTCCACCGCTCGTGGTGCGTCTCGGCGATGACGCGGGCCAGGTTGAGCACGTCGGAGTTCGTCTCGCCGATGATCTGTGCCCCGATGGTGGGGTGGGTGCGGATGACCTCGAACTCCTCGGGCGTGAGCCGGCCGGGCTTGAGGAGCACGGCGTCGGGGACCCCCACCTTGCCCAGGTCGTGCAGCGGTGCGGCGTGCTCGATCAGCACCGCCATGTCGGGGTCGCCGCCCGCCTCCGCGCTCAACCGGGCGGCGGCCACGCCGACGCGCCGCGTGTGCTCGTTCGTCACGTCGTCGCGGAACTCGCTGACCAGGTTGAGGCGCCGCAGCGTGGCGAAGTGGGCCTGCTCGAGCTCGGCCGTGCGCTCCTTGACGATGCCGTCGAGCTCACGGCGGTGTCCGTCGAGGCGCAGGTGCAGGCGGCGCGCCTCGAGGTAGTTGCGCACCCGGAGGCCGATCTCGGCGGTGTCGAGAGGCTTGGTGAGGAAGTCGACGGCACCGGCGCTGAGGGCGTCGATGCAGGCCTTGCTGGTCACGTCGGCCGACAGCACGAGGACGGGCAGGTACTCGTCGGGGCCACGCAACGCGCGGACCTGGCGCAGCAGGTCGAGGCCGTCGAGGTAGGGCATGTGGAGGTCGAGCAGGACGATGTCGGGTCGCTGCTCGAGGAAGATCTCCCGGAAGCGGCGGGGGTCGGTCGTGGTGCGCACCTGCGTCAAGCCGTTGCGCACCAGCATCCGCTCGATCAGGGCGACGTTGGCCGGCTCGTCGTCGACGACGAGCACCTGCGCCCCGCGCAACACTCCCTCATCGAGGTTCACCCTGCTTCGCTCCGATCTCGTGGTCCACGAGCCGAAGGAGTGCTTCTACGTCCACGGGCTTGGTGAGGTAGCCCTCGACCCCCAGGTCGAGCATCTCCCTGATCCGGCTCGGGGTCGCGTCCGCGCTCACGACGACCACCTTTGTGTCGGCCAGTTCGGGCACCGCCTTGAGCCGGTGCAGCAGCTCATCCCCGGGCAGGTCGGGCAGGTGGAGATCGAGAAGTACCAGGTCGGGGTGGTGTTGTCGGGCTAGCTCGAGGCCCGAGCGACCCTCGCTGGCCGAGATCAGGCGGACGCCGGGCCGTTTGGCCAGCACCCGCTCGACGAGCGAGGCGTTCGAGGGGTTGTCCTCGATGTGGAGCACCACGATGCTCCCGCCCTCTGGGGCCGCACCCTGACCGGCCGCCCCGGCACCGTTCGCCTCGTCGCGCCCGCCGCCGGGCGTGCCGTCGCGCCGGTGGGCGGGACCGGCCCCGGGGGCCGGCGCCTCGACGCGGGCCAGCTCGACCCAGAACGTCGACCCGTGACCCGGCACGGACTCCACCCCGATGACGCCCCCCATGACCTCGACCAGGTGCTTGGACAGGGCCAGGCCGACGCCGGTGCCCTCGACGGCCGACCGTTCGGCTCCGAGGCGCGAAAAGGGGATGAAGAGCTGGTCCTGCTGCTCGTGCGGGATGCCGGGCCCGGTGTCGCGGACCTCGAAGCGCACCCGGCCGTCGGCGGCGTGGCGCGTCAGGAACGACACCGCGCCGCCCCGGTTGTTGTACTTGAGGGCGTTGGATCCCAGGTTGAGCAGTACCTGCAGGAGTCGCTGCCGGTCGGCGCGGACCCGAAGCGCCCTGGCCCCGTCGACGTGCACGGAAAGTTCGATCCCGGCCGTTTCGGCCACCGGCGCCAGCAGCGTGGCCACCTCGTCGAGGACGTCGCCCACCTCGACCGGTTCCGTGGACAGGCTCAGGCGACCGGCCTCGATGCGGGAGATGTCGAGCACTTCGTTGATGAGCGCCAGGAGATGGTGCCCGGCCCGCCGGATCTGGTCCACGCTGGCGGCCTGGTCGGCCGGGAGCTCGTCCAGCTCGAGCAGCTGGGCGAAGCCCAGGATGGCGTTGAGGGGGGTGCGCAGCTCGTGGCTCATGCGCGACAGGAACTCGCTCTTGGCCTCGCTGGCCCGCTCGGCGTCGGTCGAGGCGTGGCGCAGGGAGTGCTCGAGGCGGACGCGCTCGGTGACGTCGCGTGACACGGTCACGGAGCCGGTGACCCGGCCCGACTCGTCGAACACCGGGCGGGCCCGCGTCTCGAAGGTGCGGACCTCGCCGCCGGGCAGCCGCCCGGTGGTGACGACGGGAGCGGGGCCGCGCTCGCCCGCGATGCACCGGGCGATCAGATTGTCGAGCACTGCCCGATCCTCGGGCGGCGCGCTGCCGAACCCGTCGGCCCGCTCGACGAGCCCGCCCGGCCCGGTGTCGGTGGTCCCGATGACCTCGGCCAGCGCCGAGCTGGCCAGCACGACCCGACCCGTGATGTCACGGACCACGATGGTGTCGGGCGATGCGTGGAAGATCGACTCCAGGAGGAAACGGCGGTCATCGGCCGCACGCTGCGCCTCGTGCCGGGCCGACACGTCGACCAGGTAGGCGACCACGTCCCGCGGCGCCCCGTCCGGGTCACGGTCGACCGTGTAGACAGCGTCGGCCTCGCGCCAGTCCTCTGACGAAGGGTCGCGCCGGAACCGGAGCAGCAACTCGAGTCGTTCTCCCTGGCGTCCGGCCCCAGCCGCCAGGGCGTCGCGCAGCTGGGTGGTGGTGTCGGGGTGGAAGCGCTCGAGCACCGCCCCCGGGTCGGCCAGGGCCTCGTCGGCGGGGATGCCGAGGAACCGCTCCAGGTTGGGGCTGGCGTAGGAGAAGCGCCGGGTGGTCACGTCGTAGCGCAGGGACACCACCGGGGAGGCGGTGAGGATGTCCTCGAGCTCGCCCAGGGCCCGGTCGCGCTCCTCTGCGTGCCGGCGCAGCTGGGCCGTGGCGGCGAGGAGCCGGGCCGACAGGCGCCCGATCTCGTCGCGCCCCCCGGGCACGTTGTCGGGGACGTCGCCGCGTTCGAGGTCCTCGGTGGCCCGTTCCAGGCGGCGCAGGCGCGTGACCACACCCGCGGTGAAGAGCTGGGACACCATCACGCCACCGGCCAGCGCGAGCACCACGGCAGCGATGGCGATGGCGGGGAGGAAGAGGTTGGAGGTGTGGATGGCCGAGCGCTGGGCCGCGATGACGGCGCTCTCCCGGGCCGTGAGCAGAGCCACGTCGGAGCGCAACCGGCCCGACTGGGCCAGGCTGGCGCCGAGCAGCGCGGTGGTCTGCACCGAGGGTGTGGCGGAGGGGGGCCGGACCGCCAGTGCAGCCATGTCGGCCGTCACGATCCTGATGTCAGCCACGATGGCCGGCCCCCGCCGCCGCCCGGCCGCGTCGCCCGGGGTGAGCGCCGTCAGCTGACGGAGCCGGGAAGGCACGTCCTGGCGGGCCCGTTCGTACGCCGCCCGGTCCAGGTGGTTCCCGGTGAGCAGGTAGCCGTCGACGTCGGTCTCGGCGCTCAGGATGCTGTTCTCCACCGTGGTGGCCGCGTCCACGACCTGGCGGGCCCGGCCGGCGACGTTCTGGGCGCGGTCGTCCACGTGGGTGAACCAGAACGTGGTGCCGAGCACCACCACCAGGATGGCGATGGGGACGGCGATGACCACGAGCCCCTTCGTCCGGATGGACCGGTCGACCCAGCCGGCGGCGAGCCGTTGCCCCCCCGTCGCGTCAGGCATGACCGCACCTCTGATCGGGAGACCGAGAGAGGAGGAGAACGTGGCCCTCTCGTCCGTCGAGGATAGCGACGGCCCCCCGCCGTGGGGGCGTCGGCGCGCAACGGCCCCGGAGATCTCCGGGGCCGGTCAGCGGGCGGGGCGGTCGGACGCCGCCCGGTTGGGATCTACGAGGCGCGTCGGCGGGCGGCCAGCCAGGCCTTGCGCAGCTTGCGGCGCTCCTCCTCAGAGGTTCCTCCCCAGATGCCCGACTCCTGGTTGGTGGCCAGGGCGAACTCCAGGCAGGGCTCGATGGCCTCGCACGCCCGGCACACCCGCTTGGCCGCCTCGATCTGCTCGATGGCCGGGCCCGTGGTCCCGACAGGGAAGAAGAGATCCGGCTCCGTGTGCCGGCAGGCAGCCAGCTTTCGCCAGTCGTCGGCGTCCCACTCGACCGAGCGGTTCCACATGAGTGCCACGATGACCCTCCTCCGGTACCGTTCCGTGCTCGTCCGTTTTACCGTCCGCCCACTTGTGATCCAGATCACTTGGCTGGTCACAGGGGTTGACCGCCAGGATGTGATTCGGTGAACGTGAAACTACTCTCAAGCGCTCACCCCCGCAAGCGGTATTTGCCCGGGGACGGGGTCGCTCCGGGGGAAGCTGGGGCATGACCGACGGCGGGGCACCGAACCCGGCCTGGCGGCGCCGGCCGGGTGACCCGGTGGCCGTGCTGGGCCACCGGGGCGGGACCGGGCCCTGGCGCGAGAACACCCTGGAGGCCTTCGCCGGCGCCCGGCGGGCCGGTGCCGACGGCGTGGAGCTGGACGTCCGCCGCACGTCGGACGGGGCGCTGGTCCTGCACCACGATCCGGAGGTCCCCGGTCTTGGACCGGTGGCCGAACGTCGGGCCGACCAGATGCCCCCCTGGATGCCCACGCTGGTCCAGGCCCTGCGCGGCTGCGCCGGGGCGGCGGTCGACGTCGAGATCAAGAATCTGCCCTTCGAGTCCGGCTACGACCCCGACCACCGGGTGGCGACCGAGGTGGCGGACGTGCTGCGCCGGGAGGCGGCGGAGGACGGGCCGTGGCCGGCCCGGGTGGTGGTGTCGTCCTTCTGGGCCGAGACCCTGGCCGTCTTCGGGGCCGCCGACCGGGCTGCCGGGCACAGGGGGGGCGCCGTCGCCCCCGCACTGGGCCTGCTCGTCCACCCCGCCCTCGACGTGGCGGCCGCCCTCGACACGGCGGTGGGGCTGGGCTGCGCCGCCGTGCACCCGCACCACTCGCAGGTCGACGCCGCCCTCGTCGACCGGGCCCACGACCTCGGCATGGCCGTGGTCACCTGGACTGTGAACCTCCCCCTCGAGCTCGACGCGGTGGTGCGGGCGGGGGTGGACGCCGTCGTCACCGACGACGTGGCCGGGACCCTGGCCCGGCTGGGGCGGGGGTGACGGTCCAGGTCGGGTCGGCGACCGGCGCCCCGTGCCGGATTGGTCGAGCGACGGGTTCTCGGGGACAATCGATGCCATGAACGTCGTCGTCTGTGTGAAGCAGATCCCCGATCCGGCTGCCCCTCAGGCCGTGGACCCCCAGACCCACACCCTGGTCAGGGAGGGAAAGCTCATCCTCGACGATTCCGACGCCTACGGCGTCGAGATGGGCCTCCAGCTCGCCGAGCAGGCGGGTGGCGGGGAGGTGACGCTGGTCTCGATGGCCCCCGGTGGGGAGACGTCGGGGCTGCGGACGGCCCTCGCCATGGGGGCGGCCAAAGCCATTCTGGTGAGCGACGACAGCCTGAAGGGTTCCGACGCCCTGTCCACGGCCAAGGTCCTGGCCAAGGCGGTCGAGCGGGCCCATCCCGACCTGGTCATCGCGGCCACCGAGTCGACCGACGGGTACACCGGGACGATGCCGGTGCAGCTGGCCGAGCTCCTGGGCCTGCCCTCGGTCACCTTCGCCAAGAAGGTGTCGGTGGGTGACGGGCGGGTGCACGTGGAGCGCCAGACCGAGGCCGGCTACGACGAGGTCGACTGCCCGCTCCCGGCGGTGGTCACCGTGACGGCCGGTGTCGTCGAGCCCCGCTACCCGTCGTTCAAGGGGATCATGGCGGCCAAGTCCAAGCCGGTGGAGCAGCTCACGGTGGCCGACCTCGGCCTCGAGCCGGGCCAGGTGGGCGCGGCCGGCGCCCGCCAGGAGGTCACCGACGTGTCGGCGGCGGACGAGCGCAAGGCGGGCGAGATCGTGACGGACGAGGGTGACGGCCACGAGCACGTGGTTCGGTTCCTCGAGCAGCTCAAGCTGGTCTGACCCGAGGAGACGGACATGTCGATCGACAAGGTTTGGGTGCTGGCCGAGACGGCCGACGGCGCCCTCACGAGCACCACGCTCGAGCTGCTCACCAAGGCGCGCGCCATGGGCGCCACCACCGAAGCGGTGGCCTGGGGCACCGGCACCGCCGCGGTGGCGCCGGTGCTCGGCACCTACGGTGCCTCCACCGTCCACGACGTAGGCGACATCGGGGACGCCCTGCCCGGCGCGCCGGTGGCGGCGGCCGTCGCCGCGCTCGTCGAGGGGGGCAACCGCCCCGACGTGATCCTCGTGCCCGCCAGCTACGACGGGCGCGACATCGCCGGGCGGCTGTCGGTCCGGCTCGACAGCCCGGTCATCACCAACGTGGTCGACCTGGTGGCCGACGGTGACGACGTCCGCTCCCAGCACGGGCTGTTCGGCGGGGCCCAGGTGGCCACCGCCCACTTCACCGGGGCGCGGCCGTGGATCTTCGTGGTCCGGGCCAAGTCCTTCGCCGCCGAGCCCGGCACTGGCGACCCGGCCGCGGTGTCGGCGCTGCCCGTGCCGGAGCTGGGCGCCACCAACGGAGCCAAGGTCCTCGCCCGCCACGTCGAGGAGCGCACCGGGCCCAAGCTCGACGAGGCCGAGGTGGTGGTGTCGGGGGGCAGGGGCCTGGGTGGCGCCGAGCACTACGCCATGATCGAGGAGCTGGCCGGCCTCCTGCGGGGGGCCGCCGGCGCCAGCCGCGCCATCGTGGACGCCGGGTGGGTTCCGTACTCCCACCAGGTGGGCCAAACGGGCAAGACGGTGAAGCCCACCGTGTACATCGCGTGCGGCATCTCGGGTGCCACCCAGCACCTGGTGGGCATGAAGGGCTCCAAGAACATCGTGGCCATCAACAAGGACCAGGACGCGCCGATCTTCTCGGTGGCCGACCTCGGCATCGTGGGTGATGTGCACAAGGTCGTCCCCAAGCTCATCGAGGCCCTCAAGGCACGGAGCTGAGCCGGGCGTCGGCGCCCGGTCCCGACACCGCCGCCGCCGACACCCATCGGGATCCGCCACGGTGACCGCCAGGTCCGTGTGGGTGCTGCGCCACGCCAAGGCGGCCCAGGGTCCGGCCGACCACGCCCGCCCCCTCACCGACCGGGGCAGGAGACAGGCGGCCGACCTGCACCGCTACCTGGCGGCTGGCGACTCTCCGGTCCCGGTGCCCGGCACCGTGCTGTGCTCGTCGGCGCGTCGGGCCGTGCAGACCGCCGAGCTCGTGACGGCCGGTGTGGATCCGCCCCCCGTGCTCGTGGTCGAGCGGGCCCTGTACGAGGCGGACGCCGACGACGTCCTCGACCGATTGCGCCGGCTCCCCGACGACGCGGCCGGGGTGATGGTGGTCGGTCACAACCCCACGCTCCACCACGTCGTCTTCGACCTGCTCGACGAGGGCGACACCGCCGGCCGGCAACGGCTCGATGCCGGGTTCCCTACCGCGGCCCTGGCCGTGGTGGGGCTGCCGGACGTGTCGTGGTCGAGGACGGCTCCCGGCACCGGGACACTCCTCGACCTGTGGACCCCGGAACGCTGAGGTCGGGCACGCACCGGCGCCCTCGGACGCCCGCTCCGGCGAGCTCCCGCGGGCGCTCGCTCAGACGAGCGGCCAGGGGTAGTGGTACTCGTCGGGGTCGGGGGCGGGGAAGTGGCCGTCCGCCACGAGCGCATCGGCCCGCCGACGCAGGGCGTCGATCTCGCGGACCGACAGCAGCCGGCGCAGCGTCGCCAGCGGGGCGCAGGCGACGCGGGCGAGGTCGTCGAGGAGGGCGGGGGGCACCGATTCGCCGGCGAACTCCCAGATCACGGTGCGCAGCTTGGGCTCGGTGTGGAAGCACAGGCCGTTGTCGATGGCCCACACCGCCCCGTCCTCGCCCAGCAGGCAGTGGCCGCTCTTGCGGTCCGTGTTGTTGGCCACCACGTCGAAAGCGCAGATGGTGCGCAGCCGGTCGTGGTGCCGCTGGTCCTCGACCAGCGTGAAATGGTGCGCGGAGAAGTCCGCCGGGACGAACCGCTGCACCGACCCCGGACCGAGGGGGGCGTCGTCGCGCTCCACCGTCTCGGGGACGACCTCCCAGCCGAGCTCGCTCGACAGCTCGTAGGCCGCCACCTCGCGCCGGTAGACGTTCTCGGGGAAGTCCCACAGCCTGCGCTCGCCCCGGCCGGGCTTGTACACCGCCCCGGTCTCCTCGCCGTCGAGTGTGCAGGTGGCGAGGAACGTGTGGTTCGAGCTCCACGGCAGGCGGCCGACGACCTCGAGGTCGCCGTGCGCCAGCAGGTTCAGGAGACGGGCGGCCGGTGGCCGTTGGTTCTCGGGCACTGGTGTCCGGACGGGTCGATCGGGCCGCCGCACAACGGGCACGGGGGCCGGCCGGCCTCCACGATGCTGGTGGCCCGGATGGCGAAGGCCGCCGCCTGGGCCCGCGTGATGGTGAAGCGCGCCATGTCGCCCTCCTCGTCCTCGGCCACGGCCTCCTCGGCTACGAGCACGACGCGGTCGAGGGCGTCGTCGTAGCTGACACCCAGGGTGCCGATGACCCAGTGGGGCTCCGTCGGCTCCTCGAGCTCGAGGTCCACGGGGAGGTCCTCGGGCCGGTCCAGGTCGGCGAGGAGGCGACCGAGATACTCGGCCAGCACCGAGATCTGTTGCTTCTCGGCCTTGAGGGTCACGAGGGTGCCGCCGCTTCGGCACTGCACCAGGAAGACGCGCTGGCCGACGGGGCCCTCGACCCCCACGGTGAAGCGGTCCAAGTCACCGAGGTCGAGGGCGGGGCTCACGACAAGCCCAGCTCCGACAGCGAGCCCGTGGTGTTGAGGCACAGCACGTGGGCGGCGCTACCCCCCCGGGCCACGGCCGACACCGAGCACGGCGACACGACCAGTCGCTGGAACAGGTCGAAGGGGATGCCGGCCGTGGCGGCCAGGGCGGCCTTGATGGGATCGGCATGCGACACGGCCACGAACGTCTCGCCCCGGTGGCGTTCGACCAGCCGGTCGACGGTGGACAGCATGCGGGCCTGCATCTCGAGGAAGGACTCTCCGTCGGGGAACCGGAACGAGCTCGGCAGGGCCACCACCGTGCGCCACTCCCGGCGGCGACGCAACGAGCTCAGTCGGGCGCCAGTCCAGGAGCCGAAGTCGCACTCGAGAAGCCCCCGCTCGATCCGGACCCGGAGGCCGAGGCGACGGGCGATGGGTCGGGCCGTCTCGACGGCGCGCTCCAGGGGCGAGGCGTACACCGCCGCCGGCGGCTGCCCCAACTCGGCGATGCGCTCGGCCGCCCGCTCGGCCTGGGCCCTGCCCTCGTCGGACAGGTGCAGCCCCGGGGCGCGGCCGGGCAGCACGGTGCCGGTCGTGGGTGTCTTGCCGTGCCGGACGAGGAGCGCGACGGCAGGACCAGGGGAGCGGCGTGGGGGCACGACGCGCCATCGTACGCTGTCGGCCGTGGCGCCCTCGCCGCTCCAGGCGTTGTCCAGCGAGATCGTGGCGTGCCGTCGCTGCCCGCGCCTGGTGGCGTGGCGCGAGCAGGTGGCGCACGAGCGGCGGGCGGCCTTCGCCGACCAGGAGTACTGGGGCCGGCCCGTGCCCGGCTTCGGCGACCCCGCCGCCCGCCTCGTCGTGGTGGGGCTGGCGCCGGCGGCCCACGGCGGCAACCGGACGGGCCGCGTCTTCACCGGGGACCGCTCCGGCGACTGGTTGTTCGCCGCCCTGTGGCGCGCCGGGCTCGCCAGCCAGCCCACGAGCGTGTCGGCCGACGACGGGCTCACACTGTCCGGGGCCTACGTCCTCGCCGCGGTGCGGTGCGCCCCGCCCGCCAACAAGCCGACACCGGCCGAGCGCGATGCCTGCCTGCCCTTCATGCGACGCGAGCTCGAGCTCCTGGATCGGCTGCGTGTCGTGCTCGCCCTGGGCCAGTTCGCCTACCAGGTGGTGGCGACCGAGCTCGGCGTGCGCCCCCGGCCGCCCTTCGCCCACGGCCTCGAAGTGAGGGCCGCCGATGGCCTGACGGTCCTGTGCTCGTACCACCCGAGCCAGCAGAACACCTTCACCGGCCGGCTCACCGAGCCCATGCTCGACGCCGTGCTGTCGCGGGCGGTCGCCATCGTCGGTGCGACGCCCGGCCGGACCCGCCGTTCGGCCCCGACCAGGGACTGACCCGCCCCGGACGTCCGCGCCGGCGCGTCCGGCAGTTGCG
>Ga0209415_10017738_pt1 | contig 11298 bp, 7 predicted proteins | sample PeaSoiSIISIP2007_FD_187696 | JGI IMG/M metagenome (GOLD analysis project Ga0209415, IMG submission 187696) | Peat soil microbial communities from Weissenstadt, Germany - SII-SIP-2007 (SPAdes) (version 2) | ecosystem: Environmental > Terrestrial > Soil > Wetlands > Peat | place: Germany...
GATCCAACGGTTCCTCCCGTGGGAATCGCGATTTTGGCAACCTCGCCGGCGTTGCGTCCCTTGTCCCCGTTCTGCTCGATGGTCCCTTCACCATCATCTTTGACCGTCTGCTTGTTGGCGCCGGGCAGGCTGTTGACGAGGCCGGGAATCTCCACCACCGTCCCGTTGGGAAAGATGATGGAAGTGAAGTGCATGTCCAGCTGCGCCTTTCCCTTCACGCGGCCTGCGCGTGTCACCCGGTCCACCACCCCCTGCACGTAAACTCCGGCCGGAATCATGACCTTGTTCTCGACAACGACCGGGAAGGTTGAAGCCAGGTAAATGCCGTCGCCAGCCTTGGCGCTCCTGGTATTGATGGCGCTGCGCAATTGCAGCAGAACTTTGGCCCCGGCCGGGACGGTGTAGGTCCTTTGGGGCGATGCGGACGGCTGCGTGTCGGCGGGCATGGCTGCTGGCTGCGCCGCCGCCGGGCTTTCCTGGTTTGCCTGAGAGGAAGGCGCGGCAGGCTCTTGTGGCTGCGCGCTTGCTGGAGCAGGTGCTGTGGCGGTCTGTGCTTGGCCGTTCTGGGCGAGACACAGACCCGAGGGGTTTATCACCAGGACCACCGCAGCCGCACCCGTCAACAAACTGTCCAATAAGCGCATCCAACCCTCCGAAGGCTCTCGTCTCTTCAATAGACTCGCCATCCGCCTTTAAGGATAGCCCCCGGGCAAGGGGGCCGTTCGCCATCTGCGTCTTGTGGATTGGGAAAAATGCGCCGCATCGCACTGCGGTGTTCCTCAATTCGCGGTACGATGCAGAAAAGCGATGGCAACCGAACTCAGACCTTCCGAACCTTCTTCTGCTGGTCCTCCCAGCCAGTTCGCGGCAGTTTATCAGTTGTTGAGCGATGCCATTGCCTCCCGCGCCTTTCCCGGCTGCGCGTTTGGCGTCCTGGCCGGCGGCAAGGTGGTCCTCGAGGATGCACTGGGTCGCTTTACCTATGAAGAAGACGCTCCCCTGGTTACTCCGGAAACCGTTTACGACGTGGCCAGTCTTACCAAGGTGGCGGCAACAACGGCGGCCGCCATGCTGCTTTACCAGCGCGGCTTGCTGGACCTGGATACTCCATTGGGCGAGTTGCTTCCCGGCTTTGTGGTCGGCCGTTCGCCGCGGGAACTCGCCCGCCACGTCAAGGTGCGCCACCTTTTGGCTCACAACTCGGGGCTGCCCGGCTACGTGGAGTTCTTCCGCACGGCAACCACGCCTTCGGCGCTGTTTCGCGCCTGCCTGGAACTGCCTCTCGAAGCAGAGCCCGGAGCGCGCGCCGAGTACTCCGACCCGGGGTTCATCCTGCTGGGCAAGGCTCTTGAGGTGCTGACGCGCGAACACCTCGCCACCTGGGTCCGCCGGGAAGTCTTCACGCCGTTGGGACTGTCAGCCACCGGCTTCTGCCCGGCGCCCGCCGCACGCGCGGCGATTCCTCCCACCGAGGAGGATCGGGTTCTGCGCCATCGGCGCATTCAGGGCGAGGTGCAGGACGAGCACGCATGGCTGCTGAAAGGCGCCGGTGGCCATGCCGGTCTCTTCTCCAACGTGCCGGACCTGCTGCGATTTGCAGGAGAGATTCTGGCGGCAATCTCCGGGACCAGTGGACTGGGCGGCGAATCCCGCCTCTTCGAGAAGGCCACCATCGAGATCTTCGCCCAGCGCCAGAGCCCGGAGGGCAGCTCCCGCGCTCTCGGCTGGGACACGGTTTCGCAGGAGTCCTCATCGGGCCGCTACTTCTCTTCCCGTTCGATTGGCCACCTCGGCTTCAGCGGCTGTTCCCTGTGGATCGACCTCGAAGACGGCGTTGCCGTGGCGCTGCTCACCAACCGCACCTGGCCTGACCGGAATAACCAGCTTATCCGGGAGGTCCGGCCGGCTTTTCACGATTCCGTGCGAAAAGCGCTGTGACGATACCCTCGCTTCCCGATGTTAACGGTACCGCCGTTTCACAATGCCACTGCCGGTTCCCTTAACCGAGAATTCTCTCTGGACTTTGCGGGTTTCCAGATACAATCAGACGTTGGGGACATACGCATGCTAACCAGCTCGACGATGCAGGAGACGGCCGGCGCCCAAGCAAACGACACCAAGAGAGACCAGGCCTCCCTACTTCAGCAACTGACAACCGAGAGCCAGAACGAGGCTTCTCAAGGCTTCGACACCAAGTCCGCACTGGAGATCGCACGCATCATCAACCACGAGGATGCGAAGGTTGCGGCGGCGGTCAAGAAGGCCATTCCCGAGATCGCGGCGGTCATCGACCAGGTGGCCCGCAGCCTGCGCGACGGGGGACGGCTCATCTATATAGGTGCCGGTTCCAGCGGACGGATCGCGGCCCTGGACGCCTCCGAGTGCCCGCCTACCTACTCCAGCGCCCCCGGACAGGTGCAGTACATCATGGCCGGCGGACCCAAGGCCCTGGCCTCGGCCGTCGAGGTCAATGAGGACTCGGAAGAGTTGGGCCAGCGCGACATTGCCCGTCGCCGTCCTACGCGCAAGGATGTGGTCATTGGGGTCTCCGCCTCCGGCCGCACACCCTACGTGGTGGCAGCGGTGGCCTATGCCCGCGCCCGCGGAGCCAATACCGCTGCGGTCACCTGCAACCAGGACACGCCTCTGGCCGCTGCCGCCGATATTGTCATCGTTGCCGAGGTCGGCGCCGAGGTGATCTCCGGTTCAACACGCATGAAGGCCGGCAGCGCCCAGAAGATGGTCCTGAACATGATCACCACCGGCGCCATGACGCGGCTCGGTTACGTGTACGAGAACCTGATGGTCAACGTGCACATGCAGAACTCGAAGCTCGTGGAGCGCGGCATCCGCATCCTGATGAACGCCTGCAAGATCGACCGCGAGACGGCCGTGCAGACCATCAAGAGCGCGGGACGCAGCGTCCCCGTAGCGCTGGTGATGCTCAAAGCCCGCGTCGACAAGCCCGAAGCCGTCCGCCGCCTGGCCAAATCAGACGGCAATGTCCGCCTCGCCATTGAAGACAACGTGCTGGAGCTGTAGAAACTCTTTGCTTCCGTAACGAGCTCACAACAGGGCCGCCGCTGATCCACGAGGAGTGAGAATCAGCGGCGGCCTTTCCCTTGCTCTTCCTACGGCTGATACTCCCACAGGTCGTTGAGATCTCCCTGATTTCCAGCTGAATCGCCGCCAAACCCGCCGAAGAGCCAGAGGTTTCCGGAAGCATCGATCCAGCTTGCGGCTCCAACGCGCCCGCCTGGGTTGTTGGCTGCGGCAGGAGTGCCCAGCGTCCCATACGTGCCCGTCCCCCCGCCGACGTTCGAGCCGTCCATCCAGGTCCATTGGCTGCCGCTGAACTTCCACAGATCGTTCTGGTAGGGCGAGGTCCCGGAATAAACCGAGCTGAAACCCTCCCCGCCGAAGAGCCAGAGATCTCCGGAAGCGTCCGTCCAACTCATGCCGCTGTCGCGGGACCCTGGCGAATTGCCTGAGGAAGCGGTTCCCTGCGTTCCGTAGGTTCCCAGTTGATCGATGTTGGCGTAGCTTTCATCCGGGCCGCTCATCCAGGTCCACTGGCCTTTGCTGAATCTCCAAAGGTCGTTGAGACCTGCCACGTTTCCGTCCCAGGAGCCCCAGCCAACCCCGCCGAAGACCCATAAGTTGCCCGAGGAATCCAGCCAGCCGGCGGCATTCGAGCGGCCTCCGGGAACGTTGCCGGGAGCAGGCGTTCCCTGCGTCCCGTAGACTCCGGGCTGGGTGGGGTAGAAGACGCTAAAGCCGCTCACCCAGGTCCACTGGCCCCCACTGTATTCCCACAGGTCGTTCATGTAGGCCCCGCAGAAGCCCGCGCATCCTTGACCGCCGAAGAGCCAGAAGTTTCCGGATGCGTCGGCCAAGCCGATTGCGCCGGCCCGGGCACCCGGGAAACTGCCCGGAGCAGCCGTTCCCTGCGTTCCATACGTTCCGCCTTGGTTGATGACCTTTGCGCCGCCGACCCAGGTCCACGCGCCGCCGCTCAACTTCCACAGATCGTTCAGATAGCCCACGGCCCCGGTCGAGTCGTAACCGGTTCCGCCAAAGAGCCACAGGTTTCCGGCCGCATCCCTCCAGGTCACCGCGTCCAGCCGCGCTCCCGGAGAATTGCCGGCGGCCGCGACTCCCTGCGTTCCGTAGATTCCGGGCTGATCGGTGGTGTTCGACCCTCCCACCCAGATCCATTCGCCGCCGTTAAACTTCCACAGATCGTTGTAATAGGAATTGGTCCCGGCCCAGCAAAGCGGATCATAGAGATTGCACCCTCCGCCCACCATGGGGCCGGCGCCGCCAAAGAGCCAGAGATTACCTTGCGCGTCGGTCCAACTGGCAGCTCCGGCACGCGCCCCGGGGACATTGCCGGCGGCTGCCACGCCCAGCGTGCCATAGCTTCCTGCCTGGTTGACGATGTTGGCTCCGCTCACCCACACCCATTCATTGGGAGCGCTGGTTGGAGCGGGGGCGGGCGTTGGGATGGGATGGTTTGGAGAATTCAGCGCCGTGTTTGCTGCATTGCACCCTGCAAGAGTCAGCAGCACCATCGCCGCCAACAGCAATACGCTTGACTTGCTTCCGCATTCCATACAGAGCCTCCGTTCATGACTCACGCGCGCAGGCTGCCCCTGCCGCAAAGGAACCGGCAGAAAGGCTCCCTGAAAAATGCTCGAAAACTCCCGCGCGGCAGCCCCCCAGCCGTAGCCGACCGAGGTCATCTGTCCATTGCCATGCCGGGGACTGTCATTACGATGGACTGCCACAGCCGGTAAAAGGTTTATACCCAGGGACAATTCCCTCTGTCTTCCTTGAGATGCGAATCGCCCCGCGGTTCCCTGCAACCGGGCGGCGGAAAACTGCCGATTGGATTGAACCTGTGCCCGCCGGCCGCCCAAAGCGGTGCGAAACCCCGCCGCATGCCCCCCCTCGATTTACACTGGAGGGTCAGGAGTTCCTCATTCTTCATGGATAAATTTGTCATTCGCGGCGGCAATCCGCTCCTTGGCACCATCCGCGTGTCGGGCGCAAAGAACTCCGCGCTGCCTTGCATGGCGGCGGCCATTCTTACCGAGGACGAGGTGATTCTCGAGAACATTCCCCAGGTGCGCGACATCGAGACCGAGCGCCGGTTGCTGGTCTCAATGGGCGCCGAGGTGGAACTGGGCTACGGACGCGCCCAGCACCGCACCACGATCTGTTGCCGCACGCTTTCGGACCCGGAAGCGAAATATGAAATCGTAAAGACCATGCGCGCCAGTTCCCTGGTGCTGGGCCCACTGGTCGCCCGCGCCGGCATGGCCCGCGTTGCCATGCCCGGCGGATGCGCCATCGGCGGCAGGCCCATCGATCTGCACATCAAGGGCCTGGAAAAGATGGGCGCCACCATTACCCAGGAGCATGGGTACCTGAAGGCGCGAGCGCATCGGTTGCGCGGTGCGCACCTGGTCTTTGACAAGATCACGGTGACTGGCACCGAGGATCTGCTGATGGCCGCCGTTCTGGCCGAGGGCGAAACCCTGATGGAAAACTGCGCCCGCGAGCCCGAAGTCGTCGATCTGGCTTCCCTGCTGACCGCCATGGGCGCAAAGATCGAGGGCGCCGGAACCTCCACCATGCGCGTCGAGGGCGTACCCCGGCTATCCGGTGCGCGTTATCGCATCAATCCCGACCGCATCGAGGCGGGGACGTTCCTGATTGCGGGCGCCATCACCGGCGGCGACCTCATTGTGGCCAACTGCAACCCCGGCCACCTGGGCGCCGTGATTGCCAAGCTGGAGGAGACCGGCGTTCGCATCGACCAGTTGGGGCCTGATTCCGTGCGCGTGCGCACCAATGGCCGTCTGCGCGCCGCCGACATCTCCACCGAGGAGTTTCCCGGCTTCCCCACCGACATGCAGGCGCAGTACATGGCCCTGGCCACGCAGGCCGAGGGAGTAAGCCTGGTGAAGGAAAACATCTTCGAGAACCGCTTCATGCATGTGCAGGAGCTGGTGCGGATGGGCGCCAACATCAAGGTGGATGGAAGGACGGCCACTGTGCGCGGACCAGCCAGGCTCTCCGCGGCAGCCGTGATGTGCTCCGACCTGCGGGCCTCGGCGTCGCTGGTGTTGGCTGCGCTGGTGGCCGACGGCGAGTCCATCCTGGACCGCGTGTATCACATGGATCGCGGCTATGAGCGCATCGAGGAGAAGCTGCGCGGCGTGGGTGCGCAGATTCGGCGCCTGGGAAACATCTTTGCTCCCAAAGACGGAGAATAAGACTTCGTCGCAGATTTGCACAGCAACTCTACGGCGATTTGCGGATTCATCGCAGTAGTTCCCCTATGCGGGAAAGGCTGCCTCGGTGCCCCTGCTCCCTGGCGCCGCGGCCGCGAACCTGTCTCAACGCCAACTCACGGCGATGTGCCAATGCAGGCCGCGCTGGGCCGTCTTGCGAAGAACACGCTCATACTCGCGCAGTTCCACCAGAACCGGCTGCGTCTCCGAGCCCAAGGCTGCGGGATTCGCGCTGAGGAATTCGATCAGGGCGCAAACGGTGAGCAGCCCCTCGGGAGCATCGTACCATTGCGGCTGCGGCAGGTGGCGGGCCCAGTCGGGACTGGCAACACCCTGTTCCAGCAGCAAAGCCATCGAGTTCTCATCGGCGGAAAAGAATTCCAGCAGAGGCGTCACACGCAGCCTCTCCGCCAGACGCTCCAGGGCATCTTCGTTGCGGGCCAGGGCCTGGCCGTTGACGAAGATGTCGTAGCCAGGGTCTTCCCCTTCGACGACAATGTATAAGCTGGCTGCCATCGCTCTGAGTCTAGTAGAGATACTGCGCGGACGGGAGAAAAATCCGGCCCGGTTACCCAAACAATAACCGGGCCCCATTTTGCTCCAGCGTTACCCAAGTGCAATCTGAGTTAAAATCGTTACGACAAAAGAGCTTTAGAAACCTGGACAATGGGTCGATTCTAATAATGGACTGTTTTGCTGCCTTGAGGTGAGAGTGGTGAATTGGAGTGAGCTTCCGGATTTGGCAGCCGTGGGCCTTCTGGCCGCTGCGTTTGCCTCGGTGGCTAGTCATAACCGCACGCTCGTTTCAAAGATCTGGCTCACCGGATGGCTGACGATTGCCGTCCACTTTGCCGCCTTCCTCTTTCTAGGTGCTCCCGGCTACTGGGGCGCCGTGGCAGAGATCGTGGGAACCGCGGCCCTGATCTGGGCCGGAGTCCTTTTTATGTGGGCCTCGGTTCCCTATCGCATGGAAGTCTCCAGCCGCTGGATGCTTGGCTCGCTGCTGTTGACAAACACGCTTTATGTCGGCCTCCTGATTGCGAGGCCCGCCAGTGACTGGACTTTGATACCGGCCTCCGTTCTGCTGGGCGCCGCGCCGCTGGCCGTCGCGCTTGCATGGCTGCGCAAGACAAATCCACCGCTTCGCTGGGTCGTGGTCGCTCTTTATGGCGCCCTGGCGATCTTCCTTCTTCTCTTCCAGATGCGACCTGCCGACGGCACCTCCCTTTCTCTGAATGCCGTGCTGTTCGCCGTCTACCTGGGCTGCTGCATTCATTTCCTCTTCGGTTACAGGCGCGCAACAGCCGGCGCATTCATCACCATTGCCGGATTCCTTGCCTGGGCCAATGTATTTGTCGTGGGTCCGGTCATGTTCAGTTTCTGGCCTTCCATCCACGTCGAGGCCGAGGTCTGGAATCTGCCCAAGTACGTGGTCGCTGTCGGTATGATCCTGCTCCTGCTGGAAGACCAGATCGAACACAACAAGCACCTGGCGCTGCACGACCACCTGACTGGGCTGCCCAATCGGCGGCTCTACCAGGACCGCCTGGCCATCGCCCTGGAACGTGCGCGTCGATGCGAAACACAGACAGCCCTGCTGGTGATCGACCTGGACCGCTTCAAGCAGGTCAATGACACGCTCGGCCACCACGTGGGCGATATGGTGCTGCAACGGGTCGCGGCGCTGTTTTCCTCGCGCATCCGCCGCTCCGACACGGTGGCAAGGACCGGCGGAGATGAGTTCTCGGTCATCCTCGAAGAGCCCACCAGCCGAGTGGATGCCTCGCACGTCGGCCGTTTCCTGATGCAGCTCCTCGATGAGCCCCTGGAACTGGCCGAGCATACTGTGCGAGTGGGCGCCAGCGTGGGCATCGCCGTGTTCCCTGAAGACGCACGCGAGATGGAAGCCCTTTGCATTGCTGCCGACCTGCGCATGTACGACGCCAAGCATGATGGCCGCAGCCGTCGTGACCAGGAAGGTTTACGAGCCAGCCAGCCCTCTTCCCGCCTTGAGCCGCAAAAGAGGCTGCACGCTCCGGAGTGAATTCTCCACCGCCTAACAGGCGGTGGCTTCGGGTTTCGGCTGGAAGCCGGATTGATCGGCCATGCGGCCGATTACACCACCTTAAAGTCATCGTCTGGCTCCGGAGGTTTTTGCTCCTCGATATATCGCTTCCACACTTCATCGGTCACATTGCCGCTCGTCGCCACCCAATACCCCCGCGCCCACAAGTGCTGGCCCCAATACCGCTTCCGCAGCCCTGCATATTCGCTCAACAGCTTGTGCGAACTCTTCCCTTTCAGGTATTGCACCGCCCGCGACACCGATATGTGCGGCGGGATTCCGATCAGCATGTGAACATGATCCCGATTGATCGATCCCGCGTAGATCACCATCTCCTGGCTACGAGAGATTTCGCGAAGCAGCTCGCGGCATCGTTGACCCACATCCCCCGCAAGAACCGGATACCGGTACTTCGTCGTCCACACCAGATGATACTTGCAGTCCCACACCGTATGGCTGCCACGCTTGTAGTCTTCCATCCCTTCAAGCCTAGTCCCATCCGTCGCCTGAAGGCGAGGGGTTTACCGATCCCCTATCGGGGACTCTAAAGTCACCGTTCAGACCCAATGATGAAAAGGCCCAGGCTTGCACCCGGGCCTTTCGTTTTTCTCCAGCTTCGCCGATCGGTTATCCCTGACCGCCGCCGCTGCCTGGTCCGCGGCCGCCACCGCTACCACCGGGCCGGCGGCGCCTCCGACGGCGATTGTTATTGGCTTGCGGCCTGCCGCCTCCGCCAGCACCGACGGGTTGACCAACGGCTACCGGCGCACCCTCAACACGGTTGAAGTTCGGCTCGTTCTCCTCGTCGAACTCCTCGCCGCCTTCCTCGTCGAAGTCGTCGCCGCCCTCGATCAGGATGGTGCTCTGGTTCGACTTTGGCTGACGGTCGTCAAACTCGTGACGGGGCCGGGCCGGCGGAGCCGGAGCCGGGGCCGCTGCCGCGGTAATCTCCATCCCTTCGCTCTCCTGAGGAGCCGACTGGGCAAGCTTGGCCTTCTGTTCCTTGATGAGCGCCTTGCGGCTCAGCTTGATGCGGTTGCCCTCGATGGCCAGAACCTTCACCATCACCTGATCGCCCTCGCGCAGTTCGTCCTTCACTTCCTTCACGCGATGCTCCGCGATCTCGGAGATGTGCAGCAGGCCGTCGGTGCCGGGGAAGAGCTCGACAAACGCGCCGAACTCGGCCAGGCGAACCACCTTGCCCAGGTAAACCTTGCCGATCTCCGGCACGGCGGTGATGTTGCCGATGATCTCCAGCGCCTTCTTCAGCCCCTCGGCGTCGCAGGAGGCGACGCTGACGCGGCCCGTGTCGTCTACATCGATCTTGGCGCCGGTCTGCTCGATGATGCCGCGGATGGTTGCGCCGCCCTTCCCGATCAGATCGCGAATCTTGTCGGTCGGGATCATCACGGTCTCGATGCGCGGGGCATAGGCCGAGCGCTCGGTGCGCGGTCCGTCAAGCACGGCGTCCATCTTGTCCAGCAGGAAGAGCCGGCCACGCTTCGCCTGCTCCATGGCCTGTTGCAGAATCTCGCGGGTCAGGCCGCCGATCTTGATGTCCATCTGCAGCGCGGTAATGCCCTTGCGGGTACCGGCCACCTTGAAGTCCATGTCGCCGTAGTGATCTTCCGCGCCGGCAATGTCCGTGAGGATGGCGTAGTCGTCGCCCTCCTTCACCAGGCCCATGGCCACGCCGGCCACGGCGCCCTTGAGCGCGATGCCGGAGTCATAGAGCGCCAGGCTCGCGCCGCAGACCGAGGCCATCGACGAAGAGCCGTTCGATTCCAGAATGTCCGACACGATGCGGATGGTGTAAGGCGACTCTTCCGCGCTGGGAAGAACCGCGGCAATGGCCCGCTCGGCCAGTGCTCCGTGGCCGATCTCACGGCGTCCGGTGCCGGTCATGCGGCCCGTCTCGCCCACCGAAAACGGCGGAAAGTTGTAGTGCAGCATGAAGGGCTTCTTCTTCTCGCCCTCGTAGCTCTCCAGGCGCTGTCCGTCATCCTGGGTGCCCAACGTCGCCGTAACCAGGGCCTGCGTCTCGCCGCGGGTGAACAAGGCCGAGCCGTGCACCCGGGGTAGAACGCTGGTCTCGATGGTGATCTCGCGAATCTCGTCGAAGGCGCGGCGGTCGGGACGGATGCGCTCGTGGGTCACCTGCTCGCGGAAGGTCCGCTCGCGCAGATGCTCGTAGTAGTGGGCCAGCTTCTTCTTGGCAGCCGGATCGTCGGCAGGCAGCTCGGCAGCGAGCTCGTCCTTGATCTGCTTGATGAGAGCATAGCTTTCCGTTTTGCCGTGGGTCTTGGTGTCCAGCGCATCCTTGATGCGGTCGCCGATCCTGGCCTTGAGTTCCTCGTAGTAGGCCTCGTCGAACTCCGGGGCTGTAAAAGCCCGCTTGGGCTTGCCGGCCACGGCAACCAGCTCTTCGATCGCGGCGACAATCTTCTTGATCTCCGCGTGCGCGAATTCGATGGCGGCCAGGATCACCTCTTCGGTCTCTTCCTTTGCGCCCGACTCGATCATCACGATGCCGTCCTTGTGGCCGACGACCATGATGTTGACGGTGGTGGCGGCGCGCTCGGAGTAGGTGGGGTTGATGACGAACTCGCCATCGACGCGGCCCACGCGCACGGCGCCGACCGTGGCGCTGAAGGGAATGTCGCTGAGAGCCAGCGCGCAGGCGGCGGCGTTGATGCCCACCACGTCGGGATCGTTCTCCTTGTCGGCGGAGAAGACCAGCGCGATGACCTGGGTCTCGTTGCGGAAGCCATCGGGAAAGAGCGGGCGGATGGGGCGGTCGATCTGGCGGCAGGTCAGCACTTCCTTTTCGCTGGGCCGGCCTTCACGTTTGATAAAGCCGCCGGGGATGCGACCTCCGGCGTAAGTGTATTCGCGATAATCCACGGTCAGGGGAAAAAAGTCGATACCCTC
>Ga0209415_10017739_pt1 | contig 11297 bp, 13 predicted proteins | sample PeaSoiSIISIP2007_FD_187696 | JGI IMG/M metagenome (GOLD analysis project Ga0209415, IMG submission 187696) | Peat soil microbial communities from Weissenstadt, Germany - SII-SIP-2007 (SPAdes) (version 2) | ecosystem: Environmental > Terrestrial > Soil > Wetlands > Peat | place: Germany...
GCCGCCAGCGTCTCGATGTCGGCGTCTGAGATGTGGCGGCGATCCTCGCGCAGGTGGGCGGTGATGCCGTCGGCGCCGGCCAGGATCGCGACCTCGGCGGCGCGCGCGGGATCGGGATAGGCCTCGCCGCGGGCGTTCCGGATGGTCGCCACGTGGTCGATGTTGACGCCGAGCCGAAGCCTGTTCATGCGCTCAGCCTCCGGCTGCCCGGCTCTTCGGCCGGCAGCGCCGCGAGCTGCGGCGGGAGCTTGTCGGCCGGGAAGGCCGGCGCCTCGAGGCTTGCCAGAGCAACCATCGGCGCGCCGGCGTCCGCCTTGCCGCCGGAGCGGTCGACGATGCAGGCGGCGCAGAGCACCTTGCCGCCCGCGGCCTCGACCGCTTCGACCGTCTCGCGCAGGGAAAGGCCGGTCGAGACGATATCCTCGACGACCGCGACCCGCGCGCCGGGCCGGATCGAAAAGGCGCGGCGGAACTTCAGCACGCCGCCTTCCCGCTCGAGGTAGATCGCCGGCACGCCCAGTTGGCGCGCGGTCTCGTAGCCCGGGATGATGCCGCCAACCGCCGGCGAGATGACGACGTCGACCTGGCCCACGGCCGCGGTGATCTTGGCGGCCAGCGCCCGGCAGAGCCGCTCAGACCGCTCCGGATGCATGAAGACCAGGTTCTTCTGGAGGAATACCGGCGAGTGCAAGCCCGAGGAGAGGATGAAATGCCCCTCCCTAAGCGCGCCGGAGTCGCGGAATTCAGCCAGGACTTCGTCGTTGGTCATGAGCGCCAGCATGTAATTCAGCCGACGGGATTCTTCCACCCGTAGGCCCGGCCCGCCCGGCTTTCGTCGCGGATGTGGCGCCAGAGCCGCTCGGCGACGGGACCCGCTTGCCGCGAGCGCAGACGCGCCGCCGCCAAGTGGGCGCGGCCGCCGCGGAAGTGCTCGCCCCGGATAGAAAGGAGCCGGCCGCCGGCCAGCTCCGCCCCGATGAGGAAGGTCGGCATGTTGCCCCAGCCCATCCCCTGCAGGATCAGCTCCTTCTTCATCAGCTGGTCGCTGACCGTCCAGCTGCGCGCGCCCTCGATCAGGTGGTAGTCGGGCCCGTTGGTGTGTCGGGCGCTGTCGCGGATGACGCACTGAACGTAGTCGCGCATTTGCCTTGGCGTGATGTGCGGCGTGATCGGGAACGCGAGGAAGCCGGGCGCGACGACCGGCTCGAGGTCGACGGTCAGCAGCGAGAGGCGCTCGATCTCGGGATCGGCCATGTCGACGTGATGGAGGATGAGGTCGGCCTCGCCGTCGCGCAGCCGCTCGATCCGGCCGGCGAGCGCCTCGAAGTGCAGGTGCAGGCGGGTCGCTGGCTGCTCGTCGAAGAAGCGGCGGAGCAGACCTAGCGTCGGCGTGAGCGGACAGAGGTCGCCGACGACGACCGTGAGCTCGGTCTCCTCGCCCGCGGCCAGTTGGGCGGCGTGCGCGCCTAGAGCGTCCGCATCACCGAGCAGGGTGCGTGCGCGTTCGTGGAAACTCCGCCCGGCGGGCGTCAGCGCCACGCGGTAGCTCTCGCGGTCGAGCAGAGCCAGGCCTAACTGCTGTTCAAGGTTCCGCACGGCGGCGAAGACGCTCGGGTGACTGCGTCCCAACCTCGCCGCCGCGGCCTGGAAGCCGCCTTCGGTGACGACCGCGTCGAAGCAGCGGAGCTGTTGCAGCGTGGCGCCGTTCATTGTCGTTGCTCTCTACGTTGATAGTTGAAACTTTGTAATTTCTCTCCACGATGAGCCGCGCGACAAGCTCCCGTCAACCTCAAGCGGCAGGAGCCCAAGCCATGAAAGCCGTCGTCATCACCGCCTATGGGGGTCCAGACACCCTCGCGCTGGCGGAGCGCCCGGACCCGGCGCCCAGACCCGGCATGGTGCGGATCGCGGTCAAGGCGTTCGGCCTCAACCACGCCGAGGTCTACTTCCGCGCCGGAGCGTGGGGCGACGTCGCCGAGATCAGCGGCATCGAATGCGTGGGCGAGGTCATCGAAGACCCGCAAGGCGCGCTCGCACCCGGCCAGGCGGTCGTCGCGCTGGCGGGCGGCCTTGGTCGCACGCTGAATGGCAGCTATGCCGAACAGGTCAACGCGCCTTCCGCAAATGTCGTCCCCATCGAGACGCGCGGACTCTCGTGGGAGGCGTTGGCCGCCATCCCGGAGACCTACGCCACCGCCTGGACCTGCCTGAACGCCAACCTCGCGCTCGAGCGGGGACAAACGCTTGTCATTCGTGGCGGAACCTCGGCGCTCGGCCTGGCGGCCATCAATCTCGCGGTTCGCGCCGGCGCGCTGGTGACCGCGACCAGTCGAAAGCCGGGACGCGCCGTCGTGATCGAGGCGCTGGGCGCGACATTTGCGCTCGAGACTCCTGATCTCGGCAAGCGGCTGTTGATCGACCGTCCCATTGGCTTCGATGCCGTGCTCGACCTACTCGGCGCGTCGACCCTGCTGGATTCGGTCGGCATGGCGCGCCGGGACGGCCGCGTGTGCGTGGCCGGCTTTCTCGGCGGGTCCGAGCCGATCGCCGGCTTCGACCCGGTCTGGCAGATGAAAGACGGCGTGCACTTGAGCGTCTTCGCCAGCGCCCGCGTCTATGGCTCGCAGACCTATCCGCTAAGCGAAATCCCATTCCAGGACTTCGTGGACGCCGCCGCGGCCGGTGAGCTCGGCGCCGGGCCGGTGAAGGTGTTCGGCATGAGCGAGCTCCCAGAGGCCCACCGGGCCATCGAGGAGTCCGCTCTGGGCGGCAAGGCCGTCGTTCGCGTGGCGGAGGGCTGAGCCATGCCCAGGTCCGCAAGCAAGACCGTGCTCGTGACGGGCGCCTCGAGCGGGATCGGCGAGGCGAGCGCGTTCGCGCTCGCCTCGCGCGGGCATCGCGTGCTGGCCGGGGTCCGGCGCGAGGCGGACGCCACGCGGCTCGCCGAACGGCTGGGCGGCCGCGGCCAGCCGCTGATCCTGGACGTGACCCGGCCCGAGCAGATCGAGGCGGCGCGGGCGGCCGTCGAGGCCGCCGGCGGCCTCGACGCGCTGATCAACAACGCCGGCGTCACCATCAGCGGCCCGCTCGAGCACCTGCCGCTCGAGGACCTGCGCCAGCAATTCGAGATCAACGTGTTCGGCGTCGTCGCGCTGACCCAGGCGATGTTGCCGGCGCTGCGCGAGAGCCGCGGTCGGGTGGTCGTCGTCGGCTCCGTCGGCGGCCGCAATGCGATGCCGCTGATCGCGCCCTATTGCGCGTCCAAGCACGCGATCGAGGCGCTGGTCCCGGCGCTGCGCATGGAGCTGAAACACGCCGGAGTCGCGGTCAGCCTGGTCGAACCGGGCAGCACCCGCTCGGCGATCTGGGACACATCGATCGCGCGCTCGAAGGCCAGCGGGGCCGGGCTGACGAATGAGGCGATCGAGCAGTACGGGCCGGCGCTGGAGGCGCTCAGAGCATTCGCCGGCCGCGTCGGTAGGGCGGGCAGCCCGCCGCAGGTCGTCGCGCGCGCCATCGTCAACGCCGTCGAGGGCCGCCGTCCGAAGCGACGCTACGTCGTCGGCGCCGACGCTCGCGCGCAGCTGCTGCTGGGCGGCCTGCCGGGCGCCTGGCGCGAGCCGCTGCTGCGACGATTGCTGTTGCCGGCGCCCAGCCGCTAGGGGCCGGCTACCCCCGAGCCCGCTCGACCGTCTCGACCGGCGGGCAGGCGCGGAGCGCGGCAGCGATGTTGGTCAGGTGGCGGGCGTCGCGGACCTCGACGTCGAAGTCGACGTCGAAGAAGTCGCCTTGGCCGCGGTGGTCCATGCGCAGGCCGATGATATTGCCGCCCGCCTCGCCGATGATCGTGCAGGCCTGGCCGAGCACGCCAGGGGCGTCGCGGATGGTGGCCGTGAGCCTGGCCTGCGAGACGGTGCCGTCCTCGGCCTGCGGCGTCCACTGCAGGTCGCGCCAGAGGTCGTCGCGATCCTCGAACTCGGCGAGCCTCGGACAGTCGATCGCATGCACGACAAGCCCTTCTGCGCCTGGCTCGAGGATGCCGACGATGCGGTCGCCGGGCAGGGGGTTGCAGCACTCGGCGAAGTGCAGCGAGACGCCGGGGGTCAAGCCCCCGCCGCGCACGAAGAGCCGCGCGCCGGCGCCGTCCTCGATGCGGCGGAGTGCGGCCGCACTGGCCTTGCCGCTCTCCTTCAGCCCCGGGAAGATGGTCTGCAGCACCTGACCGGGGGTGACGCGACCGCGGCCGACCGCCTCGAACAGCTCCTCCTCGGTCGCCGCGGCGAACCGGTCGAGCGCCGGCCTGAGCAGCACGCTCGCGCGCGACTTGCCCGCCCGCTCGAAGGTCTGGTCGATCGAGGCGCGGCCGAGGCGGATGAACTCCTCCCGCTCGGTCTGGCGGATGTGGCGGCGGATCGCCGAGCGGGCGCGGCCTGTGATGGCCAGCGAGCGCCACTCCGGATGCGCCGGGGCCGAAGCCCCGCGGACGATCTCGACCACGTCGCCGTTGGTGAGCGGCGTGCGCAACGGGCGAAGCTCGCCGTTGATCTTCACGCCAACGGTGGTGTCGCCGACATCGGAGTGCACCGCATAGGCGAAATCGAGCGGCATGGCGCCGCGCGGCAGGCTGATCAGCTGACCCTTGGGCGTGAAGACGAACACCTGGTCGAGGAACATCTCGAGCTTGGCGTGCTCGACCAGATCCTCCGCGTCGCCGCCGTGCTCGAGCACCTGCACGAGCTGGCGCAGATTCACCAGCGGGTCGCGGCCGCCGGCGGCCTCCATCGCTTCCGGATCGAAGCCGTAGGATTCGTCCTTGTAGCGCCAATGAGCGGCGACCCCCTCCTCGGCCACGCGGTCCATGGCCTCGGTGCGGATCTGCATCTCGATGCGCATGCCCTTGGGCCCGACCACAGTGGTGTGCAGCGAGCGGTAGTTGTTGCGTTTGGGCGTCGAGATGAAGTCCTTGAACCGCTCGGGCACGCAGGGCCACACGCGGTGGACGACGCCGAGCGCGCGGTAGCAGTCGGGCTCGGAATCGACGATCACCCGGAAGGCGTAGATGTCGGCCAGCTGGTAGAAGCTGATCGACTTGCGCTGCAGCTTGCGCCAGATCGAATAGGGGTGCTTCTCGCGGCCGACGACGTGGGCGGTCAGGCCTTGCGCCTTCAGCTTTGCGGCGATCTCGTCTGCGATGACCGAGACGGCCGCCTCCTGCGTCCCGCGCAACGTCTCCAGCCGCCGCACGATCGCGTCGCGGGCGATTGGGTTCAGGTGCTGGAACGCCAGCTCCTCGAGCTCGGTGCAGATGCGGTGGCAGCCGATAGAGCGGGCGAGCGGGGCGTAGATGTCCAGCGTCTCGCGCGCGATGCGCTCGCGCTTGCCCGCATCGGCGATGAAGTTCAGCGTGCGCATGTTGTGCAGCCGGTCGGCCAGCTTGACCATCAGGACGCGCACGTCCTTGGAGATGGCCAGGATGAACTTGCGCAGGTTCTCCGCCTGCCGCGTGTGCTCGGCGGTGAGCTCCAGGCGCGACAGCTTGGTCACGCCCTCGACCAGCTCGGCGATGTCGGCCCCGAACGTAGCCTCGATGTCGGCGCGCGTGGTCGGCGTGTCCTCGATCACGTCGTGCAGGAGCGCAGTGACGATGGAGGCGGTGTCCAGCCGGTAGTCGGTCAGGATGCCGGCGACCTCGATCGGGTGGGCGAAATACGGGTCGCCGGAAGCGCGGGTCTGTGAGCCATGCACGCGCATCGCGTACACGTAGGCGCGGTTCAGGAGGTTCTCGTCGGCCGTCGGGTCATAGGACTTGACCCGCTCGATCAGCTCGTACTGGCGCAGCAGCTTTGGCGGCGCGCGACGCTTGGACTTCGGTGCGACGTCCGGTTCGGCGAGCGCTGGGGTCGTCGCGACAGGGGCCGGCGCGACAGGGGCAGGTTCTGCGGCCTGGCCGGTCAGTACCGCTCCTCTTGACCGCCATCACGGTCGCTCTGCAGCGCGCGCAGCAGCTCCTGCTCGCTCATATGCTGGTGCTGCGGGTCGGCCAGCAGGGCCAGCGTTTCGGCCTCCTCCTCGGCGTCGGCATGCTCGTCGACGCGCTGCAGGCTCGTGATCAGGCTTTCGCGCAGGCCTTCGGAATCGACTACGTCGTCGGCGATCTCGCGCAGCGCAACGACCGGGTTCTTGTCGTTGTCGCGGTCGACCATCAGGGACGCCCCGGCCGAGATGGCGCGGGCGCGATGGGCGGCGAGCAGAACCAGGTTGAAGCGGTTAGGGACTTTCTCGACGCAGTCTTCGACGGTGACGCGGGCCATTGACACTCTCGGGAGGGGGATGAAGGCCAAGGAAAATAGTGGTTTTCGACACATGTTGCAATGCCGCGGGGGGCGGCCCTGCGTCTCTGTCGCAGGACTGACACCCAGCGCTTCTAGGCTCGCGGGTCTCAGGGGTCGGGGATAGAAGCCATGAAGCGGCGCGCATTGTTCGTCATCCTTGGGGCGGCGTTGCTGATCGCGCTCGCCGGCGCGGGAAGCGCCAGCGCCCAACCGAAGACACTGCAATTCCTCGGCGCAACGGACGTTGACCCGGTGCGGCTGCTTCCCGCGCCGCCGGCCGACGGTTCGCCGGCCAATCAGGCCGAGCTCGCTGAGCTCAGGCGAATCGCAACGGAAACCGCGCCGGAGCGCTGGGACCAGGCGAAGTGGGATGCGGACAACGAGAACGGGACGATCTTCCAGAGCGCGATCGCGCCGGGCTTCGACCTCAGCGCGCTCCCCGTCACCGCCCATCTGCTGGCCGACGTCCGCAACGAGGAGGCGATCGCCGCCTCGAAAGCCAAGGACTACTTCAAGCGCGATCGGCCGTGGGTGCTCGACGATTCTCTGAAGACCTGCGACCGCCAGGATGCCCCGCAGAGCTCGTATCCCAGCGGGCACGCGACCATGGCCTTCGCCATGGCCGTCGTTCTGGCGCAGGCGATGCCGGACAACGCCGCCCAGATCATGAACCGCGCGCGCGACTATGCTGAAAGCCGCCTGATCTGCGCGGCCCACTGGCGCAGCGACATCGTCGGCGGTCAGGCGCTGGGCACGGCGGTCGGCAGCGAGCTCTTACAGAACGCCAAGTTCCATCAGGAGCTGGTCGCGGCGGAACAGGAGCTGCAAGCCGCCCACCTGACGGCGCCGACGAACTAACGCGCCGCCGCCGCCGGCCCGCTCACGGTGGCATCGAGGTCGTTGATCAGGCCGTCGGCCAGCGAATACACCCAGCCGTGCACGCTGAGCGGCTGGCCGCGCGCCCAGGCGTCCTGCACGAAGACGTCGGCGGCGACATTCCGAACCTGGCGCATGACGTTCAGCTCGCAGAGCCGGTCCAGCCGCTCACCCGCCTCGGCGATGGCTTCGAGCTCGGCGGCGTGGTCGTGGGCGACCTCGCGGATCGGGTGCAGCCAGTGGTCGACCAGGCCGCGCCGCTGGCCGCCGACCGCGGCCGCCACCCCACCGCAACCGTAGTGACCGACGACGATGACGTGCTTGACCTTCAGGACGTCGACCGCGAACTGCAGCACCGAGAGGTAGTTGGCGTCCTGCGGCGGGGCGAGATTGGCGACGTTGCGATGCACGAACAGCTCGCCCGGATCCAGGCCCACGATCTCGTTGGCCGGCACGCGGCTGTCCGAACAGCCGATCCAGAGATATTCCGGCGCCTGCTGGCCCAGCAGCCGCTTGAAGAACCCCGGATCGCGGGCGACCTGGCTCGCCGCCCAGGCGCGGTTGTTGGCTTTCAGCTGGTCGAGCACGGCGCGGTGCTTATGGGCTGATCGGCGTTGCGTCCAGGCCGATCGTTGCGCGAGCCGCCAGCCTCGCCGCCGTTTCCCCGAGCACGGGATGCACCCAGTCCGGCGCGATCTCGGCCAACGGGCCTGTCACGAACAGGCGCTGATGCGCCCTGGGATGCGGCAGGATCAGACCCGGCTCGTCGACGACGGCGCGGCCATGGGCGATCAGGTCAAGATCGAGCGTGCGCGGAGCATTGCGCGGCCCGCCCTCGCGCCCGAACTGCCGCTCCAGACGACGAAGCGCGGCAAGCGTCTCGCGCGGTCCGAGGCTTGTCTCGACAAGCGCCAGACCATTGAGGTAGTCAGGCAGGCTCGGGTCGGGCCAGGAAGCGGATCGCCACCATGACGATCGTTTCACCAGCGTCAGGTCTGCGTCGGCGAACCGGCCCAACGCCGCCTCGAGCAGCGCTTCGCGCCCGGCGTAATGTCCGGCGAGATTGCTCCCGAGCGCGACCAGGACGGCGTCATCCAACATCAGGGCGATGAACTCATGACCTTCTACCCGAACGACCGCATCGCCCTCTTCATCGACGGGGCCAATCTCTACTCGTCGGCGAAGAACCTCGGCTTCGACATTGACTACAAGAAACTGCTGGCCGAGTTCCGCACGCGCGGCGTGCTCGTCCGCGCCTATTACTACACGGCGCTGGTCGAGAACGAGGACTACTCGCCGATCCGGCCGCTGGTCGATTGGCTGGACTACAACGGCTATGCGCTGGTGACCAAGACCGCGCGCGAATACACCGACCGCGAGGGCCGCAAGCGTTGGCGCGGCGACATGGACGTCGAGATCGCCGTCGACATGATGGAGCTCGCCGACCACGTGGACCACGTCGTGCTGTTCTCCGGCGACGGCGACTTCCGCCGGCTGGTCCAGTCGGTGCAGCAGAAGGGCGTGCGGGTGACGGTGGTCTCGACCGTCAAGTCGCAGCCGCCGATGGCTTCCGACGACCTCCGCCGCCAAGCGGATGCGTTCGTCGAACTGCAGGATCTCGCCTCGATCATCGGGCGTCCGGCGCGGCCGCACATGCCCCGCTTCGTCCAGGGCGAGCCGGCGCCGGCCCAGGACCGCGAGGCGGACGCCGACGCTTGAGCGACGCGGAGCCGCCAAGGGACTGTCCGCTCTGTCCGCGACTGGCCGCCTACAGACACCAGAACCGGCGCGAGCACCCTGACTGGTGGAATGGACCCGCGCCCTCGTTCGGCGACGAGCGGGCGCGCCTGCTGATCGTGGGCCTTGCTCCCGGCCGCGCCGGCGCCAATCGCACGGGCCGGCCGTTCACCGGCGACTTCGCCGGCGTGCTCCTCTACGAAACCCTGATCAAGACAGGCTTCGCGCGCGGGCGATATGGCGCGCAGGTCGACGACGGGCTCGAGCTGGTCGACTGCATGATCACCAACGCCGTGCGCTGCGCACCGCCCAAGAACCGGCCGCTGCCTATAGAAGAGGCAACCTGCCGGCCGTTCCTGGCGGCGCGGATACGGAGCCTCCGGCGCCTCAAGGTCATCGTCACCCTGGGCGACCTGGCGCGGCGCAATGTGGTCAGAGCCCTGGACGCAAAGCCTTCCCAGGCAAGCGGCGGACACGGGACCGAGACCGATTACGGCCGCTATCGCCTGATCAACAGCTATCACTGCTCGCGGCTGAACACGAACACCGGGCGCCTGACGCCAGCGATGTTCGAGGCTGTTTTCGAGGCTGCGCGCGCTCATTTGCGAGGCTGATGCGCGGCAACTAGGCCCCGCCTGCGTCTTCGCGCTTGGAACCACAACACGGTTCCGTGAGTTTGCGCTGATCAACCGGAGCCTTCCCAATGACGTCCACCCGACTGCCCGCTCGCTTTCTCCCCGGCGCCTCGATCGTCATCCTCGCGGCGATCGCCGGCCTCGCCATCGCCGGCTGTTCGCCCTCGGCGAACACAGCGGCCAGCTCGGACTCGAGCGCGACGGATTCGACCGCGGCGGCCTCGGCCTCGTCGGCCGACTCGACGGCGATGGCGGCAAGCGACTCGTCGATGGCGATGTCGAGCGCGGCCTCGAGCGCGGCGCCGGCGAACCAGTAGCGACCGCCTAGCCGCGGTCGCGCATCAGCCGGCCCTGCTCGCGTTTCCAGTCGCGTTCGGCGTCGGTGGCGCGCTTGTCGTGCATCTTCTTGCCGCGGGCGAGCGCAAGCTCGAGCTTCACTCGCCCGCGGTCGTTGAAATAGAGCCGCATGGGCACCAGCGTGCGGCCCTCGCGCTGCACCGCGCCCATCAGCCGGTCGATCTCCTTGCGATGCAGAAGCAGCTTCCGGGGCCGCCTGGGCGCATGGTTGAACCGGTTGGCCGGCCCATACTCGGGGATGTTGGCGTTGATCAGCACCAGCTCGCCGCCCTCGGCGGCGGCGTAGCTCTCGGCGATGTTCGCCTTGCCCTGCCGCAGCGCCTTCACCTCGGTGCCTGTCAGCGCCAGCCCCGCCTCGAAGGTCTCGTCGAGAAAGTAGTCGAACCGCGCGCGGCGGTTCTCGGCGATCAGCTTGCGCGCCATCTCAGAGGACGCCGGCGTCTTTCATAGCCGCGCGGATCGCCGGCTTGATGGCGTCGCTGCAAGGCGCGATCGGCAACCGCGCCTCCTCCGAGCAGAGGCCGAGCTCGGCGAGCGCGAACTTCGTCGGCGCCGGCGAGGCGTCGAGGAAGAGCGCCTTGTGCAGTCGGATCAGCCGCGCCTGCAGCGCCCTCGCTCGCTCGAAGTCCGCGGCGAGGCAGGCGTCGAAGAACTCCGCACATGCCCTGGGCGCGACGTTAGACGTGACCGAGATGCAGCCGTGACCGCCGTGCGCCATGTAGCCGAGCGCGGTCGGATCATCGCCCGAAAGCAGCACCCAGTCTTCACCGCACATGAGCTTCTGCAGGCTGACCCGCGCGACATCGCCGGTGGCGTCCTTCACGCCGATGATGGTCTTGAGCTTCGACACCCGCGCCAGCGTTTCGTTGGAGACGTCGACACCGCTGCGGCCGGGCACGTTGTAGACCAGCACCGGCATGTCGACGGCCGCGCTCACGGCCTCGTAGTGACGGAAGAGCCCCTCTTGGCTCGGCCGGTTGTAGTAGCCGGTGACCATCAGCACCGCGTCGGCACCGACCGCCTTGGCGTGGCGGGTGAGTTCGACGGCTTCCGCCGTGGAGTTCGACCCGGCGCCGGCGATCACTGGCACGCGGCCGGCCGCTGTCCTGACGCAAAGCTCGACGACGCGCCGGTGCTCGTCGTGGCTGAGGGTCGCGGACTCGCCGGTGGTGCCCGCCGGCACCAGCCCATGCACGCCGCCCGCGATCTGCCGCTCGACCAGGCGCACGAAGGCGGCCTCATCCACGGCGCCATCGCGGAACGGGGTTATCAGGGCCGGAAAGACGCCGCGGAATCGCGATTGGCTCATGAGGTCCGCAAAATGCCGTGAATTGAACCCACTAAGGTTGCAGCAACTGAT
>Ga0209415_10017740_pt1 | contig 11297 bp, 8 predicted proteins | sample PeaSoiSIISIP2007_FD_187696 | JGI IMG/M metagenome (GOLD analysis project Ga0209415, IMG submission 187696) | Peat soil microbial communities from Weissenstadt, Germany - SII-SIP-2007 (SPAdes) (version 2) | ecosystem: Environmental > Terrestrial > Soil > Wetlands > Peat | place: Germany...
GGGTGATTCGCCGGCGATTTACTGCCGAGATTATGGAACGTCGTCCACGTTTTCCATGGTCAGATGGGTGGCATCCTGAATTTGAAAAGTGGGAACGGACGCGGATTTGACGTGGACGTCGCGCAGGGTGACGCGGTCGGCATCGACGATCGCGCCGCCTTGTTTGGAAACGATGTCGGCATGCTCGATGGTGATATCCTGCAACGGTAGCTCGGGCAGCCCTCGCAATTGCATGGCGATATTGCTGCCATGGCAGACGATGTTGCGGATAGTGATGGCGCGGAATTGGGGCGTTCCGGGTCCGAGGGGCTCGGGGCGTTCTTGGGTGACGATGAGCGGCTTGGCGACGGGGGGATCGGGTTGCGGAGCGTCCGGATCGGTGGTTGGGGCGATGGGCGCACGCCGGGTCGTCGGGGGCCTCCTAAGCTGGTAGTACATGTCAACCGAAATACAGGAGTTGGCGATGTCCCACATCTGAATGTCGTGGATATTGATGTTTTCGACGACTCCGCCGCGGCCACGTACTGTTTTGAATCGAAGGGCCTCGTCCGTCCCGCGGAGCACGCAGTCGTAAGCCTCGACGTTGCGAATGCCGCCGGACATCTCGCTGCCGAAGGCTATCCCGCCGTGACCGCGGCCCAGGGTGCAATGCGAGATGGTCACGTTTTCGGTTGGCTTCAGGGTCTGCTGGCCGGGCCGCCTCCGGCCTGATTTCAAGCAGATTACGTCGTCGCCGGCCGATATGTTGCTGTCGGTTACGGACACACCGCGGCAGGAATCGATGTCGATGCCATCGCCGTTCTGTGCGTAATATGGATTGAAGATGGTGACGCGGCGCACGGTGACGTTGTCGCTCAAAAGCAAATGGAGGTTCCAGCTTGGGGAATTGCGGAACGTCGGCCCGTCGAGAAGGACGCGGTGGCAATCCGAGAGCACGAGAAGCGGAGGCCGCAGCAAATCGCGGTAGGGCTGGTAGTCCTCAATCCGCAGGGGCTGAGAACTTAGACGCAATTGCATCAGGGCTCTTTGGCCGTTTAACCAGGTTTTGGAAGGAAACCAGGTTTGGGTCCTTCGATCGACGACTCCGCCCGTTTGCACCAGCGCGGTCCATTCGGCGGGCGTGAGCTTGGATTTTTTTACCGGGCGCCACGCATCGCCCTGGCCGTCGATGGTCCCCTGGCCGGTGATCGCCACATCATCCAACTGGTCTCCAGACAGGGGCGAGGTGCACATAACCGTGCGCTGTCCCTCGTAGTCGCTGATGGCCAGCGGATAGTCGTCAAAATTCCGGCTGAAGAGCACAAGCGCACCGGCATCGAGGTGCAAGTCGATGTGGCTCATCAGATGGATCGGTCCGGTGAGCCAGGTTCCCGCTGGAATCAGGACGTGCCCGCCACCGGTGCCGGCGCAAGCGGCGATCGCCTTGGCGATGGGCTGCGTGTTATCCGTCTTGCCATCTCCTACGGCGCCGAAGTCCAGAATGGTCACGGTGCGTGACGGGATTTCGGGCGTGACGATCGCGGGCGGCAGGGACGGCGTTTGCGCCTGACCGGCCGGCGGCTGCGCCTGGCACCCTGCGAACGCCAAGAGGGAAAACAAAATCGACGATATGCGGATTGCGGATTTCATTTGTTGCTATTGCCTCGCGATAGGGCCTCGTTCAATCCCTCTACGGTCGCATCCACAATCGTCGGCTGGCCGGCGGCGCCTGAAAGGGTGCAGTCGACGAACTTGATCCCACGGGCATGGGCGATTTCGATCGGCTGTTTCGCCGAAATCCGCACGTTTGTCAAAACGACGTCCTCAATGGGCATTTCCGGAAGCCCGACGATCTGTCCGGCGATCAGTCCGTGGGTTGAGGTCACGTCGCTAATGCGGATATGCCGCCAGATGGGGGTGCGGCTTTCAACCGCCTGAGCGCGATCCTGGTCGGGATGGAGGGGGATTTTGGGATAATAACTGGTGATGAGAATGGAATTTTTGACGTTGTTCATGGTGAGATTCTGATAGGTGAGATATTCGGCGAGCCCGCCGCGGCCGCGTGGAGATTTCAGCCGAATGCCCGCCTCGGTGCCGTCGAAACTGCAATTTTGAACGAGCATGTTGCGTAATCCGCCGTTGGATTCGCTTCCCACGGACATTCCATGGCCGTGCAGGAACGTGCAGTCGGTGATCAGAATGTTCTGGCATGAGGGCTGAGTGGAATCGTACCGGGTGCCGGCCTTCACCGCGATGCAGTCGTCTCCCGTGTCGATGGTGCAGGCGCGGATCTCGATGTTAATGCCGGATGGGTCGATCCCGTCGGTATTCGGCGAGGGCGTCGGAGAATAGATGTGAATTGAGTCGATGGTCACGTCGCGGCACTGAGCGGGAACCAAATGAAACATGGGAGAATTGGTGAGGGTGATTCCCTGGACAAGGACGCGCGTGCAGCGGACAAGCTCGATCAGCCTCGGACGTTTAGGTATCCCTTCCAAGGTGGACGGGTCGCTATTTTTTGGAGGGACGAACTTGCGCCACCACTGCGCCCCCTGTCCGTCGATGGTTCCGGAGCCGGTAATGGCAACGTCGTGGCCATTCTTGAGTGTGATGCAATTTTCGTATTGCCCCCTGTTCAGTTGGAAATCATCGGGGTTGTCGCTGAGAAGGAGGGTGGATTCTTCTTCGAGATGGAGATTGAGATTGCTGGCGAGGGCAAAAGGCGCGGTGAGGAACTTTCCGGGCGGGACATCGACGGTCCCGCCGCCGGCGTTGTGGCAGGCGGCGATGGCTTTTTCGATGGCGCCGGTGTCGTAAGTCTTGCCGTCGCCGACGGCCCCGTAATCCTTGATGCTGAAGGTGCGATCGGGAATGTTGGGGCGGGCGACGGTAAAATCCGAGGGCAGCGTGGCCTGCGCGATTGCCGGCGGCGCGAACGCCAGAAACGTCGCAAGAGCCGAAATAGCTTTCCGAAACAACGGATTCATGACGTGCCTGTTCCCGCTAGGGCCAAGAGAACCCACGGATGGCCATCCGTGGGCTTTCGCGGTGGAAACTGAACCACTGCTCTAAGCTCGACGCGACAGATCCTGGCGTTCCGTGAAACTCATTTATTGCGTCCGCTTCGATAGCGCGCCGGAGTTTCGCCCAGGGCGGCGCGGAAGACGCGAGTCATATATTGCACGCTGCTGAAGCCCGTGACCCGCGCCACCTGCTTGATCGTCATGTCGGGGCTCAAGAGCAATTCCTTCACCCGCGCCAGGCGAACCCGTTCGATCTCTTCGTGAATCGTGCGTCCGATCACCCGTTTAAGGCGCTGCTGAAGGCTGGCCCGCGACATTCCCATGTGCGACAGCACGTCCACGACACGCAAACCCTGGCAACCGTTTTCGCGGATGTATCGGAGGGTGAGGTTGACCTCGTCATCGTCGCTGGCAACCGTATCGGTCGATAGGCGAGTGTAGATTCCACGGGGGGCAAGGCGCTGGGCCTTGGGCGGCTCGGTCTTTCCCTGCATCATTTCATCCAGAAGCGAGGCGGCCGTGTAACCGATGTGTTCGGCGTTCACGTCGACGCTGGTGAGCGGGGGAATCGACAGATCGCACAGATGCTCGTCGTTGTCGGCGCCGATCACGGCGACTTCGTCCGGCACCATCGCCCCACATCGGCGGCAGGCATCCAATACCTGCAATCCTCTCTCATCGTTGCAAGCCATCACGCCGACGGGCTTGGGCAAAGACGCGATCCACTTCGAGAGCCGCTCCTGTTCCAATTCCCAATCATCCTCATCGGGCGGATTCTCGGCGGGAAACACATCGCACGTTCCGCCCGATTGGCGAACCAGATTGGCAAAGCTCTCGCCCCTTTCGTCCAATCCCGGATGGACTCCGGCGGGCCGGCCGCAAAACGCGAAATGCTTCAGCCCGCGCTCCAGCAGATGCTCGGCGGCCAGGCGGGCGATCTGGTCGTGGTCGGGACCGACGTAGGGAAAGGGCAATTCGGCGACGGTTCCGCGGAGGTTAACCACGGGCACTCCCGATTTGAGGAGCAGTTGGGCGATCTCCGGGGTGTCGATCCGAGCCAGAATCCCGTCGCCGTGCCAGTTGGTCAGCCAAGGCGGTGGTGGATCGCCCAGGCCGTGCGGATGGAAATAGGTCGACCAACCGCCATGTTCGCGATTGTATTTGGTTACGCCGCGAAGCAGCCCTCGGCCGTAGGACCCGCTGGTCTCAATCAGCAGCGCGACGTGGCGCATGGGAGATCGCACCGATTCGGGGCGCGGGGCATTGGGCGATGGCCGAGCGGGGCGGTCAGTGGAAACGGAAGACAATCCAGCGTCGATCGAAGCCGACCGCGGTTTGACCCGCGTGCCCGGCTTCTTGGCCTCGCGTTCTTTAGAAACCGCTTTCATCAAATTGGACCTGGATGAAGGGGCCAAAAGCTGCCTCCGAAGTTTAGGCAATTTATCACGCCGAGACTTACTCATTGCATATCCAATTAAAAAGTATAAAAGTTTTGCATAATTTTACCATAGCCTGCGGCTATCTATAGTTAGAGCCGCAAGCGCGGCGGTTTATGCCGGCCGACCACCTTTAGGGTAAGAAAGGATGAAACCTTTGCACAAATTCACTCGCATCGACCGGCAGTGGTTTCGGTGTGGTAAACTTGCATGTCCGGAGTGTTCGCCCTTGGGTAGCTGTCCCAAGTTGAGTTGGGAGTCGGTATGAGTTGCATGCGGAGTTCATCCCAAAAGCAAATCTCCAGGGCGTCGCAAGCGTCGCAAGGCAGGCATACGCCGCATTTGCCCAAGGGCGCTCACAACGGGGACTGGCTCAACGTCTTGAATACCGGCGCCCTGGTCGATGGGGCCGCATCCTCGACCGCATCCATCCAGCGGGCAATCGACCTCTGCGGGAACGGCGGCGGCGGAACGGTTTTCATCCCCGCGGGAAAATACATCGTCGGGACTCTTTGGATGCGCAGCAACGTTACGCTGCATCTCGACTCCGGCGCAACCCTGCTGGGCGACTGCGACCACGATGCCTATCCCATCTGGAAAACCCAATGGGAAGGCCCCAACGCGCGGCCCGCTCATGCACCGATCATTGCGGGCGAAGGACTCACTAACATCGCGATCACCGGCCGGGGCCTGATCGACGGGCGCGGTCAGAACTGGTGGGAGGCGTTCAATCAGGGAACGCTCCGCACCATTCGCCCGCATATCCTGCGGCTGGTCGATTGCCGCGACGTGCTCATCGACGGAATCCATTTCGCCAATTCTCCGCGATGGACGCTCAATCCCGTGGCGTGCGACAATCTTACGATCACGAAAGTCACCATCCGCAATCCCCCGGATTCGCCAAACACCGATGGGATCGATCCCGATTCGTGCAACAATGTGCACATTGCCGATTGCCATATCGACGTCGGCGACGATTGCATCGCCATCAAATCCGGATGCGAAGAGGACGGTCGCCGACAGCTCCAGCCATGCCAGAACATCACCATCAGCAATTGCACGATGCTGCATGGGCACGGGGGCGTGGTGATCGGGAGCGAAATGTCGGGCGGGGTGCGAAACGTCGCCATCACCAATTGCGTGTTCTGCGGGACGGACCGCGGGATCAGGCTGAAATCGCGGCGGGGGCGCGGCAGCGCCGTGGAGGACCTTCGCGTCGACAACATCGTCATGGACGAGGTTTTGTGCCCGATCGTGCTCAATCTTTTTTACACCTGCGGGGCTTCGGAGAACAGCCGGTTGCTGGACCCCGCCGCCCAGCCGGTCACTGGGGGCACGCCGCAATTCCGCCGATTGCGGTTCAGCAACATCACGGCGCGCAAGGTCAAATACGCGGCCGCGTTCATGCTGGGGCTTCCGGAAATGTCCGTCGAGGACGTCGTGCTGGACGGAATCTCGGTGTACATGGACGCGGGCAATACGCAGGCGGGATCGCCGGCAATGGCGGCGGGCGTCGCGGACATGTGCCGCGCCGGGTTCGTTCTAAAAAATGCCCGCAACATCAAGCTCCGCCGAATCGACCTGTACGATCAACTCGGACCGGCGATCACGATCAACAATTCGCAGGACATTTTCGTCAGCGATCTCTACGCCAGCGCCGTGAACGGACCGCTGCTGCTGGTGGATGGAGCGGATTCACCGGTCAGTGATGAAGAGGACGCGGCGTACGGGGGCATCCAAAGCAGCCAGGAAGGCCAGCGAATTCGTACGTTCACGCGGAGTTGGCGCTACGACCGGCGCCGCGCCGCTCGCACTGCAAGCGAAGCGGCCCTTACTAAACTCGCCGCCAAGTCGCCGGATCGCAGTTGAGCGACTCCCCCCGTTGATCCAGAAGTTATGCGGCCCGCTCATCGTTGCCAGAGAATGTGTGCGGCTTCCAGGGGGACCGCAACGCCTGCGAAATAAGGCAAGATTCGAGCGGTATAGTCCGCGGGCGGCCGGTTTGCCGGCACACTTGCGCCATAGACGTAGCTATGGGCGGCACCCACCAGGGGACGAATCCGGGTCATTTCCTGTCTGATCGCGGCGGCGGCGCCCAAGCCGTTGGCATAGAGTTCAACTCGCACCGAATCGGCTTCCACCTCGCCGAGATATACTTGAACCTCAAATGCGTGGCTCTGGGCATTGGTGACAACTTTCACCTCGCCGAAGCGCAACACGGCCCATTTTTCCTTGAGGGTGTGCTGCCAATCGACAATCCGCCTGCCCATGGCCCCTTTTTCGGCGGCACGGGCGCGATAAGCGGCTGCGGCGGGAAGGTAGTGCTCCTGAGTATATTGGCGCACCGCGCGATTGGCCGAGAATTGGGGAGTCAGGCGAGCCATGCTCTGGCGAATTCGCGCGACCCAGGCGATGGGGATGCCATCATGATTGCGGGCATAAAACTCGGGCACCACCTCGCGTTCGAGCAAATCGTAAAGCGCGGCGGCTTCGGCGGCATCCCAGGCTGGATCGTCTCCGTGCTCCTGGCCGTCACCCAGGGCCCAGCCCACCTCCGGCGTGTACGCTTCCGCCCACCACCCATCCAATTCCGATAGATTCAGCCCGCCGTTGACCAGCACCTTCATTCCGCTGGTGCCGCTGGCCTCCCAAGGGCGGCGCGGCGTGTTGATCCAGACGTCCACGCCCTGGACCAGACGCTCGGCGAGCAGCATGTCGTAATCGCTCAGGAATACGACGCGGCCCTGCAATTCCGGCCGGCGAACAAAATGGATCCATTCCCGGACCATGGCCTGGCCCGTGCCGTCGCTGGGATGCGCCTTGCCGGCGACGATGAGCTGCACCGGCCGCCGCCAATCCGAGACGAGGCGAAGCAGACGTTCCGAATCGTGCAGCAGGAGGTTGGGTCTCTTGTAGGCCGCGAATCGCCGCGCAAAGCCAAGCGTCAGCGCGTTGGGATCCAACACGTGTTTGGCGCGATCGATCTTATCGGGAGATGTTCCGGAAACGGCCAATTGGGGCGGCAACCGTTGTCGCACGTATTCAACCAACTCGCGGCGCGCGGTCGATCGGCATTGCCAGAGTTCGTCGTCGGGCACGCGTCGAATGTCACGCTCGAGGTTGTCCGTTTCACCCATCCAGCGGTCCTTGCCGGCGAACTTGGTCCAGAGATTGTCCGCTTCGACCGAATCCCAACTTGGCGTGTGGACGCCGTTGGTCACGTATCCAACTGGCGCCTCATCCAACGGCCAGCGCGGAAACAACGGCGAAAAAATCTGCCGGCTCACCGCACCGTGCAGCCGGCTCACGCCGTTGACGGCGCCGCTGCCGCGCAGGGCCAGGTAGGCCATGTTGAAGTATTCCGATGGATCGTTCGGATCGGCCCGGCCCAGGGCAAGCAGGTCGCGGAGGGAAATGTGCAGCCTCTCCCTGGCGTACCAGCCGAGATATTGCTCGATCAGTGCCGGACTAAATCGGTCGAAACCGGCGGCGACGGGGGTATGCGTCGTGAAAAGATTGCCGGCCCGCGTGGCGGCAAAAGCAACCTCGAAGGGCTGGCCTGTGTCTTCCATGAATTTTCTGGCCCGCTCCAAGACGGCGAAAGCGGCATGTCCCTCGTTGAGGTGGCAGACTTCGGGCTGAAGGCCGATGGCGCGAAGAAGCCGCCACCCGCCGATCCCCAGCACTAATTCCTGTTGGATGCGCAGCTCCGTGCCGCCGCCGTAAAGCTCGCTGGTGATTCCGCGGTGAATGGGGAAATTGGCGGCGTCGTTGGCGTCCAGCAGGTAAAGTTTCACCCGGCCGACCTGCACCTGCCAGGCACGCAGCCAGGTGGAATAGCCCGGCGACTTGATCTCCAGCCGCAGCCACTCTCCGTTGGGCTGGCGCAGCGGCGTGATCGGCAACTGGCCCGGATCGTTGTACGGGAAGAACGCCTGCTGCGATCCGTCCTTGTCGATTGCCTGCCGAAAATAACCTTGCTGATAGAGCAGCCCGACGCCGACGACCGGCACGCCCAGATTGCTGGCTGCCTTAAGCTGATCGCCGGCGACGTTTCCGAGTCCTCCGGAATAGATCGGCAGCGCTTCGCTGAGCATGTATTCCATGCTGAAATAGGCGGCGCAACTCAGGGGGGAGTGCGGAAACTTGTGGCCAAACCAAGCGGTGCTCGCCAGCGCTTGGCGTTTGGCTTTGACAAGCTCGTCGACGGTCGCCCGAAAGGCGGCGTCGCCGAGGGTGCGCGCCAGCCGCTCGCGGGCAACGGTTTGCAGCACCACCCACGGATTATGCGTCAACTCCCACAGCACCGGATCAAGCTGACGCCACAACGTGTCGGCGCCATGATTCCAGCAAGAGTGCATGTCCAAAGCCAACTCGGCCAGCGAATCGAATCCTTCGACGTCGGCGGCTTGAGAGGCGTAGATTGGGGTCGCGGGGTCTTGATTGCTCATAGGATTGTGGGATTAGGAATTGCAGTGGGATCGTTTGGACATTGGCCGAAGGCTTTGTGTTTCGAATAGTCGAGCAGTTTCTTGAATGCGAAGGCCGTTCCCCCACCGTAACTGGAGAAAGTAGAGAGTAGAAAGGAGACCGCAGGAGAGGCAAGTCGTTTCAGCAGCGCAGCTAGTCGTTGAATGCGTCTCTGTCTTCTCTACTTTCTACCTACTCTCTCCTGCTCTATTGCCGCTTCGCGGCAATCGGGGTGACTAGATTTGAACTAGCGCCCCATTCAAAAAAAACCCGGAAAAACAAGGGTATTTCAAATGAGGCGGCGCAAAATCCGGCGCATCCTCCGCACGGAAAGCAATCTTCCGAGACTCCACGGCCAACCGTAGCAGCTTGGCTCGATTCCTGTCCGGCGGCCCGGCTGTCTGAGGATGATCGGAAGGCCATCATCGCTATAATAACCCCTGCCTCAAAGTCATAGGAATTGGAGACTTCATGCCAAAGAAAACCCCCAAGCCGGTCAAGCCGGTATCGAAATACCGGGAAATGCCACACCCCGATATCGGCGTTCTGGTAACGTGCTTTCACGCTTACAACGTGCCGACGCTGGTCATTTGCACCCTACGCCCTGGCTGGTTCACCCCGCGCCTGCGCATCGGCCGAGAACTGGTTCGTCAGTCTTTCGCCTCAACGGCGTTGCGGACGCGCTTTTTGAATGACTGGCTTGAACCGCGTTACGAGAAACTGCGCCGCCGTGACGCGGACAATATCCGATGCCGGGAATTGGCCAGACAGAACAACCGCGGCATCCTGGACGGGTTTTCCGCCGTCTGCCGCGCGGTATCGCTTCTCGGCGGCACGAAACCCAAGCCGCCGACGACCAATGTTCAACCGTGGGATATTTGAGCAATTGCCGATGCGCGCCGGTGCCGCGGGCCGATAATCCTCATCGTTACACGCCTCATTTAACTCCGGCACCGCCGTAACCGATACTGTTACGGAATGGTGCAAGCCGACGTAGTTTCTCAGGTGAAGAACATTTTTCGCAGGCGCGGAAACGTATGGGAGATCGTTTGGCGCGGCGACCGATTTTACGTTGAACACACCGACGGTATGACGTATTTGCACGCCCTCATTCGCGGGACGGATGATGCGCCGCCGGGTACGCCCATACCGATAATGCTCTTGCGACGAACGGTGCTAATTGGGAAGACTTCCGCCGCAGCCAAAGAGGAATTGAACATCATTGAGACCCTGCAAGATGAGCTGTCAGAAGGAGTAAATCTTGATCTTCTGGACGCGGAGCGTGACAACACCGACTCCATGATGGACGACAAGTCGGATTACGACATTCGGAGACGGCGAAAGAGGATCGGGAGTGAAATAGTCGAATTGAACGCAAAACTTGCAGTCAACAATATTCCTGACCCGCTCAGAAAAGTATACGACAAGCAACAAGACGCCCTCAAAGCGGAAGATGATTTTCTTCGCTCGGAACTCGGCAAATCAAAAACCAGGTTTGGCCGCAAGCGTAAAATTCGCGATCACCGGGAAACCATTCGGATCGCGATAAAGCAGGCGATCAATCGCGCAATTAGGAACATTGCCGCCGCATCTCCGAAATTTGGCGAGTACATCAGAAACCAAATCCATACCGGAATGCAATGCGGATATCGCGACGGACCAAATACCCCGTGGGAAACGTGAAGTATCTGCGGGTTTATTACGGAAGTAACGCCGGGCATGACGCAATAGCAAACACCTTGGCTTGCTTTGCTCGTTAGATAACAGTTTCGGAGAAAATTCGCCAAATATTACGGAAGTAACGACCTCTGTTACGCAATAGCAATATCCGGGACGAGGCTGACCGCTTTCCCACCGATTCCGTTCTGTTCCCCGCCCACGGATTGCCTAATCAGATTGATGCTGAAGCGTTCATACTGACCTCTCCTATTTCTTTGTCCTCCCGGTTCTGTCGCTTCCATTAACCGCGTAGCCTTGTGGCGGTTTCGCGCCACGCATTTCGCAGCCCTCTAAGGAGAACCCTATGCCCGTGACTCAAAAGATCGCGCCCTTGCTGCTAGGGGAGCGTGAGGCTGGTCGAATGTTGAGCCTTTCGAGTCGGTCCATGTACAACATGCGGCGGTCCGGCCGCATTCCGTTTCTCAGAATTGGAGGCGCAAATGGTGCGGTGAGGTACGCCCTTTCCGATCTTGAAACATTCGTCGCCGAAAACCGCCAGCAAGCTGCCAAGTAATCGACGCCGGCATCGGCGCAATCTGATAATCAAATCGCATTAGGGGGAAATTGTGAACACGGCTACAAGTCTCCGGCGCGACCCGGACCGTTCTATTATCTTGAATCGAAAACACAACGGACAATCGGCGCCCGAGCCGGACGGGAGTAGCCGCCC
>Ga0209415_10017741_pt1 | contig 11297 bp, 6 predicted proteins | sample PeaSoiSIISIP2007_FD_187696 | JGI IMG/M metagenome (GOLD analysis project Ga0209415, IMG submission 187696) | Peat soil microbial communities from Weissenstadt, Germany - SII-SIP-2007 (SPAdes) (version 2) | ecosystem: Environmental > Terrestrial > Soil > Wetlands > Peat | place: Germany...
AACGACTTTCGGCCCAAGACGATCGACCCGTCCTATAACGTCGGCTTCAACTTCGCGCGACAGTTTGGCATGCGCCTGGCCAAGAAGATCAACGACAAGGTGGCAGTCGCGGTCGCAATCGAGAATCCACAGGCCACGCTGACTACACACGGGAACGTGAGCAATTTCCTGGTCGGCGAGACCGGTGCGAGCAACAGCTACAACACCACTACGAATTACTCCTTCAATCCCTCGCCCGACATCATCGCCAAGGCTGCCTTCGATCCCGGCTTCGGACACTACGAGGTCTTCGGGTTGGTTGACCGCTTCACTGACCGTGTCTTCCCCTGCGTGGAGTTTGCGTCGGGCTCGCCCCTGTGCACGGCCACGGGCGCGACTTCCGCAACCGGGGCTCACAACGCTTCCAAGGAAGGAGGCGGCGTAGGCGCGAGCGCACGCTGGAACTTCGCCAAGTACATTACCTTTGGTTTGAAGGGTTTCGGCGGCAGCGGAATCGGACGGTACGCTCCGGGAGGGCTTTCGGATGCGTCGACTAATGCCGACGGCACCATTCATCTGATCAAGAACCTGCAAGGGCTGGGCTCGCTCGAGGTAAAGCTCAAGAAACTTACGATCTATAGCTACGGCGGGGTCGAGTACGCATCCCGGTCGTATGCCTTCGATAAGTTGGCCAGCAAAGGCGCAGGGGCCAATGTCGGCTATGGCGCGCCCACGTTCAACAACAGCGGTTGCTCCACCGAGGTCGCGCCTGGCTCGGGCGGGTTCGCCCCGGGCGGCACGGGCACGTGCACCGGCGACACGCGTGCCCTGATCGAGGGGACCCTGGGATTCTGGTACAAGTTTTACTCGGGGCCGCGGGGCACTTTCCAGTACGGCACGCAGTACTCCTACGTAACGCGGAACACCTGGTCGGGTGCTGGAGGCCTGCCGACGGGCAGTGCCGGTCTGGAACCCAACGGGCTTGACGGAATGGTGTTTACCTCGGTCCGTTATTACCTGCCGTAATAGCGAAAAAATGGTCCCGCGCATCTCACTGGCACGGGACCATCAGGCTTGACGGCTCAATTCAGAGCCGCGATTCTTGCTTCGGCGCATCGCCGGCCCGGTTTTATTTACTCTCCTTCTCCGGGCCGGTGGCGCCGATGAGCAGGACACGAGATTCGGATGTTGGTCGCGGTGCTTTAGTGGACCTGCTTGATCACCACTTTGACCTTCTCCACGACGCTGGCGGGAAGCGGTGCGTAGCTGAGCTGGCTGGTCATTTTCTGACCGTCGGTGACCATCCAATTCAGGAAATCGGCAATGATCTTGCCTCTGTTCGGGTCCTTGGCCTGCTCCGGAATCAATAGCCAGGTAAAGCTCGAGATCGGATACGCCGCCTTGCCCGGAGCGTTGGTGATAGACACGCGGAAATCGGGGGGCATTTTTGGCGCCGATGCCGCCGCTTCGGTCACTCCGTCGAGCGAGGCTTTGACAAAAATGCCGGCGGCGTTCTTCATCGATCCGTAAGTAATATTGTTCTGCACGGCATAGATCAGTTCGAGGTAGCCGATCGATCCCTGCAACTGCCGTATTTGTCCGGCCACACCTTCGTTACCCTTTCCGCCCAGACCAACCGGCCATTTCACCGAAGTTCCCTTCCCCACCGTCGATTCCCAATCCTTGCTCACCTTGGAGAGATAGTCGGTGAAGATGTAGGTTGTGCCGCTGCCGTCCGAGCGGTGAACGACAATAATCTGCGCGTTCGGGAGATTCACGCCTGGGTTGACTTTGGCGATGGCCGGGTCGTTCCAGTTCTGGATCTTGCCGAGAAAAATGCCGGCCAGAGCCTCGGGAGTGAACTTCAGATCGCCGGTCACACCAGGAACGTTGTAAGCGGGAACGTCCGCGCCCAGCACGGTCGGGATGTGCAGGATCTTGGTTTTGGACTGCGCCAGTTGTTCGTCCGACATCGGACCGTCGCTGGCGCCGAAATCGACGGTGCCGTTGAGCACCTGGCGGATGCCGCCGCCGCTGCCAATCGATTGGTAGTTGATCTGCACGTCCGGATGCAGCTTGTTGTATTCGCTGAACCATTTGGAATACATCGGATATGGAAATGTGGCCCCCGCTCCGTTCAGTTGGGTCTGCCCCAAGACCGGCAGCGCCAATGTGAGACCTGCCAACAGCAGCAATATGCGATGTCTTAGATTTATCACTAGACGAGTCCTCCGCGTTTTCAATTTAGGTATGCAATCCTCTTCTATGGGCAAAGTGTTAAGGGAAAGTTACAGCAGGGTGAATTTCTGATGAACCCGACTTGATTTCTAAGCACTTAGCGGGTTTCTAAGCGAGGCACATCTTAGCGGTAGCCAACCTGCTCTTTCATTATGCTGATAATCAGGAATTTCAGATCCCTCCCCAGGTCGATCCTTACTTGAGCGGCTGACCGTTCGCCGTTAACTGACTCAGTAACTCTTGGCTCTGCTTTTGAACAGGCTCTGGGAGTTTCGCGTACGAGAGTTCTTCGGCTGAATCTTGGCCCGTTGAGATTACGAAGGCAACGAAACTCTTGATCGCTTCCTGCTCGTCGGCGGCCGACCGATCCTTAGGGATCAGGATGAAGCTCAGCCCGGAAATCGGGTAAGCATCGGCAGCCGAAGCCGGAGGATCGACAATCGGCGTGCGCACATCCTTCGCTAACGCATCGCTGAAGGCGCTGATTGCGGCGGCGACACTGCCAGGGCTCGGTGGCACGAAGTGGCCAGCCTGGTTCTGAATCGAAGCAACCGGGACGCCATTTTGCTTGGCATAATTCAACTCCAAATAACCAATCGTCCCAGGCGCCTGTTTGACGATGGCGAGCACCCCGCTGCTCCCTTCGGCGCCCAGGCCGGTCGGCCACGTAACGGACAAGCCGTGTCCAGGTTTCGATGACCAATCATGACTGATCTTGGCGAGATACGAGGTGAAAATGTTAGTGGTGCCGCTCCCGTCTGAGCGATGGACCACAATGACGGCCGCTCTTGGTAGTTCGGCTCCTGGGTTGTCCTTCGCAATCGCTGGGTCCTGCCAGCTAATAATGTTCCCAAGAAAAATTTCACTCAGGGTCTTGGCGCTGAGTCTGAGCGGAGCACTCAAATTGGGCAAGTTGTAAACCACGCAGACGGGACCCGCACTCGCAGGAACCTGGACGACAGGGGACATGCCCTTGGTTTGGTCGTCGCTTAACGGTGCATCCGTGGCACCGAAGCTGAGATATCCTTTCCTCATCTCTTCGATACCGGCTCCGCTCCCGATCGGTCGGTAGTTCACTTGGACCTTAGGGTGGCTTTGCTGGTAAGCGCTCACCCACTTCGCCATGAGTGGGGCAACGAACGTGCTCCCAGCGGCGCCGATGACCGTTGTTGGCTGGGATGCCGATGAAGCGGCACCTTCGGCGGTGGAGGAGTTTGGACTACAGCCAAGAGTGAGCAGCAGGCTAAGAAGTGCAGGGGTTTGTATGCTGACAACGAAAGGCTGGCGATGGCGAAACACGTTGATGCCTCCTCTTGCGTCCTAATAGCTTTTAGTGATCCTCGTCGGCTCATGCATGGTAGACAGCAAATGTTACACGTTCGTTAACGAATGCCCTGGGGTAGTGTCTGGAAGGTGGGCTCAGGGACCACGCGCGTTAGCGGGTCAGTTTGAATCTACAGAAGATCTATTTGGAATCGCGGTCAGACGTATGGACTTGGAACCAAAAGGCGCCCCCAAATGGGCTGTGGCTGGCAAAATCCGGAACGGGCGGCAAGTAACCACTCTGAAGGTTTGAAGTCTCTTGCATCCAACGCGGGTTGTATTGGACACGTTGTGCCAGCTCAGACCAGCGGCACGCGAGATGTCCTGTCTGCGCTTGCCATGATGATCTCATAGCAGATTCTCTCCGACGTTTTGCCGAAGCTCCGCTTTCCATTATAGGGTCTAGAGGGAGACATTATCAACGGCTGCCATTGGTGTTGAGCCGCGCCAGTTCGCGACCAAAAAGAGTGTTGTCGGGAAAGTCGCGTTGCAGTGCGAGCAGGAGGTCGCGAGCGCGTGGCAGCTCCTTTTCGCGGACGTAGGCGATGGCCAGCAGGATCCGAGCGAAGGGGGCCAGCAGATGACCTTGCGCCGCGGTGGTCTGCAGTTCGGCAATGCCGCCCGCCTTGTCCCCCGATACGCCTCCGAGGCGCAAGACCCAGCGCACCGGGGCCGCCATCGAGCCGATGATGTAACGGCTGACGCCGCCGGCCAGGTGTGCGTCGTAACACGTGGGATCGGCAGCTAGCAGTTGTTCGGCCCAGGCGGTCGCCTCTTTGGTGTAATGCAGCGATGCCAAATTGCGTTTTTCGATGAGGGCGGCGAAATCGGAACGCAGTCCGGCGGCAAAGGTCATCGCCAGAAGGGCATCGCGGTCACGGGCGTCGCGGCTCAGCCTGGCCTTGGCCAGGTCTTCAGCCTGATTGAGGTCCTGTTCGAAACGCGCGCGTTGCTGCGGGTCGGCTTCGTATTTCTTCCGTGCGGCGAAGATGGAGTCATTTTCGTAGAACTGCGCTTCCAGCACCCCGAGACGGTTGAATTCCGAAAACAAGACGCCTGCCGCCTCGCTCGCCGACCCCATGGGATTCCCCGGATTCAGTTTTTCCCAGGATTCAAATTCCTTTTGCGCGCCACTAAAATCCAGATCGTAGAGCCGGAGGAAGCCGCGATCGAGCCCCGCGGACGGCAGGTCGGCAGCGGCCGGGGGAATACTCATCGACAGCACCAGGCCGGCAACGGCCAGAACCGCGAAACGATTCCCTTTCGCTCGACGCCCAGGCCGAAGTAGAGCGCGGATGATGCGGCATCCTGACATGTGCCAAATTAGATGCGCTTTTGCCGGGTCCTGGTGAAACTTCCAGCACAGATCCGCATCTTCTGGCAAACTGCTTGTCGGTGAGGACGGCCTTCTGTGAGTGACGACGACGTCGTGAGGAATAATCTTCGTTATGCGCCGGGTGCGCCCGGAATCGAACCCCGCTGGACGTCGAGCGCCAAGACGGGCGTAGGCACGGCGCTTAATCTCCAGAGCCGGGTTTGGTTCACGCTGAGTCATGGCATTCTCAATGAAATTTATTTCCCGCGGGTAGACCAAGCCTGCACCCGCGACTTCGGCCTGATAGTCACCGATGGCCACCAGTTCTTCTCGGAAGAGAAACGCCATTGTACCTTCGAAAACGTTCCGATCGAGCCGGGAGTGCCCGTCTACGAACTGACCAACACTCACGTGGAGCGCCGGTACCGGATCGAAAAGGAAGTGCTGACCGATCCGTGGCGAAATGTGGTGTTGCAGAAGATTCGCTTCGTGCCGCTCCGGGGCAAGCTCAGCGACTATCGCCTCTACGGACTCTTGGCGTCGCATCTGGCGAATATGGGCTACGGCAATACCGGCTGGGTGGGCGATTACAAAGGACGGCCGATGCTCTTTGCGCAGCGCGCTTCCTGCGCGCTCGCCCTGGCCTGTTCCGCGCCGTGGCTGAAACGGTCCGTCGGTTTTGCCGGTACATCGGACGGATGGCAGGATCTGTCGCAGCATTTCGAGATGGCGTGGGAGTACGACCGCGCGGAAAACGGGAACGTCGCGCTGACCGCTGAAATCGATCTGGCCGCCTGCAATGGCGAGTTCGTCCTCGCTCTCGGCTTCGGCGGAATCTGGGCGGAAGCGGGTCAGCAAGTGATCTCTTCCTTGCTCACTCCCTATGGCAGAACGCGCACGGATTACGTCGTGCACTGGCAGAATTGGCAGCGGACATTAAAGAAGCTCGACGAGAAACCACGGGAAAAGGACCTGTATCGCGTCAGCACGGCGGCTCTGCGCGCGCACGAATCCAAGGATTTCCTGGGCGGAATTATCGCCAGCCTCTCCATACCGTGGGGCTTTAACAAGGGCGACGAGGACCTCGGCGGTTATCACCTGATCTGGCCGCGCGATCTGGTCGAGAATGCCGGCGGGTTGCTGGCAGCGGGCGCGCACGACGACGCTCTCCGCGTGTTGCATTACCTCGAGGCCACTCAGGAAGCCGATGGGCACTGGGCGCAGAACATGTGGTTGGACGGGCGTCCCTACTGGGACGGCTTGCAGATGGATGAGACCGCTTTTCCGATCTTGCTGGTCGATCTGCTGCGCCGCGAATCGCCGCGCTGTTTCCAGAACAGCGATCGCTGGTGGCCGATGGTGCGTAAGGCAGCGGCGTTCATCGTCGCCAACGGCCCGGTCACACAGCAAGACCGCTGGGAAGAGGACGGAGGCTATTCGCCATTCACGCTGTCGGCTGAGGTGTCGGCCCTGCTCATCGCCGCGGACCTGGCGCAATCGATGGGACAACCTCAGCCCGCTGAATTCCTGCGCCAGATGGCCGACACCTGGAATGACAACATAGAACGCTGGACCTACGCGGTGAACAGCGATCTCGCCCGGCAGGTCGGCGTTGAAGGCCACTACGTGCGCATCACGCCCCTGGACGGAGACGGAGCCGCCTCGCCGCTGCTGGGATTTGTTCCCATCAAGAATCGCGCCGCGAGTCCCAACGCGCCGGCGGTTGAGATTGTCAGCCCCGATGCGCTGGCTCTGGTGCGTTTCGGCCTGCGCGCACCCGACGATCCGCGAATGTTGAATACCATCAAGGTCATCGATGCCCTGCTCCGGGTAAGCCTGCCTCAGGGTCCGGGATGGTATCGCTACAACCACGACGGCTATGGAGAACACGAGGACGGATCTCCGTTCGACGGCACGGGCGTTGGCCGGCCCTGGCCGCTCCTGGCGGGGGAACGAGCGCATTACGAACTGGCGGCGGGACGCGCCGCGTCCGCCGAAGCCTTGCTGGGCGTGATGGAAAATGCGACAGGATCAACCCGCCTGATCCCCGAACAAGTTTGGGACACGACCGACATTCCGGAGCGCGAACTGTTCACGGGAAAAGCCTCGGGTTCGGCATGTCCCCTGGTGTGGGCGCATTCCGAATACATCAAGCTGCGGCGGTCGCTGGTCGACGGAAAGATTTTCGATCAGCCTCCGCAAACGCGAGAGCGTTATTTGGAAAAGAAAGTGTCGGCACAGTACTTCAACTGGCGCTTCAACAACAAGGCGCGCACCATGCCCTGCGGAAACAAGCTGCGCATTCTGTTGCTGGAACCGGCGCTGGTGCACTGGACCTTCAACAACTGGCAGACGGTGCAAGACAGCGACTCCGAAGAAAGTGGCTGGAATCTTCAGCACGTCGATCTTCCAACCGAGACTCTAGCTGTGGGCCGTCAGGTCACGTTCACCTTCTACTGGAAGGACAAAACGCGCTGGGAAGGCCAAGACTACCTGGTAACCGTCGAGTAGCTGGAGCCTATCGTGTGGCGAGGTGGCCGGGCCGCGTCTGCCCGACTGGCACCCAAGGGCCATTTACACGAGGAATGCCAGAAACTATCGTTTAATGTGGCGTTTTGTTTTGTGCTCGGTGGTCGAGCGTAAAGTCCGCTCTCTTTACTCAGCTCCCCTGAAAACCGAAGTTTGTAGGTCGAGTGAATTCCCTGTTCATGGTGCGAAGAGTTGAGTTATTCATTTCGTTATAGGCGTGCATAACGACAACCGAGGGGAAGAACATGCGCAAGAACAAAGGATGGGTTTTCTGGGCAGTGCTGTTCAGTCTAGCAGTGGGATTGCCCGGACCGGCGCGCGCTTCCACGTCGAAAGATGCGCAGACGCAGTTGACGACATTATTGCTGGGGAAGGATGTACGAGCGCTGGTGGATCTGCCAGCCTACAAAGATGGCTTGGATGTGTACTACGTGCCTAAGTCAAACAAGCGCACGGATGAGCGCGGAGTCGATTTGGAAGAAATGACCAAGTGGCTGAAGGCAAAAGGAGTGGGAGTGGAGCGCGATGAATGGGTCACGATCACCAATGTCAAGATTGACAGCGACAAGGTGGAGATCCATCTGGAAGGCGGCGGCGAGGGGCGGCGGGGCAGCAATCACGCCAACAAAGTCGGCGCGTCCTACAAGAGGGCCGGAGGCTCGCGGCTGAACCTGAAGTTTCAGAAAGACCTGAATGACACCGACATCGCCCCGCAATACATCCTCGCCTTCATGGCCAGAATGCTGGACGTAAGCCGCATCGAGCAGAAACTTGAGCAGAAGGAGATGCCGCAGGAACTTCGCGCCGCCATTGAAGCGCACACCGTTACCGAGAACATGACCTACGAGATGGTGTTGATGAGTTTTGGCGATCCCGACCAGAAGAAGGTGGACGAGAGCAGCGATAGTAACCTGCGCGAGACCTGGTTCTACCTGAAGAACGGCCACCGCTGGGTGGTGCACTTTGAGAACGGGAAAGTGGTGAAGACGCAGGTATTTTGAGGCGGGCGGTGAGGCAACGCTTCCCGGCGATAACGATCGACCCGCCCGAACCATCTTTGTCTGCCTGATTATTCGCGGGAGAATGCGGCTCAAGCCGACGACAGTCGCAGAGAAACCCAGAGACATTCAGAGGTAATTTCAGGGATAGTCATAGAGGCGCCCAGCCTCTTGTTGATGTGCTGCTAGAATTCCCGTACTCGCAAGTCCATTCGAGGCAAAATGCGCATTCTTATCCCGTTTGTTATGGTCGTAGTGATGACGATGACCAACGCCCTTGCAACATCCCAGACGCTGCCCGCAACTTCCTCCGCATCCCAGGCCATCACCGACCCGAAGAAGATCTCCTCCAAGCCCGACGCCCGCGTGGAGAAGAACCTATCTATCGAGAAGCTCTACATGACCCGGCAGGTGGGCGGCGCGACCTGGTCGCCGGATGGGAAGACGGTCGCCTTCATCAGCAACCTGAGCGGGCGCAATAATCTTTGGCTGGTGCCGTCCGAAGGCGGATGGCCCATGCAGTTGACGGTGAGCAACGAGCGCCAGACCAGTCCGACGTGGTCTCCCGACGGCAAGTGGATCGCCTACATGTCCGATTATGATGGCGACGAGCAGTGGGATATTTTTCTGGTTTCGCCGAAATCTGGGCAGGCCACGAACCTGACCAACACGCGAGAGATTGCCGAGCAGAGTCCTACCTGGTCGCCTGACGGCCGGTATCTGGCCTACATGGTGAAGCCAAGGACGTCGTCGGTGTTTGAGATTGACGTTTACGATACGGTCTTGCGCGACGTAAAGCACCTGACCTCGGGCACCGCCAAAGACCGCATGAACGTTACGCCGATCTGGTCGGCTGACGGCAAGTTCATTGTCTATACGCAGGAGGAAGCCAAGGGCACCGACTCCAATATATTTCTGGTGGACGTGGCCAGCGCGGAGAGCACGCTGCTCACGCCCCACTCTGGCGAAAGGACTTTTGAGGCCAACGACGTCTCTCCCGATGGAAAACACGTTCTGATCACGTCAAACGCCGCGAATGGATACGACAATGTAGGCCTGCTTGACATCGCCACCAAGAAGATCCATTGGCTGACCGAGGACAAATGGGAGATTCAGGGCGCGAATTTCTCTCCCGATGGAAAGTCGCTAACCTACACCGGCAACGTGGACGGCAACGTGGACATCTATGTTTACGACGTAGCAGCCGGAAGGACGCATGCCTTGCCGCTTCCGAAGGGGCTGAACTGGCCCACTGGAGGGCCGTCTCCGTTCACGCGCGACGGGTCACTGATGCTCTACACGCACACGGGGCCGACGGCGCCCGGCGATTTGTGGGTGTACAGTATCGCTGAGGGCAAATCGCCCGACGGCAAGTCGCGCCAACTTACTTATTCTCTCGTGGGCGGAGTGCGCGCCGAGGACATGGTTGAACCTTACCTTGTGCATTACCCCAGCAAGGATGGTAAGTGGACGATCTCCGCCTTCGTCTATGTCCCCTACAACCTGCCGCGCAATGGCGAGCATCCCGCGATCGTCTTTGTTCATGGCGGCCCGACGGCGCAGACCATGAACAACTTCAGCCGCTTCATCCAGTACATGGCAAACCAGGGTTACATTGTGATCGCGCCCAACTATCGCGGATCGACTGGATACGGAAAAGAATTTCAGGAAGCGAATCTTTTCGATATGGGCGGGGGCGATTTGCAGGATGTGCTCGCGGCCGCCGACTGGATCAAACAGACGGGCTACATCGACCCGAAGAAACTGATTCTGATGGGCGGCAGCTACGGGGGCTACTTGACGATGATGGGCGTCACTAAGGCTCCAGAAGTGTGGGCAGCGGGCGTTCCGATTGTGCCGTTTGTGAACTGGTTCACTGAGATTCAGAATGAAGACCCAGTGCTGCAACAATCGGACCTTGCGACCATGGGCGACCTTGTCAAGAACAAGGCGCTATACGAAGATCGCTCTCCCATCAATTTCGTCGATCAGATCAAGGCGCCGCTATATCTATTGGCGGGTGGTAACGATCCGCGATGTCCTAAAGAAGAATCGCAGCAGGTAGTGGATGCGGTCAAAAAGCGCGGCGGCGTGGTCGAATACAAGGTCTATGAGAACGAAGGCCACGGCTTCGCAAAAGTCGAAAATCAGATTGACGCGTACAAGCGCGTGGCGGATTTTCTGAAGGCACACGTTCCGCCGGCGGATTGCAGTTGCACGCTGAATGAGTAAGTTCTCAGTTCCCGGTTCTCAGTTCGGATCGGGCGAAAGCGATCTCTGCATAGCTCGCTCTGGGCGCCTGGCGGCATGTTTACTCTATTCACCTGCGGACTATTGCACGGTGAGAGTGACGGTACCTTGGGCTGTTGTGCTGCCTGAAGAGCCGGTCACGGTCACGATGTAGGTTCCCGGCGTGGTGCCGGAATTCCCTGGGGCAGCGTTCCCGCTGCCGCACGCAAATAAGCCTCCGATTAGCGCCACGAGTAGGAGCATCATGCCAACCCTTGTACGCCAGTTGTGGTGCCGCGCCGGGATGGCCGTTGCCGGGATGACTACTGCCATTCCCAATAGCAGGGCGAAAGCCAGCAGGCCGGTGCCGCCAGTTGCGTACCCACGGGCACCTGGGCGGGCGGGATGTGCGAGAGTAGCGCCGGTTGGAGGCGTGGTGGAGATTGTGAGGGTGGCGGTCACGGAGGAGGTACCAGTGATATCCACCGGGCTGGTCGAACCGAAGCTGAAGGTGGGTAGGTCTTGTGCGCCAGCGGGGCTGGTGGTGACAACAGCCATGAGCGTTACGTTGCCCATGAAGCCTCCCGTCGGCGTAACAGTAATCGTCGAAGTATCCCCAGTGGCTGCGCCCGGGCTGACGGACACGGCAGTACCGGTGATCGTGAAGCCGGGAGTCTGCGTCTGGG
>Ga0209415_10017742_pt1 | contig 11297 bp, 10 predicted proteins | sample PeaSoiSIISIP2007_FD_187696 | JGI IMG/M metagenome (GOLD analysis project Ga0209415, IMG submission 187696) | Peat soil microbial communities from Weissenstadt, Germany - SII-SIP-2007 (SPAdes) (version 2) | ecosystem: Environmental > Terrestrial > Soil > Wetlands > Peat | place: Germany...
CGCTGGCGATCCGGCCCCGCCAGCTGTCAGGCAGAACGCCGACGATGCCGCTACGCCACAGATCGGGCGCGAACGGCTCCAGCCAGGTCAGGATAGGCAGCCACAGATAGCGCAAGGGATGCCAGCGGCTGGGATCGGCGTAATCGACGATCAACAGGGTTCCCCCCGGCTTGACCACGCGGAAGGCCTCCTCCAAGGTTTGGCGGCGGACCTCTGGCGGCTGTTCATGCAGCAGAAAGAACAGCAAAGCCCGATCATAGCTGGCATCGGGCAAGGCCAATTCGGCGGAATTGGATTCCAGCACCCTCACCGGAGCGTCAGGGCTTAATTTCCTCTGCAGATTATCCAACTGCACCGGCAGCACATCGACCACGTCGAGGGTACCGCCACCGGCAGCCACCCGCCGGCTCAACCGCTCGGTCAGATCGCCGTAAACGCAGGCGATCTGCAAAGTCTTGCCGGGTAGAACCTGACCCAGGTCGTTCAGGGCAAGGTCGCGCAGGCGCTGATAATTGCCCCACAAAATCAGATTGACCAACCATTGCCGCTCGAACAGACGCACGGCTTTGGGGTGAACATAGGCCCACCAATAATGGCGGCGCAGATACCACGGCACCTCGCGTCGCCCGGCTTTGGGCTGGGCGACGGAGTCCGGGGCGATGTCGATACCGGGAGGGGACGTGATGTAAACTCCAGCTCTCGTCAGATCATCAGCAGGGCGAAGACCGACAACAGGATCATCAGCCAGGCCGAGCCGTAACAAACCAATTTAACCCCAGGCCCCGCGCCCAGTCCCAAATCATGGGCGGTGGTGCGCATCCGGTGGGCGGCGTGCCAAGCCGGCAGGGCGACGACGCCCAGCAAGATCAGCTTGCCGATGGGGTTATGGGCGAAGGCCGCCATCTTTTCGTAGGACAGGTGCATCAGCCCCAGGGGAACCAGCAGGCCGGTAACCATGATCAGCGCCGGCGTAACCAGGGCCGAGGCCATGCCGCCGGCGGCGAAGGGCAGCCACAGGATGGGTTTGCTTGATTTGGCCATGATTCAAATCCCCGCGGCGATGAAGACGATCAGCGACACCACCGCCCACAAAGCGAAGTGGGCGCCGATAATAGCCTTGGGCGGCACCGGCTCGCCCTTGACCACCAAGGGCATGGCCTTGGGGGTAACGGCGAACCAAGTCACGCTGTGAAAGGCGGCGAAGCCCAGGCAGACCAGCTGAAACAGCACGCCGGGCGTGCTGGAGATGGCCGCCACATAGCTGTCCCACGCCTCCGGCCCCTGAGACAGACGGAGCAAACCGTCGGTCAGCAGCGCCGAATAGAGGGCGATGAACAGGCAGGTCGCCTCGCGCATCATATAGACGAAATAGCGGCGGCGGCTCAGCCACCAGCTCCGCTCGATCTGGCGCACATAAGGACGGCGGCTCATTTCTTTTCTCCCGGCAGCAGGAGCGCCTTGAACCAATCGACCGAAGCGGAAAGCTTGGTCTGCTGGATCGCCGCGGCAGGATCGACATGCTTGGGGCAAACTTCAGAGCAGGCGCCGACGAAGGTGCATTCCCAGATGCCTTCGTTGCTGGCCACCACCTCGGCCCGCTGATCCTTGCCGCAATCGCGGGAGTCCAGATTATAGCGATGCGCCAGGGCCAGGGCCGCCGGACCGACAAAGCTGTCGTTCAGCGCCGTCTGCGGGCAGGCCGCATAGCACAGCAGGCAGTTGATGCACTGGGTATATTGCTTGAAGACCTTGAGCTGACCCGGCGTTTGCAGGTTCTCGCCCTCTTCCAGCGGCTTGGGCTTGTCTTCGATGATATAGGGCTTAACGCTGCTCAGTTTCTCCATGAACGAATCTTGGACGATCACCAGATCGCGTTCGATGGGGAAATGGTCCAGCGGCTCGATCTTGATCACGCTGCCCTTGTAGTCCCGCAGGAAGGCGTGGCAGCCCAGCTTGGGCTCGCCGTTGATCATCATGCCGCAACTGCCGCAGACCGCCATATGGCAGGACCAGCGATAAGACAACGTGGCGTCCAGATGGTCCTTGATGTGGTTCAGCGCGTCCAGCACCACCCAATCGTCACGATAGGGCACGGTGTAGGTCTGGAAGTGCGGCTCGCTGTCGGTTTCCGGATGATAGCGGAGAACCTCGAGGGTGATGGTGTCACTCATGCTCCGCCCCTCCGCCATAGACGCGTTCAGCCGGCTGCGACTTGGTGATGACGACGTCGCGGTAGCTGATGGCCGGCGGTTCGGCACCGCCATAGGTCGCCAGACTGTGCTTGAGGAACGCCTGATCGTCGCGCGCCGGATGGTCGAGACGCTGATGCGACCCTCGGGATTCGGTGCGCAGCAAGGCCGAGTGAGCCATGGCCTGGGCCACTTCCAACATGGAGCCAAGTTCCAGGGCTTGCAGCAGGTCGGTGTTGAAGACGTTGCTGCGATCGACCAGCTGAAGCTTTTCATAGCGGCGGCGCAGATCGCCCAGGGTGGTGCAGGTCGCCTGCAGCGTATCGTCGCTGCGATAGATGCCCGCCCCGCTTTCCATGGTGTCGTTCATCTCTTTGCGCAGGCCCGAGATGGTTTCGGTGCCGTCGTGGCGCAACACCAGTTCGCGTACACGGGCCTGAGCAGCGGCGGCGCCTTGTTGAGCCGCGGCCGGGCTGCCCAGCTTGTTGGCCTTGGCGAAAGCCGCCGCACCGCGCCCGGCGCGAGCGCCGAACACCAGGATTTCCGCCAGGGAATTGGAGCCCAGACGATTGGCGCCGTTGATCGAGACACAGGCGCATTCGCCGGCGGCGAACAGGCCGGGCATCGGCGTCTGAGCGTCGATATCCGTATGGATGCCGCCCATGGTGTAATGAACCACCGGGCGTACCGGGATCGGTTCAAAGACCGGATCGACGCCAATATAACTGGAGGCCAGTTCGCGCACCATCGGCAGGCGTTCGTTGATCTTCTTTTCGCCCAGATGGCGGATGTCCAGATGAACCACGTCGCCATAAGCCGTCTTGATGGTGCGGCCCTTTTGCTGCTCATGCCAGAAGGCCTGGCTCAGGCGGTCGCGCGGCCCCAACTCCATGGCCTTCTTGCGCGGCCAGGGGTCGGGCGGCCCCAGATTATAGTCCTGCAGATAGCGATAGCCGTCCTTGTTGACCAGAATACCGCCCTCGCCGCGCGATCCCTCGGTGATCAGGATGCCGGTGCCGGGCAGGCCGGTGGGATGGTACTGGATGAATTCCATATCCTTCAGCGGCACCCCGGCGCGATAGGCCATGGCCATGCCGTCGCCGGTCTTGACCGCGCCGTTGGTGGTGAAGGGGAAAATCCGCCCGGCGCCGCCGGTGGCGATAATCACCGCCTTGGCGTGGAAGGCGACCATCTTGCCCGAGCTCATCTCGATGGCGACGACGCCGACGCAACGGCCATCCTCGACCAGCAGTTCGGTCGAGTAATATTCATCGAACCGCTTGATCGACGGATATTTGATCGAGGTCTGGAACAGGGTATGCAGCATATGGAAGCCGGTCTTGTCGGCGGCGTACCAAGTGCGCTCGATCTTCATGCCGCCAAACGGGCGGACGGCGACCTTGCCGTTTTCCTCGCGGCTCCACGGGCACCCCCAATGCTCCATCTGCAGGAGCTCCTTGGGGGCGGTGTTGACGAACATCTCCACCGCATCCTGGTCGGACAGCCAATCGCCGCCGGCCACGGTATCATTGAAATGGTTGTCGAGACTGTCGTTGTCCTTGATCACCCCGGCAGCGCCCCCTTCTGCGGCAACCGTGTGGCTGCGCATGGGGTAAACCTTGGAAATCAGGGCAATATTAAGTGACGGATCTTGTTCGGCCGCAGCTATCGCGGCCCGCAAGCCAGCCCCTCCTGCTCCGATGATGGCAACATCGGTGACGATCTCGTCCATAAGCTGTTCTCCCCCTGCTCGTGACTTATCGTGGAATGCAGTATGCGACCGTCCCGTGCGTTTATCCAGCCCCCATAGGTTACAGTCTTATCACTGTTTTCCGCGCATTCATCGCCGAGCCGAACGCAGATAGCCCCAAACCCAGACTTGACGAAAGTCAAGCGTGATTTTTGAAACAAATCTCTCTTTTGGGGAACGGCATCTGCACACCGTTGCTCTTGAAGACCTGGGCAATTTTCACTCTGAGTTCGCTGGCAATCGCCGAGGCGTCCACTTTCTCGGTATAATCGACCCAATAGCGAACCGTGAAGATAACGGCGTCACTGCCGAAATCGGAAAACAGCACCTGGGGTACGGGCAGCTTCGCCACCCCTTCGTGAGACGCCGCCACATCGTACAAAAGCTTGGCAACAAGACCGAAGTCGGACCCGTAATCCACCCCGACCGTGACGGTCTTGCGCACCGTTGTGGTGCTGTAGGTCCAGTTGGTAACGTTGTTTTCCAACAAGGTGGAGTTAGGAATCAGCACCTCGATGCCATCGCTGGTCCGCACCGTCGAGGATCGGACGTTGATATGGGTCACCGTACCGACCACGTCCCCCACCTCGATGATGTCGCCCACGCGGATCGGACGCTCGATCAGCAGCAGGATGCCGCTGATCATATTTTTGATCAGCACCTGAGCGCCGAAACCGGCGCCGATGGCGATGGCGCCGCCCAGAAAGGCGAAGACGGTAAGCGGAATGTTGGTCACGTAAAGCGCGACAAACAACAGGAGGGAAACCAGTCCCAATTCGATCCAGCGCGCCACGGTGCGGGCATAGCTGTCCGACATGCCAAAGCGCCGGACCGCCTGCCGCCTTATGTTGCGAATCAGATAATGTCCCAGGATGGCGCCGGAAACGACCAGCAGCAGCAGTCCCAGGCTTTTGCCGACAGTCACGCTCCGTACCGCGGTCACTTTGCGGCCATCCACGGTCAGCGTATCGTCGACCGCCAACAGTTCGAAATTCCATACCTTGGAGAGACTGTGATGTACGGCCTGCCAGCTGTTTTCCGCCACCTGCTGCCAGGATGACGCCTGTTTTTTGCTTTGAAAATCCTCGCGCCATAACGTCAGCAACCGCAGCAAGTCGCCAACGGACTGTTCGGTATCGCTCATGATGCGGCTGTTCTCGGCATAAGCGGTGCGGAAACCCTTATGCAGATCCTGCATCTCTTTGGGCATGGTGTTCGGCGGTTCCTGATTGGCCTCGTCGCTCACCCGCCGCGAATGCAGATATTCGCCCTGTACGAACTGATTCCAGCTGCTGACCCGAGCAATAAGATGGTTCAACTGATCCATCGCCCCCGAAAGCTTGTTCCGATCTTCGGAATTGGCTAGGTCCCAGCGCAATTGCCAACCGGACTGCCTCCATTCCAGAGATTCTTGGATATGCTGCAGACTTTCATGACGCAAATCGGCGTTATCCGCCTGCAAGCGGCGCAGGTCGATCGTGCGGGCCAGAATGGCAAGCCGGTCAGGAGGGCTGCCCGCCGTTTGCTCCACCTGCAACTGGCGCTGGGCTTCCGCCAAGTTGGTCCGGCTATCCTGGATGTCGGTTTCGGCGTTTTTCAGACGCTCGGCCAGCTTTTTCTGCTGCCCCTCGAGATCGGTCAGAACCAAGTTAAGATCAGAACGAGAAAAGACCGTGCTCTGCGAGGCCGTCGCCAGCTGCTTCCGATAAAGCTCTACGCGCGCCTCGGCCTCAGCCTCCTCCGCCGTCGATAATTGCTTGCGGGCTTGCCCCAATGACATGGCGGCGGCGGCGTCTCGCACCCGCAGCTGCGCCAGTTGGCGCTCGCTCTCCAGGCTGCTTTTGTCGGCCTGGGTCGAAGCTTGCAGCAACCGCTCGGAATCCTGCCTGACCTGCACCACGGCGGCATCCAGACGCTTATGGTTGTCCTCCACTTCCTGGTCCAAAAGCTTGGCGCGGATCGTCACCTGATCGACCTCGGACAAGGCGTCGTCCAGGGACTGGCGGATATGGTCCACCATCAGAATGGAATATGGCGGCGGCAGCTCAAACTTGATCCAGGCGGCGGTCTTGTTGCGCTGATCCGTCAGCCGCTGGCTGGCCTCCCCCAGTCGGCGCACAATATCTTTGCGCTGCTCTAACTGGGCGACCAGATCAATCAGCAAATGATTGCGTTCCAAATTGCCGTCGCCGGTGCCGTCAACCAGACGGAGACTGCCCTGCGCCTGTTCCAGTTCCTGCTGCTGGGCGTCGTCCCAGGTGGGAACGCCCCCTTCTTCGGCTCTGGATGGAACCATCGGCAGAACAAGCAGCAGGATAAACAGCGCGCGCAGGATCACGGGCATTTGTCGGCAACTCCCTTATCAAGGCGCATGGCAAAAAAAGGCTGTAGGGCGGAAGGGAGGCCGACGCCATCGGCATGAAGGCTGGATTTGCTGGGATTTTTCACCGCAACAGCCGAAAGCGTGCCGATTTTACGTGCGATGGCCCGGTTCTCCAGCGATGGGGCGGAACGATGTGGGTAATCATACCCATCAAGCCCATCGCCATCAATGACCGGATGCGCGGCCAGCGCGCCGAAGCCTATTTATGCCATAAAACTACTAGATAAATATGTTGCACATTGAGTACAAACATATAAGTTTGTTTAATTGATATATTTAACTGTTTCAGGAAGCATAATTGTCATCCCTGACGGCGAAAGACCTGGCCTCGGCCATTCCTGACGGCTCGAATTTGGGCATTCCCGCCGATTACGGAGGGGTGTCCATGGCCGTCACCTTTGAGCTGATCCGCCGTCATGCCCGCCATCTGTCGCTGGTGGCCGCCCCCGTCTCGGGTCTGCAAAGCGATCTTCTGATCGGCGCGGGAGCCGTCCGCCAGTTGGAGGCAGCCGCCATTTCCCTGGGCGAATACGGCTTCGCCCATCGCTTCACCGCAGCACTGAAAGCCGGTAGCCTGATTATGCGGGACGCCACCTGCCCCGCCTTGCACGCCGGGTTTCAGGCCGCTGAAAAAGGCGTTCCGTTCATGCCTCTGCGCGGCATCCTGGGCAGCGATCTCTTGAGCCTGCGGCCCGACTGGAAGGTCGTGCAAAATCCCCTGGCCGACGTGCCTGACCCCATCGTTCTTGTTCCGGCCATCCGTCCAGACATCGCCCTGTTCCATGCACCGCTGGCCGATCATCATGGCAATGTCTGGGTAGGCTTGCGCCGCGAACTGATGACCCTCGCCCATGCCGCCCGCCGAACACTGGTGACGGTCGAAGCCATCTTCGACGGCAATCTGTTGGAAGATCCCTTAAGGGCTCCCGGCACCCTGCCCCACCCCTATGTGGAAGCCGTGGCGCTGGCGCCCAACGGAGCCTGGCCCCTGGCTCTGGCCGAGCATTACCCGGCGGACGCCGACGCCCTGAGCCGATATGCCGAAGCCAGCAGGACGCAAGACGGCTTTGAAGCCATCCTGAAGGAGTGGCTCCATGGCTGACGCTCTGTTCCTGACTCATATCCTGGCCCAACTGGTGGCGGGTGCCGGCAGCGTCGCCGTCGGCACCAACTCGCCGATCCCCGCCGCAGCCACCCTGCTGGCCCGCGAACAGGCCGCCGCGAAGGGCAAAAAGACCGTTATCTCGATCCTTGGATCACCCAGGCACAGTCCCTTCACCGATGGCGGCAGAGAGTTATTCGACTTCGCCGCTCAAGGACGGTTGGACGCCTTCTTCCTCGGCGGTGGTCAAATCGACGGAGCGGGCAACATCAACCTGCTGTCCATTGGCGATCCGGCCCGGCCCAAACTGCGCTTTCCCGGCAGTTTCGGCTCGGCCTATCTCTATTCGCTGGTCCCCAACATCATCTTGTTCCGCGAAGAACATTCGCCCCGCGTGCTGGTGCCCAAGGTGGATTTCGTCAGCGCCGCCGGGTCGGGACCGGACCAGACCTTTCGCCCTGGCGGGCCGCGCTGGCTGGTGACCGGGCGGGCCGTGTTCCGCTTCGACGGTCAGGCCTTCCGCCTGCATTCGATCCATCCCGGAGAAAGCCTTGAAGAGGTCACCGCCCTGACCGGCTTCTCGTTCCAACTCGACCAGGATTTCGGCGCAACGCCGTCGCCGGACAGCGAGACCCAGGCCCTGCTGCAAGGCCCCGTCACCCGCGAACTGGCCTTCGCCTATCCCCGTTTCGCCGCCCGGCATTTTACACATTAAGGACTGACCCCATGAGCAACCATCTGGGCATCGACACCCGCGACCCGGCCGAATATCTGGCCGCTCTCGACCGCCTGCGCTGGGACAAGCTGCAAAAGCAGATCGCCTATGTCTTCGGTAACGAGGATTACTACCGCCTGCGCTTCAAAGAGGCAGGCGTCGACTCCCCCGATGACATCCGCAGTCTGGACGATTTCCGCCGGCTGCCGGCTTTTCTCGACAAAACTCTTCACAGGGAATCCCAGGAACAGTCGCTGGAACGTTACGGCCATCCTTACGGCCTGCATCTGACGGCTCCCCTGGACAAGGTGATCCATGTGGCCGCCACCTCCGGCACCACCGGGCAGCCGACCTTCTATTGCTTCACCCGCAAGGATCAGGAGATCAACAACATCATCCTGGCCCGCATGTTCAAGGCGGCGGGCATCCGCCCCGGCGACCCCACCCTGCACGCTTTCGGCCTCAGCCTTTGGCTGGCCGGTGTGACCTATGTGCAGGCCCTGGAAGCCTATGGCGCCCGCCCCGTCGCGGTAGGAGCCGAGGGCGGCATTACCAAGATCCTGCGCTATATCGAATATACCCGCCCGGTGGCCCTGTTCGCCACGCCATCCCTGGCCCAATCGCTGATCGAGCGGGCACCCGCGGAAATCGGCAAAGAGGTCGCAGCCTTGGGCATCCGCACTCTGTTCTGCACCGGCGAACCGGGCGTCGGCATTCCCGCCGTCCGTCAGAAACTGGAGCAGGCCTATGGCGCCAAGGTCTATGACGCCACTGGCGGAGCCTGGCACAACGGCACCATTTCCTGCGCCGAAAGCGGTTATCACGGTATGCACTACATGGCCGACGATTACTGCTTTCGTTACGATCTGGTCGACCCCATCACCAAGCAGCCGCTTGAATTGAAAGACGGTGCGACCGGCGAAGCCATCCACACCGCGCTGGAATACCAGGCCGCCCCCGCCTTCCGCAACGCCACCGGCGACATTCTGAAACTGCATCTGGGCGAATGCCCCGGTTGCGGTCAGTTCGGAATTCGCATGGAGATCGTCGGACGCGCCGACGACATGCTGAACGTCAAGGGGGTGAAGGTCTATCCGTCTGCCTTACAGGACATCGTGAGCGGATTTTTGCCGAAAGTTTCAGGACAGCTGCGCATCCGCCTGAAAGCGCAGCCGCCCCGAGTAGAACCGCCCCTGAACCTGGCTGTCGAGGCCGCTGAAGGACTTCCTGAAAGCGAATGGGAGGGTCTTGCCGGAGCCATCGAACAGCGTAGCCGCGATATCCTGGCCTTGCGCCCTCGCGTCACCATCCTGCCCTTCGGGGCTTTGCCGCGCTCCAGCCAGAAAACCAAGATGATCGAGATTGCCGGCTGAATGCCGTAGATCAAAATCGCCGGAACACCTCGACTGCCCAGCCTCTCCTTGAGGCTGGCGCGGTCGAGGCTTTCTGCTGTGGCACACAGCGTATTCGCCGTCCCCCTTCTGTCAATACGACGCCCCGCCGTGGAATAGGCCCCTCGCAATTTCACATAGGTCTGAGACATTCGTTTTATTGACATATCTACTAGACTTACATATTTACTGGATTAGACAGTTTAAACGGCCGCGTTGAACACTTATCTTGCGTTAAATGACCCGGCCATATGAAAGGGCACTCACATGTCAGATACCTCCCCCCTGCTGACCAGACGCCATTTGCTGAAGAGCGCCGCCTTTGCCGGTCTGGCCGCTCCGGCCATCAGCCTCTTGGGTCGCAAGGCGCTGGCCGACGAGACCGCCGGTTCTCCCGGCCGCCCGCTCCAGTTGGCCTGGAACGCCAACGCCGCCTGCCTGGCCGGCGTGGCCACCGCCGCCTCCCGCGGCCTCTTCACCAAGCACGGCGTCAATGTCGAGTTGGTGAACTATTCCGGCTCCACCGACCAGCTGCTGGAATCCATCGCCACCGGCAAGACCGACGCCGGCGTCGGCATGGCGCTGCGTTGGCTGAAGCCGTTGGAACAGGGCTTCGACGTCAAGCTGACCTCGGGCACTCATGGCGGCTGCCTGCGTCTTTTGGTGCCCAAGGGCGGCAACATCAAGGGCATCGCCGATCTGCGCGGCAAGACCATCGGCACTCCCGATCTGGCCGGGCCGGACAAGAACTTCTTCTCGGTCATCCTGGCCAAGCACGGCATCGACCCCGCCAAGGACGTGGAATGGAAACAGTATCCCGGCAATCTACTGACGCTGGCGGCTGAAAAGGGTGAGATCCACGCCTTGACCGCGTCCGATCCCCTGTCCTGGGGCTTCATCAAGGAGGGCAAGGTGGAAGAGCTGGCCACCAACCTGACCGGCGAATACGGCCACCGCACCTGCTGCGTGGTCGGCGTGCGCGGCAGCCTGCTGCGGGAAAGCAAAGAGACTGTCGCCAAGCTGAACATCGCCCTGCTGGAAGCCCAGGACATCGTCGCCGCCAGCCCGGAAGTCGGTGCCGATGCCTATTCCCCCTTTGCCCCAAAATATAACCGCGACGATGTGGTGGCGATGTTGCGCAGCCATACCCACGGCGAACATGTGGTGGGCGACAGCCTGCGCAGCCAGCTGACCCAGTATGCCGAGGAACTGAAGCTGGTGAACGTGATCAAGCCCTCGACCGACACGGTCAAGTTCTCCAAGAAAATCACTTACGACATCTTCGGGTGAGGTCGGCCATGAACACGACATCTGCGACCATAGATCAGACGCCGGACGTTTTTTCCGGCATCGACAAACCCCAGGCGACAAGCCGCCCCTGGGCCGGCGGCCTGCTGGCCGCCCTGGCCTGGACCGCCGCCGCCCTGATCACCGGCCTGCTGCCGGACGACGATGACTGGGCCTATAGCCTGGAATTCGCCCGGCTGCTGGGCGGCATCGCCGGCATTCTCGCCTTGAGCGGGCTGTTCCTGCCTCGCCTCCCCGCGCTGTTCGAGCGTCTGCGGCCCAAAGCGGCCTGGCTGGTGGCTTTGGCCGTCGGCCTCACCGTTTGGGAGCTGGTGACGGCCAAGCTGGGCTGGCTGCCTCGGCCATTCTTCGTGCCGCCCCAGGCATTGCTGGAAGTCTATGCCGACGAATGGGCCAAGCTGGCCGAATGCACCTATCATTCGGTGCGGCTGCTGTCCTCGGGCTATCTGCTGGGCGCCT
>Ga0209415_10017743_pt1 | contig 11296 bp, 13 predicted proteins | sample PeaSoiSIISIP2007_FD_187696 | JGI IMG/M metagenome (GOLD analysis project Ga0209415, IMG submission 187696) | Peat soil microbial communities from Weissenstadt, Germany - SII-SIP-2007 (SPAdes) (version 2) | ecosystem: Environmental > Terrestrial > Soil > Wetlands > Peat | place: Germany...
TGCCCAGATGAACGTCGCTGTAACGGGTGATTTCGGTGCCGTTGAAGGTGGCATTGAGCGCCGGATGGCGGAGGAGGGCGGCGGCGACGCCCTTGGCGATAAAATCGCCAAGGCTGAGGCGGATTTTTTCGGGCTCCAGAAGATCGTTCAGTTCGGCGCGAAGCTTCACGAGGTCTTCCACGTCCACGTCGATGGATTCGTAATAGTGCGGGATATTCTGCTTGGAGGCCAGGAGGCTCCTGGCGAAAGGTGGAGGAGATGCTGTTGGAGCGAAGCTCCTAGGTCGATTCCGGTCGTAGTAGGGAGCGAGCTCGGTTCCCGAGCACCTCTATCGAGCCCAGGGGGTAGTGGGTGTAAGACCCGTTGCACCTACTCCGTCCCGGGCCCCCTCGACCGAGAACGTTCTCAGTTGCCCAGTGCGTTCACGAGGTCTTCCGGCAGTTCGAAGGGAGGGGAACCGGGGTGGGAGAGGATGTCGCGCGCCTGTTGGCCGGTCACTGTGAGGGGTCCCCAGACGCCGCGGGTTCCTGACACCGCCCGGAAGGCCACGAACTCCTTTCCGACGAGTGTAGGTGCCGCAAGCTGATCCCATTTCAGGATGATTCGGCTGAGGAAATAGCGAAACTCGACTCCGCTTTCGCTGACTTCGACGTCGCGGGGCAGCCGGTCAAGGATCGCCAGCCCGATCAGGAAGGCGGCGATTCCCAGCAGCGCTCCCGGTAGGTCGACCGAGAAGACGCCCGGTGCCTTGACGATCAGGTAGGCCGTCAGCAGAATCAGGATGATCCCGAGCGAGAATACGACATACTCCGAGTACGCCCACCAAGCCCGCCCCTTGGCTCGGACCGGGACGCTGTCAGCCGGCGGTCGAACCTGTGCATTCATCAATTCTGGACGCGGACCTTCGCGGTCTCTCCCCTGCATGAGACGATTTCATGGGCTAAATTAATTGGGCCGGCTCGGAAGGGGGCTCCGTAGGTCTAATCGTGGGAATTCAGGAAGTGGGCAACTTCCTTCATGAAGGCCGGACGCTCTTCCCAGAACGGCACGTGGGAACTCTTTTCGAACGTCACCTGGCGAGCGCCCGGGACGTGATCGCGGATCTGGCGCGCGACGTTGGGCGTGACCTCGTCGAATCGTCCCCCGGTAACCAAGGTGGGAACTCGGATAGTTGAGAGGTGGGGGGTGAGGTCCAGGTCCTTGATGGTTCCGATGATCGTGAACTCGTTCGGCCCGTTCATTCGCCCGTAGACGTCGAGGTTGGTCTCGGTCAGCACCCGGGAAATCTCGGGGGGCCACTTCGGCAATCGGCACACGTGCCGGTGATAGAACTGATGGACCGCCTTGAGGTATTTCGGGTCGCTGTAGTAGCCGAGGTCACCGTACTTCTTGATCGCGGCCCGAGACACTTTCGGCAGTTCGCGGATCAGCCGCCGCATCTCCGAAACGGTGTAGGGAACGTCGGCCAGGCCGCCGATCGTCACGAGGGTCTTGAGATGCTCTTGGTGCTGGATCGCGTAGGCGAGGGCTAACAGCCCGCCGTAGCTCGAGCCCATGAGGTGGATCCGCCCGAGTCCGAGCTCTTTCCGGATCCCTTCGACTTCCTCGACATTGTGTTCGACATTGTACACGGAAGCGTCGGGCGAGCGTTCCGACCGACCGCATCCAAGTTGGTCGAGGAAGACGACCCGATAACCGCGTTTTGCCAGGTCGGCGAGCGGCAGCAGGTACTCATGGTGCGCCCCCGGTCCCCCGTGGAGCGCGAGGATCGTGTCCGTAAAGGAATCGGGCTCGAAGACCCGATGATAGAGCCGAAAACCCGTGACCCGCACAAATCCGTCGTGCTCTCGAACGGACACGTCTCGGGGAGACCCACTCGGAGAAAAGGTTGTGGAATTCACTCCCCCACACGGACTCATTCCATGCGTGTGCGACGCAAGAGCAGCTTGGCACGTCCACGCGGGGCGCTCTCGGGGACCCGAGGATCCTACCGGTCCCAAGACCAGGAGCGGCGCCGCATTCCCCGGGACGCCCACATGGCTCCCATCACTCCCGCCAGAATGATGACGGAGACTAGAATCACGATCACGCTCTGGAAGAGCGAGAACCCCTGCGCCCAGAATCCCACGTACAATAAGGTAAAACTGAGCCACGCCACCGGTCCCAAAATCGAGGCCACTACCCGGGCTCGGGAGGGAAAGTCGCTTTCTCTCGGATGAGGGGTCATCGTCGCAGAACCCGTCGCCGTGTCGGTCATCTGGGTCACGCGCGCTTCGTTAGCCGGAGCGGGGATATCCCCTCCGTCAGGTCCACTCGACCTGAGCCGACCGCCTTGGATTGAACAGTAGAGAGGCTCGACTCACACCGGGACAAACGGTCGCGGCGGACTCACAAAATCGAAGGCTTCAGCGAATCCGTTGGCCTGAGCATCTCGAGTGCTGAGAGGGCTCAGTCCGTAGCGTGTCTCGATGAACTTCAGAATGGACGTGTGATCGTTCACCGTGTGATCGACGAAGCCACTCCGAGCGAACGGGGAAATCACCAGGCAGGGAACGCGGAACCCGTACCCGAAAGCGTCGACCTGGGCCGGGGGCACATGATCGTAGAACCCGCCGTAGCAATCCCACGTGATGAACACGGCGGTGGAGGGCCAGAACGGGCTCTGACCGATCGCGTTGATGATCCCGTCGGCCACTCCTGCCTCGCCGGTCTGAATGTTGGCCGGGGGGTGCTCGTCTCCTCCGGCGGCCCCGATTATCCAGGAGACGTCAGAGAGGTTGCCACTCGCGAGGTCGGTGGCGAAGGCGGCCGGGGTCCGGAACCGGGCCCGCGCCGCGGGCGTCTTCTGAACATAGTCGAAGCTCTGGAGCCACTTCGAAGCGCTGTAGACGTTCCAAGAGATCCCCTTCTGGTCCAGTTGCTCAAAGATTGGGGGGAACGGCAGGGTTTTCGGTACGCTGTCGTCCTTCAGGCCGCCCGCGGTCCCGGCGACGAGGAACAGGTGATTCGGCGCGCTCTCGGTCATCACCGACGTGAAGTATCGGTCGCAGAGGACGTAGCGGTCCGCGGCCGCCCAGTAACGCGGGAGGTCGGTGCGGTCGAAGTAGGAGAGCGTGGTCGGGCTCCCCTCCGAATAGACGAACCCGTCCATCTTTCCACCATCGTAATCGGCGTGCGCGCTGTTCCAACTGTGATTGAGGTCGACCGGCGTGACGGTCGCGCTGTGCACCGGTCCTACCGAAGGTGGCCCTCCGGGAGTGCTCGGCAAGAGGATGCTTTTGCCGAGGGTTCCGTCAATTCCCGGGTACGTTCCGAAATAGTTGTCGAGCGTGTGATTCTCTTGGAAGACCACGACGATCTTGGAGATCGCTGTGACGTCGCGGGGGCTCGCCGGTGAACCGAGAGAGGTCGAATGCGTCGCTCGGGTTTGCGGGACCATCGTTCGTCCTGTCGACCAATCCGACACCCCTCATGAACTTCGACGGTTCGCAGGGGGGTCGGTGAACGTTCGGAGCCTCCGGCGCAGCTGATTCCGATGCGGTTCAACCGTTTCGAAGGGCTTTTGCCCCGTTGATCAGGAATCGGACGTCCGAAGCGAGGGAGATGAACCGGAACCCGAGGTCCACGGCCACCTGCTTCTCTTCCGGGTCGATGACCAATGTTCCCGGAACCTTTCCGTGTCGCTCGCAGGCTTCCACCACCGATCGCATGGCTGCTCGCACCTTCGGGTTCTTTCGGTCATCCACGAGGCCCAAGCTCAGGGTCAGGTCCTGCGGTCCGACGAAAAGGATGTCCACGCCGTTCACGCTCGCAATCGCTTCGAGATTATCGAGGGCTTCCTGAGTCTCGATCTGGACCCCGACGACCGTCTCCTCGTTCGCAGTCCTCAGATAGGACGAGAGTTCCGCGCCGTATCGGGAAGCCGCCGCGGCCGCGGCCCCTCGCACTCCGTGGGGAGGGTATTTGGCGAACGAGACCGCCGCCTTGGCCTGGGCTTCCGTGCCCACGAGCGGGATCAGCACCCCCTGAGCACCCGCGTCCAGGGCCTGCTTGATGAGATACTGGTCCACGTTCCCGACACGGACCAACGGCGCCGGTGCACCGTCTCCCAATAGGGCCACCATCGCGGCGAGCGTTTCGGGATTCACTGGGGCGTGCTCGGTATCGATCATGAACCACTCGAACCCCAGTCCTTTGAGGGCATCGAGCGAAACGAGAGAGGACGAAGAGATCCAGGTCCCGAAGCACGGCTTCCGGGAGGACGAGAGACGGCTCTTGAGTGGGTTCTTCATCGACGGACCCCCGAGGGAATCTCACGAGCGATAAGCTTTTCAGATTTCGGCCGAGCGTGGTTCGAAGGAGTGGCGTACGAAGGACAGCTACGACGTCGTGATCGTCGGGGCCGGGGCGATGGGCCTCGCATCGGCGTATCACCTCATCCACCGCCGCCCCGAACTTTCGGTATTGGTGGTCGAGGCGCGGTCCCGCCCGGGCGAAGGGTCGATGGGCGCGAGCGCTGCGATGGTGCGCGATGTGTTCAGCTCGAGCGATAACCACCTGCTGGCCCGCAGTTCGATCGCTTTTTACCGGCGGCTGATGGAAGAGCACGAGGACCTCCGGACTCCTACCCCTCTTCTGGACCTCTACGGCTACCTTTGGCTGCTGCCCGAGGCCGAGATGAAGGAGTACGCCTCCTTCGTCGCTCGCAGCGACGGTTCGATCGATGCGAAGTTGCTGGGTCTCGACCAGCTAGAATCGTGCCCGGGTCTCGAGACCTCCCCTCGGAATTGGTACGACGGGGACCACGCCGACCCGCCGGAGGCGATCGCCGGGGGGTTGTTCGGTCGGGATTGCGGCGCTCTGGCCCCCGAAATGCTCGCCAACTTCTACTACGAACAGGCGAAGAGTCTCGGGGTCGAGTTCGTGTTCGATTCGGTCGCCCAGCGCCTCTCCTTCGAAGGGCGGGAAGAAATCCTTCTCCACGAGCCGTCAAAGAGACCCTTCTCCTTCCAGACCCACATGAAAGGCCGCCTTCGGATCTCCCGCGTAACCTTCGGGGACGGACGGTCGATACGGTCTGACCAGGTTGTCGTCGCGGGCGGTGCCTGGTCCGAGAAGCTCCTGCATCCCCTCGGGGTCGCAACCGGCTGTAGCCCCCGGTGCCAGGTACTGTGCTCCGTCTCGGGCGCGACCGTGGAGGAGCTCCTGGGTTGGGAACCTCCGGTGGATCCCATCGACACGAACCACGGGAAGTCGCGATTCCCGTTCCTCATCCTACCGACCGGAGCGACACTCAAACCGATCTTTCGGCAGCGACAAATGTGGCTCGGATGCGTGGACACCGTCGCGCACCCCATCGGGACCCGGGAAGACCCCGGAAAAGACGGGCGGCTGGACTACAACATGGCGGAAATGGGGGACCGCGAGGCGTTCGGGACCGACCTGCTTCCGGGGGTCACTCCGTACTTCCCGAAGTTCGAGTCCTCGGGAGTTCGCCTCGAGAATTCGTGGGGCGGCTACTACAACTTCAGTCCCGATGGACTCCCGGTTCTCGTCGAGGAGCCTTACGGGGTGATTTTCGTGGGCGGAGATTCGGGAAGCGGCATCATGAAAGCGGATTCGCTGGGCCGGCTCGTGGCCGCGGCCTGCGATGGCCAAGCCGAAGCTCGACTCTTTAGCGGCGACACTTATCGATTGGACCGACTTTCGCTCACACACCGGGTCGTTCAGGAAGAGAAGATCATCCTCTGATCGGGAGTGCCTACAATTCTATGGCCAGCTAGAAGGCCGACGAAGATGGATTTGAGGGCGAAGGCGGAAGGACCGTGGGATACCGTTCGAAGTATTTTGACCACGTCGTCGTAGGTGCCGGAGCGGTCGGTATCGCCACCGCGTACCACCTTTCCAAGTCGCCCGGTCGTACCCTCGTCCTCGAACGATTTCACGAGAATCATGCGTTTGGCTCGTCCCACGGCCGGACGCGAATTCTCCGTACTGCCTACGCCGAAGGGGCCGCCTACGTTCCGCTGGTGCTTCGGGCCCGACGTCTCTGGAAGCGGCTCGGAACGGAGGTCGGGGTCGAGATCTTTCGACCCACCGGTGTCCTCCTCGCCGGCCCTTCGGGATCTCCGCAGCTGGCGAGCGCTAAGGCGAGCGCTCGACGCCACGATCTCCCCCACGGGACGTTCGACACGGGGCAAGCCCAAAAACGATTCTCGACGTTCCATTTCCGGCAAGGAGATGGATTGCTCTGGGACCCGCGAGGAGGGGTACTCTTTCCCGAGCGGGCGATCCGCGCCTATCGCCGGCTTGCCCACGCGGGCGGCGTTTCGTTCCGGTGGAACTCCCCCGTGGTCCGGTGGAGACCCCGCTCCGATGGAAATATCGTCGTGGGCACTGCAACCCGAGAGTATGTCGCCCCGAATCTGGTGCTGTCGGCGGGAGCCTGGCTCGCGGAGCTTGCTCCGGGCCTGCGACTTCCGTTGAGCGTGGAACAGCAGACGGTGTACTGGTTCCGGCCCCGGGAACGAGGGAGCACCACTCACCGGTCAATGCCGGCGTTCGTCTGGTACAACGCCCGAGGAGGCTACTTCTACGGTACGCCCGATGTGGGGGACGGCGTCAAGATCGGCGGGTGCGAGGGCCAAGCCGTGAGAAATCTCGCGCAACGCCCACCCAGCTCGACACGCGAACTTCGTTCCGTCCGTCGTTTTGCTGCCGAGCGTCTGCCCGGATTGTCGGAGAAACCAAGTCGCCAAGCACGTTGTCTCTACACGAACACCCCGGACAAGAACTTCATCGTGGACCACCATCCTGTTTCATCGAACGTCATCCTGGTGAGTGCCTGTTCTGGCCACGGGTTCAAGTTCGCCAGCGCCATGGGCGAACTAGTTGCCCAGGGCGTCACGACGGGCAATATCTCGCCCTTGCTCGCACCGTTCGCCCTGACCCGCTTCCCCGAACCGAGGGACCGCACCGACCCTTTTCCTGAGGCGTAACCGATCCCGCCTCAACCGACGGGGGCTTGAGATGGCCGTCCGCGGCGCCGCATCAATCCCGGGATGGTCACTTTTTGGTGCCTAATCGTCTAAGTATAAGCGCGGGATTTCGCGCGTCATGGCGACCGACACCGTCAGCGCTGCAACCCGTTCAAAACTGGCCCGATTCGTCCTCATGAACAACTTGCGTCTCCGCAAAGGAGAGAGCGTGATCGTCGAAGCCTGGACGCACACGCTGCCGTGGGCGGTTGCCTTTGCCCGAGAGGCCCGCCGAATCGGTGCCCAGGCCATCGTACCCTACGAGGACGAGGATTCTTGGTGGGACGTTGTCGGCGACGGGGACGTCTCCGTCCTCGGGAAAGCCGCGGCGCATGAGTGGGCCGCGCTCGGGAAGACCGATGTGTACATTCACATGTGGGGTCCGGGAGACCGGGTCCGTCTCAACGCTCTCCCTCAGGCGCAGGCGAACCGATTGTTCGAATTCAATCCGGGTTGGTACGCTGCGGCGACCAAGGCAGGTCTACGCGGTGCCCGAATGGAAATCGGCCGACCCTACCCGACCCTAGCGCGAGCTTACGGCGTGGATGAGGCGGTCTGGCGCGACCAGGTCGTACGCGCGACGATGGTTTCCCCCGACGCCCTCGCGAAGAGGGCCGCTCCGATCACGCGGGCGCTCCAGACCGGAAAGCGGGTGCGGATTCGCGACGATAAAGGAACGGATCTGACCCTCGGCTTGGCCCGTCGACCGGCGGTATCCAACACCGGCCGGTTGACTCCCGCGGACATGAAGCGACCGTTCCGGATGCTCCTCAACTTGCCCGCGGGCTCGATCCGAGTGGCGGTCGATGAGACCGTGGCGGAGGGAACGATCGTGGCGAATCGGACGAACTACTACGACGATGGTACGGCTACTGGCGGAGTCTTCCGCTTCCACAACGGGAAGTTGGTCGAACACGGGTTTGCACGGGGCCAGGACCGGTTCGACCGGGATTTCAGAAAGGCTGGTAAGGGGCGAGACCGGCCAGGTCTCCTCAGCATCGGACTGAACCCGCTTCTGCACGATACGCCCCAGCTCGAGGATGTGGAGCTCGGGGCCGTCATGGTCTCGGTGGGCGGCAATCGAAACGCCGGCGGGAAGAACGCGGCTCCGTTCTTCGGATGGGTCGTGAACAAGGGGGCTACGGTCGAGGTGGATGGGCGGCCGTTGGCCATCCGCGGCTGAAGGCCGCGGTCTAGGCCGGGCGAGGAGATAACGAACAAGTGCCTCGGTCACCGGGGGAGAACGAGGATCGAGGACTTCGGCGTGCTCAGGAAAATGAGTGTGTCGCCGGCCGGGGAATCTCGTAGTCTTCGGCGGGCTGCCGAGAACGTAATCTCCGAGGGCGTCATCGCGAAGAGACCGTGAGCGAGAACGGCCCGCGAGAGGGAACCCGCGACCTGCCACGCCCCGGCTCGGACGCCGGGCGCCGCGCGGTCGACGAAAACAGTCAGGCGGGCATCGCCTACGGAACGCTCTCCCGATCGCTCCGCCGCCGTCGGGCGGAGCTCGCCGCGCTAATGGAAGCGGGCGGTACGACTTTGAGCGCCGCGATGGCCTACCAGGCGGATCATCCCCTCGAGCCGGCCGTCACCCCCGAGGAAATCGAGGCCGCCGTCGAAGCGGCTAGGGTCAAGGCCACTTCGACGTCGATGAAGATTGAGGACGACCGACGAACTCGAGCTCGAAAGCCGAGCGCGCGCGCCTAACGCTCGCCCGCTCGATCTCTTCCGAAGTTCGGTCCGGCTGGATTGCGGGAATCGCACGGTCCGGAACCCCGCCGAGGCGAGCCCCGGGTGCGATATGCGATGTACCCGGCGTCCGAAGTGAAGTCTGGCCGACGAAAACCTAACCCCCGCCTCCGCAGAACGAGGTGCAGGTCGCACGATGCGGCTCTGGCAGTCCCTCTACCTCGCCATCTGGGTCGTCTTTTTGGAGTTCCTTCTCTCGATGATCCCGTTCTGGCAGCCGCTGCTGATCTACTTGCATACGGTTCTGGGACTTGTCATCGTGTACATCGCGTACCACAACTTCGCGGCGCTGCGCGCAACCACGGTGCCCGGGCGGTTGAAGCGAATCGCGTCGGCCACGTTCTCGATGTCCATCGTGATGGCCATTCTCGGCCCCCTGCTCTTCTTCAACATCGGGACGGGTTGGCCCTTGTTCGGCGGAATCACCGTGTGGAATGCGATCCTCTTCATCCATGTCGTCACCGCGTTTGGAATCATCACCCAAATCGCGGCCACCGCGCTCGGTTACGACATGTGGGAAGAGAAGGAATTCCTGGAAGAAACCTTGCCGGGAAAGATCCCTCCGAATCCCGCCCAGGTACGATCGAAGTCAGCCCCCTGACGGCCCCATTCGTGGCATTTCCCCGCGGCTGAACGAAACGTGGGACCTCAACCGACGGACGATTTCATCCTCCGAAATCCCAGTCACCGACAGCACCTTCGAGCGCGACGACCCAGCCTTCGTCCAACGGACGGACGAGTGCGGGAGCTCGAGCCAATCCGCGACCAAGGCCGCCACGGCCCGGTTGGCTCGCCCGGCGTTTGCAGGTTCCCGGCAGCTCACCACCCAGCACTTTTGCCATGGGTCCCAAGCGAGGCCATTCGTCGTGCTGCCGGCCTTTACCCAGAGCGGGATTCGCGAGATTGGGCCAGAATCGTTCATCGATCTACTTCCGAGGACCGTTGATATCGCGGTCTGGTCAGCCCTCAGGGTGCAATGTCGGTTGCACCCATCGTGATTCCTGAGATCCCCTAGCGGGTCACGAATAGCCGTCCGGCGGAACGGAAGATCGTACCGAGAATGACCACGATCAGGAGCCCAAGGAGGAGAGCAGTCAGGTCGTGGTCCACAATCACAATGTAGACGCTGAACGCCATGACGAGAGCTGAGAGTACGACCTACAGAAGGATCCAGGAAGACCTCTTGCGGGAGACCGCGACCGTCGGAAGGGGTGGGGTGTTGGCGGCGATCGGGAGCTTGCCGGTCATGACCCCTCACCACTGAAATCGGCTGGAATTGCAGAGACGCGAATGCGTAAGGTGCCTTGCACTTTTCGGGTTTCCCCCCACAGCGGCGCCGGCAACGCTCGGTTGTTGTTTCAGGTTCTCACCTCAGATTCGAAGGTTACTGGCGGCCGAGACCGATTCTGAAAGGCAGACCAAAACATTCAATCGGGGCTCTCTATCACCAATACCAAAGTGGATGCGATGACCAAACGACCGTACTCCGAACAGGAGATCGCCCACGGAGTTTGGCAGATCCGTGGGTTTCACGAATGGGGCTATGGCGTGAACGCCGCGGTGGTGATCTCGGACAAGCATGCGGTCGTTGTTGACACACTCTATGCGCCACACGAGGCTCGTCGGTTGTTCAAGAGGCTCCGGAGTTGGGGCGTCAACCCGGTGGCACTGGTCAACACTCACTGGCACACCGATCATACGGTGGGAAACTCCCTGTTTGATTGTCCGATCTGGAGCCACAGACTCGGGCCAAGGTACCTAAAACACTACTGGCCGACGTGGGTCGGCAAACCTCGGGACAAGCGAGCGGGAGGACTCCGTCTAAAGCTCCCGGACCGATTGTTTCTGCGCCGGGCCTCTCTCGACCTCGATGGCGAAGAGGTTCGACTAATCCACATCCCGGGGCACACCCCTGATTCGGTCGGCGTGTTCCTACCCGACCGTCGAATCTTCGTCGCGGGAGATGCCGTGATGCAGCTACCTTTCGTTTGGTTTGGCAATAGTCTGGACTCCATTCGCTCGTTCCGTCAAATCAAGGACCTGCGACCGCGACTGATCGTCCAGGGTCATGGTCCACCCTGCTCCAGCGAGCGGCTAGACGCGGACATTCTCTATTTGGAGAAGATCCGAAGGGCGGTCAAAGCGGCACGCCTCTCGGGGGTAGCTCGAAGGAGGGCTGTCAAGATGCCCCTCGAAGATTTCCTTCCGCCTTCCCGTGCTCGAGCGCTCGGGGAACCTTGGCGAGGCGTTCACGAGACAAACCTTTACCGAGTCTGGGCGGAGACCGCAAAGACTTCTTAGTACACCCCGGCAAGCGATTCCGGGAGTTCTTTCACCCGCCGCTCGGGACCTCCTAGACGAGCTGGGTGCAAGCAGCCTTGCATCCACGCTAACCCGATTTCGCAATTCGCGTGCGGTAGCAATTCCCGCAGACCGAGAAGATTCGGGATTGGGAGACGACGAGGGTCAGTGGTTCGTTATACGAGTACATCCGGCAGTCCGGAAAGCCA
>Ga0209415_10017745_pt1 | contig 11296 bp, 6 predicted proteins | sample PeaSoiSIISIP2007_FD_187696 | JGI IMG/M metagenome (GOLD analysis project Ga0209415, IMG submission 187696) | Peat soil microbial communities from Weissenstadt, Germany - SII-SIP-2007 (SPAdes) (version 2) | ecosystem: Environmental > Terrestrial > Soil > Wetlands > Peat | place: Germany...
TTCTGGCGCGCCGCGTCGGTGTCGCCGATGAGGTGGCGCTGCATCGAGGCGAAGCCCTTGGCGTCGGGCAGGCGATAGCTGTCGACCTCCCCGATGGTGCCGATGATGTTGCGCGTCAGCTCCGCCTCGTCGAGGGCTGCGGCCTTGAGGAAACCCGCGGTGCGATCGTAGGTGTCGAGCGTCGCCAGCAGGTTGGGGTCGCGGTAGGACACGAAGGTGAAGCCGCCCGAGTAGCGGTCGAACATGCACTGGCCCCCATAGGCGCCGCCCTGCACCCTGATCTTGTCCCACAGCCATGTGGTGCGCAGATAGCGCCGCGCGACGAGGTGCGCGCCGCTCGGCTCGAGACCCTCGCGGTAGAGGTCCGCGCCCTTGCCGACATAGTTGACCTGGGTCGGTATCACCAGGCCCTCGGCCCGCGGCGTGTCGGCGACGCGCCATGGCGCGATCTTCGCAGGCGTTCGCGGCAGGCCGCCGAGGAAGTCCGCGAGCTGCGGCTTGAGCCGCGCCCAATCGGGGGCCGCGGCGGTGACGTTGCACAGCATGGTGGTGCGGTTGACCAAGGTCGAACGGATGCGTTCGAGCGCCGCCAGCACGCCGTCCCAATTGGTCTCGACCTCGTCGGCGAGCTTGCGCAGGAAGAACAGGTAGCTCACTCCGCCCATCTGCTCGTCGGCCCAGTCGGACTCGTGGAAGGCGGCGCGCAGGCGGCGGTCGACGTAGCTCGATCCGCCCGGCACCAGGCGGGATTCCAGCGCCGCCTTCTCCTCCAGCACCAGCTGCCCGAAGCGCTCGCGGTTGTCGAGCCGCGCGCGGGCGATGATGTCGCGCAGGATCGCGAGCAGCTCGCCGGTCTGCTCCGGCAGCGCCTTGCCGCGCAGGTTGAGCCATGCGGTCGCGGTCGAACTGCCCGGCACCGTCGAGCTCCACCGCTGCGGCCGGATACCGCCGGTCGAGCGGCCGATGCGCTGTGACAGCCGCACGAAGTCGTCGTTGCCGACGCCGGTCTCCGTGAGCGCGCGGCCAAACAGCGGCACGTAGGGCAAGAGCTCGGCCGGCAGTACGTGCAGGTCGAAGCCGACATCGAGATAGACCACGCCGTTGGTGAAGAGGTCGTGGTAGAGCACCCGCGTGTCGGCGAGGCTCGTCACCTCGATCGGGACGAGCTTGTTCTCGCGCGGCAGGTCGGCGAGCCGCAGCGTCGGGATGGTGGCGAGCGCCTCAGGCGAATCAGGCTCTTCCTGCATGCGCTTGAGCGTGGTGGTCGCCTCGACCACGGCGCGCAGATCGCCCTCCTTCATGCCGGCGCGCACGGCGTCGAGCCGCGCCCGTTCCTCCGCGGCTTCGCGCTCGGCCTGCGCCGGGTCGGGCTTGAGCGTGAGGCTGGTGCGGTGGGGATTGTCGACGAAATGGCGGCCCAGCAAGGTCTCGAAATAGCGCTCGCCGCCGGCGATGCGGCCCTTGACGGCGGCGAGCGGGGCCGCGAAGGCGAGCGGCGACAACGGATCGCGCCCGTGCAGCCACGAGCGCAGCGAGCGCAGCATGAACACGATGCCGCGCGGGAACGCGCCGGTGTTGTTCTCGCGCAGATGGAACTCGACGGTGTTGAGCGCCGCCTCGACGGTGAGGGGATCGATGCCGTCCCGGGCGAGCGCCGTGATGGTGTCGATGATCAGCCGCTCGATCTTCTCGGCATTTGCGGGATCGATGCCCTTGAGGCCGATTGAGAACATCGGCTGGCGCAGCCCGTCGTCGAGGCCGCCGCCGGCCAAGCCTTCGCCGAGGCCGGAATCGATCAGCGCCTTGTAGAGCGGTGCCGCGGGGTTGCCGATCAGGATGTGCTCCAGGATGTCGAAGCCGAGCGCGGCCTCGATGTCGACGATCTCGTCGAGCATCCAGTTCACCGAGATCATGGATTCCTTCGCGGCGTCGCCCGCGCCATGCGCCGGCTCGTCGGCCGCGCTCGCCGCGTAGGTGCGCGTCAATTGCTTCGGGGCCGGAAAGCGCGGCTGCAGCGGCACCTCGGCATCGACCTCGATGCGGTTGAATTCGCCGAGATACTTGTCGAGCAGCCGCAGCCGCTCGTCGGGATCGTCGTCGCCGTAGAAGAACAGCTTGGCGTTGGAGGGGTGATAGTGCCGCTGGTGGAACGCCTTGAGCTCTTCGTAGGTGAGGTCCGGAATGTGCTTCGGGTCGCCGCCGGAATCGAGCCCATAGGTGATGTCCGGATAGAGCGACTGCTGCGACAGCTCGTGCAGCATGCTGTCGGGGGATGAATAGTTCCCCTTCATCTCGTTGAACACCACGCCCTTGTAGGTGAGCGGCGCATCGGGCTTCTCGAGCTCGTAGTGCCAGCCTTCCTGCTGGAAAATATGCGGCGTCAGGCGGGGGTGGAACACGGCGTCGAGATAGACGTCGACGAGGTTGTAGAAGTCCTGGACGTTCTGGCTCGCCACCGGATAGCAGGTCTTGTCCGGAAACGTCATGGCGTTGAGGAAGGTGTTGAGCGAGCTCTTCATCAGCTCGACGAACGGTTCCTTGATGGGATACTTGCGCGACCCGCACAGCACCGAGTGCTCCAGGATATGGGCGACGCCGGTGGAGTCCGAGGGCGGGGTGCCGAAGCTGACGCCGAACACCTTGTTCTCGTCGGCGTTGACGAGCGAGATCAGCTCGGCGCCGGTATTGACGTGGCGGTAGTAGCGCGCCGTCGCGTTGATTTCCGACAATTTCTGCTCGCGGATGAGCGCGAAGCCGAAGCGGGTCTCGGTTCGCGCGGTCTCGGTTACGGTCATCAATGCCTCTCGGGGGAAACGCGGTTGCGGTCCCGGGGAAGATAGTGGCTCGGGGGCGTTTTGAAAGCCCCGAGTCGACATCCGGCGCGCCTCGCGCTCCGCCGCGTCAATCGCAGGCGAAGTCGTCCGCGCCCGCGGCGCGGCACTGCGCCGGAAAGCCGCGCGCGCGCCAATAGGCGACCAGCCCGAGATCGCGCGCGACCTTGCGGAACCGCTCGGTCTTGCGCACCGCCGCATAGGTCGGATGCCAGAACCAGGTGGAGGAGATCGGCTGGAAATAGTCGCCGCTGACCTCGTCCTCGTAGAACTCCAGCACGCGCTCCGGCGCGCCCACATGCATATAGGCGAAGCTCAGGTTTCCGAGCCGCGGCAGCGCCGCCGGCGCGGCGGCCTTCGCGGGCGCGGATTCGAGCACCTTGGCGGCGGCCTCCAGCATGCCGGCAGGATAGTTCGCGGCCGACATCTCGCGCAGCGCCTTCGCGGCCTCGCCATAGCGGCCCGCCGAGGCCTGCACCAGCGCAAGCTCCAGCGTGCGTCCCGGGCGGAACGGCTGCAGCATGGCGACCGCCTTTTCGGTGTCGCCGTCGAGCCAGTAGATCTCCGCGGTGTCCGCCGTGTAGTTGGTGATGAACTGCTCGCCGGCCTGCAGACGCTCGCGCATCGCGAGCGATTCCTTGATGCGGCCGAGCGCAGCGAGCAGCTGGCTCAGGCCGTGCAGGGCGTCGGCCTGGTTGGGGTTGAGGGCGAGCGCCTGCCGGAAGGCATCCTCGGCCGCCACCATCCGCCGCTGCACCATCTCGGCATAGCCGAGCGCCACGAAGGCCTCGGCGCTGCGCGGATCGAGCTCTGCGGCGCGCCTCGCCAACGCGTCGCTCCGCGGGATGGTGCGCGCGACGATCTTGCGCTCCTCCTCCGGCATGCCGGCGCGCAGCGAGGGCGCAAACAGCGGGGTGAGCGCATAGCCGTACGCGAGCATCGCGTTGGCCGGCGCGAAATCCGGGTCGCGCTTCACGACCTCTTCCAGGATCGCGGCGGCGTCGGCCAACGGCTTCGCCCCGCGCGGGCGCGCCGCCACCTTGGCGCGCAGGAAATCCAGGTAGGCGTCGAACCGGCCGGTGCGGCCGTGCACCAGCGCGTCGGCGGGGCTGGCCGGCATCTTCAGGGCGATCGCGATCTTGCGGGCGATGATCTCCTCGACGTCGAAGATGCCGGGAAGCGCCGCGTCATAGTCCTCCGACCACAGCTGCGCGCCGTCGCTCGCCTGCACCAGCTTGACGTTCACGCGCACGCGCACGGCCGCCATGCCGGCCGTGCCCTGCACGAGGTAGCGCGCATTGAGCGCCTGGCCGATGGCCTTGACGTCGCGCGTCGCCGGCTTGAGCTGGAACGAGGACGAACGCGCCACCACGTCGAGGCCTCGCACCCCGGTCAGCGCGCCGGCGATCTCGTCGGTCAGACCTTCCGCGAAGAAATCCTGCTTGGGGTCGCCCGAATTGTTCTCGAGCGGAAGCACCGCGAGAGTCGAACGCGCCGGCGCCTGTGCGGCTGCGGGCGCAAGCCCGGCGCAAAGGGCGAGCGCCGTCGCCGCGCCCAGACACCGAGTGAGGTCTGCGAAAAATCCGTTCATGTATGCGCTCCGTCGAGGCGCCGACATATATCACGAAAACGCGAGCCCGGTGCGGGCAGGGTGGTGTCTGCGCGCCGCCTGCTGCCTGCCGCCACCCCGACGACGTCCTGCGTTCAGGAGCCACCGTGCATCGCGATCTCGAGGCCTTTGGCCGATCGGGATTGGCGGCCGACCTGGGCAATCAATCTGTTGACCACCACGTCCAGCGACTCGGCGCCCGACAGCGTCTTGAACTTTACGAGATGCCGCGCGGCCGCCACTGGATCGTTGGCAAGTGCATCCGCGGCGGCCCAAAGCCCGAAGATGCGGGCGTTGCCCGGCGTCTTTTGCGAGGCCGACAGCAGCAATTCTCGTGCGACGTCCTCGTTGCCGCGATCGATTTCGGCCCTCGCCCACCACAAAAGATACGTTCCGGCATGCGGATGGTCTGGAGCAATCCGGACGGCTTGCGCGATCTTGTCGATGCCCTCCTGGTCGCGTCCCATCCTGGCGAGAACGTTGCCGAGGGCTGCCATGGCACCCACCATGCCGGGATTGAGCTCGAGAGACCGCTCGAAGCTTTGGCGCGCGAGTTCGAGCTCGTTCCGGTTGCCGTGAAGCTGCCCGAGCCAATAGTGCGTGCCCGGTGAACGAGGCTCCAGCTCGATCGCGCGTTGAAGCAGCTGGTCCGCCCGGGCGAGCTCGTCGGAGCGCCTGCCGTTGAGCGCGACCAGATTGGCGCCGCCGGAGATGAGCTGGGATGCGAGACCCACCATGGCGGGCGCCGAATTCGGATTGAGCCGCAACGCCTCCTCGAAGGAGGCCGTCGCTTCCGCGACGTTTTCCCGGCTCGTCCCGCGCAAATGGGCCGCCCGGCCGCGATGAATTTGCTTTGGCTCGTCGGTGTCCTTCGAGCGCTGGGCCGCGCGCCCTTCGGCCAGGGTCACAACGACTTCAAGCTTGGTCGCCCACCTGATCAAAAGCTCGTCGTAGTCTCGCGGGTTGGCGGAAAGCTGCGCCTGGTCGATCAACGTCTGGTGCCCGTTGTTCACCAGACGCAGCACGATATGGACCGCGTCGCTGGCTGGGCGAAGCTCGCCGCTCACCACGTAGCGGGCGCGCCCCGTCACGGAGCTGTCCGGTGCAAGAACCCGGAACCCGGGAAACAGGGACAGACGGTCCGCGAGATCGGTCTTGATGCGATCACCGAAGCCCTTCTCCACGGCAGTCCCGGCCGGCATCGTGAATGGCAACACCTGGACGGTGATCGGATAGCTGTCGCCGGTGCCGGCTCGCTGCCCGACGACGCCGCGCAAACCGTCCGGCAGAGCCGCAAATTCGCGGGCTGCCACGACAGCGGTCAACACGACCATGCCGAGGGCGAAGCTGGCAAGCAGCCAAGGCCTGTTGCGCACCAGCCTGCTCACGGGCAGGCGAACCGGCCCCGCGCTCTCGCCCGCTGCCGGCGACAATGCGGGCCGTTCGCGCGAGTGTTCATGCAAGTCTTCATGCAACAAGTCTTCATGCAAGTCTTCATGAACGTCCGGGGGCGATGGCGCCGAAATCGGTCCAGATACCGCAGTCGCAACTTCGGCCGCGGCGGGCGTGAATTCGTCTCGAAAAATCCTTTCGATCAAAATTTTGGTGGCCGGCTCCGGATCGGCTCCGAGTTCCGCCTTCAAATGGGCCGTGAATTTCTGCGCGTGCTGCAGCGCAACCTCGCGACAGTTGTGGCGCGCGTAGAGTTGCAGCAGTGACCGCTGCCAGTCCTCCCGCAGCGGATCGAGCGCGACCAGCGCTTCCCCAACGCCGATCGCCTGCCGTCCGTCGCCGGCCGCGTCGAGGTGCTCGGTGCGAATTTCCATCGCCCGCGTCGCCATGCGCTGCAGACGCTCTCGCTCGCCGGTTGCCCAGGCGGTGAACGATTCCGCCTCGATATTGAAATTGTGGAGGAAAGGGCCGCGATAGAGTGCGAGCGCCCGATCGATCTTGGTGGGGTCGTCGGAGGCGGCGTATTCCTGGAACTCGACGGCATCGGCGGAGACGAGGTCCGCGCGGAAAGCCACAAGCTCGGTATCCGATACGAGCGCGTCCGAAAAAGGCCCGAGATCCTTGCGCAGCGCGATGAGGCATTGGCGCAGGCTCTGCCGAGCGAGTGCGTCCGGACTGTCACCCCACAACAGCGAGGCGAGTTGCTCGCGGCTGGCCTGCATCCGGGGGGCCAGCGCCAGGTAAGCCATGAACGCCCGCCCTTTGCGGGAGGAAATTCTGATTTCGGACCGGTCGGGCGCGGAGACCGAGCATCCGCCGAAGAGGGCGATGCGCACAGCCCTATCGTTCAGCGACAGTGGGCCCGTCAGGCCAACCCGGTCCCTAATGTCCTCGACCGCCGTTATCGGGCGGCCTGTATCAACGAAAGGGTAATTCAACGGCGATCTCGTTGGTCGGAAACTTGCTCGTTGGTTGGAGCCTTGCTGAGGAGCCTGTTCATAGACTTCCGCCAAGCCGTGGTAGAGCCCGCATCCGATAATAGACTTGAGATTGAATTCTTTGCAATCCGTGACCCGATGTGCCGGTTAACGCGAACGAGCGGGCATAGGTCCCGCGGCGCGCATCAGGCCACGACGCGCTCCAGCGCAGCCCGGTCCCAGCCGGCGCCGTCGGCGGCCGCCACATAGGTCTCGTGCAAGAATCCCAGCAAGGTGCGGTCGGGGTCGCTCGCCTGCCGGACCACGTCGTAAGGCAGCACGAACTCCTTCAATTGCGGATCATAGAACGCTCCGCGCGTGCGTAGGCGAGCGGCCGCGAAGCTTGCGGGTTCCGGATAGGCGTACGCATAGAAGGCCGCGCGGCCGTAGCCGCCGTTGCCGGGCCAGAAGCCGCAGCTCATCACCTCGTGCGAATAGGCCTCGCGCATCACCCAGTTGGCGACATTGGGTGCGACGCCCGGATGCGGCGGCGCCGCACGCCCGGAAAAGCGCGTCACTGCGAGATCGAAGCTGCCCCAGAAGAAATGGACCGGGCTCGATTTGCCGACGAACTCCGAGCGGAACGCGTTGAGCACGCGGTGCGCCTGCAGCAGCACGCGCCAAAATCGCTGCGCGCAAGCCGCGTCATAGGCGGCGTGAGCATGATCGTCCTCGAATGCGACCGCATCGGCGATCTCGCACGGCATCGTCCACACATGGACCTCGATGCCCAGCCGGCGCAGGCGGGCAAACACCTCGTCGTAGAACGCCGCGACCGACATCGGCGCGAGCGGGAAGCTCTCCCGCGTGCCGGCGCTGGTCTCGATGCGCAACGCATGATCGATGAAATCGAAGCCGATATCGAACGACAGCGCCCCATACGGAATGGGCGATGTCGCGAGCCCCCGTGAATTCACGTATAGGGCGACCTGCCACCAATGGTTCATCATCGGGGCGAGAGCCATGCGCACCTTGCCGACCACCTGCGTCCACCGGTGCAGCGTGTCGCCGGTATCGTGCCAATCCGGCCAGTTCAGCTCCGGCCACTGCGGCTCCGACAACGCGGCGCCGGACGATCGAGCGATCAAGTCATGCTCCTGCGCAGGCTGATATCGCGCCTTCTCGGCTTGGCGCCCGGAACCGCCTGCCCGCGAAGGCATGTTGCGTCGGCGTCGAACTTGGCGCTTTGTGGCGTTACGGTTGCGTAACTTTGATTCGTATATCGTCCATGCTCTCGGAGCAACGATTGGAGGCGATCATGGCCCGTCGTTTCGCCGGCTTGCTGCTCTGCCAAATCGCCGCCCTTTTCGCTCTCGGCGTCCTCCAGGTGCGTCCCGACGCATCGATGGCACAGGCGGCGGCGCGGTACGACGTCACCGGGTTCCGCGACGCGCGGTTCGGCATGACCGAGCAGGAGGTCCGCGCGACCGCCAGGGATTCGTTCGGCGCCAAGGACGACGAGATGACGGTCACCGTCAACCCGACCGACGGCACCACCAAGCTGATCGTGCACGTGGCGATGCTCGAGCCCGGCCTCGGCGAGGGGCGGGTCGAGTACTTCTTCGGCTACAAATCGCGCAAGCTCATCCAGGTGAACGTGGTGTGGGGCCTCGATACCAATCCGCCCCACAACAACAGCGCGATGATCGCCGGCGCCGCGCGGCTTCAGCGCTATTTTCTCGGGTTCACCTGGGCCAGCCGGACGGTGCGCGCCGGCGTTCCGATCGACGACAGCGCCGTCCTGGTGTTCAGCGGCGACGACAAGAGGAGCGGAACGGTATCCGTCGTTCTCGAGGGGGTCCGCTACGACGTCGGCCCGAACCGCGTGGTGAGATATTATCCGGAGCGCCTGTCGCCGCCCAAGCTCGTCGTCAGCTACGTCGCGGACCGCAACGAGTCCGACGTGCGAAGCGTCATTCGCGGGGCGTTTTGATGGCTCGGGGGCCGTCGTATCGCTCGCCATGAAGCTTACCCGGCACAGCACGAAGCCGCGCCAGCTTCGCCTGAACGCGCGGCCTGAATTGGCGGACAAGGGACGGAGCCGTAGGAGCAGAACACGCAGCAGTCTCCGGGCTTAGGCTTAAGACGAACGCCGCACCCGGTGCACACGTAGAAAAATCGGCAGGCGTCGGTCGGCATGGTTTCCGGCTTTGCGGTGGCGCAGTGCGGACAGGTGATGAGGGAGCTGAGGATCACGGCTTTCCTTTCAAGCAAGTATCCGATGCGCCCGGTCGGTAGGGCGCAAGCGCCGGCACCCCACCGGCTCCATCAGGCGACAGAAAATGCATCGAGCAGCGACACGCCCACGACCGCAATGTCTGCGACATTTCGGGTTACCAGTGTCAGGCCATGCACTTTGGCGGTGGCCGCCAGGAGCCCATCGATCGGCGGCAGCGGATCGGGTATTCCGAGCAGCGCCCAAGCTTCCGCGACCGGCTCATCGATAGGGAGGACGCGATCGCCGAGCCTGCTCCGCATTTGCGAGAACCATCGATCGAGAGATTTGGCCTGTTCCGGATCGTTCCGCCGTTTCAACTCGATGCCATGACGGATTTCGGCGAGCACCAGGACGCTCGTCCCGATCTCCTCGACAGGGGTGCGGGCGACCCAACGGACGACGTTCGGATGCGCTCGGTCGCGCTTGCGGATTTCGGAAATGACATTCGTATCGAGGAGGAATTTCAAAGATCGACCTCGCGCCAACTCCCCCGGCGCGCGCCATCGAAAACGCCGGCGAAGGCCTCATCGGGAAGCTCGGAGCCGAAGATATCGAAGGCGGTCTTCGCCCCGGGATGCACCAAGGCTTTCGCGAGCGCAGATCGCAGCGCCTCGGCCTTTTCGGCCCTGCCGCGCAGCGTCTCGGCCAACGCTCGGATCAGGCTGGCATCCTGCTTGCGCGCCTGAACCTCGACGCGCACGAGACCCCGTGCTGACGCGCGACGACGGTGCGCACGGGTCGCCTTGCGTTGGGATTTGGTGGCCATAGGTCTTGCTCCAAGTCGCCGGGGCTGTTCCGGTTATATAACCGGAAATACCGAGAAGCCAAGCGGATTCGTTTTCGGAGCACGGCGCTCGGGTGATGGTGTCGTCCTGTGGTGTTCCCGTGTGTGAATCGCGACTGAGCGGGCAAGCTGGCGGGTCCCGCCATGTCCGCAATGCCCCGAAAGTGACGGCTGGCCGTCAAAGCGTCGCCTGCCGCGATGGCCAGGTGCGTGCAAAGTCAGACCTTTGGCGCCTGCCAAGAAGGCTCACGGCGGTAATTGCCGTGGAGAGGCTTCCGTTGCGACGACATATCGCGCCTCGAGCTGGCACCTGTGCATTTCTACTGGAAGCGGTGGCGAGAAATCGTCGACGCTTGCGTTGGCCGCGCGCCGATAGCCGTTCGGGCCAGGGGCAGCCCTAAGTATTAGGAACAGCCTTGTTCTGATCCGCAATTATTTTTTGGAGGGGTGGAACCCCTTTTCAATTCGATTGTCGCGGGTTGTGTAAATTTTGTGGCATTCCGCCTGGAATTGGGGAGAGATTGGTCGCGGCGAATACGGCGCGCGCCAACAGCGATTTGCGTGCGCGCCGACGAGGCGATCGACTGACGACGAAATTGCAGCTCTGCGATAAACCTCCACGGCTTTACCTGCTACGCGGCCCGGAAAATGGGTGCCTTATGCCGAAAGCAGACCGGGACCTCTCTACGCTGTATGTTGAACTCGCGTTCGAGTGCTTCGACAAGGCTGGACGCACGCAAGACCCCGGCGCCGCGGAAGCCCTGAAGAGGATGGGGCACCATTACTACGCTCACGCGGTGGCTCTAAATCCGTCGCTGGGTCACGAGCAATCCCGTAATTAGACCGGATACACGCCCCGCGATCTGACGAAGCCGCCCGTCCGGAATGGCAGCCCCGGTTGCACATCGCCGGATCAGGAGAGCGGCGGGATCAGCCATCCCGAAACACAACGGGCGGCAAGGGGGCACGGTTGACCTCGAGGTGAAAAATGTCAGGGCGCGCGTAATGACCGCTCACATCGAGAGAACGGCGGGATCGCGGAGCTGCTGACGGGTCTATGTCACAGAAGAGGACCGTTTTGTCGCGGTTGTGCGGTCCTGCTTCGACCTTGCCGAACGGTCGCACGATCAACGTCCCTCCATCACACAGCCATTCGTCGTCGTTGCTGAAGAGATGAGCTCGGCCCGGAAACTCTTTGGGCACGTCGCACGCTTGAAGGGCAGTACCGGTGGCAATGACCCAGCAGCCGCCTTCTCTGGCGATGTGCCGCATGCTTGCGATCCATTCCTCGCCGCAGTCCCACGTTGGCGCCACGAGAATCTCCAGGTTCTGCGCATAGAGGGCGTAGCGGGCAAGCGGCATGTAGTTTTCCCAGCAGATCAGGCATCCAATGCGACCGGCCTCCGTTTCGACGACGCGCAGGCC
>Ga0209415_10017746_pt1 | contig 11296 bp, 9 predicted proteins | sample PeaSoiSIISIP2007_FD_187696 | JGI IMG/M metagenome (GOLD analysis project Ga0209415, IMG submission 187696) | Peat soil microbial communities from Weissenstadt, Germany - SII-SIP-2007 (SPAdes) (version 2) | ecosystem: Environmental > Terrestrial > Soil > Wetlands > Peat | place: Germany...
GGAAGGCGATGGTCGAGGCGTAGAGAACGAGGCGGTCGGTTTTCGTCGTGCTGGAGGCTTCCATCAGCCGGCGGATTCGCCGCCTGCCGAGCAGCGGCACAACGGTTGCGAGAACGAGCAGGATGAGGGCGAAGTCCCAGTGCACGAATGCATGAAAACACTTTTGCCGCGCGCGGGCAAGGCAAGCATGCGATAAGCGGCCGGGGAATCGAGGTTGACACTGTTGGAGGGCACGCCGTATCGTTCTTGATTCTCTTCGGAATGCAAACATGAAGATTCTGGTGATCGGCGGCGGGGGACGCGAGCACGCGATTGTGTGGAAGCTCGTGCGTAGCGCGTCGGTGAAGAAAGTCTGGTGTGCCCCGGGGAATGCGGGGATCGCCGGCGATGTCGAATGCATGCCGCTCGACGTGAAGGATCCGAAAGCGGCCGCCGACCTCGCGGCAAAGCTGGGCGCGGATCTTACGATTGTCGGGCCGGAACTGCCGCTCGTCGCCGGCATCGCGGATGAATTCGGGAAGCGAGGTCTGGCGCTGCTAGGGCCAACTAAGGCCGCGGCGAGGCTCGAAGGCAGCAAAATTTTCGCGAAGGAGTTCATGCAGCGGCACGGAATCCCGACCGCGAGCGTGTACGGCACCTGCGAGCTCATTCAGCAGGCGCATCTGGCGCTCGCAGAAGCAAAGTGGCCCGTCGTGATCAAGGCGGATGGACTCTGCGCGGGCAAGGGCGTGCTGGTCACGGCGTCGCCGGACGAGGCGCATGCATTCCTCGATCGCGTCATGGAGCGCCGCGAATTCGGCGAGGCGGGGTCGAAGATTCTGCTCGAGGAAGCGCTCGCGGGCGATGAACTTTCGTACATCATCCTCACGGACGGGCGGGATTTCATCCGGATGGCGCCGGCGCGAGACCACAAGCGCGCGTTCGATAATGACGAAGGGCCGAATACGGGCGGCATGGGCGTTTATTCAACCGACGAGATTTTACCGGCCGACCTCGAAAAGAAAGTTATCGACACGATCGTGCGGCCGACGCTCGACGGCCTGAGGGCGGACGGCATGCCATATCGAGGTTTCTTGTATTTCGGGCTGATGCTGACGCCGGGCGGGCCGCAGGTGCTCGAATACAACTGCCGCCTTGGCGATCCAGAGACGGAAGCGGTTCTACTGCGCGCCGATTTTGATTTTGGGCAGGCGTGCATGCAGGCCGCGACGGGCAGCCTCACAGGATTTGACGCGAAATGGGCGCGGGGCGCGAGCGTGTGCGTAGTGATCGCGTCGAAGGGCTATCCGGGCGATCCGCGGATCGGCGTTGCTATCCATGGACTTGAGGACGCGGCCAAGGTGCCGGGGGCGGTCGTATTCCACGCGGGCACAAAGCGGGAGGGGGCGGCGTGCTACACGAATGGCGGGCGGGTGCTCGTGGTGAGCGCGGCGGGCCGTGATCTTGCGAGCGCTCGCGCGACCGCATACGAGGCGATCGGCCGGATTCAAATTGCAGGCTCGTTTCATCGAACGGATATCGGACGGAAAATCATCGAGCGCAAAGATATCGGGAACGCCAAGACGGCGCGATAAGGAGACAGCGACGGTGGCGCAACAAAAGAAGCGGTCGACGGTGGGAATCGTAATGGGATCGGATTCGGACTATCCGATGATGAGCGAGTGCGCGAGAACGCTCGAGAAATTCGGCATCGCCTATGAGCTCGAGGTGCTGTCCGCGCATCGCACGCCCACGCGGGCCCACGAGTATGCGACGACCGCCTCGAAGCGCGGCTTGAAAATCATCGTCGCGGCGGCGGGCGCGGCGGCGCATCTTGCGGGCGTGATGGCGGCGAACACCACGCTGCCGGTGATCGGCGTTCCGATGGCCGCGAGCACGCTGAACGGGCTCGACGCGCTGCTCGCGACCGTGCAGATGCCCGGCGGCATTCCCGTCGCGACAATGGCGATCGACAAAGCGGGCGCGATGAACGCGGCGATTTTCGCTGCGGAGATTCTGGGCCTAAGCGATCCCGAGATTGCGCGAAAGCTCGTCGCGCACAAGGAAGAATTGGAGCGCGGCGTTGCCGAGAAGAATGCGCGCCTTCAGAAGCAGCTCGCCGAAAAGAAGTAACCAAACCGATCGAGGATTTGCGGGCGGCGGGCGGCTGCAGAAGAGCCGGCGGGACGCCCCTCGACCTCACTCCCTTCCCGCGTCAGGGCCAGCAGCGTAAACCGGCGCTGCGCACAGCATTTCTCGCACAGGCTCAGCGGCGACGAGATTTCTTGCGGACGGCGCGCTTCGCCGACGGCTTCGATCGCGGCTTTGACCGCGAGCCCTTCTTCGGCTTTGCATCCTTCTTCAGGGCCAGCCGGCGCTGGCGGGCCCAGCCGGGCTTGTTGGCCTGGCGGCCGCGCGCGATGGCCAGCGCATCCGGCGGAACATTCTCGGTGATCACCGAGCCTGCAGCGACGTACGCGCCGTCCCCGATGCGCACCGGCGCGACGAGCGCCGAATCGCTGCCGACAAACACGCGGCTGCCGATTTTCGTCTCATACTTGCCGAAGCCATCGAAGTTGCACGTGATCGTGCCCGCGCCGATGTTGGTTTCCGCGCCGATCGTGGCATCGCCGAGATAGCTGAGGTGCGGCGCCTTGGCGCGCTCGTGCAGGGTGGTTTTCTTCATCTCGACGAACGTGCCCACGTGCGCGCCCGCCCGCACATCGCAGCCGGGACGCATCCGCGCAAACGGCCCCACCTGCGCTGTCGCTCCGATTCGCGATCCCACGAGATGCGTTTGCGGCAGCACGGTCACGTCGTCGTCCAGGCGCATGTCGATCAGGACGCTGCCCGCGCCGATCTGGCAGCGCGCGCCGAGGCGCGTCTTGCCGAGCAGGCGCACGCCGGGTTCGACCACGGTGTCCGGTCCGGCGGTCACGTCGGGATCGATCGCCACCGTTTCCGGCAGATAGATCGTGACGCCCGCGTCCATCAGCTCGGCCGCCTTGCGCGCGCGAAACACGCGGTCCGCATCGGCCAGATGCGCGCGCGTATTGCAGCCGACCACTTCGTTCGGGTCGGCGGCCACGCAGGCGAGCACGCGCTCGTTGCGCTGGCGCAGCAGCGAGATCGCGTCGGTGAGATACAGTTCGTGGTGCACATTATCCGGGCGCAGCGCGGCGAGGCACGGCCAGAGCTTTTCGAGCGTGAAGCAATAGATGCTGGAATTCACTTCGCGAATTTCGCGCTGCTCGGGCGCGAGCGCCTTGTCCTCGACGATCGCCTGCACGCGGCCTTCGGCATCGCGCACGACGCGCCCGTAGCCCGCGGGATCGGCGAGCTCGGCGCTGAGAATCGTGGCGGCGGCTTCGCCGCGGCGGTGTGTGTCGATCAGCGCCGCAAGCGTTTCGGTGCGCAGTAGCGGCGCGTCGCCGGGAACCACCACTACGAGCTTCGCACTCTTGCGAATCGCGCGCCGCGCCACCTGCATGGCATGGCCGGTGCCGCGCTGCGGCTGCTGGACGATGGTTTGCACGGGAAGCGCGAGATCAAGTTCGTCAATCGCCGCGGCCACTTCGGCGGCCTGGTGCCCGACGACCGCGAGAATCTGCGCGGGCTTCAGCGGCTGGCACGCGCGGATCACGTGCTCGATCAGCGAGCGTCCGCCGGCGCGATGCAGGACCTTGGCAAGGTCCGAGCGCATGCGCGTCCCCTTACCCGCCGCGAGGATGATAATGGAGGTGTCGGTCGAGGCCACTGCGCGTATTGTCTACTAGCTTCACGGTTTTGCAACCGGCGAATTTATTGACTTTTCCGCGGGGACACGATAAGCAACGGCAAGTTCCCAATTGAAACGTCTGAGGAGGGCGAACGAAATGCTCTGCCCGCGTTGCGGCGAAACCAATGCGTTCGGCGTGAAATTTTGCGTGCAGTGCGGCGCGCCGCTGTCGGGCGAGGCGCAGCCTTCGGGTAGCCCTCCCTCGGCGCCTCCGGTGGGGAGCGGATCGGTGCTCGGCCTGTCCCAGCCTAAAGTATTGCAACCGCTACCCGGCCCGCTTCCCATGGGCCCTTCGGAAAGCAGTGGCAAAGCTATCGGGAGCCTGATCTGCGGCTTTTTTGCATGGATTTTCCCGGCGGCGGTCGCTGCGATCATCCTCGGCCACGTTTCCCTTTCCGAAATCGGGCGCTCGGCGGGAAGGCTCAGGGGGCGCGGCATGGCGATCGCCGGCCTAGTGATGGGCTACGCGGGGCTATTCTTCGTGCCGTTCATCCTGATCATCGCGGCGATTGCGATTCCGAATCTGCTGCGAGCGCGGCAGGCGGCAAATGAGGCGGTTGCGGTTGGGTCGCTGCGAACAATCAACGTCGCGGCGGTCACCTACTCGGCGACCTACTCAAACGGCTTCCCGCCGAGCCTGGCGGCAATGGACGGAGCCGGCAACGGCAGCCCAAGCTGCGATGATCCGCAGCTGATCAATTCGGCGCTGGCCTTCGGGCAAAGGGACGGCTACGAGTTTACATATGTCCCGCTGGGGACGCAGATGCTCGGAGATGACGCGAAAGCGCATGGCTGCAGCGTTCCCGGCTCAAGCTCGTACGAGGCGCATGCCGATCCGCTCACGCGCGGTACTACCGGGCAGCGCAGCTTCTACACGGATCAAACCGGTGTGATTCGTTTCGAAATGAACAGCCCGGCCACCGCGGACAGCGCGCCGCTGGAGTAATCAAATCGCTGGCTTAGCTCGCCGCCGTCTTCGAGCGTTCAAGGCCGCGCTGGTAGATCGACAAAGCCACATACGCTGCCTGCAAGATCGGTGCCGTCAACCCGTGCTTCCGCCCGCGTTCCAGCAGATCGCCGAGAATCGTATCGGCCTCGACCGGCGCGCCTTTCTTGAGGTCGCGGTACATCGAGGATGTTAACGGCGATCCCGCGACCATCAGCTTCGCGGCCTGATCCGCGAGGAACGCCTCGGATTGCGGATACCCGTTCGCGCTCGCGATGCTGCAAGACTCGCTCAGCGCCATGCGCGCAATCTCGGCGCCTCCAGAAACGGAAGCGATCTCGCCGGCATTCCCGCGCAAAAGGCAGGTGAGCGCGCCCAGGGTCGCGAGCTGCACCCATTTCTGCCACATATCGCGCAGGATGTTATCGGAGATCGAGACATCGAAACCCGCGCCGCGCAGCGTCTCATCGAGCTTTTGCAGACGCGGTGTGCTGCGGCCGTCAAGCTCGCCATAGATAAGCCTCTGGAAACCGGTGAGCTGGTGGATGCGTCCTTCGTCGTCGACCTCGGTCGAAACCATGCAGACGCCCCCGAGCACTGCCCCGTTGCCGAAACGTTCCACGAGCAGGTCGATGTGGCGCATACCGTTGAGTGCGGGGAAAATCATCGTCTCGGAGCCGACGGCAGAGGCGAAATCGTTCATGGCGGCAGGAAGCGAATAGCTTTTCACGCCCAGCAGGATCACGTCGTACGGTCCTGCGATCCGGTCGGCAATAATCGTCTTGGGGTGCAGCGATAAATTCCCGAACCGGCTGACGATCTGGAGCCCTTTTGTCTTCAGCTCTTCGGCCCGCTTGGCGCGAACCAGAAACGTGACGTCGCGGCCCGCCTCAGCCAGACGGCCTCCAAAATAGCCGCCGACGGCGCCCGCGCCAACAATCAGGATTCGCATTTCGTGGTCCCCATCATGCTATCGACGATCTCGAATCGTGCAGCAGTTTTTGAATGCGCGAGCAGCAGCCGAGGACTGCCAGAGATTTGACATCTCAGATATGAGAGATTTGCGCTGCGGCTAGTCGGCTTCGACGGAGGACGTCGCGGCAATGGAATCATCCACCGACGTAGCCGGCGCGCCCGGCCCGGCGGTCGTTTCGGTCCAAAGCGAGCGATCGTCGAGCAGCCGCGTGACAAGCTGCGTGTGCAATGCGTGCCCCGCGCGATAGGCGACGATGCGCGCCTGTAGCGGCCGTCCCACGAGCGCGAGGTCGCCGATCAGGTCGAGCGCCTTGTGGCGGCCAAATTCGTCTGGGAAGCGCAGCGGGCCATTCATCACGGAGGTGTCGTCGAGGACGAGCGCGTTCGCGAGCGAGCCGCCGCGGATCAGGCCCATCTCCTGCAGCTGCTGAAAATCCTTCACGAAGCCGAAGGTGCGGGCGGGTGCCAGCTCGCGGCTGAACGTCTCGCGATCCACCGCCACCTCGATATCCTGGGGGCCGATCGCCGGGTGGTTGTAATCGACGAAGCAGTGCACGCTGAATTCGTCGGCCGGGTAGATGCCGATGCGGCGGTCACCGTCGGAGAATTCGAGGGGCTTCAGTACGCGAATATAGCGGCGGAGGCGGCGCAGGCGGCGCGTCCCCGCGCGGGCCAGCAGGTCGATGAAAGGCTTCGACGAGCCATCGAGGATCGGCAGCTCGAGGGCATCAAGCTCCACGTAGACGTTGTCGATGCCGCAGCAGTAGAGCGCGGCCAGCAGATGCTCGGTAGTCGAGATCAGGACGCTCTGCCGCAGCAGGCTGGTGGCGTAGCTCACGCGCGCCACGTTGCGCACATGCGCTTCGATCTCAAAATTATCGAGATCGGTGCGGCGAAAGACGATTCCCGTATTCGCCGGCGCCGGCACCAGCCGCAGGCGGCTGCGAACCGCGGTGTGAAGGCCCACACCCTCGATTTCCACGGGGCGCTGAATTGTGATTTGATATGGCATTCCGAGAAAGACCCATTCTACAAGGCATTTCTGTGACCGGGCTACGGAAATTTTCAGCTTGTGTTCTGAATGGTTTACGGGCTAAGTCGCGAAGCTGTTTCGAAGGCGTGTGGCAGCCATACAACAGAACCCGCCATTCGCCTGTGTCACTTTGGATGATTCCGGGCTCGCCGAATTATGGTGAGGACGGCATCAGGGTTGTTGCCCGAGATTCGAATGCGTAGAATGGGGGTGAGTTCGCGAATGGCTACACCGTTCAACATCCTTTCGAACGCACCGCCGGCTCCCGCCGCAAGTACTGGAACGCGGCGTCCGGATTGGCTGCGCGTCCGCTTTTTCGGCGGCTCGAATTACCAGGAACTGAAGCGCATCATGCGCACGCTCGACCTGCATTCCGTCTGCGAGAGCGCGCGCTGCCCCAACATGGGCGAGTGCTGGGATCATCGCACCGCGACCTTCATGATCCTCGGCAACATCTGCACCCGCGCGTGCGGGTTCTGCTCGGTGCCCAGCGGCAAGCCGATCGGCCCGCCGGACGAAAACGAGCCCGAGCGCGTGGCCGAGGCCGTGGAGCAAATGGGATTGCGCTACGCCGTGGTGACTTCAGTGAATCGCGACGACCAGCCCGATGGCGGCGCTGCCATTTTCGCGCGGACCATCGACGAAATCCGCCGGCGCGTGCCCGACTGCCGCGTCGAGGTGCTGATCCCGGATTTTCGCGGCGATTGGGAAGCGCTCGGCACCGTGATGGCCGCTCGGCCGAACGTCCTCAACCACAATATGGAGACGGTGCCGCGACTCTACCGCCGCGTCCGCAAGGGCGCAGTCTACGGGCGGTCGCTCGAGCTGCTGCGCCGCGCGCGTGAAATGGCGCCCGATGTGCCGACAAAAACCGGCATGATGCTCGGGCTCGGCGAGCAGCGCGAGGAAGTGCTTGGGGCGATGGAAGAAATCGCCGCCCAAGGCACTCACATCCTCACGCTCGGCCAATACCTGCAGCCGACGCCAGAACATTTGCCGATCGAACGCTACGTCCACCCGGACGAATTCACCGAATTCAAGCGCCTCGGCGAGCAGATGGGATTCAAGCACGTTGAAGCGGGCCCGCTGGTCCGTTCCTCGTATCACGCCTTCGAGCAGGAAGAATCCGCCCGCAGCTGATCCAGTGAAACGGTCAGCCTCCCGAGGCGCTCGAGTCAGCACCTGTAGAATCCACACGGAGCAGCAAGCCCGCCCCCGCCTGAACGCTAACCTGGCCCTTCGTTGACTCGAGGATAATCTCGCCGACAGGATCGGTGCGGCCGACATGCGCGATCTTCAAATGCGGCAGGCCATACGTGCCGCACGCATCGGAAGAAAACAGCCAAACGGCCTGCGGGGCGTCATTGGCGTCGACCGCGCCGCGGCACCCGCGCTCGGGATTCGCGCTCAAACGAGCGAGCACGCCACCGTTGACCGGTTTACCGACATCCCCAAACTCGCCCACTACCGGGCCGCCTCCCCGATAGACAGCGTCGCCACCAATCTGCGTGGTCGTCCAGGCCTCCTCCGAAGTTCCGCGATCGGGCCCCGTAAGCGGAATCTGGGCCTGATCGACTTCCATCAGCGAAGCGACCGCGCGGAGGTTGGTCGTGATGGCGATTCGCCGGTGCCACGCCTTCAAGGTGTCGAAGCGCAACGAAAGCCGGGCGGCACTTCCGTTCGACATGGGAGTGACGCCGGTAATGTGGCCGATCACGGTCGATCCGGCGCGAATGGCGCGGCCATCGGGCAGCGGAACATCCTGCATGATGCGCGCCGTGACAATCTGGCCCGGCCTGTTCTTCGCCGAAGACAGCGTGGAATTCAGAAGAACGGGAAGGACCGTTCCCCGCGGAATCGAATCCGCCGCGGGCGACGGCACGACGGCAGCGAATGTCAGCAGGCTCGCAACCAGCAAAATGGCGGCGCTTTTCGCGGCGCGATACATGGGGTCGGCCTCCTTGCTTGGCCCGCACACGGATCTACAACATTAGATGCGCAGGCAGTCTTAGCGGAGCGACGCGAGAAAGGATTTCGCGAGCTCGCGGGTGCGCGCGGTGCAGGCCGGATCGGGATCGGCCGAGGAATCCGGCAGCGCGAGAACGCCGCGAAAATATTCGGCGGCTTTATCCTTTTGGCCAAGCTCCGCGCTCAGGTTGCCAACCAGCAGCAGGAAGACCGGGTTGCGCGGATAGCGCGCGACGAGGGGCTCGACCGTCACCAGCGCGTCCGGGTAGCGCTCGTCGTAGGTGCGCAGATTCTTCGCGAGATAGAAACGCGAGTCGACCGCCAGCATCGCGCCGTGGTCGATTCCAAACTGCATCTCGCGGATGCCTTCTTCCTTGTTGCCCCCAGGAATGCCCATGAAGAAGCGCAGCACCTTCGCGACCGCCGAAAGCGTATCGATGTAGTAGTTGTAGAGGCCGAGGCCGGCGGTGGCGTCCGCCATGTCGGGATCGAGCTCGAGCGCGCGAACGAATTCGGCGCGGGCGGCGACACCGGCGCGCGCCGTGGCTCGCTTGTCGTCGCGAAGGGCGTAGAGGCGCGCCTTGAGCGCAAGGCCGAGTGCGGCGTAGACGTGCATGTCGGCGGTATCGGATTTGGCGAGTTGGTCGCGGGCGCGCGAGATGGCTTTGTCCGCGAGCGCAAAGTAGGCCTCGTCTTCGCGCGCTTTCGGGCGCTTCCAGGCGTCGAGCATCCCCCATTTGATCTCGCAGGCGGCGCAGTAAGTCTTCCACCAGTCGGCTTCGCCTTCGAGCAGGTAGCCGACGGGACTCTGCGGCTGCTCGCTTTCGATATTGTGCGCGGTGGCGATGGCGGCGTCGGCATCGCCGGAGTAGATTTGGTCAAGCGCGTGCGCCGCTTCGGGCGAAAGCGTAAGCCCGCCCGCGTGGACCGACGGCGTGGCAAGCACCACCGCGAGAAGAAAGCCTAGGATTAATGCCAGCGGCTTCATGGGGTGAATGTTTTAGCACAGGATTGCGCGCCAAACCGAACTTCGTGCTTGGCGGCGCGTGTCGCGCCGACGGCGCTCAGAGATCTTTTGCCTTGGTTCCCAGCCCCTTGTGGGGCTGGGCTAGCCCCGCCCGGCAGGGTTGGGAAATTTCAGCTCGCGCGCAACGCAGCCCCAAGCTTCGTTTCCAGCGCGCCAACAATCCGCGCCGAAAAATCGGCAATCTGCGCGTCCGTCAACGTCGCCTCCGCGCTCTGAAACGTCACGCGAACCATCAACGAAAATTTCCCCGCCGGAATCTGCCCGCCGCGAAACAGATCGAGCGCTTCGACGCCGCGCAATTCCGGAATCTCGAGCGCGCGAATCGCCTCGACCACCTGCGCGAACTGCACGCCATCCGCCAGCACCAGCGAAAAATCCCGCTCGACCGCCGGAAACCGCGCTATCGGCGTGAACTTCCGTCGCTCATTCGCGAGCTCAATGCCCTCCAGTAACGGCTCTAGCCAAATCTCGGCGACGAATATCTCTTGCCGCAGCTTGAGTTGATCCGCAATCCGTCTCGCTACCTGCCCTGCACTCCCGATCCATGGCCCTCCCTTGAGCTTGAGAGGCTCCGGGTAGGGCATAAGATAATAAACGAGCGGTTTAGCCGGCTCACGCAGCAGGCTGACATTTGCGCTTCGCGATCTCGAGAACCAATTCAGGGTAGACCCGCCGTCATTCCACCAGTGGAGACCATCCGCCAATTCTCCAATCCGGTCAAGGTCGCCCTTCAGATCCGCGAATGTGAATTCGCGTGCGTTTTCGTGGACCGTCTTCTCGCGGGCTAGGCCGGTAGCGCCTATCGTAAGCACCGCTGTTTCGAACGGCTCTCCGTTATCCCCGAGGCAATATCGTTTGCCGATTTCAAACAGCCGCAGATCGCGCTGCCCGTGATTCAAATTCCACTCAATCGCATCAATCATGCTGACCACGCCATTCGACCGCATCACCGACGCATCTTCTGCGAGCGGATTCCCGATCACTGCCGGCGCCACGCCCTCCGCGCGAAACAGCTCGTCCCGCCGCGCATCGACCAGCGGAATCGCTACAATTTCCTGATATCCCAGCGCGATCACGCGCTCGCGCAACCGATCGAGCGCCGCCGCGTGCGGCAGCCGTTGCGCAGGCCGCTTCGCGGGAGGCAGCCGCGGCGGAAACTTGTCGTAGCCGTAGTGCCGCGACACCTCTTCGATCAAGTCGATGCCGCGCGTCACGTCCTGCCGCCATGAGGGCTGCCTGCACTCCCATGCCGCCAGCAGCGATCCATTGCTCCCGCGGTGTGCATCCTTGCGCACGGGATCGAACCCGAGCGCGCCCAGAATCTCCTCGATGTCGCGATCGGGAACGTCCGCGCCCATCACGCGCAGCAACTCCTTGCGCGACAGCTCGATGGTCGCGCCCGCCGCGCGCCCCGGATACACATCGACCGCGCCCGCCAGCAGCTCGCCGCCCGCCACCTGCTGGATCAGCTCCGCCGCGCGCCGCGACGCCAGCTCCGCCATCTCCGGATCGGCCCCGCGCTCGAATCGGTACGACGCCTCCGTCCGCAGCCCCAGCGCCTTCGACGTGCGCCGCACCGAAATCGGATCG
>Ga0209415_10017747_pt1 | contig 11295 bp, 8 predicted proteins | sample PeaSoiSIISIP2007_FD_187696 | JGI IMG/M metagenome (GOLD analysis project Ga0209415, IMG submission 187696) | Peat soil microbial communities from Weissenstadt, Germany - SII-SIP-2007 (SPAdes) (version 2) | ecosystem: Environmental > Terrestrial > Soil > Wetlands > Peat | place: Germany...
CCGCGACGTCGCGCCCGATCAGGTCGGCCAGCCGGTCCGGCGTGCACTCAACTGCCGTCCGACCCAGTATCCGCACGCCACGCGCATACCACTCATGCGGCTTGAGGCCATAGATCGACGCGTGGTCCGGGTCACCCGAGGCTGTCGCGGTCGTACTGCTGGACTTCCCACAAGGCGAGCAGCTCGTCGCGCTTTTCGCCGAGCACGACCAGCGGTCATAGGCCTGCTTACTGAGATGACCGGTTCGCTCGCCATCGCTCACCACGGGACATCAGGCCGCCCCAGGCCCTTCCGTGCCCGGGCCTAGGACATCTGGGCAGACACGCGGACGAACCGGGCGGCCCGGGGGCGGGCGCGGGGCCCCCGTAGAACAGGTCTCACCACAAGATCGCTTCTGCCGGAGGCTCCACGTGATCGCCTATCGTGCCACGCTTGATGTCCCCAGGGAACTGGCCTGGTTCGCTGCCAAACTGCTGCTCGCCGAGCGCCGCCGCCGCGGCACCCCGCGGGGCAGCCGGGCACTGTCGTGTTTCTGGCAGGCGGTGCTGGGGCTGCGGTGGTTCCGCGACCGCACGACTGCTGAGTCGCTGGCCCGCGACCACGGGATATCGCGGGCCACCGCCTACCGCTACCTGGACGAGGTCATCACCGTGCTGGCACAGGAGGCCCCGGATCTGCGCCGGGTCTTGGAGCGGGCCAAGGACGAGGGCTTTTCGCATGTGATCCTGGACGGGAAGATCATCGCGGCCGACCGGTGCAAACAGCCCGCCATCAGCGTCAAAGGCGAGGTCATCGACCTGTGGTACTCCGGCAAGGCCCATGCGCACGGTGGCAACATCCAGGCTGTGCTGGCCCCGGACGGGTTCCCGCTATGGGTCTCGCAGGCAGAGCCTGGCTCGGTGCACGACCTCACCGCCGCCCGCGTCCACGCCCTGCCCGCGCTCTACCGGGCCGCGGCCACTGGCCTGCCCACCCTGGCCGACCCCGGCTACGACGGCGCGGGGATCGGGATCCTGATTCCCGTCAAACAGCCACCCGGCGGCAGGGAGCTTGATATCAATACCCAGACCCGCAACGCCATCCAGCGTTCCCTGCGCTGCCTGGGAGAACGAGGGTTCGCCCTGCTCACCGGCCGCTGGCGGACCCTGCAGCACATCACCGCCAGTCCCAGCAAGATCGGCGGCATCGCCCGCGCCGCCCTCGTCCTCACCCATTTCGAATACGGCTACATCAGATGAAATTCGCTGAGATCACCTCACTGAACGCCCAGTTCTACGTGTGCTGATCCGAGCATGGACCTAATCGGGCGCTGCCTACACGGAACGGCCTAAAGACGGACCGCCATATTGGCCCCACCGTCGGCTTGGTGCTGATCAAGACACTGAGCTGAGGTGTCGGTCGGAGAATTCCGGCGCAGCGGAATCCGTTGCTGTCCTGATAAATGGCGTAGCGACCACAAGGGAGTGTGTTCGATGCTTCATCTATAGCACTGCCACGCCATATCGACTAGGTGGCGACGGGCCAGAGGTACACGTGGCCGTTCGCGTCCGCGGCGGCTAGGTACTGGCCGTCCGGGCTGAACGCTACCGAGCGTACGCCCGAGCTGCTGGGATCGTTGAGGGCTTCCCGGGGCTTTGACCCGGACGCCCATAGGTAAATGTGCCCGTGACTGTCTGCGGTGGCCAACAGGGTATCGGATGGGTTAAAGGCTACGGAGTCGATGCCTTCGCCAGCAGGGTCGGTGAGCGACTGCGCGATGCCGTGGCTGCTGACTAGCCACACGTATGCCTTGCCGTTCGAGTCGCCAGCCACGAGGTACTTATTGTCGGAGCTGAATGCCACCGAGCGGACGCCGTCGCTCGACGGGTCAGCCAGGGACCGGGCTGGCCCGTGGGACCAGAGATAGGTGTTGCCGTTGGCATCGCCCGCGGCAAGCAGGGAGTCAGCAGGGTTGAAGGCAACCTCGCTGACGCCTTTGCTGCGGGGATCGGTCAGGGAACTGATCAGGTCGCGAGTGCTCATTTGCCAGACGTAGACATTCCCCTTCTCGTCACCGGCCGCGAGGAAGGTCCCGTCGGGGCTGAACGCGACTGAGGTGACGGCTTGCCTGGAGGGCACAGCTAGGATGGCGAGGAGTTCGTTGCCTTGCCATATGTACACGTGTCCGTTCGCATCCCCGGCGGCAAGCAGGGAACTGGCCTGGTTGAAGGTCACCGAGCGGACGCCTTTACTGCCCGGATCGGTGAGCACATTGGCGAGGCCGCGGGTGCTCAGCTGCCAGACGTAGACACGCCCGTTTCCGTCGCCGGCCGCGACGAACGTGTTGTCGGGGCTAAACGCCACCGAGCGGACGCCCTGACTTTCCGGGACTGTGAGCGTGAGCAGGCTTTCCTGCCGCGGCGCGGTTGTCCAGGCTTGCTGCAGCGCGCGGTAGGCCGGCTTCGGAGAGTCGTCCGAGGCCACCGCGCCGAAGTGCGACGCCGCGTACTGCGCGCCGAGGTTGTCATCGCGGATGTCGTACCAGTAGAAGCCGCCGGCCCAGCTGTAAGTCCGCCACAGGCTGGTCTCAGCAGTGGCGAGGTCGGCCTGCTCGGTCTGCGAGACGCACGTGTAGGTAGCGCCGGTGACGCAGGTAGGCGCGCCAGCCTCGGTGATCCAGATCGACTTGGCCGCGTCGCCGTGCGCGACCATCAGGGAGCGGGCCGACACCGGAGTACTGGCCATCTGGCTCCACGCGGAACAGGGGTTGTAGGTGAGCATCTGCGCGGCGGTCGCGCCCTTCCAGAAGTTGTACGGATGCCACGCGATCGCGTCGAAGTGGCCATGGATGCCATCGGCATACAGGGCCTGGAGGTAGTTGACCCCGTTCCATGCGGCGGCATCGTGACCCGTGCCGGTGTGACCACTGCAGGTGACGTCGTCGTAGGCCCCGCCCGGCGCCAGGCCGCCGAGCACCACGGTCATCGACGGGTCCACCTGCTTGATGCGGCCGTACGCCGCGGTGACCATCGCCGCGTACGCCTCGGGGCTCGGGGTCTCGTCCCCCCAGAACAGCTTGAGGTTCTCCTCGTTCCACAGCTCGACCCCCGCCAGCAAGTAGACGGGAAGGCCTGGATGTTCCTTCCAGAACGTTCCGCCCGCAGCGTAGCGGGCCGCGACAGCCGCCGCGAACACGCCGTAATCGGCCGGATTCCGGGGCGGCAGCCAGTACACGCTGGGATCGGGCGTGGAACCGCCGCTGGCCCATAGCGGGGTGGTATCGATGGCGAGCAGCGCGTGCAGATGATGTTCGGCCGCCTCGGTGACGATCTCGTCGGGACCTGACCAGGCGAACCGGCCCTGAGTCGGCTCGACAGACGCCCAGCTGACGTCGTCTCGCAGGCTGGTGGCGTCGCCGGCTTCGATGAGGCCGACGTAGCGCGAGGGGTCAGGCTCGCTGGTAACGCGCGCCGCGTAGCCGACCGGCTTTGCCGGGCTGGCAATGACCGTTTCAGCCACGGGCTCCAGACGTGGCTGCGCGCTGTGCAGTGCGGCGGGCAGCGCAAGGGTCATAGTCGCCAGGATGCTCATCAGCACCAGGCCGGTTCGCCTGATTATCAGCATGTCATCCCCCCACAAGGTTTGAAGCGACCGGCCACAAGTAGACGCGCCCGCTAGCATCACCGATCGCGAGAAGCTCACTCACATGGCCGGATTCCACGGAGCTGAGGTCGTCGAATGCCACAGACAGGACGCTGCTGCCGGACGGGTCGGTAAAGTCCGAGCGGACGAGGGCGCCGCCGTGCCATAGATAGACGCGGTGGTTGGCGTCGGCCGCCGCCACGAACTTACCGTCGGAACTCACAGACACCGACTCGACACCCATGCTGTCCGGGTCTGTCAGGGAGACGACTGGGCGCTTGCCGACGGTGACTACGTTCCCGGTCGAGGTGTATCCCCACTCGTACACCCTGCCCGCAGCGTCGCCGGCCACCACGAACTCATTGTCAGGAGTGAAGCTCACCGAGCGTATGGCGCTGCCGTAGGGATCAGGGATGGTGTTCCCGAGTGTCTTGATCCACATGAAGATCTCTCCGTTGGCGTCCCCCGCGGCCAGCGCATTGTTTTGGGGATGGGCGTAATTGAAGGCCAGGGAGGTCACGCCGTCGCTATTGGGATCAGTCTCAGGATCACCCCGGAGGTCGAACTGACCGCATCTGTCCTTGGTCATCGCGCAGACCCACACGTTCCCGTGGGCGTCGCCGATCGCGAGAAACCCCTTGTCAGAACTGAACGCTACCGACAGGACGCTGCTGCCCGATGGGTCCGGGAGGATTTGCGCCAGTCTGCTTCCCGCCCACAGATAGACCTTTCCGTTGGCATCAGCTGTGGCCAGTAGGGCGTTATCGAAGCTGAAGGCGACGTCGTTGACGCCGTTGCTGTCCGGGTCAGCCATCGCGTCCAGGAGCCTGTGCGTGCCAGCATCCCATTCCCGGACGAGCCCGCCGGAGGTGCCGGCCGCGACAACTATTCCGTCAGGGCTGAAGGCGACCGACTGGACGCGACCCGGGAGGACCGCCATCGGCGACGGGCCGGCATGTGGCGTGGTACGTGGCCCGTTGGTCCTGCCGGTTCCCGGCATGAACACAAGCGCCAGTGAAACCGCGAGTGCCGCCGCGACGAGGACGCCGGCGAGGACGATAAGTTTCCCGCGTCGGCGCTTGGCTGGCTGACCGGAATCCTCATGTTCGGTGGATCGACCCAGTACCTCGGCCTGTTCGCTGTGGACGCCGTCTACGCGGTCTATCTGCCCGACCATGTGCGCGGCGCGCGTGCGCTCCGCGAACAGCCGCTGCACCCGGTCAGCCGCGGCGCCGGCGGAAGCCGCCAGCGCTACCTGGGCGGGTCCTGCCGCTTCCGGGATATCCGCGTCGGCGATCTTCGCCAGGGCCTGCCGGGCGGCGAGCGCGAGGCCCGGCTCGGCTGTATCGAGGAGGTCGGCGAGTTCGGCGACCGCGCTGGCGCGGACTCGGGGGCGCGGGCTCTCCAGCGTGGTGCGAAGGTCCGCGGGTAGCTGCGCGGGCTTGATGAGCGGGCCGCGGACGCTGTGCGCGATGACGATGTCGCCCTCGCTGCGGTAGGTCCACAGTTCCGGAGTCTGCCGCAGTTCGGCTGCCCGGACGCTGTCGTATACGTAGCGGTACAGATCGGTGACCGTAATCTGCCCGTCGTGGTCGCGATCCGCGTCGCCGGAGCTAAGGCCGTCGACGATCGCGCGGGTGAACACCGACGGCAGGCCCTCGCCGGTGATCTGGTCGCCTTCGAAGGAATACTCGGTACCGCGCGAGGCGGTCATTACGACCCGGCCACGCCCCTGAGGCTCGAAGCGCTGCCGCAGCGCCAGTTCGGTGTCGCCCTTGGCGCCACGGGCGAAGGCGCCGCTGTGACAGCAGTCCAGGACCAGCACCTGACGGCTGGCCCGGCAGTCGTCAAGCCGCTCATTGAGCCAGGCTGCGGCGACGGCCGTTGCGGCGAGCTTGCTCCGCTTGGTATCGGAGGTCGCGTAATAGAGCCTGCCGGGGCCGTCAAGCACGCCATGGCAGGACAGATAGACCAGCAGCTGATCGTCTGGATGCAGGTCAGCGCAGACGTCGACGATTTTCTCTTGGAGCCGCGGGAACGGTGCGTTGAGCTCCACCTCAACCTCGTATCCGCCAATGCGCGGGTCGAGGAGCACCCGGGTGAGTTCCTCGGTGTCGCGGCCGGGTGCACGCAACTGGCTCAGGTCAGGGTCGTGGTAATTGGACGCCGCGATCAGCAGCGCCAGCCGCCGACCACGTCGTGCGGGCCGGGCTGGTCCACCAGCGGCCGACGGATCAGCTGATGGGGGCATGACGGGCTAGGAAGTCCTTGATGATCTGGTCCTGCTGCGCTGCGGTCGCTGCCGCGACCTTCAACGTCTCGCCGTTCATGGTGACCTCGACGCTACGGCCGGTGCGGGCAACCCAGCTGACCACCGTGGCCACCACTGTTCCCAGTCCCTCTTTGCCAAGCCGTACCGCGAGCCAGCCAACCAAAGTCCCCGCGCCCTTCGCGCCCGGCTCCAGAGGCGGCCCAGCGACTGAGTCGATCGAGTCCACATCCAGTTCGGATAGCTCAGCGCGCAGCCGCCGAGTCAGCTCGGCAATATCCTCGTCGTCACCATCTGGAATCTGCAGCACCTGCACGGTTATTGCATCGCTGCGTCCCATGACGCTACCTCCCCCCATGTCGGCCCGTCGGCGCTTCGCTAGATCACTCAGATCACCGCCGGAATGCCGTATCGCCTACGGCCGAGCCTTGCCTCCCCTTGCCAGCCACAGCCGTGACTCCGGCGATCCGGCGCGGGGCGAAGCCGTACCAGAACTGAAGATAATCACCACTTGGCCGATCCTGCCCTAATATCGCCTAGCTCGCAATCGGAGTGTTACTCGGCGTTAGCTCACGCGTGACTAGGGACGAGGCAGCCGGGGGCTGTGCGCCAGAGAGCGAGTGCTCATGTGGCGTATGGTCGGTTACCAGCTCTGCCGCGAGTATCTTCACCATCGCGGACCTCCAGAATGACCCGTCCCAGCGCGTCACCATGACCTGGCAGCCCGCCAAAGGGGCAGTGGCTGCACACAACTGCCCGCGTGTCTGTACCCGCGGTGAGTGCGTACTGGGCGTAGTCGAGCATCCGTGCCTCGATTCGATCGTGGCCAGCCCAGTCACTGAACTCGAAGATCGGCCCGTTGCCGCTGTCCTGGATCTCTGGTCGCCGAAATGATGCCCAATCTTAAGGACTGCATCGTTGCCTCCGGCGGACGAGCCATTGGAACGACCGCATATAATAATCATTCAGCACCGAGCGACTGACTACTTCGATAGCCGATCTGTCATTCAGGCGGTTATTACGTCTACTATGGACTCGATCCAGATCGAACGCAATCATCCATGCGATGATGTCCTGGCACAGACAGCTCAGCTCGGCCGCTTCAAGTACAGATTTTTTGTGAACCTCGGGAGGAAGCAGCCAAGACGCCTCCGAGAAGGAGTCAGCGTGTCTGAGTACGCAACTGCCGCCGTTCGTCCAACGCTTGGACCGCTGACGCCTGTCTCCGAACCGCCCAGGGCGCGGTCTATAGAACCCATTCCCCCGTGGTGCAGGTCAAGCGGACGTATGAGTTCTGGGCAACTGGATCGCTAAGGATGTCCGCTTAGCTCATCCAACACCCAGCCAGAATGAACTGCGGAGTACCGCGATGCAGACTGCTTGAAGTTTCCTAACGGCACGCAGGGGGAAGGACGCCTCGCGAAATACTTGAACACGAGAGCCCGGTCCTGTATTCTAAACACGTGAAATTTTCCCGATTCGGGGAAATTTCCCCTCCATGGGGGTTCAAGTCCCCCCTCGGACACGACCCATTTCCCCATATTGTTCGCTTTTCGGTGCGAATGTCTCCGGGCTGATCGTGACGTCGGCCCGGAGTTTGTCTTGTCCGGGCAGGTAGGTGACCTTGAGGCCGAGCTGTTCGTAGATGGCTGCCTTCACCGGTGGCTCGGCGTCGTGGATGACGTCGCACAGGTCGCCGAGGCCGGTAATGAGGGTGCGGATGTCGTCTTCGGTGAGCTGGGGGGCGGGTTTGTGGTGGTCCCGGGTGGCGACGCGGGCGAGCACGGCAGCGCGCTCGGCCTGGACCTGGCGGGTCCACTCGGCGACGGCCTTAGGGTCGGCTCCGGCGTCGAGGGCGGCCTGGTAGCGGGCGAGCCGGGCGTCGCAGTTAGCGATGAGGGCCTTAGTGTCCTGGCCGGGCGGCGACAGCACAGCAGGAAGTGGGTCCTGGGCGGCCTGCATCTCGCGGATGGTCTGCTCGAGCCGGTGCGGCGCGAAGATGACCAGCAGCCATCTGTCGATGGCGGGCAGCACGTCGGCCTCGCGAAGGTAGACGTTGCCGGGGTGGCGGACGTGGCTGGCCAGGGCGTATTCCCTGGGGTAGCGGCACCGGTAGTAAGCAGCCTGGTTGCTGTACTGGCCTTGCATCCGGCGCCCGCAGTACCCGCAGTACAGCCGCCCGCGCAGGACATAGGGGCGCGCGACGCGCTGGTGTGCTTCGCGGCTGCCGCGCCGGGCTCGCCCGGCGTCGGCCATGATGGCCTGCGCGGCCTGGAAGTCTTCGGCAGAGATCAGCGGCTCGTGGGCGATGATGTCGGACCAGACCCAGCTGCCGGCCTCGTTCCAGCGCATCCGGGTCTCATAGCCGGCGGCGACGTCGTCGACGTCCAGGAGGATCTCGTCCTTGCGCTGCTTGTTCCAGACCTGCCGGCCGGTGTAGCGGGGGTTGGTCAGGATGACGCGGACGGCGGATTTGGACCAACCTTCCCCGGTGCGGTGCCGGTTGCGGGCCGGGTCGTACTGGGACGGGGAGGGGATTCTGTCGCGGGTGAGCCCTTCGGCGATGGCGAACAGGCCGCGCCCGGCGAGGTACTCGGCGAAGATCCGCCGGACCACCCAGGCTGTCTGGGGGTCGGGTTCCAGTTTGTGCAGGCGCTTGCCGTCGGCGGCTTTGGCCGGGTTGGGGTGCGGCCCGGCGTCAGCCAGCCGGTAGCCGTAGGGCGGCCGGCCGCCGAGGAACCGGCCCTCCAGTGCGGCCTGGGCGGACATGGCGGCGCGGACCCGCAGCTTGATCCGGTTCCGCTCGCCTTTGGATAGGCCGCCGAACACCGACATGATCAGGTCGTGAGCCTCGGAGTCCGGGTCGATCGGCCCGCCGACCTCCGGGACCCACAGCTGGACACCGTAGTGGGTGAACACGGGCATCACCAGGCTGTACTGGTTGCCGTAGAACGCCCGCTGTGGCTCCCCGATCACCACCGCGTCAAAACCGCGGTCCGGGTCGGCCAGGTCGGCGAGCAGCCGGGCGGCGCGGGGACGGCGCTTCCACGGCAGCGACCGGGACTGGCCGATATCGAAGTAGTCAGCGACGATGATCCCGCCGGCCGGCTCGATCAGGGCGCGGCTGCGGGACTTCTGCCAGTTGTAGGACGCCTGGGGATCTTGGTTGTCTTCGGTCGAGACCCGGCCGAGGAACCCGAATCTCCTGGCCAGGACGGCTGAGTCCAGGTCGGGGACCGGCATGACGCTCATCCAGGATCACCGCCGAGGCAGCCGGGCGGCGGACTGTGCTGCAGAAGGCAGCGGGCGGGATGGCGCAGCGGCCAGCGCGGTCGTCGGCACCCTGCCGTCAAATCCGGACATGAGCCTGCCTAGCAGGGCGTACTCCTGCGCAGTAAGCACCACAGCGCCTGTGTTGGCCAGCACAAGCATGACGTGGCGCTGCGCGAGCTGCTGCAAGATCCCGATGCCGTCTGCTGGCCTGCGGCGCGGAAGCAGGCGCCATGCGTCGGCGGCGACCAGTATCCAAGCCGGATTCTCGGGGCCGGACAGCGTGGATAGTAGCGCTCGGCCGTGCGGCCGACGGCTCCACGGGTGATCAGCGCGGCAGCTCTCGTCGAAGTACATGGCGGTCATCTGACCGCCGTAGGCAGCCACGGCGGCGCGGCATAGGGCGAGTTGCCGGTGCCGTTCTGCCTGGCTTTCCTGGGTGCCAGCGGCGTGAGCGGTCCGGCCGTAGAACACCACAGACGTCGCACGGATCTGAGTCTTGGGATCAGCGGCGGCCAGGTCGTCTGCCGGAAGCACAGCTGAACCATCCTCGGGCCTGCAGGGCTGGCGGTGCCGACCGCCGGAACGGGTTCCCTTCACCTGATTCTCCTTCCTTGCGGCAGCTCATCTGCTGTGGGCAGCGCCAGGCAATGAGCGGCCGCCATCGGCCCGGCACGCGACGTGCGGGGTTCACCGTGGTACCTGGACTCGACGGCTGGCTTCAAGTGCGTCAGCCCTCGGCGTGGTCTGCCCTTTCCCTGGCGCGCAGGAGCATGGCCAGGACAGCGTTGGCTGCGCCTGGGGTCAGCTGCGGCTCAGCAGGACTGAAGGTCACCTCGATCAGCTCGCCCTCTCCCGTCTCTGCAGCGGACGCATTTCGCGGGCCCTGGGCGGCGGGCATGTCCCCGGTCATGCCAGCCGCCTGGGAGGCGACGCGCTTGGTAGCTCCAGGGCATCACCAGCCGACGTCGGGCTGGCATCGCCGCACTTGACATGCCTGACGAAGTAGAGCGTTGATTGTCGGCGCTGCACGACCAGGCATGACGGTCCCGCTTGGACCGCATCCATCCGAAGCATGCAGGGCCGTCGCGTCAGCGATCTTGGAGGTGAGTGATCATGACTGGCAGATCTCCCGGTCCCCGGGATGGGAAGGTACCAGCCGCCAGCGAGGTGCCGAGCATCCCTGACGATGCCGATGGTTACGAAGACATCAACGTCTTGGGCCTGGCGGGGCAGATCCCGTCCGATGATGGGGAATGGCTGCTTGTCACATCGCTGGACAGCCAGCCCGGGGGTGGATTCCTCGCCCGCCACCTGTGGCCGGGCGAGTTGCACGCCCACGGAGGCGACGTGCTGATCCGGCTGCTTCCCGATCCTAGGAGAGGAGGACAGCCGGGGATCCGCGCCGACGTGCTGGTGGTCCTGGGCGGCTACCTGATCCTGGCCGGAAGCTGGGTACGGCACGATCGGCGCCGTTGGCCCGAGCAGATCCGCCCCGCCGTGACGTTCGTGATGGGGATGATCACCGAGCTTGAGGAGAACAGCGCCGACCTGGGCGCCCGCCACCGGGTCCGGCTGGATGACCCGGCGGCAGCCGTGGTCGGCGTGCCGCTGGGCGTCACCTCGGGCCGAGCGGCCGCAAGCCAGCCCGGCGACTGAGACTGGCACGCCCGTAGCCTCGGGGGCAGGTGCTCCAGGCAGCCTGCCCCCGCTGGCGTTGTCCCGGCTCACTGCAAGAAGACGCCTTCCAGGTGCTGTCCAGATCCGCGTATAAGGCAGCCGCGCCGAGGCCACCAGCACCCTCCGCATCAACGTCGCAGGGCCGTTCCGCCGGGCTCCGGAGTTCGCGATGAGGACCCTTGAGTTTGCGCGAACTGGCGGGAAACCGGGGGGCGCGGAAGATCAAAATGTCCTCGTGCACGATCAGGTGCCAGGGCTGGCCGTGGCGGCGGGCACGGCGGAGGTTATCCAACTGGAAAAACGACGGCCGGGCGATCAGCCGGCCGCCGCGCAGCCCAGCGAGCAGGGCGACGCACCGGGCGACCGGGACCAGGCCCGCGCGGGCGCCCGCGGCGATGACGGCGGCGGGCAGGTCGACCAGCTCGCCGTGCTGCCGCCAGGGCCGGGCGGTGACC
>Ga0209415_10017748_pt1 | contig 11295 bp, 11 predicted proteins | sample PeaSoiSIISIP2007_FD_187696 | JGI IMG/M metagenome (GOLD analysis project Ga0209415, IMG submission 187696) | Peat soil microbial communities from Weissenstadt, Germany - SII-SIP-2007 (SPAdes) (version 2) | ecosystem: Environmental > Terrestrial > Soil > Wetlands > Peat | place: Germany...
GGGCCGGTCTGGTTGGTATAGGGTCAACGGCCCACCCGCGAGTCACACCGAAGCAAAGAACCGGAATGATGATGGTCTGCCGACTTACAGCGGATCAAATCCACCTTAGGTTGCACAGTCTATTGAGATACCTTGCCAATGCCCTTCGGCGCCATCTCCACTTTATGGACTCCGAAAACTCCCGAAACTTCGCTTTCCCCGCTGATGATCCGCTCGTCGAGGCGACCAATCAGCTCTCCTATAGGTTGCGGAGGGCCGCGTGTTTGGCCCGACACAGCTTTAGCGCAGGGCCAGAACAATGGGCCTCCATGAGACCGGAGGGTGGTCAACCCGTGGTTCGTGTCGCTCCGCTACAGATCAGGTGATCGCCCACCCAGGCTAACGGCCTTCACGACTTCCTGCTGGTCTTGAACGTGGTCATTGACCCGGGGATCGAGCTCGGGCTCGAGGATCATGATCGCCACGCTTGGCTGCTCCATCTCCTTGGCCGGGATCTGGCACGCTGACCCCTACGGCATTCACGCCTTGGGAAGATTGTCCTCATGAGTCACCGTCATCTGAGCAAGAGCCATTTCTTCATCGGACAAGGTCACATGGATGGCATGATCGCGGTCGTAAATTGTTTCGATCTTGTCCATGAGTTCCGCTCGCCTCTCCGGCAAAACGAGTCCCGGATCTGCCTCAAGTAGCCGCTTCGCGATTTGAGCTTGGCATTCGCCCACTGTCCCGGGCCGGATTCCATTGGGCTTGTCAGATACAAAGTTCACCAGGTCAGCGTAGAATTCATCTTGATCCTTTTTTGCGCTTGCTTCCCGCCATGAGTCCCATTCCTTTTGAGTGTCGAAGCCCCAAAACTGAGGCTCGTATTCCGAGAAAATGTCTGTATCAAATGCTTCAGAGATAGCCCTAAGAATTTTGCCGGGAGCGCCATTTGAGAAGAATCGCGTCAGCTCGCTGACGAAGCCCCGTTCCGCGATGCGGCGTTCAAATGCCTCGGCCGACTCGATCTCCTTCACCTCCACGAGTGGTTCCGCTGTGGCCTGTTCAGGCATTTCTAAGCTCCTTCAATACCCGGACGACCTCCACGGAAGGCCCGGTCAGCTGCCCAAGGGAGGAGTCGCTGCTCGACGTGTTCGCCGCGCCTACACAATCCACCCCATCTCGCGCGCCTTGGCGTTGGCGAGCTTCCAGGCGCGAGCGAGGAACTCCGCCTTCGTCATTGGGGCGCCGTCAGCCTCTTGGCCCGAGTAGGACTTGGCGAGAAGCTCGTGAGGGGTCGCTCTGTAGTAGGTTACCGTGTAGCGCATGCCCGGCAGGGTTACGATGATCTCGTCGCCCTGCACTTCGACGTGGAGATCAGCTTCGACAGCCATCTCGCTCAAGGCTACGGCCGTCGCGACATTGGGGGCCGGGCGGGCGCTTCTGTCCTTTGGGGCCCTTCTGGCGTTTCGGGTCAGGCACCTACACGCTTTCCCACCAAAGTCCGACTGCCAGTCCCGCGGAAATCACGAAACCGACGATGCTCGCCCACATGGGAATATCGGTGCCATTAATGGTAATGCTCCACCCCAATAACAGCCGCAATACATGCACGATGGCTACCAATGCAAGAATAACAATAGTGGCAGTTGTGAAGGGCTTCATGGCTTTGCCTCCCTGTGACGCGGCATAACGCGACCAGCTGGGGGTCCAAAATCAGCAGAGGCCTATAAATTAGGCGGGTTTCCGGTCTCATGGAAATGGAAGTTCAGGCAATTGCCAAGAAAATAGGCTCGAGTGGCTATAAGGACACACTCCTCGCAGGGTTGGATCGGCAACATCTGCCTTACCGTGGAGCGCGAGCTGAGATTTCCGAGGGCGATGGCTTTTTGGCGCTAAATGATCTAAATCTTTGATTTCAAACGCTTATTCCTTTGATCGTCTCTCTTGCGGCAGGGAGCAAGGACGGCGGCATCCACGGGCTGAGCGTCACTCGACGTAGACAAGCCAGGGGAATGGAAATTGACTTGGATAGGTGCTCTTCGTTCATGTCGATGTAGAGCACTCGAAACTCCGCATCGTCCCTATATGGCCACCGCTTACGGAAGGGCAAATCACCGGTCGGAATGCCTGAAGTCTCGGCCTTGTCAAAGGAGCTCCTGATGTTGAGTGTTTAGTTCTGCTTCTACCCGGCTTAGATAAGCCTCGGCCGCAGGGTCAGGGTCCTTTTGACGCTTGGGGACGGGGAGCTCAGACATGGCGAAGCTCCTTCAGCACCCTGGCAACCAGTGGCGACTTTTGAGAGATCTTTCGATGCGGCGGGGGAACGCGTCGCGCGCTGTGCAGCCGCTATATGGGGTGACCAAAGGGCAAGAGCCCAGCCAGCCCTGCCAACGCCACGATTGCGATGTTTTTCACGATCGGGCATTCGACGCGGTCCACCGCCGAGTTCGTGGATTTTTGGGTAGCAGCCGAGATGCGGGCCGACGGCGCGTACACCCACTCGATCCTTGCCTTAAGCAGCGCAGCGACACCACAGGAAGCGAAGCTCTGATGGTGGTCTTGCCAACGCTCGGGCTGCGGGGTGATCACGAGGACCTTGGAAGCGAGTGCAAGACGGACAGCCGCTTTCTGGCTTGGCGCCAGTTCGAGGTTGATCCGCTGCTCGATCCACGGCAATGCCTTATCGGCGTCTATCGAGTCCCAGGGTAACTTGGCTCGGGAGAGCGCGAGCAACCTCTCGGCGATGGCCTGCTCGGCTCGGTAGAGGCTTGCCAGAAAGATGCAATCCATCTCGCCGAGGCTGTCGGCGATCACAGTGCCATCGGCGAATTCCAAATCGAGCGCCGTGCGGATGAGGCCTGTCCTAACTTCAAGCAGGTTCGCCGATGGCTCACTGCATCCGAACACCAGTCAAGTTGTTCCGGCTCAGCGGCCGATCAATCATCCTCTACCGCCAACAAGTGTAGGACAGCACTCGTTCACTATTGGGCGGATTCTCCCCTGCCACAGCCCGGTAAAGGCCTGAGCCTGAGGCCTCGACATCCACCGCGACGGCGATTACGCGGCGATCGTTGTCAGCGAGCCGTTTTTCGTCATGATGATGGCCGTCACCGTCCCAAGGGTTTTGACCACCGCATCGATTCTGTCGGACGGCATCACGCAGAAGGCGGTCGAAAGCCCGTCGGCCGTGGCGCCGAGCGGCGCGATCAGCGACACGCTTAGAAAGCGATCCGCGCAGCGGCCCGTGCCTGGGTCAAAGATATGGTTGAAGCGCCCTGCGGCGTCGAACTGGGTGCCGTAGCCGCCGGACGTCCCCATGGCGCGGTCGGCAAGCTCCACGGTCTTCACCGTCCGGCCCGGCCGCATGGGATCTTCGATGCCCACCGGCCAGGGCGTGCCGTCCGCCCGCGGCCCGAGCGCGCGGAGCTCGTCGAGATCCACCAACACGTGCTCGAGGCCGTTCTGCGCGAGGAGATCGGCAACGCGATCGGTGATGTATCCCTGGGCAATGCCATTGAGCGTCACCGCCATGCCCGGCCGCCTGAAGGCCACCCTGCCGGGCACGACCAGCATGTCGCGATAATCGACGAAGCGGCACGCGGCGACGATCGCCGAGGCCGGTGGGCCGTTCGGGTCGGCATTCGGACGGCGGAAATGATCGTCGTAAACACGCCAGAGCGGTTGCACTGTGACGTCAAAGGCGCCGTCCGTGAGCGCGCCAAAATGCTGGCTCAAGGCCAGAAGACGCACGAGATCGAACGGTGGGTCGCGAAGCTCGCCTTGGTGGTTGAGAACCGAGAGCGCCGAGGTTTCCTTGTAGAGGCTGAACACTTGCTCCAGCCGCGCGACTTCGGCGAGCGACAGGCGGATCAGCCGGTCGGCCTCGGCCTGGTCGGGATGGTAGAGCAGAATCTCCGCCGCTGCGCCGAGCGACGTGCCGCGCCAGCGTCGCAGAGGAACCTCGCCGGCGGCAGCCGCAAGCGCTGTGCGCGTCGTGGCGGCGCCGAAGGCCGCGCTCGCCGCCGCGATGGTCAGGAAACGCCGACGTGTCATGAATCGTGACGTCATGGTCTGCTCCCTGGTTAGCGGCCGCCGTCCCCGGCTCAAGACGGCGGGGCCGGGACGCTCCCCGCCTGGTCCGGCAGCTCGCCGGCATCACCGCCGAGGACGTAGTCGGGCGGTATGTCCTTGAATGCAACGACGCGCCCGCGGGACTGACGGGCAAAATTTTCGGCAGCGGATCGCTCGGCAAAAGGCACCGTCTCGGCGGCGCCCATGCCACCCGTCCGGCTGCTTCCGATCACATACCAGGCCTGCCGCGCCTCGATCCAGGTGCCGGGCTCGGGCCTGTCCCAACTGGCGCGGCCCATGTCGTTCACGTAGATCGCCGCGATGTCACTCGGCTCCTCGGGCAGGAGGGTGAAGGCGATGGCATCGCGCGCCGAGCTGAACCACAGGGGCGTCTTCCGGCTCTTCAGGAAGATCTGACCCTTCGGGCCGGAATGGCCAAGCACCTCCATGCCGCAGAACTCAGCCGTTGTCTCGCGGGTCGGCTCCTGGGGGCGTGGGACGGAGGCGGTTTCGTCCTGCTTGCAGCCGGCGACGAAAAGCGCTGTCGCCAGCAGACATGCAGCCAGAACGCTCGGCAGGCGCATCACAGCTCCCTCCGGCGGAAGACGGCCGCCGCGCCGGCTAGCGGCACCAGCACCCAAAGCACCATGATCGTGACCAGCACGGCACGGCCGATGTGCACTTCGCCGCTCAAGCCGGCGAGACCCGCGAAATCCCGGACCTTCTCGAAGCCCGAAAGGTTGAAGAGCCGATAGCTGTCGGTCGGATTGGCGAGAAGCAGCACCGAAAACAGCTCGGTCCCGATGTTGTGCCCCTTGTCCGCGACCAGGAGGCCGAGGAGCGCGACATCGTAGAGCAGCACGAGGAAGAGCCAGACGACGATTCCCGCTCCCGCCGCGGTCGCGCGCTCGCGCACGAGCGTGCTGACGAGGTAGCCGATCGCCAGGAAGGCGCAGCCGAGCAGAACGGAGGATAGCGTCATGACGGCGAAAGCCTTCCAGCCATCCGTCTCGCCGTTGCCGAGCGCCAACGCGGCGCCCGCGGCGCCATAGCCGATAATGGTCGCGAAACCGAGGATCGCGGTATGGCCGAGAAACTTGCCCAGCAGGACCTGGTCGCGCCGCACTGGGTAGGTCAGGAGCAAGAGCATCGTCCCCCGTTCCGTCTCGCCGACGATCGCGTCGTAGGAGAGAAGAAGGGCGATGAGCGGGATGAGATAGATGCTCAGGCTCGAGAGGCCGACGACGGCGACCGCCAGCCGATCGGCGCCGACCGTGCCGACCGGCGCGCTGCCGAGGAAGGCAAGCGACAGGGAAAGGCCGCCGAGCAGCAGCGTCGCCGCGGCGACCCAGCGGTTGCGCAGGCCGTCGCGGATCTCCTTTCCGGCGATGAGAAGAATCGGCCTCATGGCCTTGGCCCGACAGCGGTGAAATGAGCGAATACCTCGTCCAGCCCCGGCGAGGCGACCTCGATATCCTCGATCGGCATGGCAAGACCTTCGATCCGACGCAGCAGCGCCAGCTTTTCGTCGAGCGGGCATGAGAGCTCGACCGAACGCTCGTTCACTCGCGCGAGCGCGGCATGGCCATTGAGCGCCGCCGCCAAGGCCGGCGCCCGGCCGGCGGACACGGAGAGCCGGATCGTCGCCCCGAGCCGCGCCGCACGGCCAAGCTCGGCAAGCGAGCCGTGCGCCACGAGCCTGCCTGCATTGAGGATCGCCACCCGGTCGGTACGCGTCGTGAGCTCGGACAAGGCATGCGACGCAAGCACGACCGTGCTGCCCCGCATGGTGAGTTCATGCATGATCCCATAGAAGCTCAACCGGAAGGCCGGATCGAGGCCGGAGGTGGGCTCGTCAAGCAGCAGGAGCCTGGGCTGACCGAGCAGCGCTTGCGCGAGCCCGAGGCGTTGCCGCATGCCTTTGGAGTAAGTCTTGACCCGCTCGCCCGCCGCCGCGGCGAGACCGACGCGCTCGAGCAGCGGCTCGTTCGCTTTGACCGCTTCGCCCTTGAGGCGGGCATAGAAGGCCAGCAGCTCCCGCCCCGTCATCGCGTCATGGAAGGCGATGCTTTCGGGGAGAAAGCCGATCATGCGGCCGAGCCCGCGCGCCTTGCTCTCGGCCGGGTCGATGCCCAGCACCTGCACGGTGCCTTCGGTGGGCCTGCTCAGGCCCAAGGCGAGCTTCAGGAGGGTTGTCTTGCCGGCGCCGTTTTGACCCAGAAGACCCAAGCACTCGCCCGGCTCGACGGCAAGGCTCACCTTGTCGAGCGCTGTGTGGGCGCCGAAACGCTTGGTGGCGAGCGTGAACCGTATGACGGGCTCGGTCACGGCTGCCCTCCCGCGGCAAGGGGCGCGCGAGGGGCCGGAGGTGGCTGCATGAGCGGAGCGCTATCCACCACGCCGCCAGGATGCAGGCCGGGGAATCGTGTCTCGGCCAAGCGAAGGAGCTGGAGCGCCGGGCTAGTCAGCAACAGCTTCGCTGCCGGGTGCAGCCAAACTACCTCGTCGACCAGGTCGTTGGGGCGGTATGCAGTGTCGGCAATGCCGTCGCCGTCGAGATCGAAGGCGGGATTGTCGCTCCAGTAATTGCCGCGGCCGTTCTCGGACCATTCGATCCAGCGCGTGCCGACATATTTCACCTGAGTCTGATTGGCGATGAAGGCGTTTCCCGCGACGATGTTTCGCTCCGAGCCGGCGGTAAAGTGTATGCCGATCGGGCAACCCTCGAAGCGATTGCCGCGCAACGCGTTATTGCTCGAATTGTAGATGAAGACGCATTGAGTGGCGCCGCGATAGACGGCGTTGCCCTCGGTCCGCGAGTCGTTCGCGTAGTTGAGCAGGATACCCTGGTCGCGATCGTCCTCGGAGAGATTGTCGCGGACGACAAGACCGTGGGAATACATAAGCGCATATCCGGCATCGTTGCCGATCGAGCTGTTCCCGCTCACCTCGCTGTTGTTCGTGTACATATAGTGGACCGCGATACGCACGCCGCGGAAGCGGTTGCCGTGGAAGAAATCGTCGTGGCTCGTGGTGACGAAGATGCCGTCCCGTCCGAGGCTGAACTCGTTGTCGAGGATCTTCGCGCCTGGGCTGTTCCAGATCGACACCCCGTCCCCTCGCTCCGCCACGCGCAGATCGTCGCGCCCGATGATGGTGTTGCCGAGCACGGTCGCATCCTTGGGCCCGACGAGATAGACGCCGAAGAGGTTGTGCTCGAAGCGGTTCCGCTCGATTCGGCTGCGTGCGCCCGCCGCAGTGACGATCACTCCGGCATCGCGGGCAGCCAGGTCGATGCCGGAGTTGCGAATGGTCAGGCCTTCAATGACGACATTGGGCGCCCTCACCAGGATGACGCTTCCCCGCCCCTCGCCCTCGAGCACGGCGCCCGGCTCCCCCTTGAGCGTGAGCGCCTTGTCGACGACCAGCGCGCCCTTGTGGAACCCGGGTGCAAGATCAAGCACGTCGCCCGGCGCCGCGGCCGCAACGGCCGCCTGCAAGCAGCCATCCTCGGCCGGGACCGGCACCGTTGCGGCGGCGGCGGGCAAGCTCGGCGGCAAGGTCACGGCCAGCATCAGGCTGGCCGCGACCTTCAGCCACCAGTGGCGGGGCCGCGCGCTCATCACGCCGCCTTCGGCTTCACCAGCATGCGCCCACGCATCTCCATGTGGAGGGCGTGGCAGAACCACTGGCAGTAATACCAGTGAACGCCGGGCCGGTCGGCGACGAAGGTGACCGACGAGGTCTGCTGGGGCCCAATCTCCATGGCGATGCCGTAGCCGTTGATCGTGAAGCCGTGCGTCAGGTTGACGATATCGTCCATGTTGGTGAGGAAAACCGTCACCTCGTCGCCCTGGTTCACCTCGAACTGGTCGAGGCTGTATTTGGGCGCATTCGAGTGCATGTAGACGCGCACCTTGTTGCCGTCCCGCTTCACGTCGGCTGCTTCCTCGAGTTTGACGCCATCTTTTTGCGCCCACTCGCGGGCCTCGGCGAAGTAAGGATCGTTGCGATCCCAAACCTCCTTCGGGTTCAGGAGCGACGCGCGGATGATCTCGCAGTCGTGGGGCTCGGCATAGGTCGAATCGTCGTGCACGATCTTCATTGCGTCGCCCGAGATGTCGATCAGTTGGTCGTTATTGGGCTTCGAGATGCCGACGTTGAGGAAGCGGTCCTTGGAGAATTTGTTGAGCGAGCAGAGCCATTTTCCGTCCGCCTCAAGACTCTCCCCCATGGACGTGTGGTTATGGCCAGGCTGATAGTGAACGTCGAGCTTCTGGATGATCGGATCGATCTTTTCGCCTTGGAATGCCCGCTTCGCCTTCTCGATGTTCCACTTGGCGATCTGGCTGTCGATGAAGAGGGTTGTGTACGCATTGCCGCTCCCATCAAAAGCCGTGTGGAGTGGACCCAGGCCAAGCTCGGGTTCGGCGACGATGACGTCGCGCGGCTTGATCTTGTCGTCGAAGAGCGCATCGAGCTTTGTCACGTCCATCACGGAGACGGTCGGCGATAGTTTGCCGTTGATTACGACGTGCTGTTGATCGGGAGCCGTGTTGATGCCGTGCGGACTCTTCGAAATCGGAATGTAGCGCGTGTAACGGGAGCCGTGCCGGCCGTCGATCACGGGCACGCCGTTGATGGCCTTGTAGTCCTGCTTCTGCACCGCTTCCTCTATGCGCTTGATGCTGAAAACGACGACCCAGTCTTGCTCCTTGTCGGTCATCTCCTCGAGCGTCGTCCCGTTGGTCGAGTTGTAGCAAGTCGAGAAAGCATATTTTCCCTGATAGTCGGCATCGGTGTTATCGAGATTTCCGTCGACCATGACCTGCCAGGCGACTTGCATCGTGTCGCCATCGATGGCGGTATAAACTGAGAAATATTTTTTGGGATTGTCAAGATCCGTACCATCGTTCGGGATCGGCACCTGGAATTCGCCGTTACAGAAGACATAGCCGGTGCGCGGAAACTTCTGGAGGCGCGTACCGTGGATCGCTTGCGCATTCGGAATCTCGATGATCTTGTCCGTCTTCATGATGTCTAGGCGGATGCGCGCCAGTCGATTGTTGGCCTTGTCATTGATGAAGACGTAGCGGCCATCGTGCTTGCCAGCAGTGAAGGAGACGTGTGGGTGATGGCAGTCGCCATTGAGATAGACACCACCGCGGGTCTCGAGGAATTTCTTCGTGTCGGGCAGTAGGCCCTCGGTCAGGATCTTGCGGGTTTCGTTGGTCTGCCCGTAGCCCGAGGCGCTGCAGCGGTGAAATACTGGGATGCGCATGAGTTCGCGCATCGACGGGATGCCGACGATGCGGATCTCACCCGATTGGCCACCGCTCCAGAAGCCGTAATAGTCGTCGAGGTCACCCGGCGCGACCTCGTATTTGCTCTTGGTCTCCGCGCTCGCCGCAACGGGACGCAAGGCGGCCATGCCGGCCGCCGTCGCGGCGGTGCCGGCTCCGGCGACCATCGCGAGTTTCGCTGTCGATCCGAGCAGATCGCGGCGGGTGACGCCGCTGGGGCTCTCTTTGGTGTCGCTCATGAAGAGTTCCTTTCCATTTTCTGAAACAAGCTCTCGCGGTATTAGACCTCCGTGCCGCCCAAGGCGGGCGCGGTCGCCTTCGCCACGCCATCGGGCAGCATCGATTTCGAGGAGAGAGCTAGCCTGCGCTCCCTCTTCAGTCGGCGCTGGATCATCGGCGGGCACTTGTGATCGTCGTAGTAGAGCACCTGGCAGTAGAGGCAGTAATGGCACTCGTGGGGATTGATGTGGCCCTCGGGATGGATCGCCTGCACGATGCATTCATGGGCGCAGCGCTGGCAGGGAGAGCCGCATTCCTTGTGGCGCTTCAGCCAGTCGAACATGCGCAGGCGGCCGGGGATGGCGAGCGCCGCACCCAGCGGGCAGAGGTAGCGGCAGAAGAACCGCTCGATGAAGAGACTCATGACCAGGAGCCCGCCGCCATAGAGCACGTAGGGCCATTCCCGGTCGAAGAAGAGAACGATCACGGTCTTGAAGGGCTCGGCCTCCGCCAGCCTCTCGGCGAGATCCATGTTGCCGAGCGAGGTCCCGAAGATGACGAGGAAGATAATGTACTTGATCGGCCACAGCCGCTGGTTGAGGCCCCACGGCACCTTGATTTGCGGAATGCGGAGAAACTGCGCGGCCTCGCTCAGGAGCTCCTGCAACGCCCCGAACGGACACAGCCAACCGCAGAACGCGCCGCGCCCCCAGAAAAGCAACGAGGCCGCGACCGAGAACCACAGGATGAAGGTGACAGGGGCAAGGAGGAACACTTCCCAGCGGAAGCCGCTGAACAGTATGTTGGCGAAGGTAATGACGTTGACGACGGAGAGCTGGGCGTGGGCGTAGCCGCCGATGAAGACGACGGTGAAGAGGAGGAAGCCGATGCGCAGTCCCTTGGTCAGCCGCGGCCGGCGGACGATCATGTCCTGGAAGAAGAAGATGAAAGTGAGCAGGCCGATGGCCGCCGCAATCACGCCGATATCCACTGCCTTCTGCTGCCAGATCTTGCGCCATAGCGGGACCTCGGCCGCTGGGGCGCCGGCGCGCGATGCGGGCGTGGTCGCCACGGCCGGCGCCAGCGGCTCAAGATATTTGGCCGGCAAGGTGTACCCGAGGTCGAAATTAAGGAAGGCCTTGTCGAGGGCGCCAATCTGACGCTGCACGAGCAGCTGAAGCCGCCAAGGCTGGACCGGGTCGAGCGGGGTTTCGTCGGGCGCGACGAACAGTCCGATCTCCGGGAAATGCGGCGCGCCCGCGGCGGCGATGTCGCCGAGGCGGCTATAGTCGTGGTCGCGGAAGCGGATGGTCTCCTCGCCTTGGATGACGCGAATGCGGTCGAAGATTCCGCCTCGCACATAGCCCGAACCCTTGAACGAGTAGAGGCCTTCGCCGGCGATCAGCACTGCCTGTTGGCCCGGATGCAGGCTCTTCACCAAGCGCTCGTAAGAGTCGGGCCCGAGCAGGCTGCGGCCAACCGACGGCACGCTCACCAGAGCGATATAGAGGTCGATGAAGTCGGCCTGAGGATCGCCGGGCTCCGGGCGGCTCGCAGCGGCCTGGTTGCCCGAGTGGGCGAAGGCGTCATTGACCTCGCTGACGCTCAAATGCAGACGGCGCACCGAGCCGTCGTCCAACAATGCCGGCCAGTCCTCCGTTTGGATGCGGCTCATGTCGACCGTGGTCGCCAGCGCAGCGGCGGCGGGCGTGGCTTGGCC
>Ga0209415_10017750_pt1 | contig 11295 bp, 12 predicted proteins | sample PeaSoiSIISIP2007_FD_187696 | JGI IMG/M metagenome (GOLD analysis project Ga0209415, IMG submission 187696) | Peat soil microbial communities from Weissenstadt, Germany - SII-SIP-2007 (SPAdes) (version 2) | ecosystem: Environmental > Terrestrial > Soil > Wetlands > Peat | place: Germany...
ACGCTCCTCGCTCCCGACCGACCCCCGGACAGCAGGGTGAAGCCGCACCGGAGGAACGGCCGCCAGCGTCACACGCCACGATCGGAAAAGCAACGGCGTTCACAAAAACGACACATGCAGCACGCCCGCTTTCACATTTCCGTTACAACGCCCCGCCTCCCCTTCTCGGGCCACGTTCACAAAAACGAAACACAAGGCGGACCGACGCCCGACACTCTTGCCGCGAGTGATCGGATTGGCCGCGCACTCCGCAACGTTTCGCGCCGCTGGCTGTTTCCTTCCGGAGCAATGGCGGCGATCGAGCCGCAGACAACTCCCAACGTAAAGGAGCCACACCCGTGCGCGCGCACCGCACCCTCATGCTTTCACTCATAGCCACGATCGCGCTGGCCGCACCGGCGAGCGCCGTCGCGCGGCCGCTGATCATCGGCGGCTCCACCTCAGTCCTGCCCCTCGCCCAGAAACTCGCGACCGCCTATCACCGGGCGTTCCCCAAAATCCCCTCGCCGAAAGTCGGCGGCGGGCAGTCCGACGTGGGCATCAGCGGCGCGGCCAGCGGCCGCTTTGACATCGGCGACTCATCGCGCGACCCGATCAGGGGCGTCGACCCCACCGGCCTCGTCTTCACCAAGATCGCCCGCGACGGCGTGTGCGTGATCACCAACCCCCAGAACCCGCTCTCCAATCTCAGTGCGGAAAACGTCGAAGGCATCTTCACCGGCAGGATCCGCGACTGGAGTCAGGTGCCCGGCGCGCGCGTCAGCGGACCGATCGACCTGTTCGACCGCGACGGCGCCTCCGGTACGCAGGACGCCTTCCAGCACATCTTCCTTGGCGAAACGCTGAAGATATCGCCGAGCGCGACCGCCGAGACCTCCAACGGCCTCGAGCAGAACGCGATCTCCAGCGACAAACAGGCGATCGGCTTTGTCTCCTTCGCCTACACATCCGGCGTCAACGCCGTCGGCTACCAGGGCATACCGTGCACGCTGCGCAACGCGAAGTCCGGCCAGTACGGCGGCGTGCGTAACTTCTGGATGGTCACCAAAGGCGTGCCCAAAGGCGAAGCGGCCAAGTTCCTCGCATGGGTGACGAAGCCCGGCAACCAGACGGTCCGCTCGATCGTCAACTCGCAGTGGATCGCCATCCACTAGGCGGTGGCCACCGGCGCCCCCAACCAGGCTCGCCGTAGCAGTCCCGCCGTGACAGACAGGCGCGCCGAGCTCACGCTCGGCGCGCTCGCCGTATCGGTGCTGGTCCTCGTCGGGCTGATGCTCGCGACGGTGGCGATCAAGGCCTGGCCGTCCTTCTCGGCCAACGGCCTGGCCTGGTTCGGCCCCGGGGGCGACGTCGTGACGCAGTTCCGCGCGATGCACGCGGGCGTGCCGCTGCCGGGGCACTCGCTCCTGTACTTCCGTGCCTGGCCGCTGATCTGGGGCACGCTGCTGGTGACCGTGATCGCGGTCGTGCTCGCGCTGATCGCGAGCACGCTGGCGGCGATCTTCCTGACCGAGTTCGCGCCGGCCCCGGTGCGACGCGTGCTCGAGCCCGTCGTGCGCCTGCTCGCGGGCGTGCCCTCGGTCGTCTACGGGCTGATCGGCATCCTCGCGATCGCGCCGTGGGTCAACGAAAACCTGATCAGCAACTCGCGCAAGCAGTCGGTGGCCTACGTCGTGCAGCTCAACGGCGACAACCTGATGACGGCCGCGCTGATCCTCACGGTCATGATCCTGCCGATCATGGTCGCGCTCAGCGCCCAGGCGCTCTCGTCGGTCCCGGCGTCCTGGCGAGAAGGCTCGGCCGCGCTGGGGGTGAACCGCTGGCGTACGATCTGGCGCGTGTCGCTGCGCACCGCGCGGCCGGCGATAGCCGCGGCGATCGTGCTCGCCACCGCCCGCGCGTTGGGAGAGGCGATCATGCTGGCGATGGTCTCGGGCGGACGCCCGTTCGCCGCCAACCCGCTCGACGGGATCACGTTCCTGTTCGAGCCGGTGCAGCCTCTGGGAGCGACGATCGTGCAGGAGTTCGGCGGGCAGACGACCGGCGCGGTCGCCAACACGATCTACGCGATCGCCGCCGTGCTGCTCGTCTCGGCCGCGTTCCTGTCGTTCGCCGGATGGGCCGTCAAGCAGCCTCTCAAGCGCTATGGGATCGGCGTGTGATGGCCACCGCGGAGTTGGGCGGCAGGCGCACCCCGCCCGCGGTCGCGCAGCCGCCGCGCGAGGACATCTCCTCGTGGCCGCTGATCGACCGCATCGCCTACTGGCTCTGCTGGGCGACGGGCATCGCCCTGTGCGCGATCGCGGCCGCGATCGTGCTGTTCATGCTCGTCAAGGGCATCTCCTACCTGCGCCCGAGCCTGCTGCTGCACTCGCCCGCCCCATCGCTGCACCAGAGCCAGTCGGGCGGCTTCCTGGACCCGATCATCGGCACGCTGATCGTGACCCTGATCGGCATCCTGCTCGCCGCCCCGGTCGGCGTCGCGCTCGCGGCCTGGCTGTCGGAGTACGGTCGCCCCGCCTGGCTCGCGCGCGCGGTCGAGTCGAGCATCGAGATGATCGCCGGCGTGCCGAGCATCGTGCTCGCGATCTTCGGCTTGATCATCTTCTCGCAGAGCTTCCTCGGCTTCCTCTCCTCGCAGGCGAGCGACGGGGCGGTCACCGCGCAGTCGTTCCTCGTCGCGGGCATCGTGATGGCGGTGCTCGCCCTGCCGCTCGTGTTCGGCGCCACACGCGAGGCGCTCTCCCAGCTGCCGGCACGCCTGCGCGAGGCCTCCTACGCGCTCGGCAAGACGCGCGCCACGACGACCTGGCGCGTGCTGCTGCCCTCGATCCGCCCCGGCATCGCCGGCGGCGTCGTGCTGAGCATGGGTCGCATCATCGGCGACACCGCGATCATCGTGATCCTGCTCGGCACCACCCTCAAGAACGAACCCAACGGCGGCGTCCCGGTGCTCGGCACGCTGCGCGGCACCGGCTCGACGCTGACCAGCTACGTCTACGGCAACTCGCCCGCCGGCGAAGGCAACGCTCCGCAGAAGGCCTACGCCGCGGCGTTCGTGCTGCTGATGATGGTGTTGGCGCTGAACGCGCTGGTCACCCGGCTGACCACCGGCCGCACACCGCGCAGCTCACGCCCCTTCCCCGGCGCGCGGTTCTGGCCGCTGGGACGCTGAGATGGACTCGATGCTGCCGCCCCCCGTGCGACGGATCGCGCTCGACCGCGATCCGACCGTCGCCCCCGCGCGCCCGCCGGTCAACGGCGCACCCACGGCCACCCCCACCGCCGCGCCGGTGGCCGCGCGCACGCCCCGCCCGCGGCCCGCGGGCACGCTCGTCAGCGAGCGGATGCGCGCCGAGTCGGTGTGGCTCGCCTACGGCGAGAACTGGGTGGTGCGCGACGTAAGCCTGCCGATGCGCCAGGGCGAGGTGCTCGCGCTGATTGGCGCGTCGGGATCGGGCAAGACCACGTTCCTGCGCTCGCTCAACCGGCTGACCGAGATCACCGCCGGCGCGGCGCGCAGCGGGCGCATCACGCTCGACGGCCAGGAGATCCACGAGCTCGAGGTCAACGACCTGCGCCAGCGCGTCTCAATGGTCTTCCAGCAGCCCAACCCGTTCCCGATGAGCATCTTCGACAACGTCGCCTACGCGCTCGCCGAGCGCGGCCGGCGCCGGCGGCGGCGCACGCCCGAGCTCGAGGAGGCGGTCGCCGACGCTCTGCGCCGGGCGGGCCTCTACGAGGAGGTCGCCGGCGACCTCGACCGGCCCGCGCTGAAACTCAGCGGCGGCCAGCAGCAGCGGCTGTGCATCGCGCGCGCGCTCGCCGTGCAGCCCGAGGTGCTGCTGCTCGACGAGCCCTGCTCGGCGCTGGACCCCATATCGACGGCCACGATCGAGGAGCTGATCGTCGAGCTGCGCGAGAGCGTGGCGGTCGTGATCGTCACGCACAACCTCCAGCAGGCCTTCCGCGTGGCCGATCACGTCGCCTTCATGCACCTCGGCGAGCTCGTCGAGTACGGCCCCAGCGAACAGGTCTTCGACCATCCCACCGTGCAGCGCACGCGCGACTACATCAGCGGGGCCTTCGGGTGAGGCTCGCGGCGCTGGCGCTCGTCGCCCTGGCGCTCACCGGCTGCGAGAGCTCTCAGGAAAAGAGCGCCAAGCTCGAACACGAAGCCAAGGCGCTGGCCGCGCGCGAGCCGGCACAGGCGGGTCTGGCAATCGCGCACGTCAGCTCGCGCGTGAAGGTCGAGGGCGAGGCGATCGTGCACGGCAGCGAAGGCAGCGCGGCCGTCGTCACGCTGCGCAACACCTCGCCCGAGACGCTGCGCGAAGTGCCCATCGAGCTGACCGCCACGGACTCCCACGGCAACGTCGTCTACACGAACACCGCCGCCGGCCTCGCGCGCACGCTCGTGTCGGTCGCGCTGCTGCCCGCGCACGCGCGGCTGACGTGGATCAACGACCAGCTCCCCCTGACCGGCCCGCCGGTGGCGGCGGTCGCCAAAATCGGCGAAGCGCCCACCGCGCGGGGCGCGGTGCCGAGCATCGCTGTCCTCGGCACGCACCTCTTCGAAGATCCCACCAACGGCGTCGGCGCCGAGGGCGACGTGGTCAACCGCTCGACCGTCACGCAGCGCGAACTGGTCGTCTACGTGCTCGCCCTGCGCGGCAACGCCGTCGTCGCAGCCGGCCGCGCCGTGCTCCCGCTCGCCGCCGCCGGCGCCTCCACGCCCTTCCAGGTGTTCTTCGTCGGCAGCCCCCGGGGCGCCCGTCTGCAGGCCAGCGCGCCGGCGACCACGCTCGGCTGAGCCCTCGCCTCAGCGCGGTCCGCGCCGCTGCTTCAGCGTGATCCCCTCCAGCACGTGGGCGACCGTCTCGCACGCGTCGACGGCCGCCTCGAGCGACTCGAAGATGTCCTTCCAGCGGATCACGACCATCGGGTCGATCCCGCCGGCGAACAACGAGGCCACGCCATCGCGCTGCAGGCGGTCCCCCTCGTTCTCGAGGCGATGGATCTCAACGAGGTGTGGGCCGAGGTCGGTCCGAGTGCGCAGCGAGCGCAGCGCCTGCGCGATCTGCTCGCCCGCGCCCACCAGCACCTCCGTGAACGCCACGGCCTGCTCCAGCGGCGCCTCCACGCCGTAGAGCCCCAGCTGCGCCGCGACGTGCTCGGCGTGGTCGACGATGTCGTCGAGCGCCGTCGCGAGCAGGTAGCCGTCGCCCGCGTCGAACGGCGCCCGCACCCGCCCGCGCCGGGCGAGCCGGTGGATGATGTCGTGGGTTATGCGGTCGCCTTCCTGCTCGCAGACCTTCAGGTCCTGCGCGAGGGTGGCGCGCTCGGGGTAGTCGCGCAGCAGGTCGCGCAGCAACAGGCTGCAGCGCTGCACGTTGCGCCCCGCCTCCTCGACGAGGGCCATCAGGTCCGCGTCGAAGCCGGGGCGCAGGAAGCTCATCGGCGCAGGATATTGACCCGCGGCGTGACCCGCGGCCCTGCGATGCGGGCTTTCACGCTTTTTTCACGGCTCGATCACGACTTTGCAACTACCGGCCGCATCGCCCCTGCGACGCTACGCGTCGTGGCAGCGTTCCCGGAGAGCCCCGACGTTCTCTACGCCGGCGAGCTCGAGATCCGCCTGGATGAGGGCCTCGTGCTCGCCACCGGCCTTGCGCTCACGCTGTCGGTGCGCGAGTTCGAACTGCTGGTGGCGATGGCTCGCCGGCAGGGCGCGATCATCACCAGGGAAGAGCTCTATCGGACCGTGTGGGGCGGCGAACTGCGGACGGGCGACCGCTCCGTGGACGTCTACGTGAGCAAGCTCCGCAACAAGCTCGAGACCGCGCTGCCCGACCGCCGCTTCATCCACACGCATCCCGGATTCGGCTACCGCTTCCAGCCCCAGCCTTCACGAAATGTTCACATGGAGGCCACGAGCGGCTGATGAGACTGGCGCAGGCACGCTCCTGCGGCCGCGAGTCGCGTGCACGGCGCGCGCTCAAACACAACCACAGAGGAGCTTCAGTGATGATGAACAGGATTGGCGCGCTCGCAGGCTGCGCGCTGCTCGCGTTGGGCGTCGCCGCGTGCGGCAGCAGCTCGTCGAGCACCTCAAGCAGTTCGAGCGCCGCCTCCAGCGGGGTCTCGGGCACCGTCTCCGGCGCCGGCTCCACGTTCGCGGCCCCGGTCTACCAGCAGTGGGCCTCCTCGCTGTCTCCCCTGACCGTCAACTACCAGTCCGTCGGCTCGGGCGCCGGCATCACGGCGCTGGAGAGCAAGACCGTGGACTTCGGTGCGAGCGACCCGCCGCTGAAGCCCGCCGATGAAACCGCGATCGCCAAGAACGGCAGCCCGGCGGTGCAGATGCCGATGTTCCTCGGGGCGATCACCGTGTCCTACAACCTGCCGGGCGTGGCCACGGGCCTGAAGCTCGACGGCAAGACGATCTCCGACATCTACCTCGGCAAGGTCAAGACCTGGAACGACGAAGAGATCAAGGCGCTGAACCCGGGCACCAACCTGCCGAGCACGGCGATCACGGTCATCCACCGCTCCGACTCCTCCGGCACGACCTCCGGCTTCACCAGCTTCCTGGCGGAGACCGACCCGGAATTCAAGAGCAAGGTCGGCGAAGGCAAGGACGTGCAGTGGCCGACGGGGACCGGCGCGAAGGGCAACGCGGGCGTCGCCGGCGCGGTCCAGCAGACCGTCGGCGCGGTCGGCTACGTCGAGCAGGCGTACGCACTGCAGCACAACTTCACCTACGCCTCGGTGAAGAACAAGTCCGGCAACTACGTGGCGCCGAGCCTGGCCTCGACCAGTGCGGCCGGCGAAGGCGTGACGGTGCCCGCGAACCTCGGCATCAAAGTCATCAACTCGCCCACGGCCAGCGCCTACCCGATCGCCTCGCAGACGTTCATCATCGTCAACAAGGACCTGTGCAAGGCCGGCATCCCCGGCGGCGAAGCGGCCGCCAAGGGCGTCGCGGCGTTCCTCGCCTACGGGCTCGGCCAGGGGCAGTCGGTCCTCGCCCAGGCCGACTACGCGGCGCTGCCGAGCGCGATCCTGACGAAGTCCAAGGAAGCGGCCGCCGCGCTGCAATGCAACGGCGCCACGCTCAGCGGCTGATCCCAGATGCAACCCGGCCGCCAATCCGGTAGATAACGGCCGGTGCAGGCAGCATCCATTCCCGGCGGCGAGCGCTCGATCCTCGAGCGCTCGCCGCTGGCCCGTGTCCCCGACCGGGTGCTCAGGTACGGGCTGACAGCGCTGGCGGCGCTGATCCTGGCGCTGATCGTCTACTTCTTCTTGCGCCTCGTCGGCGAAGCCAAACCCGCGTTCGAAAAATTCGGCGTGCTCGGCTTCACGTTCGGCAACGACTGGAACGTCAACGCCGAAGTGTTCGGCGCGCTGCCGCTGCTGATCGGGACGCTGATCACCTCCGGGCTGGCGCTGCTGATCGGCGTCCCCGTCGCGGTCGCCACCGCGATCTACGCGACCGAGCTCTGCCCCGCGCGCCTGCGCGGCCCGCTGACGCTGCTCGTCGAGCTGCTCGCCGCGGTGCCGTCGGTCGTGTACGGGCTGTGGGGCATCTTCTTCCTGGCGCCCAAGCTGCAGCCGGCCGAGCAGTGGGTTGCCGACCGGCTCTCGTTCGTGCCGTTCATCGGCGGGGGCACCGTGACGATCCCCAACTACTTCATCGCGGGGCTGGTGCTCGCGATCATGATCCTGCCGATCGTCAGCGCGATCAGCAGGGAGGTGATGACCACCGTGCCCTCCGATCACAAGGAGGCCGCGCTCGGCCTCGGCGCGACGCGCTGGGAGATGATCCGCATCGCGGTGCTGCCGTACTGCCGCGGCGGCATCATCGGCGGCGCGATGCTCGGCCTGGGCCGGGCGATCGGCGAGACGATCGCGGTGACGATCCTGATCGGCGACGCGCCCCAGCTGGGCCACCACCTGTTCGGGCAGGGCTACAGCCTCGCCGCGGTGATCGCCAACGAGTTCGGCGAGGCGCAGGGCCTGCACCGCTCCGCGCTGTTCGCCGCGGGTCTCGTGCTGTTCGTGCTCACGCTGGTGGTCAACGCGATCGCACGGGTGATCGTGATCAGGGCCTCGCGGGGGCGCGGGAGCTCGCTCAGCGACAACACGGCTGTCGGTGGACCGCTGCTGGCCGAAACGGCGGCTGGCGTATGAGCGCACACGGGGCCAGCGCGGGCCACCTCGCGCGCTTCGCGATGAGCCCCGCGCGCCGGCGACGGGACCGGCTCGCACGCGGCGGCATGCTGGCGGCAACGCTGCTCGCGCTCGTGCCGCTGGGGCTGATCGTCTACTACCTGCTCAGCAAGGGCCTCAGCTCGTGGAGCCCGGACTTCTTCACGACCGACCCGACGGGCAACACGTTCTTCAAGAACGAGAGCATCGGTGGCATCAAGAGCGCGATCATCGGCACGATCGAGATCGTCGCGCTCGCCTCGGCGATCTCGATCCCGATCGGGATCGCGGTAGCCGTGTGGCTCGTGGAGTACGGCAAGGACAGCTGGTTTGCGAGCTCGGTGCGGTTCTTCGTGGACGTGCTCACGGGCGTTCCTTCGATCATCTTCGGCCTGTTCATCTACATCGCCCTGATCGTCGGCACGGGCACCACCTACGCCGGCTACAAGGGCTCGTTGGCGCTCTCGCTGCTGATGCTGCCGGTCGTGATCCGCTCGGCCGAGGTGGTGCTGCTGCTCGTGCCCGACTCGCTGCGCGAGTCGGCGCTCGCGCTCGGTGCGCCGCGCTGGCGCGTGATCGGCCGGATCGTGCTCCCCACCGCCCTGCCGGGGATGCTCACCGGCGTGCTGCTGGCGATCGCACGCGCTGCCGGCGAGACCGCGCCGCTGCTGTTCACGGCAGGGGAGACGCTGAAGACGAACACCAACCTCTCCCAGTTCACGAACGCGCTGCCGCTGCAGATCTACTACGACGTAACCTCCCCCACCACGTCGGTCGTGGAACGGGCGTGGGGCGCTGCGCTCACGCTGGTTGTCATGATTCTCCTACTGAATGTCACCGCTCGCCTCATCGCTCGCAGAAGCCGCCTGTCATGAGCTCGCCCCGACCGAACCCGGAGGTGACTGAGATGGAGCCCGAGGCGCAGCGCGATCTCGGCGAGCGCAGCACGCCCGCAAGCGAGGCGCCGGGCCAGATCGTCGGCTCCCGCGACCGACAGGCCGAGGCGCCCATGGCCCCGTCGACGGGAGGGGGCCTGAGCCTCAAGCTGGAAGCGCTGCGCGCCTTCTACGGCGAGGCCGAGCAGGTCAAGGGGATCGACCTCGACTTCCACGCCAACGAGGTGACCGCGATCATCGGGCCCTCCGGTTGCGGCAAGTCGACGATGATCCGCTGCATCAACCGCATGCACGAGGAGATCCCCGGCGCGCGCGCGGAGGGTCGCGTGATGCTCGAGGGCATGGACCTCTACGGCCCAGGAGTGGACGTCGTGGCGGTGCGCCGTGCAATCGGCATGGTCTTCCAGAAGCCGAACCCCTTCCCCACGATGTCGGTCTTCGACAACGTCGCCGCCGGCCTGCGCCTGACCTCCGGCCGCCGCGCCGACGTGCGCGCCAAGGTCGAGTCGGCGCTGCGCGACGCGGGCCTGTGGGAGGAGGTCAGCAACCGCTTGCAGGAGCCGGGGTCCGGCCTCTCCGGAGGCCAGCAGCAGCGCCTGTGCATAGCGCGCTCGCTCGCCGTTGACCCGGAGGTCATCCTGATGGACGAGCCCTGCTCCGCGCTGGACCCGATCGCCACGCTGAAGATCGAGGAGCTGATCGAGGACCTCAAGAAGCGCGTGACGATCGTGATCGTGACGCACAACATGCAGCAGGCCGCGCGTGTGGCCGACAGGACGGCCTTCATGCTCGACGGGCGGCTCGTCGAGGTCGGGCCCACGGAAGAGATCTTCACCAAGCCGGGCGATCCCCGAACCGAGGAATATGTCACCGGAAAGTTCGGCTAGCGACGCGGGCGGCATGCACGGCGACGTCCTGCAGCGGGCGCTCGAGCGCGACGCCGATGTGGGAACCGAGGGTGCCGCGCAGGGACGCGCGCACTTCCAGCAGCAGCTCAAAGAGCTCGAAACGAACGCGCTCGGGGGCCTCAACCTGATCGTCGAGCAGCTCGACCGCGTGCTCGAGGCGCTCCAGCACCAGGACGTGGAGCTCGCCGAGATGGTGATCGCCGACGACGACCGCGTCGACGGGCGCTACCTGGAGGTCCACCAGGGCATCCTCTCGCTGCTGGCCCTGCAGGCGCCGGTGGCGGGCGACCTGCGGCTGGTGGCGGCGCTGCTGCACATGATCAAGCACATCGAGCGGATGGGCGACCAGTGCGTGAACATCGCCAAGCTGATCCCGCTGTCCGGGCACGAGCCGCCGGTGCGCCCGGAGGTGCTCGAGGCGCTCGCGAAGATGGGCGCGTTCGCGCGCTCGGAGGTGGTGCAGGCCAAGGCGGCGTTCGGCGGCCGCGACATCGCGCTGGCGCAGGACCTCGTGCGCCAGGACCGCGAGATCAACCGCCTCAACCGCGAGATCTTCCGGCTGGCGATCGAAATCGGCGACGACCCGGACACGCGCGAGTGGGCGATGCACATGATCCTGGTGGCGCGCGCGCTCGAGCGCATCGGCGACAACGCGGTGGACATCGGCGAGCAGACCGCGTTCGTCGTGACGGGCCTGTTCCGCGAGTACTCGGACACCTCGCGCCCGCCCGGCTCGGCTCCCGACGCCGCGCCGGACGTGCCCGAGAGCTTCTGAGCGGCCCAGCGTCGCTCCCCGTCTGCCCGCAAGTAGCGCACGGGCTCTGTGAACATCCTGTGACGAAAGGTTGTGCATCAGCGCTCGGTCACCTCGATCGCATACACTGCGCCCCGATGACGGCAAGCGTCCGTGCCGACGATGGGGGGGTCTCATCGCCGGCCTCCGAAGGCCACCCGCCCTCCTCGGCGTCACTGCGAATCGCGGTGCTCGATCGCGACAGCGGCTTCATCCAGGTCCTCAGCAAGCGCCTTGACCGCCTCGGCTGGGAGCACCGCGTGCTCGCCAGCCCGGTGCCGACGGACGCCGTCGTCTCGATGCGCCTCAGCGCGATCGTCGTGGATCTCGCCGTGCTCGGCCCCCAGGCCTGGACGTGGCTGGAGCGCCTCTGCACAGCCCTGCCCGAGCTCGGGATCGTGGTCTGCACCGGCCCCTCCACAGTCGCCCAGCGGGTACGGGGCCTGCGCCTCGGTGCCGACGACTGGATCACCAAGCCCTGCCA
>Ga0209415_10017751_pt1 | contig 11294 bp, 10 predicted proteins | sample PeaSoiSIISIP2007_FD_187696 | JGI IMG/M metagenome (GOLD analysis project Ga0209415, IMG submission 187696) | Peat soil microbial communities from Weissenstadt, Germany - SII-SIP-2007 (SPAdes) (version 2) | ecosystem: Environmental > Terrestrial > Soil > Wetlands > Peat | place: Germany...
AGTGACGATGTTTGCATTTGGTTTCGTTGTCAGGATCCCCCGCACGGTTCCGAGTTGGAACTTGTCCATCACCGCACAAGCGGGCATTGTGCAGCCGATATTTCCGTTGTGCAACCCACGAATCGACCAACCAACGGAGAGTTTGGTAGTGCCAATTGTTGGCTTACCAACCCCAACTTCGACGCCCACTTTGGCCGCAACGCCAACAGTGACACATACGCCGACACGCACACCAACTGTGACGCCGACTCGCACACCAAACTGCTCGGGAACCTGCGGCGCGAACGGTTGCCAGCATGGCGGTATGTGTACCGGGGCGAACATGTGTTCCTGCCAGTCGGGATGGGCCGGATCGTGCTGTGCAGATGCGGTGTGCTCCTCACCCTGCGAACACGGGACGTGTCGTGCGCCAGACACGTGCGGCTGCGATTCCGGGTGGACGGGCTCCGTGTGCCAGACTCCCATCTGCGATTGCCCCAACAGCGCCTGTCAGAACGGCGGCACGTGCACGGGACCGAATAGCTGCAACTGCCCATTTGGGTGGTATGGGACCTGCTGCGAGGTTCCGAACTGCTCCGGCATCGGCGATTGCCAAAACGGCAGCATGTGCATCGCGCCGAACATCTGTAGTCCTTGCGCGCAAGGCTACACGGGGCGGAACTGCAGTGAAATTGTGACGCCCACGCCGACTCAGACGCAGACCCTCACGCCGACACCGACGAACGTACCGAGTTCGACGGCGACTGCTTCGGCGACTCCCACGCTGGTCCCCACCGAGACGGCAACGAGCCCAGCAACGTCAACTGCCACGCTCACTCGAACACCGGCCAATACGCCGAGCGCGACGCCCTCGAGCACGCCGACATCGACCAACACCACAACGCCCACCGCAACGATCACGAATACACCTGCGGCAACCGCCCCGGCCACCTCAACGGCCGTCCTGACCGGACCACCGTCTCCGACGCCGATTACACCAACCCCTGCTGCGACGTACGTGCCCACGTCTACATCCACTCCAACGCCGATCCCCAGCCAACCACCGACCGCGACCGCTGCAAATGGTGAAGTGATCACGTTCCTTACCGGCGATGTCTCGTCCACCGCGACCAGCGTCGTGGTGGACGACATCAGTCACTTCCCGGACAGCGGAACAGTGCAGATCGGCGACGAAGTGATGACCTACGTTGGAAGGTTTCCGGAAGGACTCAGTGCAGCTAGTGTCGGCGCTGCCAATACTTCCAGCGGTGTACTTCTCAACGTCCAACGGGGTGTCAACGGCACTGCCTCCAGTGCGCACTCACAGGGTACGAGCGTCGTTCTCGTATCCGCGTGTGTCGGAGACTGTAAGAACGATCGTCTCGGTGTTTCCGTCGATGAGATCCTGACCATGGTGAACATCGCTCTCGGAAGCGCTCCCCTTCTCTACTGCGAGGCTGCCGACGCAAACCACGATGGACGCGTCACTGTTGACGAGATCCTCAGCGCGGTGAACGCTGCCCTGAACGGCTGCCCTACCTTGTGAAACCGGTCGGCGAGACGCCGGCAATGTATGCTTAGGCCTCTGCCCTTGACTGCGTATGGATACTCTCCTGTGCGCTTCGTGGAGCGACGTAAGCGGTTGAAGAGGTATACTTGATAAACTGGATTATCAAGTATAACCTATATGCATGAGACACCATCACAATCGGGAAGTAAAACGGCGCCGACGGAGGCCGGCCCGACGGCCGCCAGCGCATCGCGGAGCCGCGTCCAAGACATCAAAACGGGTCCGAGCCAGGCGCATTGAGCCCGCACGTGCGCTGACTGTGGCACCAGCAACCGGCACCGGGGCACTCGATCTTCTTCGAGCCATTCCTGAAGAACGCGTCTGGCTCGAAGGCCAACAAAGTCCGCAGACCCGGCGCGCCTATAAGAACGACGTCCTGCAGTTCATGTCAACCATGCACATCACCGAGACGGCGGACTTCCGCAGGGTCGACCGCATGGCCGTGATCGCATGGAAGCGGAAGATGGAACAAGATGGCGCGAAGCCACGGTCGGTCAGACGGCGGCTCTCCGCGCTATCGTCTTTGTTTTCGCACTTGGTCGACCGACACATTGTGTCGACAAACCCCGTCCGTGAGATCCGCCGGCCGCGCGTGAACCGCAAGCAAGGCACCACTGCAGCCTTCTCGCCGGCGCAGGCCAGAAAGATTCTCGACGCACCCGATCCCATAACCGTGCAAGGACTTCGGGACCGCGCAATCCTCTCGGTCGGCCTTCAGGTGGGTCCGCGTCGCTCAGAGATTGCGAGCTTGAAGGTCAAAGACTTCCACGAGAACGCTGGCTACCCTTCGTTGCACTTCATCCGCAAGGGCGGCGAAGACCACTCGCTCGCCATCCACCCGCAAGCGGCCGAGCGGATTCGCGCGTACCTCACTGCGGCCGGACATGGTGAGGATCACGACAGTCCCCTGTTCCGGCCGGTGCGTGCAAGCTGGAAGGTGGAAAGTCTCCGGCGTCCACTGCACCCTGATTTGATCGACCGCATCCTGCGCAAGTACGCGCGAGAGATCGGGCTGCACCGAGGCTTCTCCGCTCACTCGATGCGGGCGACGTTCATCACCCGCGCGCTCGACAACGGCGCCAGTCTCGAAGAGGTGCAACGCGCCGCCGGCCATGCCGATGCTACCACGACCAAGCTCTATGACCGACGCGGCTACAACCCGGAGAAAAGCGCATCGTTCTTCGCTAGCTACTGACGCCCGCTCCGACTCTCGGCCCATCTTCGTACTCGACCGCCCAGCAGTAACCCGACTGCCACGAAGAACTCGTAGGCCGCGTCCAGAATTGAATCCAAACAGACCGTGCGCCGGAAAGACGTGACGCCCTTCTCACGGCGTCGTGAGAGCCGCACTGGTCAAGCGGTTGGGCAAGGTCGTGAGCGCGCGAAAAACCCGCGTTCTGTCTCTAGGGACATAAGGCACATCTTCTGCTGATCAGCTGACTCTGAAGAGAGACTCGCAGCGGGTTGGAGACAGCTTCTCATCAACGCAGACCAACCACAGGGGCAATTGCAATGGACATCTACGGGGACAGTGAAGGTGCCGGAGACACCGCGTGCGGTCAGGTACACATGAGACCGGCGCGGAACAGCTTGTGTGGCATCGATCGTCGCATCCTCATGATCGATACCGTTGAGGATGCTGAGGTCGCAAAACGCGTTTGCACACCCATGCAAATCTCGGATCATGAGCTTGGAGAAAGCGCCGCACACCTGGATTGTGTGGATGTGATCATCGCCCGATCGCAACTGGCAGCGATGTTTCATCCAGATGCCACCGAGCAGATCGGGATGGTGACGGCGCGGCAGATTCGCCACATGATCGTTGACCACGAGCGCGATTGGTTTGCCCCTTCGAAGGAGAAGCAATTTGGACGCTTCATAGCTGGGAAGCTTCGTGAAGCGCTCGTACATTCAGCCAGAGACTTCATGCCCTCGCTGGACCCTCAAGACCGACCTGTTAAAGTAGCGTTGCAAGACGTCAACGCGGCGAGCAGGAGGTGACTCGCCGCCGGCGATAGCAAACGTCTTGACTTTTCGATCGGCCCGCTCGCCCAATACTCCCGCCGCCGTCTTTCGCCAACACAAGCGCAACTGCCGCTTCGTGTCTTGCCCTGCGGTAAAGAGCCGAGGCAACAATGGTATCCTCGAGGCCAGTGTTCTGTAGCCAAACTGTAGCCAATGGAGCGGAAATTGGCAGTGATTGGCGTACGCCTGCAGAATCCCAGTTTCACGAGTTCACCCGCGAGATCGACAGCTTAGGACTTCCGCGGAACTTGGCGGATTTTCCGCCGACCTGCCTCACATGCAGGAGGTCCGTGGTTCGAGTCCACGTGCGACCATCCGCTTCGCCGTTTTCACCCGAAGCGCTGCTCACGCATCCACCAGGCGTCCGCCATCCTCGGGTTCCGCCGCGGCGTGGGTGCGGCGCCACAGCGCGCAAGCTCGCGAACCACCAGCTCGGCCGCTGCCGCGGCGCTGGCGCGGACAGCCGGGCTCAGCCCGGGGTGGGGCTCGATCGACTGCGGGATGACGCCGACCAGCAACACCTTACGCGGGCCGCTCCCCGACAACTCGACGATCCACAACGCCTCCTGCACGGCCGGCTCGTGCGGGCTCATCCGTGGTTTCGGCGGCAGCCTGCGCAGCTCGTCGCCACGGTACAGACGCAGCTCACCCGGCGCACCGGTGGCCGCGACCGCGTCGATGAGGATAGCGACTGCGCGGCCGTGGAGATAACCCGCCAGATCGAGACTCGGCGTGCCCGCATCGATCAGCTCCACCGCCTCCGGAAGCCGCCAGCCGGCACGCAGCAGCTCGATCACCGATGGCCCAAAGCCGTCGTCGCCCAGCAGTACGTTGCCGATGCCGACGACCGCGATCGGCGCCTCGGCGTCCGTTGCGCCGCTCATAACACCTTCACGGTCGCAATGGTCCGCCCTTCGACGTCGAGCGTGTGGCACGCGCACGCCAGACACGGGTCGAACGAATGCACGGTGCGCAGCAGCTCGAGCGGGTGCTCCGCGTTGGCCACCGGGTTACCAACCAGCGACGCCTCGTACGGACCCGATACACCGCCCTCGTCGCGCGGGCTGGCGTTCCACGTGCTCGGCACCACTGCCTGGTAGTTGTCGATGACGCCGTCCTTCACCACCACCCAGTGCGACAGCGTCCCGCGCGGTGCCTCATGGAAGCCGACGCCCTGGATCGTCCCCTTGGGAAACTGCGGCGGGTTGAACACGCTGGAGTCACCCTTGGTGATATTGGTGACCAGCAGCTTCCAGTGCCGCTCGGCGAGGTCCGACAGGAGGGCTGCACGGATGGCGCGTGCGGCGTAACGGCCCATGGTCGAATGTAGGCCATCGAGCGGGATCGGACGCTGGGCAACCGCCGCGACGCGCTCCAGGGCGCGATCGGCCCACTTGCGCGTCAGCTCATGCCCGAGCGCGTAACCGACGAGGATGGATGCCAACGGGCCCACCTGCATGGGCTTGCCCTCGAAGCGTGGCGCCTTGACCCAACTGTACTTGCCGTCGTCCTGAAAGTCCGTGTAGTTGGGAACTGTCTCGCCCTGCCACGGATGCTGGGCGCCCTTGCCCTGGTACCAGCCGTGTGTGACGTCCTCGACGACGCCCTTGCGGAAGTAGTCGTCGCGCGAGCTGGTTATGGGACGTACGCCCGCGAGGTTGCCGTCGAAGATCGTGCCGCCCGGCAGATCGAAGGTCGTCGACGCCGTATCGGTCGGCAGGTCGGGCACCGCCAGATAGTTCTTCACACCGGCGCCGTAGCCGAACCATTCCGGGTAGAAGCCGGCGATGGCGCAGGCGTCGGGGAAATACACCTGCTGCACGAACGCGATGACCTCGTCGAAGAGATCCTTCATCATGTAGAGACGATCCATGTTGAGGGTCGCCTGGCTGTTGAGGTTGATGCCGTTCATCACGCCGCCGACGGCGAGGTTCTGAATGTGCGGCGTCTTGGCGCCGAGGATGGCGACGATCTGGTTCGCCTTGCGTTGGTACTCGAGCGCTTGGAGGTAGTGTGCCACCGCCAGAAGGTTCACCTCCGGGGGCAGCTTCATCGCCGGATGGCCCCAGTAACCGTTGGCGAAGATGCCGAGCTGACCGCTCCCGACGAGTGCGACGATCTTCGCCTGCACGCGTGCCATCTCCTGCTTCGAGTTGCCTGGCCAGTCCGAGAGGCTCTGCGCGATCTCGGCGGCCTTGGCCGGATCGGCGTTCGGGATCGTCGTGACGTCGACGAAGTCGAGCGCCGACAAGTGGTAGAAGTGCACGATGTGGTCGTGCAGCGCGTGCGCAATGAGGATGAGGTTGCGAATATACTGCGCGTTCAGCGGGATCTCCATACCCAAGGAATCTTCGACGGCACGCACCGACGCAATCGCGTGCACGGTCGTGCAGACGCCGCAGAAACGTTGCGTGAAAAACCACGCTTCGCGGGGATCGCGCCCGCGCAACATCGTCTCAATGCCGCGCCACATGCTGCACGACGCCCAGGCTTTCTGAACCTTGCCGCCGTCGACGACGGCGTCGATGCGCAGATGCCCTTCGATGCGGGTAATGGGATCGATGGTGATACGAGCCATGTCTGTCCCCTTTCTACGATGCCGGCGCCGCAGCGGGCGCCCCGGCGAGGATCGGGAAACGCATGATGAGCACGATGTAGCCCACGACCTCGGCGGCCACGAGGCCGGTGGAAACCAGAATCTCCGTCACGCTCGGGAAGTACGTCCACTGCGGCCCGGGCTGAAAGGCGATCAGGAAAACGTCGAAGCGATACAGCGCCCCGCCGAGCAGCATCAGCATAGCGGCGCGGAACAGCGTCCGCGGATCCCTTCGCTGGCGTTCCTCGCGCAACAACGCCAGCGCGCCGAAGAACAGCGCGAACTCGATCAGCGACATGACGCTGTAGGAATCGAACGCGAAGAGTTGGTTGATCTGTTTACGCACGATCAGGTCGACGAGGCGCACGCCCAGATACAGGTGCAACACGGGACGGATCACCGCTCCCAATCCCGCCAGCATCTCCATCTCGGGCCGGCGGCCGAGCAATCGCGACGACAGCGCGCTCTCGAGCACTACGACGCCGAAGCCCATCGCGATGCACGACGTCAGAAACAGCAGGGGCAGCATGATCGTGTTCCACAGTGGGTGCAGGCGCGGTCCGCTGAGCAGCAGCAACGTCCCAAGACCCGATTGGTGCATCGTCGGCAGCAGCACGCCGAGCGCCGCCACCCAGACGAGCATCCGGCGCAGCACCGGCAACCAGGTTTTCGCCAGCTGCCGGATCCAGGGGATGGTACTCGCCTGCGCCCGTTCCAGAAAAGCCGGCGCCAGCTCGATCCACAGGACGATGGTGTAGGTCAAGATGCACAGCGCCACCTCGAGCAGGACGGATCGCAGATTCCAATGCCAGAAGAGCGGCAGCTTCCACGCCAACCATGGCCGGCCGATGTCGATCACCACCGAGAAGCCGGCGATCGAGTAGCCGAAGGCGCTGGTCACCGTCGCCGCACGCACGAGCGGGTGGTACTGCCCGCGATTCATGACGTACACCAGCAGCACCAGCGCGTACCCGCCGCAGGCGAGCGAGGTGCCGGTAACCACGTCGAAGGCGATCCACAGGCCCCACGGATACCCGTCGTTGAGCGCCGTGGACTGGCCGAGCCCCACCACGAAGCGCCAGACGACGAGCCCGATGCCGATGACGGCCAAGGCTGTCAATGCACGGACCGGGCGCGTGAAGATGGCGCCCTGGACCGCTGCCGGCTGCGCGTAAGCAGTCATGGCTTCTCCTCCTCGCCTTCACCAGTGAGCTGGCGCCGGCTGCGGATCATCACCGCGGCTAGCAGGGCGTAGAGCGCAATGGGCGGGACGATGCCCTGGTAGATCTCTTGGAATACCTCACGCACGGCGGTCGGCACCGGGTCGGAGCCGTATGTCGGCAGGCCGAGCTTGGCGAAGTCGGTGTGGGCGAGGTAGAGCACCTGCGTGCCGCCCACCTCGGTTTCGCCGTAGACTTTCGGGACGTAACGGTCGGGGTGTTTGTCGATGCGACGGTGCGCTTCGGCCAACAGATCTGTGTACTCTCCGAAGATCACCGCGCCGGTCGGACAGACCTCGCAGCATGCGGGGATCTTCCCCTTGGCAATACGGTGATTGCACAGCTCGCATTTGACCATCTTCGGCATGACCTTGGACCACTCGAACTTCGGGACGTTGAAGGGGCAGGCCATTTGGCAATAGCGGCAGCCGATGCACAGATCGGGGTCATACGTGATGATCCCGTGCTCGCGCTTCTTCATGGCTCCCAACAGACAGGCCGAGGCGCACGCCGGGTCGAGGCAGTGCATGCACTGGCGCTTGACGAACGCGTGGCTGCCGTCGTTGGGATCCTGATAGAGCTTGATGATGTTTTTGGTACGCTCGTTGAGGTCGAGCGGCATCTGCCACAGGCCGCCGGACAGCGCCGTGTCGGGTGGCAGGTCGTTGGCTTCGTTGCACGCCACCATGCACGACTTGCAGCCGATGCACTTGGTCGAGTCGTAGAGCATGCCCACCGCATCGGGTGGGGCCGCGACGACTGCGGCTTTCGCCTTTGGCGTCCCGACCGCCGTCGCCACCGTGCCGGCGGTGGCGGCGGCCATTGCCTTGAGGGCCGCGCGTCTGGAAATGCCCATGGCCTACTCCTTTCCGGCGTCCGGCTCGGGCTTGGTGTCGTCGCCGGAGGACGTACCCGAGCCCAGCTTCCGCGACGCCACGTAGCCGCCGCCGATGAGCGCGCCGCCGATGAGGCCGGCCACGCCCGCAGCCACCGCGCTGACGTGTCCCTCAGGTGTGAAGATGGGCGCGTACGTATCGGGCGGCGTGGCCTGGTGGATCTGGACCGTCTGGAACATGGGGACGCGGAACGCGACCGTCTGCTCCGTGCAGCCGTAACACGGCGCGCCGATGCCGATGGGCCAGCAGTCAATCATCTCGTTGAAGTGGCGCGTCGAGCACGGCGCATGCGTCACCGGGCCTTTGCAACCAAGATGGTAGAGACACCAGCCCTTGCGATGGCCTTCGTCGCCGAAGCTGCGCGCGAACTCGCCGGCGTCGAAGTGCGGCCGGCGCGGACAGTGATCGTGGATGAAGCGGTCGTAAGCGAACTTCGGCCGCTTGAGCGCGTCGAGCTCGGGCAGCGTGCCGGCGACGGCATACTGCAGCACCGTCGCGAGCAGGTTGTACGGGTTCGCAGGGCAGCCCGGGATGTTCACGACCGGCTTGCCGTCTTTGATGATGGAATCGACGCCCACGGCATCCGTCGGGTTCGGGTCGGCCGAGGGGATGCCGCCCCAGGACGCGCACGAGCCGATGGCGATAATGGCGGCAGCCTGCGCACCAACGTCTTGCAGGATTTCGATGCCCGGCCTGCCGGCGATCTTGAGGTAGATGCCTTTATCCTTCCGCGGAATTGCGCCCTCGACGACGAGAACGTACTTGCCCGCGTTCTCCGACATCGCCGCTTGCAGGGCTCTCTCGGCATCGTGACCGGCGGCGGCCATGACCGTCTCGTGGTAGTCGAGCGAGATGAGGTTCAGGATCAGCTCGGCGAGGTCGGGCGTCGACGTGCGCAGCAGCGTTTCGGTGCAGCCGGTGCAGTCCTGGAAGTTGAGCCAGATCACCGAGGGCCGCCGCGCCTTCGCAATCTCGCGGGCAACGTCCGCCGCCCGCGCCTTTCTGGTCAGTGCCAAGCCGAAGGGAGCGGTGACGACGAGCGAGGCGCAGAACTCCAAAAAGTGCCTGCGGCTGACACCGCAGCGCACCAGATGCTCGCCGATAGTCCCTGGCGCGTTATCCGATCCGAATTTGACAGGCATGTGACACCTCCTCACGACGCGGCCGCGCGCGCCAACGTCGATTGCTCACGCAGTTGCTGGATCCAATGAACCCATTCGCCGACGCCCGCACCGGTGCGTGCCGAGACCGCGATGACGCGCGGCGCCGGCATGACGTGCGCGAGCGCGTCCTCCACCGCGGCGCGGTCGTACTCCGGCAGCGCCGGCAGCAGATCGATCTTGGTCAGCAAGACGAGGTCCGCCCTGCGGAACATCACCGGGTACTTGAGTGGCTTGTCCTCGCCTTCGGTGACCGAGAGGGCGACGACGTTCACCTCTTGGCCGAGATCGTAGATGGCGGGACAGACGAGGTTGCCGACGTTCTCGATGAACAAGTAGTCCGCTGCGTGCGCCATGTCGTCGTGCAACGCGTGATGCACCATCTCGGCATCGAGATGACACGCCGACCCGGTGGTGATCGCGGCGGCGGGAATTCCTGCGGCCCGCAGGCGAACGGCATCGCGTTCCGTCTCCAAATCGCCGGTGATCGCGGCAAGACGACATGCGTTCCCCAACGCGCGAGCCGTGGCCTCGAGGATCGCGGTCTTCCCCGCGCCCGGCGAGCCCATGAGGTTGATCGCCACCACACCATGCCCGCGGAAGTGGGAACGGTTATGCGCTGCAGTGCGATCGTTGCCGGCCAGCAAGTGCTCGTGCACTTCGACGGGCACGATCTTCGAATCGCCACATCCACAGTCTTCACACATCTTGGGGCACCTCGAGATCGATACGTTCAAGGATCAGGGCGTCGCCGCCTTCGAGCCGGGCCGGCCACCCGCATTCCGGGCAGGCAAGCCTGGTGCCGTCCGGAATCTGCGCGCCGCAGGCCGTGCAGCGCCAGTCGACGTCTTCCCCGGTGAGCACCAGCTCCGCCGTGTCGCAAAGCGTGCCCGACCGGCAGAAATCGTATGCGGTGGCAAAGAGCGCGCGCTCGACGCCGGCGAGCGGGCCAATGCGTACGGTGATACGATGCACCGCACTCGCGCGCCGGGATCGGGCTTCTTCTTCGACCCGTTGCAACAGCGCCTGAACGAGCGAGTACTCGTGCATGTGCTCCTCAGCAAATTCTGGGCAGTTGTTCCCCGGAGAGCCGTTCGAGTCGGCGATGACTGCCGATGCGCGTGCGCAACAAGACGCGCCCCGCATCACCGTTGGTGACTTCACCGATGCGCGTCGTATCCGCGCCGTCGGGTAGTGCGCGCAACGCCGCCAGCGCGCGCTCCGCGGACGCCGCCGGGACGATCGCCATGAAGCGTCCTTCACAAGCCACGTACAGCGGATCGAAGCCCAACAGCTCACACGCGCCGCGGACCTCGCGACGCACCGGCACGGCGCCCTCGTCGATCCGCATCCCGACACGCGAGGCCGCAGCAATCTCGCACAGCGCCGTCGCTAGGCCGCCACGCGTCGGATCGCGGAGCACCTTCGTCTGCGGCACCGCATCGAGCAGGGCACGCACGAGGAAGAGCACCGGCGCTGAGTCGGAAAGCAGCTCCGTCTCCAAGGCGATGCCGTTGCGCGCCGCCATCACCGCAATGCCGTGATCGCCGACGGGGCCGGAGACGAGGATGACATCGCCCGGCGCGGCGCGTTCGGGACCGACGGTGACGCCGGCGCGCACGCGGCCGATGGCCGAGGTGTTGACATAGATGCCGTCGCCCTTGCCGCGGTCCACGACTTTCGTGTCGCCGGTCACCACTGGTGCACCGACGCGCGCGCTGGCTGCGGCGATGGACGCGACGATACGCTGCAAGTCGGCAATCGCGAATCCTTCCTCCAAAACGAGGCCGACGCTGAAGCCGAGTGGCTCGGCGCCGCACATCGCCAGGTCGTTTGCCGTCCCGTGCA
>Ga0209415_10017752_pt1 | contig 11293 bp, 9 predicted proteins | sample PeaSoiSIISIP2007_FD_187696 | JGI IMG/M metagenome (GOLD analysis project Ga0209415, IMG submission 187696) | Peat soil microbial communities from Weissenstadt, Germany - SII-SIP-2007 (SPAdes) (version 2) | ecosystem: Environmental > Terrestrial > Soil > Wetlands > Peat | place: Germany...
AGGCGATCGCGCTGTCCACCGCGAAGCCCGACGCCTGCCTCATCCTGCAGCGGCCGCAGGCCGCCGCTGCGCTCGTTCCCGGCCGCGACCATGACTGGGCGGTCCTGCGCGACCAGGCGCTGGCGGCCGGCAAGACCGCCGATTGCGTCGCCGTGGCGGCGACCGATCCGCTCTACATCCTCTATACCTCGGGGACCACCGGCCGGCCCAAGGGGGTGGTCCGCGACAATGGCGGCCACATGGTCGCGCTGAAATGGTCGATGAAGAACCTCTACGGCGTCGAGCCGGGCGAGGTGTACTGGGCGGCCTCCGACGTCGGCTGGGTGGTCGGCCACAGCTACATCGTCTACGCGCCGCTGTTCCATGGCTGCACCAGCATCCTCTACGAGGGCAAGCCGGTCGGCACGCCGGACCCCGGTGCGTTCTGGCGGGTCATCGCCGAGCATGGATGCGTCGCGATGTTCACGGCACCGACCGCGTTCCGCGCCATCAAGAAGGAGGATCCCAACGCAAAGCTGCTCGCCGGGTACGACCTGTCGAGGTTCCGCACGCTGTTTCTGGCGGGAGAGCGCGCCGATCCCGACACCGTGATGTGGGCGGAGCGGCACCTCAACGTGCCGGTGATCGACCATTGGTGGCAGACCGAGACCGGCTGGGCGATCGCCGGCAACCCGGTGGGCCTCGGCGCGCTGCCGGTCAAGTACGGTTCGCCGACCGTGGCGATGCCGGGCTACCAGGTCGACATCGTCGACGAGAGCACCAGGCCGGTCGCCGTCAACCAGATGGGTTCGATCGTCGTCAAGCTGCCGCTGCCGCCGGGGTGCCTGCCGACGCTGTGGGAGCAGGACGAGCGTTTCCGCGAGAGCTACCTCACCGAGTTTCCGGGCTACTTCAAGACCGCCGATGCGGGGTTCAAGGATGCGGACGGCTATCTGTACGTGATGGGCCGTACCGACGACATCATCAACGTCGCCGGGCATCGCCTGTCGACCGGCGGCATGGAAGAGGTGCTCGCCTCCCACCAGGACGTCGCCGAATGCGCCGTGATCGGCGTCAAGGACGAGCTCAAGGGCGAAGTGCCGTGCGGCTTCGTCGTACTCAAGGCGGGCGTCAACCGGCCGCCGACCGAGATCGAGAAGGAGCTCATCGGTCTGGTGCGCCAGAAGATCGGGCCGGTCGCCGCGTTCAAGGTCGCCATCACGGTGAACCGCCTGCCGAAGACCCGTTCGGGAAAGATCCTCCGCGGCACCATGAAGAAGATCGCCGATGGCGACGCCTGGACGGCGCCGGCGACGATCGACGACCCGGCGATTCTCGACGAGATCGGCACAGCGTTGAAGGGGCGCGGCATGGCTGGATGACGCGCGCGTCCGCGGCTACCGAGACCCTGCCGCGAACCTGCGCTATAGGAATGTCCCAGGGCATGCCGCGATGCCGCCGCGACGTGGCGGGGCCAGACACGGAACGACACCATGGACCTGACGAAGATCTCGATCGGCCGCGATCCGCCGCGCGACATTCACGTGGTGATCGAGATCCCGCTGGGCGGCGTCCCGGTGAAGTACGAGATGGACAAGGAGTCCGGCGCGCTGTTCGTCGACCGTTTTCTTCACACCGCGATGTTCTATCCCGGCAACTATGGCTTCATCCCGCACACGATTTCCGGCGACGGCGACCCGTGCGACGTGATCGTGGTCTCCCAGATCCCGGTCGTGGCCGGATCGGTGATCCGCTGCCGTCCGGTCGGCGCGCTGATCATGGAGGACGAGGCGGGCGCCGACGAGAAGATCCTGGCGGTCCCGGTCGACGCCCTGCATCCGTTCTACGTTGGCGTTCGCACCTACACCGATCTGCCGTCGATCATGTGCAATCAGATCGCCCACTTCTTCCAGCACTACAAGGACCTGGAGAAGGGCAAATGGTCGACCATCGTGCGTTGGGTCGACACCGCGGCCGCCGAACGGCTGGTGGTCGAAGCGATCGACCGGGCCAAAATGTAGCCCGGATGAAGCGAAGGGAAATGCGGGGTCGGCCGTGCCGATTTTCCGAGGCTGTTCCCGCATTCCGCTTCGCGCCATGCGGGCTACAGGGCACCACTTATTGCGCCGGGAAGTAGTGCGGACGCCGGCTTTCCGCGAGGACATCCACCGGCAACCGCCGATCCGCGTCAGCTGCCCTCGTCGGCCTTGTCGTCGCTCTTGCCGCCGAGCTGCTTGAGCTTGGCGAACACGGCGTTGACGTCGAGCTCCCCGGACGGCTTCTCCCGGGCGGCATCGGGTTGCCCGGGCGCGGTCGTCACCTCGGCGGGCAGCAGCGTCGAGCCGCGATCGGCCTCGCTCTCCACCGGCTTTTCCTTGGCGGCGCGCTGGACCTCGAGGTCGAGGTCGATCTGCGAGCACAGTCCCAGCGTCACCGGGTCCATCGGGGTGAGGTTTGCGGCATTCCAGTGGGTTCGGTCGCGGATCGCCTGGATGGTCGACTTGGTCGTGCCCGCCAGGCGCATCACCTGGCTGTCCTTGAGCTCCGAGTGGTTGCGCAGCAGCCACAGGATCGCGTTGGGGCGATCCTGGCGGCGCGAGACCGGCGTATAGCGCGGGCCCTTCTTCTTCGATTTGGTCTCGGGAAGCTGCACCTTGGGCCGGGCGAGATCGAGCCGCCGCGACGAATCGGCTTCGGCCGCCTCGATCTGCTCGCGGGTCAGCTGGCCGGTGAGCACCGGGTCGAGGCCCTTGATGCCCTGGGCCGCGTCGCCGTCCGCGATCGCCTTGACCTCGAGCGGGTGCAGCTTGCAGAAGTCGGCGATCTGGTCGAACGACAGGGCGGAGTTCTCGACCAGCCAGACGGCGGTGGCCTTGGGCATGAGTGGCGCATTCGTCACGGCGGAATCTCCTTTGCGCCTCGCCCGCCCTTCGAGTGACAGAGCGAAGCCTCAACGTCACCGGGGATGACCGGAAAGGCCGGAATATAGGCACTGCGCGCCGCCGTGTCCAATCGCGGCATGCGGCATTGTCGCACCCTTGACACGCCCGCAATGGACAGCCCATGTCGGGCGCGTTGGCTGCTTCGGGCAGAGGCCCTCATGACCATTTCGGCGACCGGGCAAGCGACCGGCGAGCTCCCGCCGCTTCGCGTGCTTCTGTGCTCTCCGCGCGGCTTCTGCGCCGGCGTGGTGCGGGCGATCCACACCGTGGAGCGGGCGCTCGAGCTGTACGGGGCGCCGGTCTACGTGCGCCACGACATCGTCCACAACAAATACGTCGTCGCCAGCCTGAAGACCAAGGGCGCGGTCTTCGTCGAGGATCTGGCCGAAATCCCCGACACCGCCGCGCCCGTCGTGTTCTCCGCTCACGGGGTCCCGAAATCGGTGCCGCAGGACGCCGAGAACCGCCGCCTGTTCACCCTCGACGCCACTTGTCCGCTGGTCACCAAGGTCCACCGCGAAGCCGAGATCCATTATCGACGAGGCCGCGAGATCGTGCTGATCGGGCATGCCGGGCACCCCGAGGTGATTGGAACGCTCGGCCAGCTCCCTCCCGGCGCGGTGACGCTGATCGAGACGATCGAGGCGGCGCGGGCGTTCGTGCCCCGCGATCCGGCGCGGCTCGCCTACGTGACCCAGACGACGTTGTCGGTCGACGAGGCCGCCGAGATCATCGCGGCGCTGCAGGAGCGCTTTCCGGCGATCGTCGCCCCGCACAAGGAGGATATCTGCTACGCCACCACCAATCGCCAGGATGCGGTCAAACGGGTCGCCCCGCGAGTCGACGCCATGGTGGTGGTGGGCTCGCCCAACTCGTCGAACTCGCAGCGCCTCCAGCAGGTCGCGGCGCGCGCCGGCTGCGCCCATGCGGTCCTGGTGCAGCGCGCCGACGACATCGACTGGCGCCCGTTCGCCGGCATCCGTTCCCTCGGCGTCACCGCGGGGGCGTCGGCCCCGGAGGTGCTGGTCGAGGAAGTCCTCGATGCCTTCGCGCAGCGCTTCACGCTCGCCATCGAGACCGTGTCGGCGGTGGACGAGGACATGTTCTTCGCCCTCCCGCGCTCGCTGCGTGACCACGAGGCAGCGGAGTAGATGGCGGTCTACACCGACGTCACGGCCGAGGACCTGTCGGTATTCCTGGCCGGATATGATCTCGGCGAGCTGCTCGCCTACAAGGGCATTGCCGAAGGGGTGGAAAACTCCAACTTCCTGGTCCACACGGTCCGCGGCTATTTCTTTCTCACGCTGTTCGAAAGGCGCGTGGCGCCGAGCGACCTGCCGTTCTTTCTCGGCCTGATGGAGCACCTGGCGGTCCGCGGTCTCAATTGTCCGCAGCCGGTCAAGAGCCGCGGCGGCGAGGTGATCGGCGCCCTGGCCGGCCGTCCCGCCGCGATCGTCACGTTTCTCGACGGCGTGTCGATCCGGCGTCCCCATCCGGTGCACTGCGCCGCCGTCGGCGAGGCGCTCGCACGGCTTCACCTCGCCGGCGCCGATTTCGCGCTCACGCGCGCCAATGCGCTCTCGGTCGGCGGCTGGCGCCCGCTCTACGACCGGGCGTCGGCGCGCGCCAGTGGCGTGCAGCCCGGTCTCGACGGGGCGATCGCCGCCGAGCTCGGCAGGCTCGAGGCGTCGTGGCCGCGCGATCTGCCGCAGGGGGTGATCCACGCCGATCTGTTCCCCGACAATGTGTTCTTCCTCGGCGACCGGTTGTCCGGCCTCATCGATTTCTACTTCGCCTGCACCGACACCCTCGTCTACGACGTCGCGATCTGCCTCAATGCCTGGTGCTTCGAGGCCGATCACTCCTACAACGTGACCAAGGGCCGTGCCCTGCTGCAGGCTTATGGGCGGATCCGGGCGCTCACGGCCGGCGAGCACGAGGCGCTGCCGCTGCTGTGCCGCGGCGCCGCGCTGCGCTTCCTGCTCACCCGGCTGGTCGACTGGCTCGACGTGCCGACGGGCGCGCTGGTCAAGCCGAAGGATCCGCTCGAGTACTTCCGCAAGCTGCGCTTTCATCAGGCGGTCGAAAGCGTGCGCGACTACGGCATCGACGAATGACCGAAACCCGGACGGCGGCCCGCGTGACCGTCTATACCGACGGGGCATGCTCGGGGAATCCCGGCCCGGGCGGCTGGGGCGCGATCCTGACCTGGAACGATCATCAACGCGAGCTCAAGGGCGGCGAGCCGCACACCACCAACAACCGCATGGAGCTGACCGCCGCCATCGAGGCGCTCGAGGCGCTCAAGCGCCCGTGCACGGTCGACCTTCACACCGACAGCGAATATCTGCGCAACGGAATCACGTCCTGGATCAACGGGTGGAAGCGCAACGGCTGGCGCACCGCCGACAAGAAGCCGGTCAAGAACGTCGACCTGTGGCAGCGCCTCGATGCCGCGATTGCGCATCACCAGGTGCGCTGGCACTGGGTCAAGGGCCATGCCGGACATGACATGAACGAGCGCGCCGACCAGTTGGCGCGCGAAGCCATCGCCGAGATGCGGCTGCTCGACGGCGGCGCAGGACCGACCGATCGCCCGCGTTGATCCGGTGGGCTGGAAGGACGGGCCGAGCGACGCCGCGGGGGTCGCAGCAGCCCGACCCATCCGGGCTCACAGCTGCTTGAGGATCGTATCGGCGCCGGCCAACTCGGCCTTGCCGGGCGCGTCTCCGGCATTGATGCTCTTCACCACGCCGTCCTCGACCAGCATCGAGTAGCGTTTGGTGCGCAGTCCAAGACCCATGCCCGATCCGTCGAACTCGAGGGCGAGCGCCTTGGCGAACTCGCCGTTGCCGTCCGCGAGGATGTCGACCTTGCCCTCGGCCGCGGAGGCCTTCTGCCACGCATCCATCACGAAGACGTCGTTGACCGCGGTCACCACGATGGCGTCGACGCCCTTCGCCTTGATGGCGTCCGCGTTCTTCACGAAGCCGGCCATGTGGTTCTTGTGACACGTCGGCGTGAATGCTCCGGGGACGCCGAACAGGACCACCTTCTTGCCCTTGAAGATGTCGTCCGTGCTCTTTGGCGCCGGGCCGTCCGGCGTCATGACTCGGAATGTCACGGCGGGTAGGCGATCGCCGACCTGGATCGTCATGGTATGCATCCTTTTGATTGGTGAGCGGACGGGCCTTCGATGTGATGATCGAATGCGATCCGGAACCGGGCCGGACCGCAGGCCAATGTAGAGCATTTCCCGGAAAAGTGGTCACCGGTTTTCCGAGAGGAAATGCGACACATCGAATCCAGGGCATTTCCCGGAAAAGTGGTCACCGGTTTTCCTGAACGGCAATGCGTCCACGCAGGGACGCCGGGCCAGCGGCTCAGTCGAGACGGGTTGTCACTTCGATGGCGGCATCGGGAGATACCAGGGTCAGCGTCAACGTCGCGCCGTCGGCGGTGGCGCCGGGCGGCAACCCGTCGATGTCGAACGAGAACAGCCGTGATCCGGCGCGCCCGCCGGCCACGGGAACCGGGACCGGCAGCGCCCAGTCGGCCGTCGGACCCTCGGCGAACACCTCCACCGGCGTGCCGTCGGGGGCCGCCACATCGACCAGCACCCGCGACCGCCCGGAGCCGGTCAGGCGCGTGATCCCCCGCACCGCGAGCGACGCGGCGTCGCCGACGCTGGCCCGTTTGGGGACCCGCGCCTCGCTCGCCGTGAGCGCCGCCTCGTGCGAGCTCGCGGCGCCGTCGAGCTCGATCTGCGCCGCGCCCTCGGCCGGCACGCACAGCTTTTCGCAGATCGCGAAGTCGGCATCGAGGCGCAGGACCACGGGTTTCGCCCGGTCCTTGGGCGTGATGCGAAGCGGAAAGATCACGCGTCCGGTATAGCCGATCGAGACGCCGCCGCCGTCGGAGAAGCCGTGGGGCGCCGGCCACGATATCGCGACGGCTTCGACATTGTCGGAGCGCGCGAACCCGAAGCGCGGCGGAACGCCGGCGTCGCCCGGATAGCGCCAGTAGGTCTTCCACCCCCGATCGAGCGTCATCTCGACTCCGGCACGAAGAGCGCCGTCCGCGTTCGCCGACGCGGAGCCGGCGATCAGGCGTACCGCGGCGTGGGGCTGGGCGTCCCACGCCGACGCGTCGGCGGCACGGCCTGGCGATGTGAGCGTCAGGACGAGCACGAGGCCTGCTCCGAATTGGAGCATCGGCAAGCGCGCGCGCGTCGAGGTACCAAGCATGTCCGAAGCTTTAGGAAGCCCCCGCGCGCCGCGCCACTGAAATCGGCGTGATCGCCGAGATCCCGGCAACATCGTGGCAGTCTGTCGCATGAAACTTTCATTTCCAAAGCGTCGGCGAACAGGCTAACCTTTTGTCATGCGGCTCGCGGCGAAGGGATCGGATAAGGCCTCGTCCGGTCGGGGTTACCTCGACGGGCAGATGCTGATTGCCATGCCGACCATGCGCGACGAGCGCTTTGCCCGCAGCGTGATCTACGTGTGCGCGCATTCGTCCGACGGCGCGATGGGCATCGTCGTCAACCAGCCGGTAGCGAACATCAATTTCTCCGACCTGCTGGTGCAGCTCGACGTGATCCCGAAGGAAGACCTCATCGAGCTGCCGATGCGTGCCGGCACCGTGAAAGTGCTCAAGGGCGGCCCCGTGGAAACGCAGCGCGGCTTCGTGTTGCATTCGAGCGACTTCTTCATCGAGGACTCGACGCTGCCGATCGACGACGGAATCTGTCTCACCGCGACGCTCGACATCCTCAAGGCGATCGCGCGCGGCAATGGGCCGCAGAGCGCGGTCCTCGCGCTCGGCTATGCGGGCTGGGCGCCGGGCCAGCTGGAGAGCGAGATCCAGGAGAACGGCTGGCTGCACTGTCCGGCGGACCCGGATCTGATCTTCGGCTCCGATACCGAAGCCAAGTACGCGCGTGCCTTGCGCAAGATCGGCATCGATCCCGGGATGCTGTCGAGCGAGGCCGGCCACGCCTGAGCATCTTCCCGTAGCCCGCATGGAGCGAAGCGCAACGCGGGAACAGCCTCGAGAGCGGCACCGCCGCACCCGGATTTCGCTGCGCTCCATCCGGGCTACAATTTGCGTCCGTGCAGAGCTTACGTCGTCGTTTCCAGCGCCCGTTCGGTGAGCAGCCGCTGCGCCTGCTCGGCCGTCATCGGTTCGCCGAATGCGTAGCCCTGGGCATACTCGCAGCCGAGCTGATAGAGCTCGACCGCGTCCGAATCGGTCTCTGCTCCCTCGGCAACGACGTCCATGCCGAGGTCGTGGGCGAGCCCGATGATCGAGCGCAGGATCACCGGACGCTTGCCCTTGCCGCCGGCCCGCACGAACGACTGGTCGATCTTGATCGTATCGAACGGGAACCGCTGCAGGTAGGCGAGCGACGAGTGGCCGGTGCCGAAATCGTCGAGCGACAGGCCGGCCCCGAGGTCGCGCATGCGGGTGAGCATCTGCGCCGCGAATTCCGGGTTCTCCATGACCAGCGACTCGGTCAGCTCGAGCTTCAGTGTGCCGCGCGCGACCGCGGACTTGGTCAGCACCGAGCGCAGATCCTGGATCAGGTCGTTGCGCAGCAGCTGGCGCGACGAGACATTCACGCTGGCGAAGACCGGATAGCGGCTGCGCGTTGCCCGCTGCCACTGGGCCAGCCGTCGCGCGGTCTGCTCCAGCGCGAACCGGCCGAGATCGACGATGAGGCCGGTTTCCTCCGCGATGGTGATGAAATCCCCCGGCGGCATCCGGCCCATCTTCGGATGGTCCCAGCGCATCAGCGCCTCGAAGCCGGCGACGGTGCGGTCCTCCAGCCAGACGATCGGCTGATACAGCAGGGTGATCTCCTGGCGCTCCAGGGCGCGGCGCAGCTCCGACTCCAGCGTCAGGCGATCGGTCTTGCGCGAGCGCATGGCGGGCTTGAAGACCTCGATGCGGTCGCCGCCGATGCGCTTTCCGTGATACATCGCGAGCTCGGCGTCCTTGAGCACTTCCTCCTTGCGATGCGGCTGGCCGTCGGCGAGCGCCAGCCCGATCGAGGCGGTGAGCAGGATCTCGCGGTCGTTGAACGCGATCGGCGCCCGCAGCGTCTTGCGGATGGTGTCGGCGAAGGCCGTGATGCGCTCCGGTTCGCGCTCGGAGAGCAGCAGCAGGCCGTATTGATCGCCGGCGAGCCGCGCCAGCGTGTCCTGAGGCTTCAGCAGGCGCCCGAGGCGGCGCGCCAGCGTCAGCAGGATCGAGTCGCCGACCGCGACGCCCACCGAGTCGTTGACCTGCTTGAAGCGGTCGAGGTCGATCACCATCACGGTCGGGCGGATGTTGGCGTCGGCCTTGGCGAACGACAGCGCGGCGTCCAGGCGATCGAGGAAGAGCTCGCGATTGGGCAGCCCGGTGAGATTGTCGTGCACGGCGTCGTGCAGCAGGCGCTCCTCGGCGGTCTTGATCTCGGTGACGTCGGTCAGGGTCCCGACCAGGCGAACGACCTCGCCGTCGGAGCCTACCACCGGCCGTGCCTTGAGGGCGAACCACAGATAATGGCCGTCAGGCGTGCGCAGACGAAAATCCAGCGCCAGCCGCCCGCGCCGCTGGTCGAGCACGGCGTCGAGCGCGGCGCGGAACCGGTCGCGGTCGAGCGGATGCAGGACATCGAGCCAGCGCGACGCCGAGCCCTCGAGCGTTCCGCGCTTCAGGCCGAGCAGGTGCTCGGTCTCCGGGCTGGTGAACACCTTGTCGGCCGCGACGTCCCAGTCCCAGATCAGGTCGCCGGCGCCGGTCAGCGCCAGCGCCCGGCGCTCGACGTCGGAGACGATCCCGGTGGTGACGCCCCCGGCAAAGGCGTGCTGCATCACGGTGAAGCCGATCAGCATGACGATCAGCACCAGGCCGCCGAGCAGCGCCGGGGCCACGATGTCGTTGGTCACGATGCTGTTCACCGCAAGACCGGCGGCGAACACCCAGGTCACCAGCAGCAGCCATGTCGGGATCAGCAGCACCGCCCGGTCGAACCCGTGCGCCGCCAGATATATGATGAGCACGAACCCGGCCACCGCGACCAGCGCCAGCGAGATGCGCGCGATGCCCGAGGCCACCATCGGATCGAACAGCGCCAGCGCCACCAGCGCGCTCAGGAAGATCAGCCAGCCCGCCGTGATGTGCATGTAGCGCACGTGCCAGCGATTGAGGTTGAGATAGGCGAACAGGAAGACCAGCAAGGTCGCCGCCAGGATGGCTTCGCCCGAGGCGCGCCAGATTCGCTCGGCGTCGACCGACAGATCGAACACCTTCCCCCAGAATCCGAAGTCGGTGCCGATATAGGCGAGCACCGCCCAGCCGAGCGCGGCCGCGGCCGGAAACATGATGCTGCCCTTGACGACGAACAGGATGGTCAGAAACAGTGCGAGCAGCCCGGCGATGCCGATGACGATGCCATGATAGAGCGTAAAGCTGTTGATCTTGTCCTTGTAGGCGTCGGGCTCCCAGAGATAGAGCTGCGGCAGCTTGTCGGTGCGCAGCTCGATCACGAAGGTGATCACCGCACCGGGATCGAGCGTGACGCGATAGATGTCGGCGCCCGGCGCGTCGATCCGCTCGGGGCGGTCGCCCGAGCTGGTGATGCTGGCGATGCGTGACAGCCCGAGATCCGGCCAGGTCAGGCCCGATCCGACCATGCGGTAGTGCGGCGCGACCAGCAGGCGGTCGATCTGCTCGTCACCATTGTTGGCGAGCGCCACCACCGCCCAGTTGCTGTTTCCCTCGCGCGACGGGACCTCCATGCGACGGATGATGCCGTCGGCACCGGGCGCGGTCGACACCTGGATCTTGGGGCTTTCGGTCTTCTGGCGGTCGATCGCGTCCGTGAGGTCGATGGCCGCCGCATCGAGGCGAACGTTGACGGCCTCGACGGCGCGCGCGCCGGATGCACCGAGCGAGGCGAGGATGAGCATCGCCACCGACATGGCGGCGTGGCTGAAACGCAATCGACGTCCTCCGAACTCCCGGCGGCCGGCCCCCGACTTGCCACCGCCCGATGCGACCCCAGCCCACCGCGATCGAACACGAGTCGCAGCCCATGTTGACTAGCCCGACGGACCGCCCGAGGGCAAGAAATTTGGCGTTAACCACTTTGGCCGCCACATGGCCGAAATCGGCGCCGCCCGTCATCTCGTAGGGTCGGCAACGGCGCGTCTTCGCGCCGTGCCCGCGGTCGGCGCTGGAAGGTGGGCGCGCTACGCTTTGCCCGCCCTACAGTCGCGTCTCAATTCCACTGGAATATGCATCAGACGGTGAGCACGATCTTGCCGACGTGGCTGCTGGATTCCATCAGCGCGTGGGCGGCGGCGGCCGCGCTGAGCGGG
>Ga0209415_10017756_pt1 | contig 11292 bp, 10 predicted proteins | sample PeaSoiSIISIP2007_FD_187696 | JGI IMG/M metagenome (GOLD analysis project Ga0209415, IMG submission 187696) | Peat soil microbial communities from Weissenstadt, Germany - SII-SIP-2007 (SPAdes) (version 2) | ecosystem: Environmental > Terrestrial > Soil > Wetlands > Peat | place: Germany...
TCGGCCCGCATCAAGCGCATCGACACCAGCGCGGCGGAAGCCATGCCGGGCGTGATGGCGGTGCTCACCGGCCGCGAAATTCCGGTCAATTCCTTCGGGCCCTCATATCAAGACCAGCCGGTGCTGGCCGACGAGATCGTGCGCCACGCCGGAGACGGCGTCGCCGCGGTGGCGGCCGTTACCGAGCAGATCGCGGAGGAAGCCGCGCAAAAGATCGTCATCGAATACGAGCCACTGCCGGCGGTGTTCGATCCGCTCGAGGCCATGCGGGACGATTCGCCCAAGGTGCATCCGCCCAACAGCAACATCTACACCAGCAAGGTGATCCGCCGCGGCGACGTCGAAAAGGGCTTCGCCGAGGCGGACCATGTCTTCGAGGGCCGATTTTCGACCCAGATGGTCGAGCACGTGCCGCTCGAGCCCCATGCGGCGATCGCCGATTGGGACGCCAGCGGCCGCCTCACGCTGTGGGTGACGATCGGGCGGATCACGCTCGCGCGCGCCGATCTCGCGCGCACGCTGAAGCTGCCGATGAGCCGGGTCCGCATGATCGCGACCATCGTCGGTGGCAATTTCGGCGGCAAGAACGAGATCACGCAGGAACCGGCCCTCGCCCTCCTGTCCAAGAAGACCGGGCGGCCGGTCAAGGGCGTGTTCACGCGCGCCGACGAGTTCATCTCGACCACCACGCGCCATCCTTGCATCATGGAGTACAAGACCGGCGTCACCCGGGACGGCCGCATCCTGGCGCGCAAGGTGCGCCTCATCCTCGACGGCGGCGCGTATTGCTCGTGGAGCGAGACCACGATCGGCAAGGCCTGCATCCTCTCCTGCGGCCCGTACCGGATCGACAACATCCTGGCGGAGGCGTTCGTGGTCTACACCAACAAGACCATGACCGGCGCCATGCGCGGATTCGGCGCCCCGCAAGTGTGCTTCGCCTACGAATCGCACATGGACGACATCGCCAAGGCGCTCGGCCTCGACCCGCTCGCCATCCGGCTGCGCAACGTCTTCGAGGAAGGCTCCGTCAGCCCGACCGGCCAGGTGCTCCACAGCGTCGTCGTGAAGGAGTCCCTGCTCAAGGCGGCCGACCGGTTCGGCTGGGAGACGAAGTCATGAAGCGGCGCGGACGCGGCATCGCCTGCATGTGGTATCCGATCGGCTTCACGGTTTCCGCCAACCCGAGCGCCGCCGTGGTGAAGGTGAACGAGGACGGCACCGCCACCGTTTTGACCGGCACGGTGGAAACCGGCCAAGGCTCGCTCGCCGTGCTCGGCCAGATCGCCGCCGAGGCGCTCGGCATCGCCGCCGAGGACGTGTTCGTGGTCTCGGCCGATACCGACACCACGCCGATGGACACCGGCGCCATCGCCAGCCGCACGACCTATGTCACCGGCAACGCCATCAAGCTCGCGGCGGAAAACGCCAGGGCCATCCTGTTCGAGGTGGCGGCCCAAGTGCTCGGCGTCATGCCGGCCCAGCTCGAGGCGCGCGACCGCAAGATCGAGGTGAAGGGGTTTCCGCAGCACAGCGTCGCCATCGGCGAGATCGCCAAGCGCGCCCAGGTCACGCTCGGACAGCCGCCGATCGGGAGCGCGTCGTGGAATCCGCCGACCGTCGCCATGGACCCCGAGACCGGGCAAGGCAAGCCGTTCAGCACCTATGTCTACGCCACGCAGATCGCCGAGGTGGACGTCGACGACGAGACCGGCGAGGTCGACGTGCTGCGCATCGCCGCGGCGCATGACTGCGGCACGCCGATCAACCCCATGCTGGTGGAAGGCCAGGTCGAGGGCGGAATATCCATGGGCATCGGTTTCGCGTTGCAGGAGGAGATGCTGTTCGACGCCGCCGGACGGCAGATCAATCCCAATCTCACCAACTACATCATCCCCACATCCCTCGACATGCCCGAGATCGCCGTCGATATCGTCCCGAGTTACGATCCGACCGGACCCTTCGGCGCCAAGGGCGTCGGCGAGCCGAGCCTGGTGCCGACCGCGGCGGCGATCCTCAACGCGATCCATGACGCGGTCGGGGTGCGCATCACGTCCCTGCCCGCCACATCCGAAAAGATTCTGGCCGCGATCAAGGCCAAACGGACGGAAGAGCGTAAACGAATTCCGGCCTGACCGGAGCCGCGCCCGCCCGATTTCCGCCGTCTATCGTTTCAACAGCGGGCTGCCGAAAAGGCCGGTCGGCCGGATCAGGAGGATCAGCAGCATGATGGCGAAGGGCGCCATCTGCGCCAGCGGCGCGTAGACGATGGACCCCAGCGAGACGACCTGTCCGACCAGGAAGCTCGATACGAGGGTTCCCTTGATGCTCCCCAGGCCGCCGATGATGACGACCATGAAAGCGAACGCCATCAAATCGATCCCCATCTGGGGGTCGACGATGATCAGCGGCGCGTTCAGGCCGCCGGCCAGCCCGGACAACCCGCCGGCGATGATGAAGGTGATGGTGAAGAGCCGGTACACGTTGATGCCGAGGCCCTCGACATGCTCGATGTCCTCGATGCCGGCCCGGATCGCCTTGCCGATGATCGTCCGGTTCAGGAACAGCCAGAGGCCGGCATAGACCAGCAAGGCGATGGCGACGATGACCAGACGATAGCCGGGTATGTCAGTGCCGAGAATGTTGACCTGGGCGTCGATCGGATCGGACACCGGACGGGGAACCAGCCCCCAGAAATATTTGATGACCCCGATGCCGCCGATCAAAATGCCGAAGGAGGTGATCATGCTGAAGGTGATGTCGCGTTCGTAGATGCGCAGGAAAACCAGCCGTTCCGCGGCAAAACCCGCGGCGCCCCCGACCGCCACCCCGCCGAGCACGCCGAGCCACAAATTTCCCGTGGCCAGGCTGAGGGAGTAAGTGATGTAGCCGCCGACGGTGTAATAGAGCAGCTGGTCGAGGCTGATGACGCGCATCAGGCCGAAACACAGGGAGAGCCCGATCGTGATGAGGAAAAAGATGCTCCCCAGGCTCAAGCCGAAGATGATCCCGGAAATCAGGAGGTGCGCGTCGATCATGCGCCCGTCGCTCCATCGCGGCCCGTCCCGGCCGGCAGGCGCCGGCGGAACAGCGCCTTGAGCAGGAGAGGTTCCAGCGTGCCCCAGATGCCTTTCTCTCCCGCGAGCATGACGAAGACCAGCAACGCGCCGATGATCAGCTCCCAGTTGCCGAACGCCTTGCTGATCAGGTCCTTCATGCCGGTGTAGGCGATCGCGCCGACGATCGGCCCGTACAACGTGCCGACCCCGCCCAGGATCGTCACCACCACCGGGTCCGCGGCCCGCGTCGGGCTGCCGATTTCCGGACTGACGAAACCGAGGTAAACCGCGTACATCGCCCCGGCCAGCGCGGTCGTCGTATTGGCGATGACGAAGGCGGCCAGCCGGATGCCGTAATTGCTGTAGCCGAGAAATTTCAGCTTGTCCTCGTTGATCTTGGCCGCGAGGCAGGCGGCGCCGAAGATCGAATCGTCGAGATATTTGTAAAACGCCCAGACGGCGAAGGCGACCAGGAGCGCGAAGATGAAGAACTGGTCCGGCCTGGTCAGGTCCAGCACCGGCGTGGAGGAAAGGTTGGTCAGGAACCACAACCCGTTGTCGCCGTGGGTGACGCTCACCAGAACCTTCTGCATCAGATAGAAGATGATCACCGCCAGCGCGAGGTTCACCAGGGCGAAGTAGTCCTTGCGCAACCGGACGAACAGCGAACCGACGGCGAAGGACACGACGATCCCCGCCACGATGCCGAGCAGAATGCCGATATAGGGATTGGCGCCGACGTAGTAGAAATAAAACGCGGCCGCATAGGCGCCCACCGCGAGATAGGCCGGCTGGCCGAACGACAGGAGACCGACGCGTCCGAGCAGAAAGTTACAGCCGATGGTGTAGATCGAAAAGATCACGATCTCGTTGGCGAAGGGCAGCGGCAGGAATACGCGCAGCAGGGCCAGCAGCGAAAACGCCAGCACCAGGCCCCACCACCATTTCACGACGTTCATCCGCACCGCCTTGGGATTCCTAGAGATACTTTAGAGATACTTTTCGCAAATTTCGGGCCTGATCGACTCGCGGTCGGCGATCTCCGCCATGACGCGTCCGTCGTTCAAGGCGTACACCTTGTCGGCGATCGCGCACACCAGCGGGAGGTTCTGCTCGACGATCACCAGCGCCGTTTTCCTGCTCAAGTCCCGGAAAACCTCCTTCAGGTTCTCCACGATGCTGGGGGCCAGTCCCTCGGTGGGCTCGTCGATCAGCAACAATATGGGGCTGCCGAGGATCGCCCGGCCGATCATCAGCATCTGGCGCTCGCCGCCGCTCAGATATCCTGCCTTGCGATCCATGAGCTGTTTCAGCTTGGGGAAATAGCCGGTGACCTGATCCCAATTGTAATCCTTGGTCGCGTAGCTCCCGAGCTCGAGATTTTCCCTGACCGACAGATCGGAGAACACCTTCTTGTCCTGGGGAATATATTTGATGCCCCTGCCGGCGATGGCGTAGGCCGCCAGGCCGATCAGACTGGTGTTGTCCGACGTGATCGATCCCGACGCCGGTTTGACGAAGCCGGCGATGCTCTTGAGCAAGGTGGTCTTGCCGGCCCCGTTCCGGCCGACGCAAGCGACGACCTGGCCCGCCCGGACGTTCATGCCGACATCGAAGAGCACCTTCGATTCGCCGTACGAGACGTTCAGCCCGGTCACGGTCAGGATGTCGTGCCCGTTTTTCATGGAACGGCGGTTCCGCCCGGGTTGCCGGAGGTTTCGATCTGCCAATAGCTTCGGCGCACTTCCGGATCCCGCAGAGTTTCCTCGCACCCGCCGTCGGCGATGATCCGGCCTTCGTGCATGACGGTAAGCCGCCGCAGGAATTCCCGCACATGGGAAATCTTGTGCTCGACGATCAGGATGGTCTGCCGGCCGACGCGCGCGCGCAGGACGTCCAGGATTCCCTGAATCTCGGGTTCGGCCAGCCCGGCCAGGGGTTCGTCGAGCAGCAGCACCTTGGGCTCGGCCAGAATGGCCATGGCGATTTCCAGGCGCCGCTTTTCGCCCAGGCTCAAATGCTTGACCTGCCGGTCGCGCACATCCTGAAGGTCGAAGGTTTCCAGCGTTTCGACGATCTTCGGTTCTTCACGTTGTGTCTTGCAGGTGTTGAGAACCATCCGGAGCAGGGACGACTTCCGGTGCGCCCTGAAAAAGGAGAGCACCAGATTGTCGATCACGCTCAGATTGTCGAAGGTGGCCGTCAACTGAAAGGTGCGCGTGATTCCCCGGGATACGCGTTCTTGAGGCGTCATGCGGGTGACGTCCTCGCCCCGGTAGCGGATCGATCCTTCGTCGGGCGTGTAGTATCCGGTCAGAAGATTGAAAAACGTGGTCTTGCCGGCGCCATTCGATCCGATGATTCCGGCGACCTCGTTCTCCATCAGCCGGTAACTGACCCGGTTGACCGCGACCAGCGCGCCGAAACGTTTCGTGACGCCTTCCGCCCTGATGATCTCGGCGCGCGCATCCGTGCTCATGTCTGAGCCTTTTCCGACGGCCGTCCCCGGCGCGCGGGGAAACCATGCGCCGGGGCGGACACGGACGCGATGCGCCCCACGGAAGGCGGGTCTCGCCCGCCCCGGGGCGGAGAAGGGTTCAGTAACCGAGCGCCTGGAGCGTCGGCATGACGCTGTCGCCGCCCTGAGAACCCACCACCGTGAAAAGATCCCATTCGTTTTTCTGCTCGCCGGGGCCTTTCCCTTTAACCAGGAAGGCGGCGTACTTGTAAACGGCTTCGTGATCCTGCCGCCAGTGGGCGGATCCCTTGACCGTGTTGAAGTCGCCGTTGCCGGCCATCAGAGCGGCGGACACCTTTTGCGGATCGAAGGATTTGGCCGCCTCGAACCCCCGGAACATCTCCATATAGGCGATGTACGAGATCGCCGCATAGGCATCGGGAGGCGTCCCGTATTTCGCGCGGAACAGCGTGGTGAACTCTTGCGCTTTCTTCGCCACGTCCTGGTCCGGGAAGCCGCTCAGGTCATAGTAGAAATAATGCATCGCGTAGACGCCTTGCAGCGCCTCGGGCGGCACGCCCTTGGCGACGACGTTGGTGATGAAGGCGTTGAAGATGGTCATGTTCTTGTTCAAGCCCATCTCGTGAATTTGCTTCAGGAGAGCCACGGCATCGGCGCCGAATTGCGCGAACACGAAAACATCCGGCTTCGCCGCCTGAACCTTCTGCAAGGTGGTCGTGAAGTCGCTCGTCCCGAGCGACACCTCGTCATAGCCGACGATCTCGCCGCCGTATTGCTTGGCGGCGTCATAGACGCCGTCCCGGATGTCCCAACCGAAGCTGTCGGAACGGGCCAGGAAGAAGACGCGTTTCTTGCCGAGCGTTTTGACGGCCGAGGTGCCGGCCATGTATCCGACCGTCCACGGGCTATAGGCCGTCGCGAAGGTCGAATCGGCGAGCTTGCCCTTCTGGAAGCCCTCCTTCGACATCACGCATACCGGGAAGTAGGGCATCGGCTCCTTGATGGCGATGGAGTTGATGGCGTAGGCGAGCGGGGCCCAGGTCTGGCCGCCCACGCCCTTGACGTCTTCCGAAACCATGTAGCGGTAGCGCCGGACGCCGACATCCAGCTTGGCCTCGTCGTCGTCGACGATGCCTTCCACCTTGACCTTGCCCCAGGGCATGGCGAGCCCGCCCCGCTTGTTGACGACATCCACCGCCAGCAGCGCCCCCTGTTTCTGGGTTTCGGCCACCGCCGCGAAGGTTCCGGTGAGCGGAAGCAGGATGCCCACCTTGATGTTCTTGGGCTCGTCCGCCCGGGCGACGCCCGGGGCGAACACGCCGCAAAACATTAAAATCGCGAGAACGCCCCATAACCTTTTCATCGCATTTCCTCCTGTCGGTCGATCGTCGCGGCATCGGGCCAAAAAGCTCGGCCTTAAGCCTGCGAACCCCCATCGAACCAAAGATCACAATCGTTTTGGGGGGTCCTTGATCTACATCAAGCCGGGAGTCTCCGGCCGGCCCGCGAACCGGCGCGGCCAAGCCGGCGCGCGCGCGGATTTATCCGCCGGAATGACCGTTTGTGGCCCATCCCGGATAGGCTAAGGTTTCCCGCCAATCGGGGAGGCGGCATGATTAAACTCGACGCCAAGACCACGGCCTGCGTCGCCATCGACATGCATCGCGGCCATCTCGACCCGGCGGTCGCGACGCTGCCGCTGCCGGCCGAGCGCTGCGGCCCGGTCATCGCCCGGGCGGCCGCGTTGTTCGACGCGCTGCGCGCCCGCGGCGTGCCGATCGTGCATGTCGTGTCCGAATACCGCGACGGCGGCGAGATCGCCAGCAACCCGTTCTGGCGCGGCGCGGAAGGCGACGACAAGCGCAAGACCCGCCAGGGCGTGCTCACTCACAACCTGGCCGGCAGCCGCGGCACCGAGGTGATCCCCGAGCTGCTGAACGCGCGCGACCACGTCGTCCGCGGCAAGAAGCGCTACAGCCCCTATCTCGGCACCGGCCTGCTTTTTCTCTTGAAGAGCCTCAAGGCCGAAACGCTGATCCTCGCCGGCATCAACACCACGTCCTGCGTGCTGTGCGGCGCCTTCGAATCGACCAATTTCGATTTCCGCGTCGTGATCGCCGCCGACGCGGTGGACAGCATGGACGGCGAGGCGATGCACCGCTTCGCGCTCGACCTGATGTCGCGGACCGTCGGCTGGCCGATGACCAACGCCGAGATCGCGCGGGCGTTCGGCGCCTGAGCCCGGGATCAATCCTTGGCCAGGATTTCCGCGACTTCGACGCGGCGGCCCTCGCGCGCGGACAGGATGCCGGCGCGGATCACGGCGAGCGACGTGGTGGCGTATTCGCCGCCCACCTCCGGGGCATGGCCGCCGCGAATAGCGGCCGCGAACTCCTCGAGCTCCTCGGCGATGGTGTCCTTGTCCGCGACCGGGACGGCCGCCGGCTTTTCCTCGCCGCGCTTGAGCATCCGGAGGCCGCCATGCTTGTCGTAATAGGCCGTGGCCTCCTTGCCGTAGATGTTCATCAGATAATATTCCGAGGCCGAGGCGTAGCTCGCATTGAGCGTCGAAAGCGCGCCGTTCGCGTGCTCCAGCACCAGGCTCGCCACGTCCGGGTTGTCGCCCGGCAGCACCAGCCGCGTGAATTGGCCGCTGACCGCCTTGACCGGCCCGATCAGATATTCCAGCACGTCGGTGTAATGGATGCCGATCTGGAGCATCACCCCGCCCGGCATTCCGGCGGCCTGGTAACGCCACGAGGCGAGATCGATCTTGCCCAGACGATCGCGGCTGATATTGGCTTCGGCGTTGACGAGCTTGCCGAACACGCCCGCCTCGATCTGCTGCTTGATCCAGCGGAACTGGCTTTCCCGGCGGCGTTGATAGCCCAAGGTGAGCACGATGCCAGCATTGCGGCAGATCTGGGTGATCTTGCGGCCGTCGGAAACCGTGTTGGCGATCGGTTTGTCGAGAAAGACGTGCTTGCCCGCCTCGGCCGCCGCGCGCGTGGTTTCGAGGTGCACGCCGTTCGGGGTCGTGTTGATCACCGCCTCGACGTCCTTGTCGGCGAGAACGGCTTCGTAAGTCGCGGCTGCGCGGCAGCCGTATTTGGCGGCGAAGGAAGCGCGCTTTTCCTCGGAGCGGGAATAACAGGCGACGATCCTGAGCTTGCCGGAACGCTTGATCGCGTCGGCCAGCACGTCGGACCACCAGCCCATGCCGATGGAAGCGACCCGCAGCGGCTCAACCGCCATGGCTTGCGCCGATCGCTTCGACCGCCTGTTGCGCGATGCGCGCGTCGGTGGCCCAGTCGCCGCCGGCGACGCCGATGCCGCCGATGCATTCGCCCTCGGCTATGATGGGGCAACCGCCTTCCATCGCGGTCCAGCGTTCCGGGCCGGCGGCGAGCGCCAGCCCGAGCGCGTGAACGACGTCGAGCTGCTGCCCCTGCGCGCCGCGCGCGGATGTGGGACGCTTGTTCGAAGCCGCGCACACGGCCTTGGCCGTGGCCGAATGCACCGAGTGGAACCGCCCGCCTTCCATCCGTTCGAGCAGAATAAGATGCCCGCCCGCGTCGGCGATGGCGATCGAAACCGATATCCCGGCTTCCTTGGCCTTGGATATCGCGGTTTCCATCATCTTCCGGGCGCCCTCGTTGGTCAGGCGCTTGGCGTTCGTCACATACATCAACGGCTCTCCCCCGGCAGCACCCCCGCCCGCCTTCCGGAATCCCGCTCCCAGACCGGCGGGCGGAACTTCAACGGAATGATGATCACGCCCGCGACGATCGCCATCAATCCGGCGATGCCGATGGCGAAGCTGAAGCCGTGCTCGATGACGAGGATGGTCGACAGGATGCCGCCATAGATGCCGCCCGACCCCTTGGATATCGCGTAGAGCATGCCGTAATTCCCGCCCGCCGCCGCTTCGCCGAAATAATGCCCGATGGCGATCGGGAAGAGCGAGAACAGCGCCGCCCAGAAGAAGATGGCCAGGATGGCGGAACATACGAACAGCGCCTCGTTGTGCGTCGATCCGGCAAAAACCGTTCCGAACAGCAGCAGGCCGCAGACGACGTAGCTCATGACCATCATGGTCTCGCAGCCGAACCGTTCCGACAGCGCGCCCAGGCCGAGCTTGCCGAAGCCGTTGGCGATGGCGATGCCGCCGGCGGCCGCGGTCGCCGCGGTCGCGGTGAATCCGAAGCTGTTGGAATAGGCGACCATCTTGCTGATGCCGGCGAGACCGGCGCTCGAAATCAGGATGAAGGAGACGATCAGCACCCACATCTGCCAGGTCTTGAGCGCCTCGCCGACGGTGTAATTGTGCTGCGAGGGGCGCGCGATCGCCTTGGTCTTGGGCGTCCAACCCGGGGGCTTCCAGCCGGCGGGCGGGTCCTTCATCAACAGGGCCGCGATGATCGACACGCCGCCGATGAGCGCGGCCATGATGTAAATGACGTTGAAGAACGTTTCGGGCGGCGCCGAAGCCGGTATGGCCCGGATCGGGAATATGAAAGGCAGCGAGCCCCAGGAGAAGGCGCCCGCGATCAGCCCGGTCATGACGCCGCGGCGGTCGGAAAACCATTTATTCCCGGTGCTGACGGCGTTGTTGTAGATGAACCCGGTGAAAAAGCTCCCCAGGCACCAGAGCGTCAGGACCAGCGGAAACGAGGGCCCCAGCGCGATGGCAAGGATGCCGAGCCCGGAAAAGAGGCCGGCCACGGCCGTAGTCCAGCGCGGCCCGTATTTGTCGCGCAACATGCCGCCGGGCAACATGCCGACCGACTGGAAGATGATGAACAGCGTGAACAGCAAGGCCACCTGTTCGTGCGACCAGCCGTAGATCGCGCCGATGTGTCCCGACATCGAGCTCCACGCATATTCGAAGGGACTGATGATGGCCATCGCGAAGAAGGCGGCGGCGAGCACGACGTACCGGCTGTAGCCGAGTATTTCCCGATCGGTTTGGCCTATCGAACCCTTCATCGCCCGACTCCCTCGATATTTTTTTAGATGCTTTCTCGCGGCTTATCGGAACGCGCTCGCCCGTGAAGGCCAAGCGCATGGAGCATCGCCGTTCATAGCAATACTGTAAAATCGCCCGAACGACCAGTCAGCTGAACAAGCGTCGAAGGATCAACTGTGATCGTAGGCGCTCTCGCCATGGGTCGAGAAGTCGAGGCCGTCCTCTTCCTCGTCCGCGGTCACGCGCAGCCCGGTGACGACGGAGAGCAGCTTCACCAGAACGAAGGTGACGCCGCCCGACCATGCGGCGGCGGCGCAAACGGCCACGACTTGCGTGATCAACTGCTTTCCCATGTCCAGCCCCGCGCCATAGCCGACGCCGCCGAGATCCCGGGCGACGAAGACCGCCACCAGGATCGAGCCCAACATGCCGCCCACCCCGTGCACGGCGAAGACGTCCAATGAATCGTCGAACTTAAAGCGCTGTTTCACCAACCCGGTGGCAAAGCAGCAGAACGCGCCGCCGGCGATGCCGATGATCATGCCGCCCATCGGGCCGACGAACCCCGAGGCGGGCGTGACGGTGGCGAGACCCGCGACGGCGCCGGTGACGAGACCCACCGAGGTCGGCTTGCCGATGCGCAGCCACTCGATCGCGATCCAGGTCAGCGCCGCGGTCGAGGCCGCGAACTGGGTCGCGAGGATCGCCGATCCGGCCGTGGCATCGGCGGCCAGGGCGCTGCCGCCGTTGAAGCCGAACCAGCCGACCCAGAGCATGCCGGCGCC
>Ga0209415_10017757_pt1 | contig 11292 bp, 7 predicted proteins | sample PeaSoiSIISIP2007_FD_187696 | JGI IMG/M metagenome (GOLD analysis project Ga0209415, IMG submission 187696) | Peat soil microbial communities from Weissenstadt, Germany - SII-SIP-2007 (SPAdes) (version 2) | ecosystem: Environmental > Terrestrial > Soil > Wetlands > Peat | place: Germany...
ATCCCCAGGATGAACGGCAGCCAGGCCCAGTAGCGGTTCACGCCCTTGCCGCCGAACAGCGCGAACACCAGCAGCAGGGCCACCTGGATCAGCAGGTGCAGCCCGTTCCCCAACACCGTGGCGATGGGGATGATCTCGCGCGGAACGGCCACCCGCTTGATCAGGTGGGCATTGTCGCTGAGCGAGCTGGTCCCGGTGCTCCAGGCCAGCGTGAAGAAGTTGTAGGGGATCAGCCCGCACAGGAAGAACAAGGGGTAGTTTTTGATCTCGCGGTTGACCATAAAGGTGGTGAACACGAAGGTCAGCACCCCCATGGTGACCAGCGGGTTCAGCAGCGACCAGAACATCCCCAGGGACATGTTCCGGTAGCGCACCTTGAAGTCCTTCGAGATCAGGTTGTGCAGCAGAAACCAGTAATCCCCGTTCCACATGCGTTTGCTCGAAACCGCCCAACTTGGGCGGGCCAGGCTCGCAACCCGTTGATAAATCAAGGGCCGGATTTTAAAAACCGCCAATATTGGCGGTTTTCCCCTCCCAGCATGACACGTCTTTTCCGAAACCGGCGCCTTTTCAATGATGGGACAATACGGGCTTATGCCGCGGGCGCTCATCACCGGGATCACCGGCCAGGACGGCTCTTATCTGGCGGAATTCCTGCTGGCCAAAGGCTACGAGGTGCACGGGCTGAAGCGTCGCTCCTCGTCCTTCAACACCGACCGGGTGGACCACCTGTACGCCGACCTGCACCACCCCGAGGCCCGCTTCTTCCTGCACTACGGCGACCTGGCCGACTCCAGCTCGCTGGCCTGGAAGCTGGCCGACCTGGCGCCCGATGAGGTCTACAACCTGGGCGCGCAAAGCCACGTCAAGGTCAGCTTCGATATCCCCGAATACACCGCTGAGGTGGTGGGGGTGGGCGCCGTGCGGCTGCTGGAGGCCATCCGGCGGACCGGCCTGCGGTGCCGCTTCTACCAGGCTTCCTCGAGCGAAATGTTCGGCAGCACGCCGCCGCCGCAAAGCGAAACCACTGTGTTCCACCCGCGCAGCCCCTACGCCTGCGCCAAGGTCTTCGCCCACCAGGCCACCGTAAATTACCGCGAGAGCTACGGCCTGCACGCCTCCTGCGGGATCCTGTTCAACCACGAGTCGCCGCGGCGCGGGGAAACCTTCGTCACCCGCAAGATCACCCGCGCGGTGGCGCAAATTCACTTGGGATCCGAAGACCAGCTCTACCTGGGCAACCTGGAAGCCCGCCGCGACTGGGGCTTTGCCGGCGATTACGTGGACGCCATGTGGCGCATGCTGCAGCAGGACGCGCCCGGCGATTACGTCATCGGCACCGGGGAGGCGCATTCCGTGCGCGAGTTCGTCGAGGCGGCCTTCGCCCACGTGGACCTCGACTGGCGCGAGCGCGTGCGCATCGATCCGCGCTACTACCGTCCGGCCGAGGTGGACGACCTGCGGGCCGACCCCTCCAAAGCCCGCCGCGTGCTGGGCTGGGAGCCGCGGGTGAGTTTTCAGGAGCTGGTGAAAATGATGGTGGACGCCGATATCGCCGGGCTGCGCCGCAAGCTGCAGGGCGGGCGGGAAGCCATCGGGGCGATCGCCCAGGATTCCTAACGATGGATCTCGCCTCGAAACGCATCCTGGTCACCGGGGGCCGCGGCTTTCTGGGTTCCTGCATCGTCGAGCGGCTCACCCAGGCCGGCGCAAGCCGGATCGCCGCACCGCGCCGCGCCGAGTTCGACCTCACCCGCGCCGAAGCCCTCGAGCGGTTGTTCGCGGAGTTCCGCCCCCAGGTGGTGATCCACGCGGCCGCCACGGTGGGCGGCATCGGGGCCAACCGCAGCCATCCCGGCCTGTTCTTTTACGAGAACGCCCTCATGGGGATTCAGGCGATCGAGGCCTGCCGGCGCTACCAGGTGGAAAAGACCGTGGTGCTGGGAACCATCTGCGCCTACCCCAAGTTCACCCCCGTGCCTTTCCGCGAGGCAGACCTCTGGCAGGGCTACCCGGAAGAGACCAACGCGCCCTATGGGATCGCCAAAAAGGCCCTGCTGGTGCAGTGCCAGGCCTACCGCGAAGAGTACGGTCTGAATGCCGTGTTTCTGCTGCCGGTGAACCTCTACGGGCCGGGCGACAATTTCGACCCGCGCTCGTCCCACGTGATTCCGGCTCTCATCCGCAAGTGCGTGGAGGCCGTCCGGCGGGGCGACGCGGAGATCGTGCTGTGGGGCGACGGCTCCCCCACCCGCGAGTTCCTGTATGTGAAGGACGCCGCCGAAGGGATCGTGCTGGCGGCCGAGCGGTATAACGGCGCCGAGCCGGTCAACCTGGGCAGCGGGACGGAGATCTCGATTCGCGGCCTGGCCGGGAAGATCGCCGAGCTGACCGGCTTCACTGGCCGGATCGTCTGGGACCCCAGCCAGCCCAACGGTCAGCCGCGCCGCTCGCTGGATGTGAGCCGGGCCGAGCGCGAGTTCGGATTCCGCGCGCGGACCCCGTTTGAAGAAGGCCTGCGGGCGACCATCGACTGGTACAAAAAGCAGGTCCAAACTGAAAGCCATGCCCAGATTTAACATCCACGAAGCCAAAACCCAGCCAGCTCTCCAAGCTCCTCGACCGCGTGCTCGAAGGTGAGGAGGTTTTCATCACGCGCAACGGTGTCCCTGTCGCCGAGCTGGTACCGTCGCGCAAGCGGCCCTTCCCAGTGGGAGCGGGGCGCCACGATCCCCAGATTAATCGCGAGGCATTGCGCAACGGCGACTGGTGGCGGCCCATGACCGATGACGAAGTCGAGGCCTTTCTGGCGGGCGGTGAGCGCCCCCGAGGAGCTACCGGAGCGGGTGAGGGGGATTCTCGCCGGCGGTGAGGTGAAGGTCAGCGTGGTTTCCTACTGGGAACTGGTGCTCAAGAAGGGGCGGCAGACCGCGCCGGTGCGGCAACCAGCGGCTTGGTGGGAGCGTTATATCACCCGGCCGGCAGTCGAGGTGCTGCCGGTCCGGGTGGCCCACGTGGACCAACTCGACGCGCTCCCCCGAGCTGCACAAAGACCCTTTCGACCGCATCCTGGTGGCTCAGGCGCTGGCCGAAGGCCTGACGCTCGCCACCAAGGACGCCATCCTCGCCCGCTATGGCGCGCCGGTGGTCTGGGAATGAGGGCCGGGCAAAACGGTGTCTGGACGTAAGCCGGGCCGAGCGCGAGCTGGGGTTCCGCGCGCAAACCCCATTTTGAAGAGGGCCTGCGGGCGACCATCGCCTGGTACAAAAAAGCCGCTCCTCTAGCTTTTGATAATGACCGTTAGCGAAAGTCTGGGATCACTACCCCAACCCGTCCAGGTACTGGATCGCGATGCACTACTCCCGGCATTCGCACCGCACCTTCTTCCGATAGGGTTCAGTTCGATAGGACCCAGGTTCCATTCGCGTGCCTTCATACCAGAGCCAACCGGTACCGCCACACCGGCAGCTTCCTGGTTCTTTTTTTACGACAGGTTCATATATAGATGCGGCGCTCCCGACCGACACTGGAGTGACGGTCTCCACCGACACCCGGGTGACGGTCGGAAAATTTCCCACCGACACTGGAGTGACGGTCGGGATTTGCCATCCCATGCGGTACAGCACGCCGCGCTGCCGCCGTTCGCTCAAGATGTATCCCGATGCCTCCAACTCGCGCAGTTGCTGGCGCACCCAACCCTCGGACCATCCCAGGCGCTTCGCCAGAGTGGTTTGCCGCGGCCAGGCAATGCCCTTCATGCCGGCGTAATCGTCCAGCGCTACGTAGAGCAGGCGGGCGCCCGGAGAGAGGGACTTGTCGTAGACCACGCGCATGCGGGTTTCGCAGCGGACGCGGGCCTGGGAAAATTCCGCTAATGCGGGGTCGTTGACGCGAGGCGGCTGGCGTGAGACACTACCAGTGGCCGGTGCTGTGTCGGGCATCGGTTCAACATTCCTTTTCAAGACGGGCGTCCTGGCAGGGACGCCCTTATTGTTTTCGGTCCCTATTTTAACCGGAATTCCACCAGACAGAAAACAAGTTTGATCGCGTCGAATCGCGTCCGGCCCGAGCAGTTGGCTCTGAGTTTGAGTTTCCCTGACGTCAACGTTTGTCTGGCTTTGTCCGTTGAGGAACACGTCCATCGGCCGCCTTACATTAGCGTGGTGGAACTTTACGGACTCAAGCATCGCGTTAACACGCTTCACCCAATTGGGCGTATTGCGATTGCCGACTATGGCCGCGGTCATGAACGGGAAACCGCTCAGTATGACCGAAGCCTGGCAAGCCTACGACCGGCTCTTCGAGGATCCTCGGGTGGTGTTCCTGCTGGAACCGGATGAAGTCGAGATGCGCTTCCGAAAGTACACGGCCGGCCGGCTATCCTCGCCCAAGCTATGGGCTGACGCCTTGCTTCTGGCCTTCGCTCGGACGGCCGGAGGAACCCTCGTAACCTTCGACCAGACGTTGGCCCGGCGGGCCGGCGCCGACGGCCTCCCATGAGCGAGCCAGCCCAAGCCTTGATCCGCCCCGACCCTTGGGAGCCGGTCCGCCGCCTGGCTCTCGATGCCGTCTCGAGCCCGCGCACCCGCATCCTTTACGCGCGGGCGCTCGGGGATTTCTTCGCCTGGCGCGAGGCCCAGGGACAGCCGCCCTTCTGCCGCGCCGCCGTGCAGGCCCACCGCGCTCACCTGGAAGGCCGCGGCTACGCGCCGGCCAGCGTCAACCAGCGGCTGGCGGCCCTCCGCAAACTGGCGCGGGAGGCCGCCGCCAACGGGCTGCTGGATGCCGAAACCGCCGCCGGCATCGTGCAGGTCCCCGGCGTCCGGCAGCAGGGCACGCGGGCCGGCAACTGGCTCACCCGCAGCCAGGCCCGCGCGCTGCTCCAGTGCCCCGATCCGCGCACCCGCAAGGGCCTGCGCGACCGCGTCATCCTGGGCCTGCTGGCCGGCTGCGGGCTGCGCCGCGGGGAGGCCGCCGCCCTCACCCTCGAGGACCTCCAGCAGCGCGACGGCCGCTGGACCCTCCCGGACCTGCGCGGCAAGCACGGCCGCATCCGCAGCGTGCCCGTGCCGGCCTGGGTCAAGCAGGCCATCGACCGCTGGTCGGAAGCCGCCGGGATCCGCTCCGGACGCCTGCTGCGCTCGCTCGACCGGCACGGGCACATCACCGGCCAGAGCCTCTCCGAACAGGCCGTGCTGGACACCGTAGCGGGCTACGGACGGGTTCTGGGGCTGGTTCTAAAGCCGCACGACCTGCGGCGCACCTGCGCCAAGCTCTGCCGCGCCGCCGGCGGCGACCTCGAGCAGATCCAGTTGCTGCTGGGCCACGCCAGCATCCAGACCACCGAGCGCTACCTGGGAACCCGCCAGAACCTGGCCGACGCCCCCAACGACCACCTGGGCCTGGGCTGGGAAGAGTAAACTGACAGCGACCCTGGTCAGTGGCCGCTGGGGGCCGGTTCATCCATTGCATTTTGACCTGAAATGGTTTGCCCGAAGATTTTCATGAATCTGCCGGCTTCAATGGCTGCATTGCCCCATGGCGGACATGCAACACGAATACCGCATTGTCCAGCACCACAAAGAGAATCCGGTATGTGCCGCGATTGCCGTGGCCGTAGAACAATTCGCGGATGGCTTCGTCGAACGAAGCCGTTTCGGGCGCGAGTGGGCATCGTTCCGGATGCTGGGAAAGACTCTGGATTCGTTGACGCGCCCCTTTGAGCCACCGACGGGCGGCGCGAGGGTTGTCCCTGCGAATGTAGCTGCCGGCCTTGCGCAAATCGCTCTCGGCCGCTGGGGTGACGATGACGCGGTAGCGCATCGGCGAGGCGCTCAAGACTCGCGTTCCAGATCGTCGAATACCTCATCGACGGGACGGCCCAGGCCTTTCCTGGCTTCCGCCAAACCACGGCGGATGCCGGCTACCGTGTCCAAATGATCGGCTATGTCCCGATACGCCGCTGCATCCAGCACGACGGCCTCGGCTTTCCCTTTGACGGTCAAGACCAGCGGCCGGCCAGTTTTCTTTATGCGCTTCATCAGTCCGGACGTATTGCGTTTGAACGCGGTCATGGAGTGGATATCTTGGGTGACATCGATCATGGCATGGTTTCCTTAAGCATTATTTTCGCATCTCCGATGATGCTATAGCGTTTGGGGATGCAGGCGAGACCGCCACCGCGATGGCGGGGCGCGGGTCGAGACGAGTCTGCAACCGGTAGCGCGTGGGCCAAAAGCGCCCCGATGAGTCGGGGCGCAGCAAGCTGAGAGCTTGCGCCACGTCCCCCGGCGCGGTTGCCTGGCAGGCAAACCATCCACCACAAAAAGCTAATCGGCGCTCGCCCGTTTCCGGGGGAGCGCCGATTTTGTTGGCAAGGTCTGAGCGATCCCTCCACCGCCGGGGCGGTGGAGGGGTGGGTGTCAAGTCCGGTCTACTGGAAAGTGTCCTGGAACTCGGGGCTTCCGGTGAAGCCTTGGTTCGGGGTGCCCGGACCCAGGATCTGGATGCGCGTCGGGAAGCCGGCCTGACCCTGGAACATGATTCCCGGTCCGCCGCTATTGGCGATGCCCAGCCAGAAGTCCAGACCGCCAAGGTCGGGATCGCGCTGGAGGATCGTGTAGTACAGCATGCGGACGTACAGCCCGTTGGTGTGATCCGCCGCCAGGGTGGTGTGGAAGGTTCCAGTGCTCTGGAACTCGTTGTTGGGCACGATGATGGTGGTGCTGGACGGCAGCCCGGTGAGGGTCATGAACACCGTCGACAACTGCTGACCCAGATACAGGCCCTGATCGGTGTTGTTCGAAGTGCGGTTCAGCAGGTTGGTGAACAGCGTATTCAGCGAGGTGACCGTGGCGGCGCCGCCGCCGGCGGTGAGCGAGTTGTACAGGCCGGCGATGGTCTGCGTTCCGGTGCGGATGCCGGTCACCGCCACCACGAACTGAGCGTAGGTGGGTGGAGCGCCGGTGGCCGCCTGGTAAGCCGCCATCACCGCGAAGTCGCTGTTGTAGGACTCCGGACTGTTCAGGAAGGAATCGGCCATCTGGCCCAGGCCAGCCGCGCCGACCCCGTTCCAGAACTGGTCGCCGGCTAAATCGGGATCGCGGCCCAGCATCCTTTCGTAAAGGGCGCGGACTTCACGTTGCGGCACGGTCTCGGTATCGGCGGCCACGGTCACATTGAAGACCAGGGTGCCGCCGCCGGTAGTGGAAATGCCGGTACCCACCGTGTAGGTGACGCTGCCCGTGCGGGCCGTGCTGTTGGAGTTGCTCAGCGCCTGGTAGGTAAATCCAGCGGCGCTGGTCGCGGCGGTGAGCCACTGTAGAGGCGTTGAAGTTACCGTCGCGGTGCCCGAGCAGTTGTTCGGGGTCACCGTTACGGAAGCCGGGACGTTAGGCGTGAAGCCTCCCGTCGAAGTTCCGGCGGCGGTCAGGGCGCCCGTGGCAGTCGTAGTCAGGGTGCAACTGGGGGGCGGCATTACGTTGAAGGTCACACCTACCAGAAGCGGGTTATTGGCGCCAGGCGTGCCCGTGAAGGCCAGGGTGGCTGCGTAGGTTCCGGGGCTCAAGCCGGCCTGGTTGGCGGTCAGGGTAGCGGTCAGGCCGCTGATTACCACGGTCAGCCAGCTCGGGGCGCCCGTGACACCAATCGCCGGAATGGCGCCGTTGCTGCTGAACGTCAGGACCTGCGGCGGGGGGGCCGCGCCTAATGCAACCCCGGTGAAGGATATCGGCCCAATCGGCGACACCATGATGGTCGGAGCAGTGATCACCAGGGACACCGGAACGTTCACCGAGGAGTTAAACGTCGCCGGGGTAAGCCCGGTGGTCAGCGTCACCTGGCCGGCGAAAGTACCGACCGGCAGGCCGGCCGTCGAAGGCGTCAGCGTAAGCGAGGTGGTGCCGGCGGTGCCCGTAAGCGGAGCCACCGTCAGCCAGGACGGCAGGGAGAGCGGGTTCACGGTGAACGTAACCGGCTGACCGGAAGCCGAAGTCACCGTCATGGTCTGCGCCGCGGGGACCGTGCCGCCGAGGACTGCGTTGAAGACCACTCCGGTCGGTCCCGAGGGTACCGTGGTCAGGGTCGGCGCCGCGTTGATGACCAGGCTCAACGGAATCGTGACCGAGGTCGGGTTGGTGGTGCTGCCCACCGTCACCGTCAGACTGCCGTTGTAAGTGCCCGGAGTCGCCAGGTTGGCCGCGGCAGAGCTGTACGAGACCGTAATCGGCGTGCTCGCAGCGGTGCCCGAGGTGGTGGTGCCGCTGGGGGTAGCGAAGGTGAACAGGCCGGCCGCATTGGCGGGCTGCGTGACACTCACCGTAAAGGTGGATGGCGTGGCCGGCGTCAGGCCGTTGGTGGTGGTCACCGCCAGGGAAGAGCTGCCCGGAGTCGTGAAGCCCTGGTAGTAAGCCGGGAAGGTAACCGTGCCGGTCACCGCCAGAGTGGCTTGCGGGTTCACGAACAACTGCACCGGAAGCGTAATCGGGCCGTTGGTGGAAGTTCCCGTCGACGCAATCGTCACGGTCGCGAGATAGGGGTTGTTGGCGCTGTTGGCCGCCAGGGTGTTAGCCGTGGGAGCCACACTCAGCGTGAAGCCACTGGGGGTGGTGCATGGCGTCGCCACCGTGCAGCCCGAAGCCGTCAGCCAATTGCCGCCCGAGATCGCGGTGATCGACACGGAGTAGGGCACGTTGGGCGTGGCGGCGACCAGGCTGGCGACCGCAACCGCCGTTGGCGTCACGCTCACCGGGTAGCTGTTCACGATGGTGAAGGCCGGAAGCGGATTGGGAGTCACCAAGAGGGTCGCTATCGGTAGCAGGGTGAAGGTAATCGGCTGAACCTGAACCGAAGGCGGCAGCGGATTGGGACCCGTGGCGGAGATAGCCAGCGAGCCCGTGCAGGTCACCGGGGCGGCCAGTTGCGGGGGGTACACGGTCGGGTTCACGGCCACCGAGAAGGTCGTGGCAGCGGTTTGCGCTACCGAGAGCCAGTTCGGCGGAGGATTCGGCGACCCGGTCGGGAGACCCGTGCAGGAGCCGGAGTTGATGACGCCCGCCAGGGTGTAAGCGGTCAGGGTGCCTTGCAGCAGGGTCGCGGTCACCGTCTGCGGAGCAGGCAGCGGCGGCTGGTTGCCCTGAGTGAAGGACCCGAAGTTCAGCGAGGCCGGAGTTTCGGTGAGGCCCGGAATGACATTGAAGGTCACCGTGAAGAGCACCGGGTTGTTGGACGAGCCCGTGCCCGAGACGGAAACCTGGGCGGCATAGGAGCCGGGGTTCGGAGCCCCCGACGGATTCACGCCCACCGACATGGTCCACGGACTACCGCTCGAAGGCCCGGTCGAAGGCCCGGTCGGAGTACCGAGGGTCAGCCAGGGCGGGCAGCCGCCCGTGCAGGTCACGGTCAAAGTCGCGGGCGTCGGGGAGGTGTTGCTGATGGTCACCGTCTGGGCGGCCGGGTTGGAGCCGCTGCCCAGGGTGAAGGCGAAGTTGGCTAACGGGTTGGAACCCGTCACCGTGGTCAGCGGGCTGACCGAGAGGAGCGGCTGCGAGGAAACCACCAACTGGATCGGGTAGACGCCGCCTTGGTTGATGGAGCCGGCCGTGGGGCCGCCGCTGGTGCCCGGAGACACCACATTGACGGCGCAGTTGTAGGTGCCCGCGACCAGTCCGGCGGTGGCCACCCCGAGGCTCAGCACCACTGGGGTCAGGTTGTTGGTCACGCTGGTGGTCGGACCGGTCAGAATGAACGGATTGGCGCTGGGGGGTGCGGCGCAACTGGTGGTAGCCGAGAAGCCCGCCGAGACGCTGCCGCCGCAGGAGGAACCCGCCGGGCAGACCGCCGCGATGGTCAGCGGGATGGGCGTGATGTTGGCTCCGCTACCCAGCGTGAAGACGAAGGTGTTGGTCGGAGCGGGAACCGGGCTGACGTTCAGGGTGGGCTGCGCGCTCACCAGGACACTGAGATTCATCACCACCGGGCTGTTGGAAGCGCCAGGGACGGTGATGGTGATGGTGCCGGTGTAGGGAGTGTTGCTGGCCGCCAGCAGGTTCAGTTTCGCCTGGACGGTGGATACCGCGAAGCCCAGCGAGGTGGAGTTCAGCGTGCCGCTGACCAGCGGGGTGGGCGGGGTGCCGGCGCCGGTGATCGAGAAGCAACCGCCGCAGGTGTCGGCTTCGGCTACGGTGTAGCCCGCATTCGGAATCGGGAAGGCGCTGACGTTCACCGCCAGGTTCTGGGCTTGCGGATTGGCGCCGCCCAGTTGATAGGTGAACGGCAGCAAGACGCCCGGTACGGGATTGATGACCGGCGGCGCTTCAACCGTCAGAAGCACGACGATGGGGGTCTGAACGATGGCGTTGCTCGCCGTGATGTTGATGTCGGCCTGGAAGGTGCCAGCCCCAAGAGCCACGCCGCCTGGCGCCGGATTGACGCACAGCGTCACGTTAGCAGCGACTCCCGGAGCCAGCGTGGGAACCTGCGGCGCGGGAGGCGCCGGGATGGCGCCGAGCGGACCCGTGGTAGCGGCGCCCGGACAGGTCCCGGAGGTGCTCAGGGTAAGCCAGGGTGCGCCGCCCACCGGGGTCACCGGGGTAGCCGTAGCGGTGGCGTTCTGAATGCCCGCAACGAGCGAACTATTGGTCAGGGTCAAGGTCTGGACGGGCAGGTTGCCGGGCGGCGGAGCCACAATCTCCCACCCGAAGGCGTAGGCAAGCTGCGAGGAGGTCAGGGTCGGTTCCGGGTTCACCACCAGGGTGACCGTCTGAAGCTGCCGCACGGTGACGGCGCCGCCACCGTTGGTGGTGGCCACCGCGTCGATGGTGCCGGTGTAGGTTCCCGAGGCCAGATTGGTGACGTTGGCCGTGCAGGTGAGCGGCCGTCCGCCGCCCGCGGTGGAGGGCACCGTATCGGTAGCCGCGGTGACCGACAGCCAGCCATTGGTCACAGGGGCGCCACCCGCGAGCGTGACATCTCCGCCGAGGGTGGCGGCTGGAGCGATATAGGTTTGGGCGTTACTGGTGGCGACGTTCAACCGGAACCCGATGGGATTGCTTCCGGGCGGGGTTCCTGGCGGCACGCCCACATATTCGGCCAGGTTGGAAGCCAGCGTGCCGCAAGGCTGCGACGCCGGGATACCACCACCGGAGAAGGAGGTAATGGTCGGGTTGGCAGCGTTGGCGGTCCAGACGAACGGCTGGCGCCCCAGCGTCAGGGTCACCGGGTAAGCGAGGCTGGTGGCGGCCGCCGCTCCTGCCGAACTGGTGCCGGCGTTGAGGGCGATGGTGATGGTGCCG
>Ga0209415_10017758_pt1 | contig 11291 bp, 6 predicted proteins | sample PeaSoiSIISIP2007_FD_187696 | JGI IMG/M metagenome (GOLD analysis project Ga0209415, IMG submission 187696) | Peat soil microbial communities from Weissenstadt, Germany - SII-SIP-2007 (SPAdes) (version 2) | ecosystem: Environmental > Terrestrial > Soil > Wetlands > Peat | place: Germany...
ACCCGGCGAGCCTCGCGCCGTTCGATCACGCGATCGCCTACGTACCGTCGCTCGACATGTACCTCGACGGCACCGCCGAGTACACGGGGTCGACCGAGCTTCCGACGATGGACCGCGGAGCGCTCGCACTCCAGGTGAACGAAGGCACGCCGAAGCTCGTGCACCTCCCCGATCCACCCGCGTCGGAAAGCGTGACCGCGCGGGTCGTCGACGTGAGCGAGGCGACGGACGGGAGCGCGCAGCTCGACTGGAAGCTCGAGGTCACGGGAGCCGCGGCGGCCAGCTTCCGGCAGCGCTACCAGGTGGCGAGCTCGCGGAAAGACCGGCTCGCGGAGGACCTCGGCGGGGAGTTCGCGGGGCTCTCGATCTCGCTGGTCGAGGCCAACGCCCTCGACGACGTGGAGCAGTCGGTGAAGCTGCACGTTCGCGCGAAGGCGCAGGACTTTGGGCGACGCGACGGTGTCTCGCTCATCCTCCCCGTGGGTCCACGCGCGCACCTCGTCCACGACTGGGCGCCACTGAGCGCAAGACACATCGACGTGCGCCTGCGCGCGAAGACGACGTCCGTGAGCGAGTGGACCGTGCACGCGCCGGCGGGGATGCACATCGTCGCCGCGCCGCCGGCAGCGAGCGTCGAGAGCCCCTTCGGGTCCGTCCGCGTGACGTCCGAGGCCACTGGGAACACGGTCCGCGTCGTCACGACCGTCACCCTCGCGGTCACCCGCGTGCCGACCGCCGCCTACCCGGCCTTCCGCGCCTTCTGCGAGGCCGGCGACCGCGCGCTCGGCCAGCAACTGGCCGTGTCCCGATGAGCCTGCGCGTCGCCTTGCTCCGATCGGCCGCGCTGGTGGGCGCGCTCGCCGCAGGCACGGCTTGTTGTCGCGGACCGGCGTCTCCGGGAGGCGCGGCACCCCTGTCGGCGCTGCGCAGCGACGGTCCCCGCTCGACGAACGGCGAGATCGTAGGACGCTGGACGCTCGCCGAGATGCTCGCTCCCGGCGGAGACGCCGGGCAAGCCGCTCGCGCGCGTGCACGGCTCGACGACAGGCATCTCCAGCACCGCGGCACGTACGCCGCGCTCGCGCAGGCCATCTACGACGACACCCACGGGAGCCCGAAGCCCGCGGCAGAGGCCTACCTCGCGACGCTGGTCGCCGCTCGCGACGCCGAGGACGACCGCGACGCGGCGCTCGTCAGCTGGTACGCGGCGCACCATCTCCTCGCGCTTCGTGGGTCGGTGACGGGGTTCTTCGCGCAGCACAAGGCGACGATCGAGGGGCTGATCCTGTCCCCCGGTCAGCTCGGCTGGCGTGCGGTCGCCGAACTGGTCGAGTGGTCGTCGGCGGAGGCGTTCGATACGGCCGAGTCGACCGGCGACGCTTACGACGCCACGGCGACCAAGCGCCTCGGCTGCGCCACGCACCTCATGCTCGCCGGCCCGTTCGGACGCGGGACGGCTCCAGACCGCCGACGCACGTTCACTGCGGAGAAGCCTGGACCGTGGCCCCCCTCGTGGCCGCGCGAAACGCTCCGCGGCGCCGAGCCCCACATCCTCAAGTCGGAGCAGCACCGTTGCTACGCGGGGAGTACCGAGGACACGGGAGAAGGGGTTTTTTACGCGCAGACGTTCTTCACGAGCAAGGAGGGCGTGACGGACATCCTCGTGGCCGCGCAGGGCGCGCTCGCGGTGTGGGTCGACGACACGCCCGTGCTGGAGCGGGATCTTCGGCAGTGGGGGGTGTGGCAGAAGTTCGGGACGCTCGTCCGCGTCAGCGAAGGGCGGCACCGGGTGCTCGCGCGGTTGATGGCCGACGGATCGAGCGTTCGATTGCTGACCCCGGACGGGCGACCGGCCGACGTGACGACGGATGCCGACGATCACCGCGGCTACTCGATCACCCCACCCCGCGTGATCGGAGATCCCAATCCCATTGACGCCATCGCGCTCGCGGCGGCCTCGGGTGGGGCCAGCGACACCCCATGGCTCCGCGCGCTCCTCGCCGCGTACGCGGCCCACATCGACGGCCAGGACGACGTCGCAGACGTGCTGGTCGGGCCGCTCGTGGACCCGCCCGATGCCGCGGCGGTCGCCCTCGAGCTCGGCGCGCAGTTCCAGGGGGGCGACGCGGCGCTCTCACCGGACGTTCAGCAGAAGAACGAGAAAGAACTGCGCTCGCGGGCCGTCGCCCGGGACGGCCGCCTCTGGACGTCGCGGAGCTGGCTCATCCTCGAGCAGGCGAAGCAGGGTGGGCTCGCGGAAGGGGTACGCCCCTTCCGACAACTGGTGGCTGAGTTCCCCGAGGTCCCGGAGATCCTGGCCAAGGAGGCGCAGCTCTACGGTGAGCTCGGCTGGCGAGCGGAGCGGATGCACGCCGTGAGTGCGCTCGCGCTGCGCTTCCCGGAGGACCTCGCGGCGCTGCGCGCGTACCTCGACGAGCTCGACGAGGTCGGCTCGCTCACGGCGGCGGACGAGATCGCTGCGCGCGTTGCCCGCCTCGATCCGGACAGCGAGATCGCGCTCGACCGGGCGCTCGCACGCCACGACTGGAAGGGTGCCATCGCCGAGCTACGCCGCCTCGCGAGACGCAGGCCCGAGAGGAAAGACCTCGCCGTACGGGTGGCGGACGTGCTGTCACGAGCCGGCGACCCGAACGCCGCGGCGCTGGAGCTCACGAAGGCCCTGGCGAAGAACCCGAAGGACGCGACCGCGCGGTTCCAGCTGGCGGATGCGGCCTACGCGCGCGGCGACGTCGCCGCGCTCCGGCGCGCGCTCGCCGACGCGCTGCAGGTGGGCGCGAAGCCCACCGAGCTTCGCGCGGCGATCGACCTCTTGGACGGCGCGACAGACCTCGAGCCCTACCGCATCGACGGGAGGGCCGTCATCCGCGAGTTCGAGGCCTGGGAGAAGACGGGCAAGCACATGGATGGGAACGCGGCGCGCGTGCTGGACTACTCGGCGCTCTGGGTCCACCCCGATGCGGCCAGCGACATGCTGGAGCACGAGATCCTCCGCATCCAGTCACAGGAGGCCATCGGCGAGGAGGCCGAGCAGCGCCCGCCGACGGGGCTCGTCCTCCACCTGCGCGTCATCAAACCTGACGGTTCGATCCTCGAGCCGGAGCCGGTGAGCGGCAAGCAGACGTTGACGATGCCGCACCTCGAGGTCGGCGACTACGTCGAGATCGAGCACATCAGCCAGGAGGCGGGGGACGGCGAGAAGGGACTGCGGTACCGCGGGCCGTCGTGGTTCTTCCGCGAGCCAGACAAGGGGTACTGGCGGAGCGAGTTCATCGCGGTTACGCCCAAGGATCGCCCGCTCGAGATCGAGACGCGGGGGAACGTCCCGCCACCCCACGAGACGACCGTGGGCGACTTCATCGAGCGGCGCTGGCGCGTCGACCTCAGCCCGCCAGCGACGAAGGAGCCCGACAGCCCACCGCTGAACGAGTTCCTCCCGAGCGTGCGCCTCGGGTGGGGCATCACGCTCCCCGACACACTCGATCGCCTCGTCGATCTCGCATGGGCAGAGACTCCGCTCGACCCGCGCCTCCGCAAGAGGGCGCTCGAAATCGTGAAGCCGGCGCCGCCAGGGCGCGTCGACGAGCAGGTACGGCTTCTGTACGAGGACGTCACGAAGAACGTCGCCGACGGGAGCGAGAACGACGGGCGCCGCGTGCTCACCGGGAAGAGTGGGTCGCGTCAGGCCGCGTTCCTCTACCTCGTGCGCGAGCTCGGCGTCCCGATCGAAGCCGCCCTCGTCAAGAACCGCCTCGCAGCGCCTCCTCTCGGGACGCTCAGCGAGGTCGAGTCGTACGACGGGCTGCTCCTGCGCATACGGACGGGCAACCAGGACCCGAGCTCTCCCGAGGGCGTGCGCTGGCTCACCGTCCGCGACAAGTTCGCCCCCGCCTGGTACGTCCCCGCCGAGTACCGAGGGCAGCCGGCCTTCCGCCTGATCCCAGGCACCCCGCACGAGACGACCCCCGTCGCCGGCGCGAACGACGGCGTCGCCTTCGCGGGGCGCGCGGCCCTCCACGACGATGGGTCCGCCTCCGTGCAGCTCTCGCAGCGGTTCGATGGCAAGGCGGGCATCGGCATGCGCAACGTGCTCGACAAGGTGCCGGGCGCCCAGCTCCACGACTTCATCGAGTCCGCCCTCGTCGGCCGCAACCTCCCCGGCGCGCGCGTCAAGGACTTCTCCGTCGAGCACAAGGACGACCCCAGCGTCCCGCTCATCGTCCACGTCGAGGCGGAGATCCCCGAGCTCGCGCGGGGCACCGCGTCGACACTCTCGATCTCGCCGATCTTCCCGATGAACCTCACCGAGCTCGCGACGCTCCCTTCGCGCCAGACACCGCTCCTCCTCCAGCTCGCGTTCCACGTCGAGGTCCACTTCGAGATTGTCGTCCCCGACGCTGTGCGCATGCCCGCGAACCTCTCACCGGCCGAGGCGCGCGACGGTGAGCGCTCGGTCAAGGTGAAGGACGCCGTCCACGCCAACGCGCTCGTGCTCGATCGCGTCGTCGACATCCCCGCAGGACGTGTCCAGCCCGGGCGCGAGTACGAGCGCTTCCTCCACTTCATCCGCGAGGGTGACAACCTCGTCCGCCGCGAGCTGGTGCTCGGGAGGTAGCGGTGGCGACGCGGGTGGTGCGCGGGGTCGCGCTACCGTACCGGCTTGCCGGCGGCCTTCAGCGCGTTCTCTTCCGCGATGCGCTTCCGGACGATCTCGTACGCCTTGTCTTGGTTCAGCATCGCGTCGATCATCGAGATGCGCTCCTGCGCGACGTGCGGGAACGGGATCGCGTCCGGGAACTTCGCCGCGAGCTCGCCATACTGACCCCACGCCGCCTTCGCGTCGTCCCAGCGCTTCTGCCGCTCGCGGAGGTCCGCGATCACGAAGAAGATCTTCCCCTTGAGCGAGGGGGGCCCGTTGTCGGAGACCTGCGACGCGTGCAGCCACGCCGACTCGGCCTGCGCGAGGTCGTTGCTGCCGAGCTGCGCCTCGCCGAGGAAGTAGTACCCGAGCGGGTTGAGCGGCTCGAGCAGCGTCGCCTTCTGGAACGCGGCAATCGCCCCCGACACGTCTTTCGCGACGTACTTCGTGCTTCCGTCCTTCACAATCTCCATAAACTGCTTGTGCGCAACCGCCGCAGGGTCTTCCTTGGGCTTCGCGGCCGCAGCGGGTGCCTTCTTCGGAGGGACGGCGCTTGCGCTCGGGGCCGCGAACGCCCCAAGGACGACGAGCGCGACGGGCAGGAGGCCCTGTTTGGTACGATGGCGCATGGATCTTGGTCGGAATGGTGCCTCTACGTGAAGCGAATGTCCATCACGCTCGTTCCCGGGGATCCGCGGGTGCTCGAGTGACCGCTCGCGCGTTCCCCTGGGCGGCGCTCCCTCGCGTCACCCGGAAAGCCGCGGCGGACCGGGTCGCTCTCCGTGGCGCCGTAGGTGCTCGCTCCGTTCCTAAGCGCGCGATCGCCGCGCTCGCGGAGCTCGCGGGTGTCCCCATCGACGCCGACCTCGTCCGCGCGGGGCGTGCGTCCGAGCTCACCCTCGCGAGCCAGGTGGTCTCGCTTCGTCTGAGCTCGACCGCCCCCACCGCGGGGCAGCCCCCCTGGTGGGTCGTGCTGGAGCTCGATCCAGCGCTCGTCCACGCGATCGTCGCGCGCGTGACCAGGCGCCCTCCCCTCCGCGCCCCGCTCTCCATCGATCCCTCGCCCGCCGTCAGCGGTGCGTTCGCCGCCACTGTCGCCGCCGCCATGCGCCGCGCCGGCGTCCCCGTCGCCGTCACCGACGTCGGCTCTACCTCGACCGACAATCCCGCGGCGCAACACAGCTCTGCCGCGACCTTCACCGTCGTGGCCGCGTCGGACGCGACGTCGCTGCGCGCCGTGTTCCCTGAGTCCCTCCTCGAACGCGCCGTCCCCTCGTTCGGTCGCCGAGAGCTCGCAGATCTCGGCGCCCTCCCCCTCGATCTACCGGTCGTCGCCTGCCGCGTCGTCGCGACTGCCGCCGAGATCGCTTCGCTCGGGGTCGGCGATGCCTGGATGCTCGGCGATGCCTGGCGTCTGGGCCCACGCTCCGCGAAACCGCGCGGCGGGGTCGCTCTGTGCGATCCCTCGTCCGAGCGAGGGCTCGCCGCCGTACTCGAAGCGGACGGCCGGATCGTGCTAGGGGACGGCGTCGAGGAGCTGGGCTGGTCGATCATGGACGGAGAAACGCCTGAGAACGCGGCGCTCGTGGAGGCCGTCGGCGAGGTTCCGGTGGTCGTCCGCGTGGAGATCGGCGTCGCGCGGATGAAGGCCAAGGAGTGGAGCGCGCTCGGAGTTGGGGACGTCGTGGCGCTCGGGTCGAAGGTCGGCGGGCCCGTCGTGCTCCGCGTCAGCGGGACCGCCGTCGCAGAGGGGGAACTCGTGGACCTCGAGGGTGAGATCGGCGTGCGCATCAGGCGGCGCCTCACGGGTGGGTCGAAGTGAGCCCATGCAACCCGATGTGACCCCCTCGGCCTCAGCCGCGCTCGCCCTCGCGGCCACGCTCGGTCTCGCGGCGATCGCCTGCACTCAGCCCTCCACGGGCAGCCCGACCTCCGCCCCCTCCGTCTCCGCGGCCGCCCCCGCCGCCAGCGCCGCCGGCCCCACGCCACGGCCCACGCCCAGCTCCCTCACTTGGACCGGCACGTACACGAGCACCCCCGGCTCTCTCTACGTCTACGACGGCGGCGAGTGGAAAGGGGTCCACTTCCGCGGCGACGACGCCTCGGTCGCGCTCGGCGAGGGCCCCCTCGCCCTCACCGTCGACACCACCACGAAGCGCCTCAGCGGCTCTGCCTCCGGCCCCATCGGCAACGTCTTCTTCACGGGCCTCGCCGACGGTGACGCGCTCACCTTCAGCGTTCTTCGAAGGGATCCCACGGATCACGGGCTCAGCGGCACGGGCTCCGGCACCGTCAAGGGAACGATCGCAAAGGGGACCATGCGCCTCTCCCGCGGCGACGCGCATGTGCTTCGCGAAGTGACCTGGAGCGCCACGGCCGGCACCCCTTAAGGCACTGGAGCCACGAGCAGCCGGCGCTGCTAGGCTCGCCGCGCCCACCCAGGTGCGCGCCTGGACATCGCAGACTCGCCCACCGCGCCCTATGGAAGGACCGGCAAGCCCATGTGGACCTCACTCCCTCTCTTCGGAAGCGCAGCCCTCCTCGCGGTCATGCTCGCCGCGAGTTACACCTTCGCCGTCGCCCTCGCTGCCGGCGCGAACGGGCGGCCGCGCACGCTCCAGGCCGCTCGCTTCGGCGCTTACGGAACGGTCACCCTCGTCGGCGTGGCCGTTCTCTGCCTGACCTACGCCTTTGTAACGCACGACTTCCGGCTTCGCTACGTCATCGCCCACTCCGACCGGTCGATGCCGACGGTCTATCTCATCACGGCACTCTGGGGCGGGCAGGACGGCTCCATCTTGTGGTGGCTGTTCCTGCTCGGGGCATACATCGGCGTGTGCGTGAAGTGGCTAGGGAGGCGCTACCTCGAGCTGCAGCCGTACATCCTCGCGACGCTGATGGTCGTCGTCCTCTTTTTCTGCGTCGTGATGACCTTCTCGGCCAACCCGTTCTCGGAGGCGGTGTCCGGAGCGCCCGCGGATGGCACCGGGATGAACCCGCTTCTCCAGAATTACTGGATGATCATCCACCCGCCGTGCCTCTACACTGGCTTCGTGGGCTGCACGATCCCGTTCGCCTTCGCGGTGGCTGCGCTGGTCAGCGGAAGGCTCGACCACGAGTGGATCGTGGCGAGCCGGAAGTGGACGCTCTTCGCCTGGCTGTTCCTGGCCATCGGCAACACGCTCGGGGCGCTCTGGGCCTACGAGTCGCTGGGGTGGGGCGGCTACTGGGGGTGGGACCCGGTCGAGAACGCGGCGTTCCTGCCGCTCCTGACCGCAAGCGCGTACATCCACTCGGTGATGATTCAGGAGCGGCGAGGCATGCTGAAGGTCTGGAACGTGGCCCTCGTCTGCCTCACCTTCTTCCTCACCATCTTCGGCACGTTCTTGACCCGCTCGGGGGTCATCGCGAGCGTCCACTCGTTCGCCCAGTCGTCGATCGGCAACTACTTCGTCGCGTTCCTGGCCCTCCTCTTCGTCGCGTCAGCCACCCTCGTCTTCTACCGCTGGCCCGAGCTCCGCGACCTCGAGGCCTCCCCCCGGCTGCGGACGGCGACGCTGACGACGGGCTGGGTGCTGTTCCTCCTCTATGGGCCCGGCCTCTACGCGATCTACAGTCTGCCGTTGTCGATCGGCCTCCGCATCGGGCTGATGGCCGCGGGGGCGGGCGCGTTCGTCTTCGTAGGGCTCGAGCTCTGCTTCCGACGGATGACGCGAGGGCTCACGCTCGAGTCGAAGCGGCCGGAGATCGAGGCGCTGTTCTCGCGTGAGCTCACGTTCCTCCTGAACAACTGGGGGCTCCTCGGCTTCATGCTCTTCGTCCTCATCGCGACCACGTTCCCGATGATCAGCGACGCCCTGTGGAACGAGAAGGTCACGGTGGGCCCGCCCTACTACAACGCGTGGGTGCAGCCGATCGGGCTGACCATTTTCTTCCTCATGGGCGTAGGCACGCTGTTCGGGTGGAAGAAGACGAGCGACGACGCGCTCAAACGCGCGTTCCGCTTCCCAGTGGCGGTCTTCGCCTTGGCGGTCGGGCTGCAGTTCGCGCTGGGGCGCGCGGTCGGTTTCCCGGCGGTCGTGTGGGCCGAGCCGGTCTACTCGGGCGTCATGGGGAAGATGCTCCGCGCGTTCAACGCGTTCACGCCCGTCCTCGGGTTCTCCCTCGCGGCCTTCAACGTGGCCGTCATCGCGCAGGAGTTCTTCCTCCTCTTCCGCGCGCGCATCCGGTCGGGCGCGATCAAAGAAACGCCGGCGGCGCTCTTTTACGCGGGGCTCGTGCCGGGCTTCCTGCACACGCTGTTCACGCTTTCCCCACCGTCACGACGGCGCTACGGAGGGTACATCGTGCACCTCGGCATCGTGATGGCCTTCATTGGCTTCACGGGGAGGGCGTGGACGGTCGACAAGGAGACCTCCCTCGCGCCGGGGCAGACGTTCCACGTCGGAGAGTACGACCTCACGTACACGGGGCCCCGCATGGAGGTCGACGTGAACAAGCGGATGGTCTTCGCCGACCTTCGAGCCGCGAAGAACGGCAAGGAGATCGGCCTGCTCCACCCGGCGAAGTTCATCTACATGAAATCTCCCGAGTCGCCGGTGACGATCGTGTCGATGCTCCGGTCGGTGCGCGAGGATCTCTACCTCATCGTCGGCACGGTGAACCCGGAGTCCAAGACGGCGACGCTGCAGGTCCACGTGAACCCGCTGGTCAGCTGGATCTGGATCGGCTGCGTCGTCCTGATCTTTGGCTCCTTCGTCTGCCTGTGGCCTCAGCTCCTGCCGGAAGAGTCGCGCGTCTGGGCGTACGCGCGCGGCTTCGCGTCCGTGGCGACGAGCGTCTCGGTGGGGCTGCTCCTGGCGCTCCTGCCGGCGCCGGCGCTCGCGCAGGCGGGCATGGACGACATGCACTCGCACACCGTCCGTATCGACAACGACCTCGAGCGCGACATCTTCGGCTCCCTGCGCTGCACGTGCGGCTGCCCCCGCGATCTGCTCTCGACCTGCGCGTGCGAAAGCGCGGAGGCCGCGCGCGAGGAGATCCGGAAGCAGATGAAGGAAGGGATGACGAAGGAGCAGATCCTGCTCGGATACGAGAAGGCGAACGGGCTGGCGTCGCTGGCGGTGCCTCCGAACGCGGGGGCGCTCCGGACGATCTACGCGGTGCCGCTCGTGGCCATCCTGGGGGGGGCGGTAGGCCTCGGGCTGACGGTGCGCCGCTGGCGGGCGCGAGGGGCGGCGCGCGCTGCGGTGACTTCGGTCACGGAGGAGGCGGCGACGGCGGCGAAGCTGGACGAATACGACGCACGGCTCGACGAGGAGCTCAAGGAGCTCGATGGCTGAGAGACGGCAGACCCGCAAGCCTCGCGCGAAGGACCCCGCGAAGACCGCGAGCCCCACGGCGAACCCCGCGGGAGCGGACGCGCTCGACCCGATCCCGCGCCGCGACTCGAAGGAGGACGCGTCCGAGCGGGCCGTCGCCCGCGTCTTCTCCCTCGCCCTCCCCGCGCTCGGCCTCTCCGCCGCCCTCGTTGCGGGCTTCACGGCCGGCCTCGGCCCCGCGCTCCTCGTCGCCGCGGGCACCGCCCTGCTCGGCACGATTGGCTTCTTCTGGGCCAGCCTGCGCACCCTGAGCGGCGACGCGCCCTTGCCGGAGGGCGTCCAGCCTCACGCGTTCTGGGCGCGCGCTCCGGCTCCCGAGCGGAAGCGCGAGGCGCTCCGCGCCCTCAAGGACCTCGAACTCGAGCACTCCGTCGGCAAGATCGACGACGCCGACTACTACGAGATGCAGGCCCGCTATCGCGCCGCCGCGAAGGCGGTCATGCGCGAGATGGATCAAGGGCTCGCCCCACGCCGCGCGGAGGCGGAGAGGCTCGTGAAGTCGCTCCTCGAGAAGAAGGGGCTCACTGCTCCGGAGGAAGGCGACGCGAACGACGCAAACGAGGCGGACGAGGCGGGGAGCACCGCGAGCGAGCGCGTCGGCTGCGCGAAGTGCGGCGTCTCCAACGAGTACGACGCGTCCTTCTGCAAGAAGTGCGGCGCCCCACTGTCGAAGATCGCAGAGGAGACCCAGGAGAACGTCGATGGCCCCGTCTGACCGCCGCCTCGCTTGCCGCGCGATGGCGATCTTTGCGCTCGCGACCCTCCCCTTTGCGCCGCTCCTCGCGTTCGCGCGCGACGAGCCACCGAGCAAGACGGCGGCGTCCGCGAGCGCGGCCCCTGCCCCCTCGCCCGGGACGGCCCGCCCGCTTCAAGCAGGGGAGGAGAACGGCCCGCTGCCGGCTGGGCACCCGATGGTTCCACCGAGCGGGATGGGCGGTGGAGGCGGCGACGACGATGACGAACCCTCGAACGCACAGGCAGGCCACGCCGCCATGCCCGGAATGTTCCAGCCTCCGCCCGATACCTCCGAGGACGATCCGTCGCTGCCGGCCGGGACGCTCTCGGTCGACGTGCGGGACGCGGACAATCGCCCCGTGCCGAACGTGGACGCGGATGTCTGGCTGCTGGAAAATCCATTCATCCGCAAGATTCTCCCGGCCTGCGTCCGCGAACCGCTTCACCTCGTACCGGCGGAGAATACCAATGGCGAATTCGTTCGCAACGGCTGGCTGCTGACCACGGCGGATGAACCC
>Ga0209415_10017759_pt1 | contig 11290 bp, 10 predicted proteins | sample PeaSoiSIISIP2007_FD_187696 | JGI IMG/M metagenome (GOLD analysis project Ga0209415, IMG submission 187696) | Peat soil microbial communities from Weissenstadt, Germany - SII-SIP-2007 (SPAdes) (version 2) | ecosystem: Environmental > Terrestrial > Soil > Wetlands > Peat | place: Germany...
GTCGAAGCACTCGGGGTGGAGCTTGAAGACGTCGGTGATCTTCACCGTCAGCGGCGAGTCGACGTACACCGGCATCGGCGGCATCCGGCCCTGGCTCTTGAGCGTCTTGAGCGCGAAGACTATTTCTTGCGCGCGCTCGAGCGCGAAGCTCGGGATGACCACCGTGCCGCCGCGCTTGAAGACGCGCGCGAGGACCTCGGCGAGCTTCGAGTTCATCTCCTCGATCGGCGCGTGGACGCGGTCGCCGTAGGTCGACTCGACGACGAGGACCTCGGCGCCCGGCGGACACTCGGGGTCGCGCAGGATGGGCACGTGCTTTCTGCCCAGGTCTCCCGTGAAGACGAGGCGCTTGCTCTTGCCGTCCTCGTCGACGTCCAGGACGGTGATCGCGCTCCCCAGGACGTGCCCGGCGTCGAAGAAGGTCAGGTCGACCCCCGGCGCGACCGTCATCCTCCTGTGATACGGGACGCCCACCATCTGACCCAGGACGCGCGCGACGTCGTCCTGGTCGTACAGCGGCTCGACGCGCTCCATGTCCGAGTCGCCGCGGTCGATCTTCCGGTTGATGTAGCGCGCGTCGGAGTCCTGGATCATCGCGGCGTCGGCGAGCATGGCGCTGCACAGGTCGCGCGTCGCCGGCGTCGCGAACACGGGGCCCGCGTAGCCGTGCTTGGCGAGCAGCGGCAGGGCCCCCGAGTGATCGATGTGGGCGTGCGACAGGACCGCCGCAGTGATGGCCCGAGGGTCGACGCCGAGCGACCGGTTTCTGGCGATCGATTCTCTTCGGTGGCCCTGAAAGAGGCCGCAATCGAGCAGGACGGTCGCGCGCCCCGTGTGCACGAGGTGCTTCGAGCCGGTGACGGTCCGGGCGGCGCCGATGAATTCGAGCTCCACGTCGCGCCTCGCCGGTTCAGGTGTGCGACGATTTCGCGAACGAGGGGGTGGAGGTCGCCGGCTCGATGCTCAAGGTCGCCTTGAGGATCGCCAGCGCACTCTGCGGATCGTCGGCGGTCCGGAACAGCGCGAGATCGGCCTTCTCGATCATCCCGTGCCGGACGAGGGCCTCGAAGTTGAGGACCTCCCGCCAGTACTCCGACCCGTAGAGGATGACGGCCACGTCCCGCTCGAGCTTCTGCGTCTGCGCGAGCGTCAGGATGTCGGTCAGCTCGTCGAGCGTCCCCAGGCCCCCGGGGAAGACGACGAGGGCGCGCGCGAGGTGGGAAAACCAGAGCTTTCTCATGAAGAAGTAATGAAACTGAAACGACAGCTCGCGAGGGACGTACGGGTTCGGACGCTGCTCCTGAGGAAGGCCGATGTTCAGGCCCAGGCTGCGGCCCCCCGCGTCAAGCGCGCCCCGGTTGGCGGCCTCCATGATGCCGCCGCCTCCGCCCGAGCAGACGACGAACCGGTGGGGTGCCGAGAGGCTCATCGACCACTGCGTGACGAGCCGAGCGAGCTCCCGCGCCTCCGCGTAGTAGCGGCCGAGCGGGCCCTCCTCGGTCAGGCGCGCCGAGCCGAAGAACACGACGGTGTCGTGGATGCGCTCGTGGCGCAGTCTCGCCAGGGGCTCGAGGTACTCGGCGAGGATACGCAGCGGCCGGCCTTCGTCGCCGTCCACGAACGCGCGGTTGCGGTAGGCGAGGGGACTGCCGGGCTCGCGAGGATGCGACACCCCCGCTCTTATACCCCGGCCGAACGCTGGCGCGAAGATTGCGGGTTCCTCCGCCGATGGCGGACGGCGGCGTGCCCCCCTGGCAAAGCGCTCATCACGCGCGCGTCGATCCGCATCAGGGCGCGTCGACGCTCACGTCGGTGATCCTCGGCGCACAGGACGGTATCGTGGCGGTGCTGGGGGTCCTGCTGGGCGTGGCCGCAGCGAGCCGCAGCGCCCGTGTCGTCATGGCGGCGGGCCTCGCGACCGCGTTCGCCGATGCCATCTCGATGGCGGGCGTGGCTTACACGACCGCCGTCGCGCAGGGGGACGTGTACCGGAGCGAGCGAGCGCGCGAGTACCGGCACGTGAAGGCCCTCCCGGCGCTCGAGCGCGAGGAGGTGCGACAGCTGTATGCCCGCAAGGGATTCGAGGGAGCTCTTCTGGACCGCATCGTCGCGACCATCACGGCGGATACCGACGTGTGGGTGGCTGTGATGATGGCCGAAGAGCACCGCCTGGCCCCGATCGAGCGATCCCGCGCCCTCGGTTCGGCGCTGGTCGTGGGGCTGGCCGCGCTGTTCGGTGCGGCGCTGCCGGTCGTTCCTTTCGGCGTGCTCGGGCTGCGGGTGGCGACCTGGACGTCGGCCCTCGTCGCGACGGGCTCGCTGTTTGCGGTGGGCGTCTACAAGGCCAGAACGACCCAGGGGAGCGCGGTGCGAGCCGGCCTCGAGATGGCCGCCATCGGCGTGGCCAGCGCCCTCGCGAGCTGGGCCATAGGAAGCTGGTTCGGCGTCGCTGCTTCTGGATAGGGCACTCGACCAAGCACTTCGCCAATCCCGCAAGTTATGCATGGCGGGCGCAGGGCCTGCGTTGCGAAAAGCGGAGCAGGCGCCACTCGACAGCGGATTCCGCGTGGCGTGCGGTTTGCGTGCATGGCAGCATGCCGCGCACGGTCCAGGAAATCATGAACCGCGAGTTGCTGACCGTGCGGCCGGAGACAACGGCCGAGGCGGCTCGCGAGCTGCTCAAAGGTTTCGCCATCGGCGCGGTACCGGTGGTCGATGACTCGAGCCGCCTGCTCGGCGTCGTCTCGGTCCGTGATCTGCTGGACGCGAGCGGCCCCGTGGAAGAGTTCATGACCCGTCCACCCATGTGCGTCGGGCTCTCGGCGTCCGTCTCCGCGGCCGCGCGGCAGCTTGCGCAGACCGATAGGCACCATCTGGTGGTCGTGGACGGCGCCGGCGTTCCCGTCGGGATGGTCTCCACGCTGGACGCGCTGCGCGCCCTGCTCGATCTGCCGGCACACCATCCGAGCCGCTTTCCCCACTGGGACCAGGCAACCGAGGCCTGCTGGACGGACGACTGGCTGCTCGAGGGGGAAGAAAATGTCAGCCAAGCGCCGGACGGTCCAGGTGTCCTCGCGCTCGCGACGGGACATCTCGGAGAAACGGACACAATCGTGTGGGCAGAGCTGTGCGGCAGCGTCCGTGCACGCGTGCGAGAGCTGGCGAGCTCTCCGGAGAAGCAACCCCACGCCCTCGCCCGGGTGCTCTGCCTCCGGGGCCTGCGCTTCCGTGCCGCCGCCTCGAGCGACGAAGCTTCGGCCGCGCGTATCGTCTCGGTTCTGCGCGATCGGATCGACCACACCCCTCCGCCCGGGGCCACCTGACAGAGTCCGCACGATGAGTCACTCCACGGAGGGGGCGGACGCGCTGCGGGTCCGGTTGCGCGTCCGTCGCCTGCGGGTGCTGGGTCCCGCCGGAGATTGGCGCGATACGGCCAGCGTCTTCTGTCCCAGGCACCGGCGAACGATGACGCTCACCTCATGCCTCACGTGCCCGCGACTCCATGCGGCGGCCGAGGACTCGATCGAGTGCGCCGCGGCTCCCGACGAGGACTTGGCCGACGAGGCGTTCCACCTCCGCATCGGAGGCGACGCGTGCGTCGGCGACGCGATGAGCTGCACCACGGTCTGCGTGCTCGCGGACGTGGCCGCGGCGGCCCTGGCGCGGTCCCTCAAGGAGCAGGGCGCCTCCTTTGCAGTCGTGGTCGACGAGCCGGACCGCTTCCGTGGCCTCGTCGATCTGGAGGCGGCGACTCTCGCCGACGCCTGGGCCTCGGCGGGCAGCCTCGTCCGCCCGACGCACCCGGTTCGCGAAGCGGCCCCGCTGGCCTTCGCCGTCGAGCGGATGGTTCACGAGCGCGCGCGCGCGCTGCCCGTCGTCGACGAGGAGGGCTTCGTGGTCGCGCTCATCTCGGACATCGACGCATTGCACTGGGTCGCGCAGCAAGCGAGGAAGACCTGAAGCGCGGGCGATCTCCCGTCACGAGACGCCCTGGCCGGCCTTCGCTTCGGCGCCGTCCGCGCCGAGTTCGATGCCGAGCAGACGCGCGCAGCGCACGAGGTCGTGGCTCGACGGGACGCGCGCCGGCAGCTTGCAAGCCTCCTCGATCGGAATCGAGTCGACGCGGCCGCTGCGGAGACACACCATGCGCCCGAACCGTCGCTTCTCGCACAGCTCCGCCGCGTGAGCGCCGAGACGCGTCGCGAGCAGGCGGTCGTGGGCCGTCGGCGGCCCGCCCCGCTGCAGGTGTCCGAGCACGGTCAGGCGCACGTCATGAGACAGCCCTCGATCGCGGAGCTCCTGCTGGAGGCGCTCGCCGGCTCCCCCGAGCCGCGCCGCGTGGCCTGGCCGGGCGTGCTCGATCTCGCTCGTATCCTCCCCGATCGCCCGGGCTCCCTCGCCGATGACCACGATCGAGAAGCGGAGCCCGAGCTCGTCGCGCGCGCGGATCTTCGCGACGACACGGCCGACGTCGTGAGGGATCTCGGGGATGAGCACAGCGTCGGCCCCCCCCGCTACCCCCGCCCGCAGCGCGATCCAGCCCGCGTACCTGCCCATGACCTCCACGACGAACACGCGTCTGTGCGCCTCGGCGGTCGCGTGGAGACAATCGATGGCGCGGGTCGCCGTCTCCACGGCCGTATCGAGGCCGCACGTCTCCTCGGTGCCGCCCAGGTCGCCGTCGATCGTCTTCGGGATCCCCACGCAGGGGATGCCCACCTGGCCGAGGCGAGCGGCGATCGCCATCGTTCCGTCGCCGCCGGCGAGGACAAGCGCTCCGATCCCGTTGTCGTCGAGCCGCCGGCGCAGCTGGTCGATCGCCTCGCGCGCGCTCCCGTCGTCCGCCCCGAGCGAGAACGGATTGCTGCCCGTCGAGCACCCGAGGATGCTCCCCCCTCTGGGGAGGATTCCCCGAACGTCCTCGAGGCGCAGCGGAGCCAGCATTTCACGGCCGATCAGGCCCTCGAAGCCGAAGTGGCTGGCGTGAACCAGGACCGACAACCTGGACGTCGCGTGGACGAACGCTCGGACCGCGGCGTTTAGACCCGGAGCGTCCCCACCCCCGGTGATGAGGCAGACGCGAAGAGGACGGTCGGCATGGTGGCCCATCATTGACGACCGATGCTTTGCAAGTGTCCCGTCTCCTATTCGCGAGGCCATGCCGAGGATGGCACACGCGGACCGCCGCGAGGAGGAGAACTCTCGCGGTGGTCCACGCCCCCCCGCGGAGAGATCAGGACCTCTGGGCCTGTCCCTCCACTTTCACCGCGATCTTCTTCGGTTGCACCTCCGCTTTCTTCGGGACCGTGATGGTCAAGACGCCCTGCTCCAGCGTTGCGCGGAGCTTCTCGACATCGGCACCGTCGGGCAGCGTGAAGCTGCGGGTGAATGAACCGTACGTGCGCTCGTAAGCATAGTAGCGATCCGATTTATCCTCCTTCTCCTGTTCGCGTTTGCCGGTGACCGTCAGCCGGTTGCCCGTCATCGTCACATCGACGTCCTTCTCCTGGATGCCGGGCAAGTCGGCCTTGAAAGAGTACGAATCCTTCGTTTCCTTGACGTCGAACGCCGGGGAAAATACGACGGCGCGCTCGTCGAAGATAGGAAACGTCGCCATTTCGCGGAAGGGATCCCACGACAGAAGCGAGCGCATGGCGCGCCACGGGTCGGCAATTCCTTCGGCGCGGGTCGGTCTGTCTTCGCCTTGTTTGCGGATCATGACGTTGCTCATGGCCGGTTCTCCTTTCTCTCTCTGCTGGCCGGACTCCGAAGCATCAAGCGTACCCGGTTAGATCGGCGGGTTTCTTACCGACCGAGGGGCGGCGGCGGCGCAGGCCCTGCGCGCTTCGGCACGCGGTGCGCTGGACCGGCCGATTCACGTTGTCTCGCGTCGCGGCACTGCGGACATCAAGCATGGCGCGGCCCTTGCGAATGCCCGGAGGCATGAGAAGCGCGCACCTAGCTGCCCATGCCGCCCTGCTCCTGGCGACCGCCTGCGCCGCCGGGAGGCCGGCCGACGCTCCTGCCGCGGGCATCCAGGCACCGGCTCGCGACGCGAAGGCGCCGGGCTACGCGCTCTTCATCCAGGCGACGTCCTGCTGGATGGGAGGACTCTGGAGCGACGCCCTCGGCGAGACGGACGACGCCCGGACGGCAGGAATCGACCGTCGCTGCAACGCGCTGCTCCGCGACATCGACATCACGGCGGGAGAGCGCGAGCGAGCTCTGGCGGATCACGTGCCTCCGCCGGCGCCCGAAGAGGCGTACTTCCCCCTGCGCGCGGTCGAACCCCACGTCGTCGAGGCCATCGCGCGAAAAGTGGAAGAGCGCGCCGCTCGCGACCCCGTCGAGGCGCCGCGCGCACGCGATCTCGCGGTTGTCCTCCGCGCGGTGGCCCTGGCGACGCGGGAGACCATCCAGGCGCGTCGGGTCGCCGATCTCGTCAAGAACGACTCGAGGGAGCAGCCCGACGTCGCAGAAAGGATTGCCGACAAGGGCTCGGCCGCAACAAAGCTGCGGCGCGAAGAGGCTCTCGACGCGCTCTTCCACGTCGACGCGGGCGCGTACACCGACGATGCGCGGGCCATCGCCGTCCTCAGCGCGCTCGACCGGATGCAGATTGCCCGCGGGCTCCCCAAGCACCTCAAGATCTACGCGGTGCGCGGGGCCTACGGCGATGTCTTCGGCGTTCCCGCGCCGGCCGTCTCGGACGACGCCGCGAGGCCGATCCCCGCCGGGATGTGGCTCGGGTACCTGACCCAGGTCGCCGGAGCGGCAGGCCACCCTGTCCCCGGCGACGCGCGCGATCCGCAGAACCGCGAGCCGCTCGCCTGGACGGGCGTCCTCGAGGGCTTCGCCGACAGGCTTCGCGCGGACGCCTTTCACTTCCCGGCGGGCACCGCCGTGGGCGACGTCGAGCGCGCCACGGTGACGCGCCTCGACGAGGAGTACAGGAAAGAGCGCGAGGCCTACGAGGCCCACGCAGCCGCCGACCGTTGATCCCCCCCTGATAGGGGGCGATCGGTCTTTACACCCCCGTCGCCGAGACTTCCTCGTCGTGGGACTCGAACGGCAGCTCGGTCTGGTAGGAGTAGGCGTGGTGGCGCCGAAGGTGATGGCTCTCAGAGTGACGTGCGCACCACCAGCTGCGGCCCTGCGTGGCGGAACGCCGCTCCAGGCAATCGGGGCACGCCGGCTCGATGACGATCGTTTGCGGAGGCTGCGGGTGCGGCCGCGGCCCTGCGACGAAGACCGGGCAGGTCGCCGCCGCCATCACGCGCTCCGCGGTGGAGCCGATGAAGAGACTCTTCAGGTGAGGCGCCTTGTGCGTGCCGACGACGATCAGGTCCGCGGCGACCTCGGCCGCGAGCTGCGCGATTTCCTTCGCGGCGTCCCCCTGGCGTACGTGAATGCCCACGCGGGCCGGAGCCGCTGCGCCGAGCACGGTCGCCTTCTCCGAGACGTACAGGCGCAGGAGCCCGACGGCCTCCGGTGTCGATGCGCTGGCTGCCTGAGCCGCCTGCACGTGCAAAACGTGCAGCACGGCGCCAGGGATGCGCCCCACCGTCCGCGCGGCCTGGTCGAAGGCGAAGCCGCTCGATTCGGTGTCGTCGAGATCGAGACCAAGGACGACCACGAAGGGCCGATCATTACCGCTTGCGAGGGCGCTGGACATGGCGACTATCTCCCGAGTTGGCTGTCTTCGGGCTTTCCAAGCAGCAGTCGTGCCGTCAGTGCGAGGGCTCTGCCGCCTTCGGGACAGCCGACGTCTTCGCCTTCTCGAAGGCGCTGGCGCGGTCCAGGATCTGGCGCGCGTCGGTCGGCGAGTAACCGGTCACCGCGACGTCGAACCCGTCCTTTGCCGAACGAACGTCGATGTCGACGTTCGAACCGGGCAGCCAGAACGGATCGGCCGACGCCGCGGGCGCGTGCCCGAGTGTGTTCCTCGCGCTATGGCATTCGAGGGCGCGGTCGAGCCACTCCGCGGTCATTCCGGGGAGGGCCGCCACGACCACCGTGACGCCGCGCAGCTCGGACTGCCGACCGCCCTTCGCGCTCTCGACGGTGCTGTAGAGAGGACGGACGCCCTGCACCGCGTCGCCGCTGAGCACGGGAGCGAGGGCCTTGTCGTCGTCGTCCGCGGCGCAGCGCGTGCGTTCCATGAACGCCGCCTGGTCCGCCGGGCTCCTTGCTCCCTGGGTAGCCGACTGCGCGCAAGCCGCGGTCGCCACTGCCAGCAAGAACGCGTGCTTTGTTCCACGATGGTTCATTCCCTTCACGGCCTCCTCTGGCCCGCTAGCATCGGCCGAGCCAGGCCATGAGCCAAGCCGGGTTCGCTTTGAAGGACGGGGGCGGCGCCACCGTGATCCGCGGGCGGCGGCTCGTGAAGGCCTACCGGATGGGCGAGGTCGAAGTGCGCGCGTTGCGCGGCGTGGACTTCGACTTGCACCGAAGCGAGTTCGTGGTCCTGCTCGGTCCCTCCGGGAGCGGGAAATCGACGCTGCTCAACATCCTCGGAGGCCTCGACACGCCCACTTCGGGCGAGCTCTCGTACGCCGGCGTCGATCTCTCGCATCCGACCGAGGAAGCGCTGACGCAGTACCGGCGGCTGCACATCGGCTTCGTCTTCCAGTTCTACAACCTGATCCCGAGCCTGACGGCGCTCGAGAACGTGGCCGTCGTCGCCGACCTCGCCAAGGCGCCCATGCTGCCGGACGAGGCGCTGGACCTCGTCGGCCTGTCCGCGCGGCGCGACCACTATCCGTCCCAGATGTCGGGGGGCGAGCAGCAGCGCGTCGCGATCGCGCGCGCCGTGGTCAAGAAGCCGGACATCCTGCTCTGCGACGAGCCCACCGGCGCGCTCGACGCCGCGACGGGTCGGCTCGTGCTCGAGGTCCTCGACCGGGTGAACCGCGACCTCGGCACGAGCATCGCCGTGGTCACCCACAACGCGCCCATCGCGCAGATGGCCGATCGCGTCGTCGCGCTCGCGGACGGTCGGATCGCCAGCGACCGCGCCAACCCCGATCGCAAGGCGCCCGGCGAGGTCTCCTGGTGAGGACGCTCCGTCGCAAGCTCGCGCGTGACCTCTGGCAGATGCGCTACCAGTGTCTCACGATCGCGCTCCTCGTCGGATGCGGCGTCGCGAGCTTCGTCGCCGCGGCGTCGGCGGCGGCGTCCGTGCGAGCATCGAGGGACGCCTTCTACGAAGAGGCGCGCTTCGCGGACGTCTTCGCTCATCTCAAGCTCGCCCCGACGCCCGTGCTCGACCGTCTGCGCGACCTGCCCGGCGTCGCGATCGTCGAGGGTCGCGTCGTCGGCGACTTTCGCCTCGTGGTCGAGGCGAGCGCCGAGCCCGTCGCCGCCCACTTCGTCTCGGTGGGCTGGCCCGAGGAGGCTCGGCTCAACCAGATGAAGATTCAGTTCGGCAGGCAGGTCGAGCCGGGGAGCTCCGACGAGATCGTGCTGAGCCAGACGTTCGCCGAGACGTGGGGCCTCGTTCCCGGAGCGACGGTGACGGCCGTCGTCAGCGGACGGCTCGCGAAGCTCAAGGTCGTCGGAATCGCCGTCTCGCCGGAGTTCGTGTGGGCGTCCGAACCGCGCACCGGCCTGCCCGATCCGTGGCACTTCGGCGTCGCCTGGATGGACGGAGACGCCCTCGCCAGGGCCATGGGGCTGGCCGGCGGCTTCAACGACGTCGCCATCCAGCTCGCCGTGGGCGCCGACGTACTCGAGACGATCGATGGCGTCGACAGGATCCTGGAGCCCTACGGAGGCCTCGGCTCGGTGGGCCGCGTCGATCAGCCGTCGAGCAAGCTGGTCGACCAGAAGATCGGGCAGCTGGAGCGCCTGGCGCGGACCCTGCCCGCCGTGTTCCTCGGCGTCGCGTCGTTTCTCCTCAACGTGCTCATCTCGCGCATCGTCGGCACCCAGCGCGAGCAGATCGCGACCCTCAAGGCGCTTGGCTACCGGACCCGCGAGCTGACGGAGCATTACCTGGAGTTCGCCCTCTCGATCTGCCTTGTAGGGGCTGTCTTCGGCTGGGCGCTCGGCGGGCTCGCCGCCAAGAGCATCCTGGTGGTGTACGCGCAGTACTTCCGCTTCCCGACCTACTTCTTCCGGTTCGACGCCTGGACGATCGCGGGCGCCACGAGCGTGGCCGTCCTAGCGGGCGTTATGGGCACGTTCTCCGCCGTGCGCAAGGCTGTCTCCGTTCCGCCGGCCGAAGCCATGCGGCCCGAGGCGCCTCCGAGCTACCGCCGTACGCGCCTGGACGCCGTCTACGGGCTGCTGCCCCCGGTGGCGCGCATGACGCTGCGCGACGTGCAAAGGCGCCCGTGGCGGCTCCTGCTCTCCGCGGGATCGATCGCCCTCGCGACGGCGATCGTCGTGGCCGGCGGCGTCATGGGCGACTCGATGGACGAGGTGCTCCGGCGCCAGTTCGAGGTGTCGCACCGCGAGGACATGACCGTCACGCTCGACGACGCTCGCTCCTGGCGGGCGGTGCGCGACGCCGCCCACATCCCGGGCGTCCGGTACGCCGAAGGCGAACGCCAGGTCCCGGTGCGCCTGCGCGCGGGGCACCGCACGCGCACGACGGCCATCCTGGGCATCGATCCCGGCATGGACCTCCACCGACTTCTCGACGCGGACGCGCGTCCGTTGAAGCTGTCGCCGGCCGGTCTGTCCTTGTCCCGTCCCCTCGGCGAGGAGCTCGGTGTCCGCGCGGGCGACGATGTGGACGTCGAAGTGCTCGAATCCGACCGCCGCAAGGTCCGCGTGCCCGTGGCCGCGCTCGTCGACGACATGCTCGGACTCGCCGCATACATGGACCCCTCGGAGCTCGCGCGCCTGATGGGGGAGACCCGGCGAGCCAACGTCCTGCTGCTGGCGGTCGACCCCAGCGACATCGACGAGGTCACCCGGCGGCTGAACGACCTGCCGGTGGTGGCCTCGGTCAGCCGTCCGAGCGTCGACCGCGGGCTCGTTCGCGCGCAGGTGGGCGACGTCTTCCTCGTGATGCAGGCCGTGCTGGCCGTCTTCGCGAGCGCCATCGCCGTGGGCGTCGTGTACAACAACGCGCGCATCGCGCTCGAGCTCCGGAGCCGGGATCTGGCGACCCTTCGCATCCTGGGGTTCACGCGAGGGGAGCTCGCGGTGGTCCTTCTGGGAGAGCAGGCGATCCAGATCGTGCTCGGGATCGTGCCGGGCCTGTACCTCGGTCGGGCGATCGGGGGGCTTTCGCTCTCCACGATCGACCGCGAGCTTCTTCGCGTCCCGGTCACCGTGG
>Ga0209415_10017760_pt1 | contig 11290 bp, 9 predicted proteins | sample PeaSoiSIISIP2007_FD_187696 | JGI IMG/M metagenome (GOLD analysis project Ga0209415, IMG submission 187696) | Peat soil microbial communities from Weissenstadt, Germany - SII-SIP-2007 (SPAdes) (version 2) | ecosystem: Environmental > Terrestrial > Soil > Wetlands > Peat | place: Germany...
GTGCGATGACCCACTTCGGAGAGGAACTCCCAACCGTCGAGTCCGAGCTTCTCGACGATCTTCTGCAGCTTCGCCGCCTTCTGACACAACCCCTCCGCGATGACCAGGCACGCGCCCCCGCGAATTCCGTTCGTGGGGACCCGGGGGAGGTTGCGGAAGGCGCTGACCTCAGCATCGCCCTCGGTGGCTTCGCCCGAGATGGCGACGGGAACGTGACGGACGACGAGGTCGATCTCCTCGGGGGTCGGGACGTACTGGAGGTGTTGGTGGTACTTGTACAACGGAATCTCCTCCTTGTACCGGCCGATCTCCTCCGCGTCCGGACGGAAGGCCGCGAGGCCGAGGTCCCGACGGACCACGTCGGCGAGCAGCACGCTCAGCGCTTGCGCCGTACCACCCGCGGCGCGGATCGGCCCCGCGTAGTACAGCTCGATGTAGGGGGCATGGTCGCGACCTTCGCGGATGTGGACCTCCGCGAGTCCCTCGAGAGGCGCGACGAGAATTCCCTCGGTCAGGATCGCGAGTCCGACCCGAAGGGCCGCTTCCACCCGGGCGGCCGTAGAATCCCCGCGCGCGATGTCGCGCGCGATCCGCCGCGCGATCGTAAGGGCGACCTCTTCGCGGGGAAGGGTCGCGGCGAGGGCCCGGATCTCGGTCGAGATGCCTTCGATCCCGAGGTGGGCGAGGAGTTTCTCGACCCGCATCGCCATGTCCTGCGCGCGCGGGATCTCGGGAGTGATCTCGGGGTCGAACCCGACGAGCCGCGCCTTTTCCGCGACCGAGTAGACCCGGTCGACCTCGGACTCGATCGTCCGAAAATAGGATTCCACGGACGTGCGAAAGGGTGGACGGTCATAAACCCGCTCGCTCGCGCGACTCTGTCCGAGGCCGGACCGCGCGCCGACCGACTTCTTCGGACGCTAAGTAGGCCCTCCGATTCCCCGAGCGTGACCTCGACCGGCCGTTCCCCCTCCGCTCGCGGAGCTTCGACCGACACGCACCGAAGACAAGCTCGCTACTGGAATGCCCGGTATCGCTCCGACGCACGCCTCTTCGGCGCCGGGATGAGTTCGTTCCTCAAGTGGCTCCTTTCTTTCTCGAGACGACTCCCGCGGGGAAAAACTTGGGTCGAGCTGGGCTCGGGATACGGGCGCGACCTTCGCGCGCTCCGCGCTCGGGGATTTTCGGTCATCGGCGTCGACGTCTCGCGGGTCGGCACCATGATCGCCCGTCGGTCCGGGGTGAACGCGGTGCAGGGGGAAGCCCTTCGCTTCCTCTCCGAATTGCGGAAGGGATCCGTCGACGTCGTCTTCTCGAACCTGTTTTACAGCCTCGAGTTTTCCGGAAAGGCACATCGGCAGCTGTTCGATCGGGTAGGTCGCGCGCTCGTTCCGGGCGGTCTGCACGCGTACTCGGTCCGCACCGTCGCCGACCCCTGGTACGGAAAGGGTGTGGCGGTCGGCCCGGACACTTTCGACCTCGCCCCCGACGGGGCCGTGATGCACTTCTTCTCCCGAGCCTATGCTCGGGAACTCCGACGAGGCAGGTTCCGCTGCATTCGGACTTGGGAGGGTGTGGAAGATCCGGGAGGGTTCCCCATCCGGGTACTGTACGTGCTGGAACAGAAGTCGCGCTCCCCACGGAGCGAGCGCTAGAGGTCCCGGATCATTCCTTCTCGAGCGTCCAGATCGCCTCGAGCGGCCAGGACCGGCCCCACGCGGCGTCCGCCCGGGATAGATACTTCGAATTCCGACCGGGGGCCGGGCGCGTCTCGATGAGTCGTTCCACGCGCAGCCCGCACTTTCGGAAGTGGTCGATCCAGATTCCGTACGGCGGATGGAACTCCACCGCCTCCGCCCGTCCGAAATGAATGCGATGCTGCCCGAGGTACGGTCGGACCAATCGACGGGTCTGCCGGTCCGCCTTGGGGTCCAGTGTCACGTAGCGGAACGGACTCGCGGTAGCGAAGACGAAACGCCCGCCCTTCCGCAGCACGCGGGAGGCCTCGGGCACCGATCGCACCGGGTCGGAGAACGTCATCGCTCCCCAGTCGCAGAAGATCAGGTCGAACGTCGCGTCCCGGAACGGAAGGCGCTCCGCGCTCCCTCGCACGAGCGGGAATCGCAGCCGGGCCTTGCGCTGCAACCCCCGCGCGCGCGCGAGTTGGGATCTCGACAGGTCGAGGCCGGTCGGCCGGGCCCCGCGACGGGCGAGAGCGATCGACCAGCGGGCCGCCCCGCACCCCAGCTCGAGGACCGCTTTCCCCCGGGTTGGTCCCAAGAGCCGGAGCTCGCCTTCTGGGATTCGGAAGAGACCCCACGACACGGCCGAGGCCCCTCCGAGGACATGCGCGTAACGACGGTCGTACCACGGACTGATCCGGTCCCAGACCGCGCGGTTGTGACGGATGTGTCCGCCCGGATCCGAACGACGAGGACGTCCCCGAGCTCGAGTCGTCCCGCTCGTCATACGGAACGACCTACCGGAACCCCCGAGGACGCTCGGTAAAAAGCTCTTGTCCGTTGCGCTTCCCCTGGAGTGCGGTCCGGGGAGTAGCTCTTGTACGAAGTTCGGTTTCTCGAGGGCGAGCCGGGGCTCTTTGGTCCCTCACACTGGAGAGATTGCCTCGACAGCTTCCCCTCTACGCAAACGTTTATGTACGATTCTTCAAACTCCTTGTGCAGAGCGTATGACGCTCGTCCGACAAATAGGGCGGGGATAAAACGATGAAGTCCATCATCCAGGAAGCGATCGCGAAGCACCAGGAAAACCAGTCTCTGGTCGAAGAGAAGAAGCCGACCGCGCCAGCCTATGCGAGCGCGGACGACGCCGAGCTGGCGAAGCTGGCGGAGACCCTCAAGGTCAACATCCGCATCGTCGGATGCGGTGGGGGCGGCTCCAACACGATCAACCGCTGTGTCGAGGAAGGCATCCAAGGCGCCGAGATGTGCGCCATCAACACGGATGCGAAACATCTGCTCACCATTCACTCCGGCCGCAAGATCCTCATCGGCCGGCGGACCACGAAGGGCCTCGGCGCCGGTGCCCGCCCCGAGATCGGCGAAGAGGCGGCCCGGGAGAACGAAGAGGAACTGCGCCAGTTCGTGAACGGCGCGCACATCGTGTTCATTACAGCGGGCATGGGCGGCGGCACCGGGACCGGTTCCGCGCACCTGGTCGCCCGTCTCGCGAAGGAAGCCGGCGCGCTCACGATGGGCGTCGTCACGCTCCCGTTCGCGGGCGAAGGCGCCGCGCGCATGGAGCAGGCCCGCGACGGCCTCGAGCGCCTGCGCCGCGTCTGCGACACCACCATCGTCATCCAGAACGACAAGCTGCTCGAGCTCGTCCCGCGGATGCCCCTCGATTCCGCGTTCAAGCTCGCGGACGCGGTCCTGATGACCGCGATCAAGGGCATCACGGAGATCGTGACGCGGCCCGGCCTCGTGAACCTTGACTACGCCGACATCCTGACGGTCATGAAGGATGGCGGCGTCGCGCTCATCGGGCTCGGCGAGAGCGAGAGCGCGACCGACCGGGTCACCGAAGCGGTCACCGAGGCGCTCACTTCCCCTCTCCTGGGGTCTGTTGAGCTGAAGGACGCGACCGGCGCCCTCGTGCGCGTGATCGGCGGTCCGACCATGACGGTCAGCGAGGCCGAAAAGGCCGCGGCCCTCGTCGGCGGAAAGATCTCGAAGCGCGCCCGGATCATCTGGGGCTGCTCGGTCGAGAACTCCCCCGATATGGAGAACACCATCAAGGTGCTCCTCATCATCACGGGCGTCCGCGCGCAGAGCCTCCTCGGTCAGAAGGGAGGCTACGCCGCCGGTGAGTCCGAGGAAGTCATCGACCTCGTCCGGTAAACCCCGCGCCCTGCGGCCCCGCTACCTCGGCCTCGAGGTGGCGGGGGAACACTTTCCGTCCCTTTCCCCGCGCGCGTGGGAGAGCCTGCTCGCGGAACGCCTGTTGTCGGCCGGCCCTCCCGTGCCGAGGTTCCGTCTCATCCGGTCCGAGGGTCGACGCGCGATCGCGGAGGTGGACCAGTTCTCCGCTCCCCGCGCACGGGCGGCCTGGAATGCGGGTCCCGAAGGTCCGAACGCCCCTTCGATCGTTCCTCGACGAACCTGGGGCACTCTCGTCGGGGCGAAGATGTGGCTCCGCGAACGTCGACCGTAGTCTCCGAATGAACTGTCCGCCTAAGGCCGGGCGTTGGAAATCTTTCGACTAGGCGAGAGTCACCGCGAAGAGGGCGAGGAGGAGATTGAGGTGGAGGCCCGTTGTGGGAATCGAGAGCGTGACGGTGCCGAGAGGTCCGCCCGGATTATAGAGCGCAGTGCAGACGCTGTTGGACCCCGTGCACGTCACGTACGGCGCGAATGCAGAGGAGGAGGCGTGGAAGTACGCGTACCACGCCGCAACGTATGGACTGATGACTTTGATCGTGACCGCAGTCCCGCTCAGGAGGGAGAAGTGATTCGACGGGAGCGCGATTTCCTGGGTGTTGAGGAGCCGCAAGCTCACGTCCGCCGTCCCCACCCCGGATTCCGAGCCGATGAGCCCCGAGAAACGGGGCACGAAAACCGAGAGCACTCCGTTCGATAACGAGATCCGTGGGGGAACGACGAATACCGGCAGTCCTCCCGGCTGCGCGTACACCACGGCTCCCTGGTCGAGGGCGACCTCCGCACGCGTAGAGTAAACGTTGTTGAGGTGGACCACGAGCGCCGCGCTCGGGGGCGCCCCTCCTGCCGGGATCGGGAGAACGAATTGCGAGAAGAACGGACAGGCGAACGGCGCCTCGGTCCCGTTCGTTATCGAGAAACGATGGGTTGGCTGGCTCCCGGGATAGACTGTCCCCGATCCCGGATAGGCGGTGGAGTTGTTGAACGTCTCGTAAAGATACGAGTTCTCGCTTTGCCCGATTGCGTTGGTGTAGCCCGTGATCGGGTTGGTGTGCGCGAGCGCCCCGTACGGGCAGTACGGGGAGGACGGGTTGAGGACGTCAAACCCAGTGAGGTAAACGTGGTAATCGTCGCCGCCCGACGGGGTAAGGAGGAGGCTGTTTCCCGTCCCCACGATGCTCACGTAGAAGGTGTTGCCACCGCCACTGCTGGCGGAGTCCCCATTGATGACGTTGTTGTCCCCAAGCACGTGGATGATGACCGTGCTCGACCCCCCGGGAAAACTCCCGGTTGCGATCGTATCGTAATTGCCCGTGATGTTTACGGAGATCGGGTTGTTCCCGCCGCCGTTGTTCGAGAGCGAAAGCGTATCGTTGCTCCCCAAGATCTGGATGTACATCGGCGTCCCCGAGCCCCCGGTAATGCTGATCGTGGAGCCATTGGTCGCGAAGTACAGCTCCATGATGTTGCTACTTCCGCCGTTGATCGATACCGTGTAGGTGGTTCTGTCCCCCGAGAAGTTCCAACCGTAGACCAGGCCCTTGTGGCCCGTGCAGGTAAGTGTGGTGGTCGGGCGGGTCGGAGTGCAGTAGGCGGCGGGAAGGCTCGTAATGGTGGCAGGGAATCCTGTGGGGGGACTATACCCGGCGGGACCGGCCAGGGTGAAGTTGACGCCCAGGCCGCTCGATTGATTTCCGGGCGCGATAGTGCTCGAATCGGCCGCCGCGAACGGCGGAGCTCCGACCGAGCCGAGGGTCACGGCTTGGGAGACCTGAGCGCTGATCGTTCCGCTCTCAGCCGTGACTTGCAGCAGGGCGGAGAGCTGGGCCACCTGGTTCTCGACTTCGACGTCGTGCTGCAGGTCGTTCTGACCCATCGTGTTCGGCAGGGTCGTCGAGATGTAGTTCGCGATGAACGTCACAACGAGCAGGAGACCGAGGATCGTGGCCACCGCGGAGACCTGCGCCCTTCGGGAACGCCGTCGCCACGTCCTTCGACCCGGCCGCACGAGTCGGCCGCGTCGGGGCCATCGAACGACGGGCGCCCCGGCCGACCGATGATCGTCCAGCATAGGCATCGCACGTACCCCTCTCGTACGGGTACGGTGAAAATAGCCGGGGTTGGTGTATTAAGACTTGTGCTGGGCCGGCCCCCTTCGCCCTCGGGGGCCGGACCGGTCAGCGGCTCGAGACTCCGCGAATCTTATCTCTCGGCCTTCCTCCCCGTTCCGGGTACGGAGAGTGGCGGCCGAACAGGCGTCGCGAACCCGGATCGAACGGGCGCTATTCTCCGTCGATGACAAGACCGGGCTGATCGAGTTCGCCCATGGGCTCGCCGGGCTCGGCGTCGAACTCTGGGCGACCGGTGGAACTCGACGCGCGCTCACGGAGGGGCACGTCGTCGCGCGTCCGGCCGAGGAACTCACTGGGATCGCCGACTGGTTCGGGGGTCGGATCAAGACCCTGCATCCGGGCCTCCTCGGTGGGATCCTTGCGCCCCGCAACGAAGCCGGCCTTCGGGAACTTGCGGACCGACACTTGCTTCCCTTTGACTTGGTGGCGGTGAACTTCTACCCGTTCGTACGGCATCTCGCGGAGCACCCGGGCGCGGACGACCTTGAGGAGTTCGTGGACATCGGGGGCGTCACGCTCGCGCGCGCCGGCGCCAAGAACCACGCGTGGGTCACCGTGGTCTCCGACCCGTCGGAGTACGAGCCGGTGCTCGCAGAACTGGGCGCGAACGAGGGCACGGTCGGGGCGGAGACTCGTCGTCGACTCGCCGTGAGGGCCTTCGAACGATGCACGGCCTACGATGACGCGATCGCGCGCGGACTAAGTCGACCGTCGGCGGCCGCAGAACCGTTTCCTGAGGAGGTCGTCTTCCGACGAGAACCGGTGCGCCTCCGCTACGGCGAGAACCCGCATCAGAAAGCGGCCGCCTACGGCGCCGTATCGACCGGAGCGGGGCTCACTCCCCGTCCGTTCACGATGGTGAAGGGCGAGGGGCTCTCGTTCACCAACTTCCTCGACATCGACACGGCGCTCTCGATCGTGGCGGAGTTCTCGACTCCCGCCGCCGCGGTCGTGAAACACGCCACGCCGTGCGGTGTCGCCGCCGGGGCAACCGTCACCGAAGCCCTCGAACAGGCGATCGCGACCGACCCCGTCGCACGGTATGGCTGCGCGGTGGCCGTTAACCGACCGTTCGGTCCCGACGACCCGTCCCCCCTCAAGGGAGTGTTCGTCGACCTCCTCGCAGCTCCCGAGTTCCACCCCTCCGCGCTGGAGGCGCTCGGGCGCCGGGCGAAGGTCAAGCTCGTCCGGACGAACCCTCCCTCGCTCGAGCCGGGTCGATGGGAAGCGAAGAGCGCCCTCGGCCGACTGTTGCTCCAAGAGGCGGACGTTCGAGAACTGGTCCCGTCCGAATTCAAACATATCACCGGCCCCGAGGTGTCGGCCGAGAAACTGAGGGCCCTCGACTTCGCCTGGCGCGTCGTGCGCCACGCCAAGTCGAACGCCATCGTACTCGCGCACGGTTCGTCCACGGTGGGCATCGGGTCCGGGCAGCCGACTCGGGTGAAGGCGGCCCAGCTCGCGTGCGAGGTGGCCGGTGGCCGAGCGAAGGGCGCGGTCCTCGCCTCCGATGCATTTTTCCCGTTCCCAGACGGAGTCGAAATCGCCGGCCGGGCCGGCGTCGCCGCGATCCTCCAACCCGGCGGGAGCCTCCGAGATCCCGAAGTAATCGCGACCGCCGAGCGTTACGGGATCTCGATGTACTTTACGGGCTGGCGCGTGTTCCGCCACTAGCGCGGGCTTTCGCGAAGTATTTCCGTACGATCTGCCGGAACATCGCGGGGTCGACCGACCCGACCTCTCGACCTTTCTCTTGACCCGACTGGACGAAGACGTATGTCGGGATCGAGTGGATCCCATACGACCGGGTGACGAGCGCCGCCTCATCGATGTTCACCTTCGCGAACTTGACGCGGCCCGCGAGCTGAACGCTCAGGTCCCGAAGCACCGGGTCCGCGACGCGGCACGGCGCGCACCAGTCGGCGTAGAAGTCGACTACGACGGGAAGGGGCGACCGAATAACTTCGCGTTCGAAGGTCGCGTCGGTGACCCGAATCGGTTCCGTCCGCCCGCCCACGATGGCCGCTCGAAATCCCACTCTGCTTTAAGCCCCTCGTTCGTCCGGCATCGAGGGTCCGTGCGTTCCTCACCGGCGGTCGCGGAGCCCCCTCCCCCGGAGCTCGCAAGGGCCCTGCTCCGTTGGTATCACCTTGAGCGGCGACCGCTCCCCTGGCGCGCCGACCGCGATCCCTACCGGATCTGGGTCGCCGAGGTCCTTCTTCAGCAAACGCGCGTCGCGCAAGCCGTTCCCTACTTCGAACGGTTCATGGACGCGTTCCCGACGGTCGACGTCCTCGCGCGCGCGCCGCTCGGTCGCGTCCTCAAGGTTTGGGAAGGCGCCGGCTATTACGCCCGGGCCCACCGCCTTCACGAGGCCGCCCGGCGGATCGTTCGGGACCACGGCGGCCGACTCCCTACCACGTTCTCCGAGCTCGAGGAGCTCCCCGGAGTAGGTCCGTACATTGCCCGAGCCATCGCCTCCCTCGCCTTCGGCCGTCCCGAAGTCGCCCTCGAGGCGAACAGTCTGCGGGTCGCGGCGCGATGGACTCGCGAGGAGGGCGACGTGCGCGACCGGCCCGTCCGCGCTCGGCTCGAGGCCGCGCTCCGCTCGCTCCTCCCGCCGGCCCATCCGGGAGATTTCAACGAGGCCGTCATGGAGCTCGGAGAGACCGTATGCCTACCGATCCGGCCCCACTGTCCCGTCTGCCCGGTCCGCTTCGCCTGCCGGGCCTACCGCGAGCTGGATGACCCCGGGAGATTGCCTTCGCGGGCGGCCCGCCGTCGTCGACCCCACCTCGTCGGGGCCGTGGTCGTACTCTCGGACCACGGTCGATGGTTGGTCCAGCGTCGACCGGCGACCGGTCTTCTTCCGGGTCTCTGGGAGTTCCCGGGTGGCAAGCTCGAGCCGGGCGAACGCCCCGAATCAGCGGCCCGCCGGGAGCTCCGTGAGGAGACCGGCCGATCGGTGCGCCACCTGGTCCGGGTCGGGACCGTCCGACACGGCTACAGTCACTTCACGGTGGAGCTGCACGTCTTTTCCGGCCACCCCGGGAAGATCTCGGGCCCCCGGCCGAGGGGGGACCGTCGCTGGGTGACCCCTTCCGCCTTGGGCCGGCTCCCGGCTCCGAAGGCAACGGAGAAGATCGTGGCCCTGCTCGCACGGCGTCCGGGTAGAGCTTTCCCGGATTCAGGATCCCGTCCGGGTCGCACGCCCGTTTCACCGTCCGCAAAAGCTCGACCGCGTTCGCGCCGAGCTCCTCGGTAAGGAACGCGCGCTTCAAACGCCCCACCCCGTGTTCCGAGCTGATCGTTCCCCCGAGGGAGAGCGCGGTCCGCAGCACGGCCGCGCGGATCCGTCCGGCGGCCGGCGAGGCCGGGTCGACCGCAAAGTTCGGATGCAAGCTGCCCTCCCCCAAGTGACCGAAGAGGAAGTACCGGACCTCCTCCCGCCGTGCGAGGCCGTCCAGTTCGACGACGAGGGCATCCACTCGAGCGAGCGGGACCGCGACATCCTCCCGAACGGTGAGCCCGAACCGCTCCTGGAGAACGTCCCCGCTCGTCCCCCGCAGCGTCCAGAGCTCGTCCGCGTCGTCGAAGATGGTCAGTCCCTCCCCTCCACCCAGCGTGGCGAGCGCCGAGCGGACCCGATCGAGCCTCGCGTCCGCCTCGGAGGGCTGCCCCGCCTCGACCTCGAGCAGGAGCAACGCGGAGTCGCTCGACCAGTTCGCCTTTCGTCGATCGGCGATCGCCGCGGCGCACTCTCGGTCGAGATACTCCACCGCGGAAATTCCGCTTTCCACCATCCGCGAAAGGCGGACCGCGAGGCGGCCCAGCGGCACCCTTCGGGGGAGGGGAACCACGACCCCTTTTCGAAGGACCGGTTCCGGCGCGAGTCGGACGGTGACCTCGGTTGCGATGCCCAGGGTCCCCTCGCTTCCGATGAACAGCTGGAGCAGGTCCGGACCCACCGAGCGTTTAGCGACCCGGGAGCCGAGATGGACCCGATCCCCCGTGCCGAGGACCGCTTCGACTTCGCGCACCCAGGCGCGGGTCGGACCGTACCGGAACGACCGAGGGCCCGAGGCATTCGTTCCTACGTTCCCGCCGATCGTGCAGGTCGTCCACGACCCCGGGTTCGGCGGAAAGAAGAGCCCGTGCGGCAGGAGAGCGCGTTGCAGCTCCCAGTTCACGACCCCTGGCTCGACCCGCGCCCAGGCACCGTCCGGGTCGACCTCGAGGAGTCGGGACCATCCGGAGAGGTCGACCACGACGGCGCCGTCCGGGGGGACCGATTCGCCATCCAGGGAGGTTCCCCCGCCCCGGGGCACGAGGGCAACACGTGATCGACGCGCCCAACGAACCAACCGCACCACGTCCTCCGGATCGGAAGGAGCCGCCACCGCGAGCGGCCGACCCACGAGATGGGAAGCGTCCTGGCCGAACGAAGCGGTGCGGTCCGCGCGCGTCGTGACGACGCCTCGGATGGACGTTTCGAGCGATCGGACCGCATCCTTCGTCACAGCAGAGTTCAGCCGCGGCACGGCTTAGACCCGCGCGCCCCGAGGGGTCACGTCGGGCCGGGCTCGGCCGCGACCGCGTCGACCGCCTCGACAAAATCGTGGATCGCGAACGGTCGGACCAAGACCCCCCGCGCGCCCGCTTCCCGCGCGCGGGTCTCGAGCGTCGGGTCGGACGTGGGAAGAATGACGAGCGCCCGGAGGTCCGATCGGTTCTTGAGGACGGAAGAAAGGTCCTCGGCCCAGGTGCAGTCGGCCTTCGACCCCGCGTCCAGGATTAGGACCTTGGTCTCGGGAGAAGCGGGCAGTCGTTCGATGCCCTCCGGAGCCTGGGCCTCGAGCAAGACTCGGTGTCGATGGAGACGCAAGAGACCGCGCAAGAGCAGGCGGGTGTCCTCGCTGCCTCCGAGCAGCACCGCGGGAACGGCGCTCAGTGGAACTACCTGCGAGGACGGCGAACTCGCCGCCGCTTTCTCAGAGGGAGACAAAAGACCGTGAATAGTGGTCACCCGTGGCGGGCGACGCCCACCTATCAGACCCTAGGCGCACCACTTAAAGAACTAACCGCAACGACGTGGACCGGGCGCGAAAAATGCCCGAAAACGCCTCATCGCCCACGTTCCGGACCCCCTGATAACTATATAGTCTCCTCCGGTTATACATTGATTGGCCTCGGGCATCGGCGGCAGCGTCTCTTGGTGGCACCGTCCAAGAGGCCAGGGGTCGCCCCGCCGGTGCCTCC